>OMKS01000291.1_pt1 | contig 46781 bp, 15 predicted proteins | sample 1674721 | NCBI WGS metagenome assembly OMKS01 (sample SAMN06264996, study PRJEB25208) | sediment metagenome | isolation source: hot spring sediment | place: USA: California | collected 2014-09-02 | reverse complement strand
AGTACAACAAGGTCTGGGAAAACTACGTATCCACCCTCAACGGTGAATACGCAATGAACGAGTAGAAAATCATCAGCCCCTTTAAGCAAGTTTAAAACCATGGGGGTGGGCACATGCCCTCCCCCTTTTTCACCTTTCAGATCCCGTATTCCGTCCTCTCGATAAGTTCGATCTGCATGTCTGTGTTCAGGGTTACGAAGTAGGCATTGTATCCTGATATACGCACAAGCAGGTTCCTGTAGTTCTCCGGGTTTGCCATGGCATCTTTCAGGGTCTCGGATTTTACTACGTTGAACTGCATCTGCATGCCTCCCTGGTCAAAGTAGGTTCTTACATAGGAATGCATGACATTGACTATATCCTCACTCGCGTCTCTCGGAGAAGGTGTGAGCTTTACGTTGAACGCCATGTTGTTGTCCATATTGACCGGGTCGAGCCTTGCCACATCTCGTATATTGTCCAGGAAACTCTTTGATGCACCCGGATGCGGCGTGAGCCCCGGGGTAAAGGCCTTTGAGCTGAGCCTGCCAGAGGGAAGTGCACCGGAGAGAGAGCCATATGCCACATGCTGGGACATGGACCAGAACCCGGAGGTATACCTGCCTCCCCTGAAGTTTCTGCGGGAACTGTAGAGATCGTGTATGAGCTTCGTGAGTGCGTTTGCCATGTTCAAGGCATCCTCGCTGCCTGACCCGAAACGGGGGACCTTTTTCTGTACCAGGGCATGAAGACCGGGATTGCTGGAAAAGTTGTCGTCCAGGGCGTCTTTCAGGGCGCCAAACGGCACTCGTGCCTCGTCGAAAACCAGCTTCTTGATCACCATCATGGAAATAGGGCTGCAGCCACTGGTCGAGCCTGCCCAGAGACAGCCCGGTATTGGTGTTCTCCATGTGCAGTCCGACCCACATGATCCACACGGCATTGACGGCCTCATCCAGGGTTTCAAAGGGATGAACCGGCACCTTCTCGCATATCTGTTTCAGCCGTATAAGCTCTTCTTTTCTCGCAGGGTCCTTCTTTTTCCCAGAGAGCCTTTGCGCCTGAGCTGCAAGATTCTTTGCATAGGCTTCTACCCCTTCGAGGGCGATGATCATCGCATTGAGCGTATCCTTTTCATCCAGGTCAGAAGCGCACTCGCGACGCTTTACAATCCCCGAGGTGATACCTTTTATCCCTTTTTCGAGCACGCTTGGAAAATCCGGTATGGTATGCGAGACAGCAACCGACTTCCACACAAAGTATGCAACAAACCGTTCGTCAATCTTCTCTCCGAGAGGATTGTTGTATTCCTTTCTGGCAGCCTCCCTGAAGTTTCTCTCTGCCCAGAACGGAAACACCTCGTGATGGAGAATGCTTCTGTCTTCCCCGGATATGCCGTACGGGTTGAGAACTCGCTTTTCCACAGAATCGAACTCGCCCCAGATCATGGTGCCCTGGGCATCCGGATAGATGACTACCCCGATTTCTTTTGCCGTTGTTGTGCCCGCGATGAGATCGTTTCTGCGAATCACGGGCTTTCTGTTTTCCATGAGATAACGAACATGCAAGGGCCTGGCGAAATGATTTCACAAATCTATTGCAAGTAATTATTATACGTTAGCTTGACACGGACATATCGGGGCTTATTAATTATACTATGTTCCTTCATTAAATATTCTTATTGAGAAGGTAACCCCTATGGACATGAAGCGAAACTATTATGAAGACATCGAGGTTTTCGGCAGCATAGCGGTTACCGTATGGTCCATAGCCTTTCTTGTCTTTACCTTCACCCTGCCCCTGTATACCCCCAACTATTATATCTACCTATTAAATATCGTCCTGGTGAATGTGATCCTTGCGGTGGGGCTCAATATCCTGGTGGGCTACACAGGCCAGATATCGCTCGGGCACGCCGGCTTCTTCGCTATCGGGGCCTACGCTACAGCCCTTCTGATGACACACTTTCCTGTTCCTTTTCTCCCGGCGCTGATCATCGCAGGCCTTATCGCGGCCTTTTTCGGATTCATCATCGGTCTGCCCGCCCTGCGGCTTGAAGGCCCCTACCTGGCTATCGCAACCCTGGGATTCGGGCTCACCATCATGCATATCATCGGCACCTGGGATGTATTCGGCGGACGCATGGGTATCCATGCTCCACCCCTGGTCCTGGGCATCCCTGCCCTGGGCATGAGCGTTGTGCTGAACTCGGACATCAAGATGTACTATCTGATCCTTGTTATAACCGTCTTGATGGTTCTCGCCGCCAGAAACCTCATGAAAACACGCATAGGCAGGGCCTTCGTAGCTATCCGGGACGACGATATCGCGGCAGAGGTCATGGGGGTGAACCTCACCAGGTACAAGACGCTCTCTTTTGCAATCAGCGCCTTTTACGCCGGCGTTGCCGGGGGTCTCTACGGCTTCATAGTGGGCTTTTTCGATCCTTTCTCCTTTAACCTCATCCTGTCCATCGTTTTTCTTGTCATGGTTGTGGTGGGAGGACTGGGAAGCATCCTGGGCGCGGTAATGGGTGCCGTTCTCATCACATACCTGCAATATGACTTCCTGAAAAACATGGGCGAACTGCCCGTATTCGGCGATCTCCTGATAAGCTTTTCCCGGAAATGGTTTACGGTCATCGGGCTAGATAATTTCGGCGGACTGTTGTTGGGGCTCATTATGGTTCTCATTGTGATATTCGAGCCTCTCGGAATGTTCGGCATATGGATCAGGATAAAGAAGTACTGGAAGACATGGCCATTCTAATGACTGACAGAGGAAGGATAAAGCGATCATGATCGGACAACTTATCATAGAAGGATTGGCGATAGGGGCCTGCTACGGCCTCTTCGGGGTTGCAGTCGCGATCATATACAAGACCTCCGACGTGATCAACTTCGGACAGGGGGAGATGGGTATGATAGCCACCTTTGTCGCCTATCACATCCTTGTGCAGTACAACCTCCCGTTCTGGATGGCATTTATCATCACCATGATCTTTGCAATCATCCTCGGCATGGTGATAGAATTTCTATTTCTGCGTCCTGCTAAAGACCCTACAGTGCTCGGGCTTATCATTATAACCCTTGGTGCGGAGATGATGCTCATGAGCCTTGCAGGATGGAAATGGGGGGCTGAGCAGAAGAACTTTGCGTTCCCGCTTTCAGTGAGCCAGAACCATGAGGTCTTTCCGGGCCTGGTACTCAACGAATGGTCCATGGGGGTCTTTGTACTGACAATCCTTATCATGCTTTTTCTGTTCTTGTTTTTCAGATACTCGAAGCTTGGTATTGCCATGCGCGCCACCCAGCAGAATCAGAACGCAGCCAAGATAATGGGTATCAAGGTCGAGAGGGTCTTTTCCTTTACGTGGGCCATCAGCTCACTCATAGGCGCCATAGCCGCCATGTTCTTCGCTGCCCGTTCCGTTCTGGACCCCACTTATATGATGGAACCCTTTATGAGGGCCTTTGCCGCGGCAGTCCTCGGGGGGCTTACCAGCATCCCGGGCGTGGTCCTGGGAGGAATATGCCTGGGGCTCATTGAGAATTTCTTCGGCTATGCATGGCCCCACTGGAAACCCATCGTGGCCTTCGTGGTCATTATCCTGGTTTTAACCATCAAACCCAGCGGACTCTTCTCCAAACACTATGTGAAAAAGGTTTAATAAGACATGAATGTGAAGATACGTCCTAAACTCATCATCATTTCAACGGCAGCGGTCATGGTCCTTGTTTCCGCCACATTGCTATTCTTTGATAAACCCAGGTATGCACTCGAGATGCTCTACGAGCGTCCCCGCATTGAAAAAGCACTCAGGGCATACTTTGCCGCAGAGATGAACCGGGATTATGAAAAGGTCTTCAAGTGTCTCGCTCCTTCGTCCCAGTACCGCATGACCCATGACTATGATGAATTCCTTGCGGACATGGAAAACGGCACCGTGAAGATCGTGAAATACGAGGTTATGGAAATCTACGGGCTCAGGCCGAACCACGACTTGACCACCTATCCCGACGTACAACGTTTTGCCCAGGCAGAGGTGGATATTACCCTGGAGGACACACAAACAAAAACAACAGGCCTGTACAACTATTCATTTACCTTCCTGCGGGAAGGCGGAACTTGGTTCAAAGGATAAGGGCGATTTCTCAAGAAATAGCAGCAGAAAATGTAACCCGGGCCTGATTATAACGTGGTTCGGCAAAAACCCCTGTTTCAAGGGGGGAGGCAGGAGGAAAGGATCGATGAAGAGATATCTGTTCGTAGTGGTTATTCTCATGTGTTCGCTGCTTGCGCTGTCAATGACAGTTTCTGCAGCGGAAAAAGGCTTCGATAAAAAAGAAATCAGGATCGGGCAGTGGGGTCCCCAGACAGGGCCTGCCGCGCCATGGGGATCTGTGGCCAGGGGAAGCGGGCTCCTTTTCGATGTGGTCAATGAAGAAGGCGGTATCCATGGAAGAAAGATCAAGTACTTCATCAGGGATGACCAGTACAATCCGGCACAGACCGTTGCCGGGGTAAAAGACCTTGTAGAACGCCGGGGGGTCTTTGCCTTCGTAGGCGGTGTAGGTGGTGCCTGCGGCCTGGCGGTCATGGATTATCTCAAGGAAAAAAAGGTCATCTGGGTAGGGCCGTCTGCCGCCATCCGAGAGTTCGTCTTCCCCACAAATCCGTATCTCTACGCGGTATATCCCCTGTATGAAGACGAGGGAAGCATCCTGACAAAATACGTGGTAGAGGAACTCAAGCCGAAGAAGATAGGATTTTTCTTCCAGAACGACCAGTACGGCAAAGACGGGCTTTCAGGGGCCAAGAAGCGTCTTGCCACGTATAACAGAGCTCTCGACATAGAAATACCTGTGGAACCGGGGGAAAAGGATCTCTCATCTCAGATGCTGAAGTTCAAGAACTCGGGTGCGGAAGTGGTCATCATGTTCGTCAACCCGACAGTTGCGACGATCGCGCTGAAGACCTGTGCCACTATCGACTATAAACCCCAGTGGGTATCTTCCGACACCCTTTCGGACTTCGGCCTGATGTACGCGATCACCGGAGGGCTATGGGAAGGGGTCATCACCGGGGCCTTCGGGATGCCGCCGGATACCGACCACCCTCTACTGAACAAGTACCGCGACTATGCGAAGAAGACACATCCCGATGAGCGTTGGGGGACCTTCTATCTTGCAGGAATCGTCTTTGCCGATCCTCTGGTTGAAGCGCTCCAGCGCGTGGGCCCGAAGCTGAGTACCCAGGCATGCCTGGATCAGCTCAATTCCATTACAGACCACCAGACCATCGGGCCGAAGGTCACCTGGACCAAGGATATTCACCAGGGAACGGATTCTGTCCAGATACAGAAATGCGGGCCCGGAGGCTCATACATCCTGCTGCAGGACTGGACCCCCAACGAACTGGCGGCCTGGAAAAAATAGCAGGAAGAATATGTTGATCCGCAATCAAGAAGATCCATATTAACTGCAGCAATTACAGTTACAGACAGTATCTGGGACAAGGGGCGCTGAGCGATGGCATATTTTAAAGTAGAGGATCTGAGCATCAGCTTCGGTGGGATACGCGCGGTGGACGGGGCAATGTTCGAGGTGGAGCCCAACTCGATCTTTTCCATCATCGGCCCCAACGGGAGCGGAAAGACAACCATATTCAACATGATCAGCGGTATATACAAGCCTGATTCCGGGCGAGTATTGCTGGACAACGAAAGCCTTACCGGTCTCTCCCCGGACAAGATTGCACGCAAAGGAATAGCCCGGACCTTTCAGAACATCCAGCTCTTCGGCAATGCCTCTGTCATGGACAACATCATGCTGGGCCGCCATATCAGGATGAAGAGCGGGATTTTGAGCTCTGTGTTCATGTGGGGGCCAGGATCAAGATGCGCAAGGGAGGAAATACAGCACAGGGAGGTGGTTGAACATATCATTGATTTTCTCGACCTGCAGTCGGTGCGTGACCAGTTTGTCTCCAGCCTCCCCTATGGAAAGCGCAAGCTTGTGGAGCTGGCACGGGCCCTTGCGCTCGAACCAAAGATCCTGCTGCTCGATGAGCCTTCCGCCGGGATGAACACCGAGGAAAAAGATGACCTGAGGTTATGGATCAAGGATATCCAGGCAGACTACAAGGTATCGATCCTTCTTATCGAGCACGACATGAACATGGTCATGGGCATATCCGACCGGATCCTTGCAGTGAACCAGGGAAAGAAGATCACCGAGGGCACGCCCCTTGAGGTCCAGAAGCACCCGGATGTAATCGCGGCATATCTCGGGGAGGATAACGACTGATGCTCACAATCAAGAACTGCGAGACATGGTATGACCTGATCAGGGCATTGCACGGAATATCGTTCGAGGTCAGGCAGGGTGATATCGTGGCCTTGCTGGGCAGCAACGGGGCCGGCAAGAGCACAACACTCAAGACCATCATGCGCCTTCTCGACGATGATCAGCCTGAAAAAGGCACGATAGAGTTCATGGGCAAAAGGATAGACAGGCTCGACACTGAAGAGATCGTGAGGATGGGCATCAGCTATGTTCCCGAGGGCCGGGAGGTATTTCCTGAGCTCAGCGTCATGGAAAACATCCTCATGGGGGCCTACACCAGAAGAGATACAAAAGGGATCAAAGATGACATAGAGGCGCATTTCAGACAGTTCCCCATCCTGAGCCAGAGGAGAAACCAGCAGGCCGGACACCTCAGCGGGGGCGAACAGCAGATGCTCGCCATAGCCCGCTCCCTGATGAGCAGGCCCAAACTGCTCATGCTCGATGAACCCTCTCTGGGTCTGTCGCCGCTGTTGACCAAGGAGATCTTCTCGATCATCAAGCAGATCAATGCAGACGGGGTGACAATACTTTTAGTCGAGCAGAACGTGAACATGGCGCTCAAATATTCACACTATGCATACCTGATGGAAAACGGGCGTATCGTACGGGCGGACAAGCCCGAGGTGCTTAAGGAAGATGAGGACGTAAAGGAGTTCTACCTCGGAATATCAACAGAGGAATCGGTTAAGGGCTACAAACGTTACCGGCGCAAGGTCAGGTTCCGGTAAGAGAGGCGGCCGAACATGCAGCAAAGCACGGAAATGATCGAACGGGCAACCGATAAAACGCAAACCCTGCCTCAGGCTTTGCGGGTAATCGCATCGCTGCAGCCCAAGCGGGTGGCCATGCGCAAGAAGGATTTTGGAATCTGGCATGACATCACCTGGAGCGAGTATGCACAAAACGTCAGGCATGTCGCACTGGGTCTCCACGCACTTGGGGTAAGACGGGGCGACCATGTCGCCATCATCGGGGAGAACAAGCCCGAATGGCTATTTTGCGCGTTGGGCACCATGTCGCTGGGGGGAATCTTTGTAGGGATCTACACTACCAATCCGATAGCCGAATGCGAGTACGTGGTCGGGCACTCAGGCGCAGTGATATATATATGCGAAGATGAGGAGCAGTGCGACAAGGCACTTGCTTTCCGGGAAAGGACCCCTGACCTTAGAAAGATAGTAGTATGGGACATGGAGGGACTCAGAGACTTCGAGGACGAGATGGTCATGAGCTTTGCCGACCTCCTTTCCATCGGACGCGACTCAGAGGCAGAAAGTCCGGCGCTCTTTGATTCTCTGGTAGATGAGGGCACATCCGACGAGACAGCATCGATCATCTACACCTCGGGCACGACAGGGCCTCCCAAAGGGGCCATGATCGCACACCGGAACTATCAGTGGATCGCAAGGCAGACCCAGAAGATCACGCAGACCATGATGGATGACGAGACAATCTCGTTTCTCCCCCTGAACCACGTCTACGAACAGATCTTCGACCTGATGATGCATCTCAGGGTGGGCCACATAGTAAACTTTACCGAGAATACCGACACGGTCATGAACGACCTGAAGGAAATCTCTCCTACCCTCTTTCACTCAGTGCCCAGGATATGGGAAAAGTATCACTCCGGGATCGTACTCAAGATGATGGACGCCACCTGGCTCAAACGAACGATCTACTCACTGGCTTTCAAGATAGGCACCCGTTACAATGATTGCCTGCTGGCAAAGAAGAATCCGTCCGTACTGCTGAGCCTGGCACATCATCTGGCATATTTCTGCGTGTTCTGGAAGCTCAAGGAGCGCCTGGGCTTTGACCGGGTACGGTTGGGCTTTTCCGGTGCAGCCCCCATCTCTCACGATGTGCTCAAGTTCTTCCAGAGCATCGGCATCCCGATCAGAGAGGGTTACGGCCTCACCGAGACCACGGGCATCACACATATCTCTGATGCAAGCCACTTCAAGCTGGGCACCGTGGGCAGGAGCCTGCCGGGGTCCGAGGTAAAGATTGCACCCGACGGAGAGATCCTGATCCGTCACGGCGGGGTGTTCAAAGGATATTTCAAGGACGAAGAAAAGACAAATAATATGATCATTGACGGTTGGCTGCACACCGGAGACGTGGGAGAAATCGATGATGAAGGCTACCTTAAGATCACAGACCGCAAGAAAGACCTGATCGTTACTGCAGGGGGCAAAAACGTGGCTCCACAGTATATAGAGAACATGCTGAAATTCTCACCCTATATCAATGATGCCGTGGTTATCGGAGACCGCAGAAAGTTTATCTCCGCCATAATCGTTATCGACGAGGAAAACGTGGTCAAGTTTGCCCAGGACAACAAGGTTCAGTACACAACCTTTTCAAGCCTTACCAAAACCCCGGAGGTCATCAGTCTCATCGAGAATGAGGTTGGCAAGGTGAACAAGCAGCTTGCCAGGGTGGAAAATATCCGCAAGTTCAGGCTTCTGGACAAGAAACTCTATACCGAAGACGGCGAAGTGACCCCCACCATGAAGGTAAAGAGAAAATCCATCCATGAACAGTACAAAGACCTCATCGAGTCCATGTACAAAGACAATGCCGAGTAGGGAACAGGACCCTTACCCGTTCTGTTCTCGGACCTCCCGGTGTTACAGGATCCGCTTCCCGGACGGCATGAATCTCCTTTCCTGCCTGCATCTTCCGAGGAAGATCATGCTGTTTTTTTGTCTGTCCTGTCCTGATCCTTTCCTCTTTCTGAAAAGAGGAGATGGCCCCGGTTCAGGACAGTATCAGGTGTACTTGTCCTCGTGCAGATGGGAGAAATCCCCGCCTGCATGAATGTGGGTGTGGGTGTGCGGGACAATGTGATCCGCCTTTGCCATGCGCCCTCCTGCAAAGGCATAGAAAGTCTGGGCGGCGCCGGACATGAAATCCACCTCATGAGAGGCAAGAACGAGGGTCAGATCGAGACCGTTGATGATGTCCATGAGCCGTTTTTTTGTTTCATTGTCAAGCCCTGCAGTAGGTTCATCGAGAATCAGCACCTCAGGGCCCATGGCCAGTACACTTGCCATGGCCACCAGTTTCTTCTCCCCGTGAGAAAGCTTATGGCTTATCCTGTTTCCAAAATCAGGGATACCGAGGGCATTGAGGGTCTTGACGGCAATCTCACGGGCCTCGGCCGGCGTCCTGCCCAGGTTGATCGGACCGAAGGCTACATCTTCCATCACTGTGGGACAGAAAAGCTGGTCTTCGGAGTTCTGGAAGACATACCCTATTCTTCTGCGTACTCCGATAAAGTCTTCTTCTTTATGCACCGCTTTGCCGAAGATGGTAATGCAGCCGGACTGCCGGGGGATAAGACCCATGATGAGATGAAAGAGCGTGGTCTTCCCGCAACCGTTGGGACCGATGATGCCGATCCTGTCGTGTCTGTTCACCACGAGATCTGTCCCTTCCAGGACCGTGCGACCTCCGGGGTATGAATAGGAGACATCGGCTATCTCAATAATCTTCTCACACATCGACATAAATGATACCTGCAAGGACCAGCATTAGCACAACCAGGCAGAAGATATCCAGCCGGGAGATCCTCATTTCCTTCAGACTGGGGAATCTGCCGTTGAATCCTCTGCAGATCATGGCGGAACGTACCCGCTGGGCACGCTCATAACTGTTCACCAGGAGCATACCCACAAGATATGCCTGGCTTCTGTAGGTGTGAAAGTTTGAAGCAGGCCTGAAGCACCGCACCTTCATGGCATTGACCAGCCTTGTATATTCGCTGTAGATATCGCCGATATAGCGGTATGTCAGAAAGAAAAGGCAGGTTATCTTGTCAGGCACCTTGAGTGCTGACATGGCGTGGGTCATTGCTGTGATGCTGGTCGAGGCCATAAAGGCTGCAAGGGCAAGCATGATGGCGTTGGAACGCAGGGTAAGGGCAACCATGTATTCTATCCCCTGCCTGCTCACAGTTAAAGATCCTATCTCGAAGATCTTTTCCCCTGGAATGCCCCATGGGATAAAAAACCAGAGAAAGGCTATGAAAAGATTAACGATAAACATGCGGGCAAAAAGGATCATGGGACGTATCTGTGAGAGTATGACAAAGACCACTGAGAGTCCAAGCGAGAACAACAGTGCATCTGATGTCCGGACAAAGGCTACCACCACGGAAAATATTACGACACCCAGCAGCCTGGTACGCGGATCCAGTGAATACAAAGGGGAACTGCTTGCGGTTGCCTGGTCTATGTTCATCAGGTATCGCTTCCGCGGCGCGTCTTGAAGTACAGGACAAGGCCCATGATGCCGGCTATATACCCGATGCCGCCGATGACATCTGTCAAAGATGCTCCTTTCCGGCTCAATTGCGCCATCTCACGTATCAGAGGGACAAGCTTCCTGTCAAGTTCCTCACAGACAATTGCACGTATCCGTTCTTCCTCCACTGCAGCCTTACCCGCATTCTCATCCTGTTGCAAGGCCCCCTCAAACGCACCGGGCAGGGCGTCCTTGGATCTTTCATGCCCGGCATCATCACTGCCGCCTTTGACGACACACTCCGCCCGATGTCCCATGGAGCCGGAAAGCACTATTTTCATCTCCGGGACATCCGGCATGGGGAAGGAGTATAAACCCTTATCGTCTGTCTTTCCTTCCAGAAGTTTAACGCCATCTTCCCCGAACACCTCCACCAGTGAATCCTGGGCCTGTTTCCCGTCGGCAAAATAGCCCTCCAGATAAATACTGCCCCCCTCCGGATAGGCAAAGACCATGATCTTGTGCCCGTATGCGGGAATGCTGACCATAGAGGTAACCAGCAGGCAGACTAACATCTCCAGGAAGAATCTCGGCGGTCTTTTCATTATCATGTACTCACCTCCATCATCTCTGGCTTGACCTTCCTGATGAATACCAGAGCAAAAGCAGTGATGATCCCCTCTATGACCATCACAGGCACATGGGCTGCCATCACCACCTGCACTGTCACAAGGAAAGCCTTCTGGGTGAGAAGCAGCGTGAGAGACACGGCAGCTATGCTGAGTGTCAGAGAGATGAACCCGCAGGCAAACCCGGCAAAGGCTACCTTCTTGAGATCATCGGATCTGAGCAGACCTCTGAAAAGAAAGTAACAGATTACCGCGGGAAGGGCCATGTTCACGGTGTTGACACCCAATGAAGTCAATCCGCCGTACTGGAACAGTAACCCCTGCAGCAAAAGCGCGATCATGATGGCAGGAAATGCCGCCCACCCGAGCAGCAGGCCCATAAGGCCGTTCAGCACAAGGTGAACACTGGTGGGCCCGATGGGCACGTGAATGAGTGAGGCCACAAAGAATGCTGAAGAGAGCAGCCCCACCTTGGGGATACACTGCGCGTCTGTTTTTCTCAGGCCATAGGCCACTCCGGCGGCAGCAAGAACCATGCCTGCGGCCAGAACCGGCGGAGAACAGATCCCTTCGGAGATATGCATGGGCTACTTCATATCGTGGAACATTACCCAGAGCACGGCACCGAGTTCAACATCCTTGTCCCTGATCTTCTCATCAGAGGTGTTCAGGGCTGCAAAACCCCACCACCCGGCCCTTGGCGCGGCATAGGTGAAAACCCCTCCTGCATCGGTTTTCACGACCTGGGTGATGAACGAGTCGTGAGGGGCCTTAAATTTGCTGTCCTGGTTAAAATATTCCACTTCCACCCAGGTTTCGGGCACAGGTTTTCCATCGAGCTTCACCACGCCTTGAAACACATTGCCGGCATACAGGCCGAACGGCCTGGTCAGAGGCACGATCTCCGTCTTGAGACCCAGTTCGGCATCCCATCCTTGCTCAAGGCCGAAGGCGCTGACAACGACCCTGGTATAGTGGATTATGTAACAGTCTTCAGCAGGCTCCCAGTATGGTTTCGGCTCCATGACAAAACTGTAGACCCCGGGACGTTTGAATGTATACGAAGCTTCCCAGGCCTTCTGGCCGAGAAACCCTGTCTCTTTGAGACGCCCGGACAGGTCGGTCTTTTCCTGACCCATTACAACGCTGAATGCTTCAGGCTTTTCCAGCGGCATCCCACGCATCTCAAACGGATGAACAAACATCAGTCTCAAAGAAATCTGCCGGGGATCATCCTGGGAGACAATATCGTCCGACGGTATGACCATGCCGAAATGCGCATGAACACCCGGGACGAAAAATACCGAGGCAACCAATGCAACGAGCACCTTTCTGACATTCATGAAGCACCTCCCCAAGATTCAATCACTCATTGTGTATACTACACGGGCACACCTCAAAACAAGACACAAATGTTACCTATTTCTTTTTCGTGTTATTATAGGCATCAACAGGCATACCGATCGCAACGGACATCATCAGGAATGAAGCACCTCGCCGCAAGCTTTTGAGACATCAAAGGCTCTATTTACTGTTCCCCTCTCACTTTTGTCCTCTCCCTTAAGGGGCGAGAATAATTTGTGAGCGCTTACAGGCTCACGGGGTATCAGCTAATGAAGGTATCTCATCAGATGATATATGAAAATCGGGTTATCTGACGGATACCAGACAACACACAGTTCTGCACCAGAGTTCTTAGCCAGAGAAGGAATAGATTCTGCAGGAGCTGATTCGGCCACGATCACGGGAAATCCCTGACGAAAACCGATCGCTGATGAAGACGCGCCCGCAGTATTCGCTGATGCCCCGGGAGCGTCCCTGTCAATAGGCCATCATCAGGAGCAGCACCTCTGGATAGCCGAGACCCTCGTCGGTCCAGAGCAGATAGAGCTTGCCGTTGGACTCGGCCAGGGCGGGTCTGCAATCCTCATATCCGGTGTAGCTTACTGTCGGATCGTCCGTCAGGCGCCTCTGTATGGAAAATAGCGACCCGTCTGAACCAACAGCCCGGTAGAACAGATCATAGGGAGGGGATCTCCACTGGCTGTATGCATAATAGCTCACGTGGGCAGTGCCGATGTCGTCAACGACAACATTGGGGGCAATCGCAGTCAACAAAGAATCCTGTGGCGAGATGCGGACAGGTTCTAAGACGGTGATCTCCTGTTCATCAGCCGCACCACCATCCTGGGAATCGAGCGACGGATCGATCCTCATCAGTGCGACCCCGCCTGCTGCCTCATCTTCAAAGACAATGGTCATTTGGTCTCCAGGCCCACAAACCATGGAAACATAGCCGTATCCGTTCTCACCCGCAGGGGTGAGTTGTGTAGCATCGATCCTCCTTGAACCATCATCGCCATCTACCATCGCATAGTAGATCTGGGACGACCAGAAAGTCTGGTCGTATCTGGTCCAGACGACATGCACATTACCCTGAGAGTCCACATCCATTGCAGACTCATAATTGATGTTACCAATACTCTGCTCAGCAAGCGAGACAACTCCAGACACGTCGTATCTTGCATAGACGATATCGTAGTCTGCCTCACCCGACATCACGCTCCAGATTACATGGAGGCGGTCAAGACCGTCAATCGCAAGGTGCGGCTGTTTACTTGTATTCGATCCGGATGAGATCGTGTGGTCATCCACAATAACCATGGAAGCATCGTCGCCAACCGACCCGTCCCTGGCATGGAGGTGCGGGTCGAGGCATTCGTGCACGATCTGCGACGACCAGTAGGACGAAGCATTGTCCTGCCACACGACGTGTACACGGTCCTGGCTGTCGATGGCGATGGAAGGCAAAGACCGATCATAGGCTTCACCGTTACTGATCTGCGTGTCGTCTATGAGCGTCTGCCCTGTCGGAGAGAGCATGGTGTAGTATATGTGGGGCGCAGGGGAGCCAATATCGCCTTTCCAGACAATGTGCACATTGCCCTGACTGTCGATGGCGATATCCGCCTGGTCCGACGGGAGAATGCTGTTCGAAATAAACCTGGGCACAAGGTCGTCATCCGGATCGAGGGGGTCAGTGCCGTCGTTCAGGATTTCCCGCCCATCTGAGCGCCCTCCCCCATCCGTATCTGATTCGACAGGATCGGTTCCATAGACATTCACCTCATCGCCATCACTCAGCCCGTCACCATCCGTATCAGGTTCGAGGGGGTCTGTTCCGTAAAGATTCACTTCTTCTGCGTCCAGCAGGCCATCTCCGTCCGTGTCAGCACTGTGCGGGTCTGTTCCGTAAAGCTGTTCCTCGAGATTGGTCAGTGAGTCGTCATCCGGATCCTGATCCTGCTCTCCCGGCACAAGAGGATCGAAGCCATGCATCACCTCAAAGCCATCTGTAAGTCCGTCTCTGTCAGTGTCGGCGTCAAGGGGGTCTGTTCCGTATGACTGTTCCTCGAGATTGCTCAACCCGTCATGGTCAAAATCCAGATCCTGTCCCCACGCTTCATGGGGATCAAAGCCGTATCTCACCTCCCAGCCGTCCAGCAAGCCGTCTCCATCCGTATCAGGGTCGAGCGGATCGGTCCCGCAGATGTTCACCTCTTCCCCGTCTGTGAGACCATCACCGTCCGTGTCAGCATTGAGAGGGTCGGTACCGTAGAGCTGCTCTTCGAGGTTGGTCAGGCCATCATAATCTGTATCCACATCCTGTTCTCCGGCCACGAGCGGATCAAAGCCATACCTCACCTCAAAGCCGTCTGTGAGCCAGTCACCGTCCGTATCAGGGTCGAGCGGATCGGTCCCGCAGATGTTCACCTCTTCCCCGTCCGGAACGCCGTCTCTATCCGTATCCGGGTCGAGCGGATCGGTACTATAAATATTGATTTCCTCCCCGTCTGTCAGCCCGTCACCGTCCGTGTCAGCATTGAGAGGGGCGGTACCGTAGAGCTGCTCTTCGAGGTTGGTCAGTGAGTCGTCATCCGGATCCTGATCCTGCTCTCCCGGCACAAGAGGATCGAAGCCGTACTTCACCTCAAAGCCATCTGTGAGGCCGTCTCCATCGGTATCAGGATTGAACGGGTCTGTGCCTGCCAGGGCCTCATCCATATCCGACAGACCATCACGGTCGGCATCGGGGTCGATCGTCCATAACAGCACTTCATAGCCACCGAATTGCGTGTCTGTCCAGGTGACATAAGAGGTGATGCCGTCTATGGCCACCCAGGGCAGGGTCCAGTCGGTCAGCGTGTTTGCCGTTTCCCCAAAGGTCAGCGTAGTCTCTTTGATGAGGACTCCGCCTGAGTCAACCACCCGGAAGATCACCTTCGCCGGATAATTGTTCCATCTCTCGCTGGTATCATAGTAGGCGATGCGCACGTTTCCACTGCTGTCAACGGCTGCCATAGGCACGGCCGAATTCACTCCGTCGTCTGGGCTGACTTGCGTTTCAGGCAGTATGACGATCTCGGAAGGATCGGCTGAACCGCCGTCTTTGTCGTCCAGGCTTGGATCGAGCCTCAGCATGAAGATCTCATAAGAGTTCTCGCGCCATTTCTGGAACACCACGGCAATCTCGTCTCCAGGCCCCATCCCGATGGATGGATACTGGGCATCATCACCGCTATACGCAGTCACGATGGTCTCATCGATGAGCGTAGCTGCTGTTTCCTTCTCGAGCATCTCATAATAAAGCTCAACTGTCCAGGTGTCACGGTGATCCATCCAGACCACGTGTACATTCTCCTGAGAATCCAGGGCAAGGACCGGACAGGTGGCGTACCAGCGATACCCTCCTCCGGAGAAGATGCTGCGTGACACCTGAACTTCAACAGCGTTGTCCCCGTTGTCCAGGGCCATCCTCACGTATTGTATCTCTCCGCTGTCGGCCTCTGACCAGACCATGTGGATGCGGTCCGTGCTGTCTATGACGAGGCGCGGTATGCTGCTCCGGTTGCCGTCATCAAAAGAGAGCAGCAGATCGTCCACAACGGTTATGACCGCCTCGTCTCCGGGTGACCCGTCGAGATTGCCCAGTGACGGGTCTATGAGTGTGTAGAAGACCTCGGGTGTACCCGTGCGCCTGTCATGCCAGGCGATGTGGGCCCTGTTCAGGCTGTCCACGGCAATAGCGGGCCTCTTTGACTGAGCAGTATCATGGGTGAGCCGCGTATCGTCGACAAGCACCATGCCTGCCGGAGACATCAGGGTGTAGAAGATCTCGTCGTTGCCGGCACGGTTGTCTACCCAGACAACATGGAGTCTGCCCTGGCTGTCAACGGCTGACACCGCCTGATCCGATCTGGCGCTTCCGTCAGTCAAACGAAGGGCTAGCATGTCGTCGCTCGGATCCAGCGGATCTGTACCGTCCTCCAGCACTTCTGCTCCATCGGAACGTCCGCCGCCATCCGTATCCGGGTTGGCAGGATCCGTGCCGTAGGTATTGATCTCCTCTCCGTCTGTGAGCCCGTCGCCGTCCGTGTCCCGATTGTTCGGGTCTGTTGCGTAGAGCTGCTCTTCCAGGTTGGTCAATCCGTCGTCATCCGGATCCTGGTCCTGCTCTCCCGGCACGAGAGGATCGAAGCCATGCGTCACCTCCCAGCCGTCACTCAGACCGTCACTGTCCGTGTCCAATTCGAGCGGGTCGGTGCCATGGGAATAGACTTCAACCCCATCCGAGAGTCCATCTCCATCTGTATCTGCATTGTACGGGTCTGTCCCGTAGAGCTGCTCTTCCAGGTTGGTCAGACCATCGCCGTCCGGATCCTGGCTCTGCTGACCGGGAACAAGGGGATTGAACCCATACCTCACCTCCCAGCCGTCACTCAGGCCGTCACCGTCAGTGTCAGGGTTCAACGGATTTGTCCCGTAGAACTGTTCTTCCAGGTTGGTCAGTCCATCGTCATCCGGATCCTGATCCTGTTCTCCTGGCACGAGAGGATTGAAGCCATATCTCACCTCCCAGCCGTCGAGCAGGCCGTCACCATCCGTATCCGGGTTATCAGGGTCTGTCCCGTAAAGTGCTTCCTGATCGTCTGGCAGGCCGTCACCATCACGGTCTATGTATGCTGCGAAGTTAACGATGTCTGCCTGCTCATCCGGGCTCAGACCGGAAAGGGCACTGCCGGACAGGGAGAGAAGGTTCTCTGCACTGTCAAGGGCATCGGCCTGCAAAGCATTCTGCGAGGCGAAATGCATGATGATGACCCGCCCGCCTGCAGGCACCGTGACATCGAAGGTATAGCGCAGATAGTCGGCATAGGTATATGACCCCACCCGGCAGGGGCTGCATGCCATGGACGGCTCTATTTCCGCATTAGGCCCTGAGAAGACGTGGGCCATTGCAGGCGTGCCGCCGCCATCGGTTGCATCGTCGGTAACGATATAATCGTCAAAGGTGTCAAAGTTGCCATCGTCAAGCGATGTGGCGATAATCTGCGTGGAAGTGGAAGACCCCAGCCTGTTATGGATCATTACCTGGGCGTTTACCTCCACGGTCCCGGTGTTCTCAAGGATATCGAGATACCTGGCAAAGGAATCGTCATCCGGGACAAAGACCTTTCGCTTCACCTGGATCGGATCCAGGGTGCTGTTTGTATACGGACCGATCAGGACCTCTCTCCCGTTGTCCTCGGTTATGGCATTGGAGAACGAGGAGAATCCGTAGAGGTAAGTGGAAGCGTCCAGATTGGCAACGCTCAGATCCAGTCCGTTATACGTATAATAGGCATTGTCGGTGCCGTGCGCTATATTTCCGTCACCCCGGATATCCCAGGTATACCCGCCAAGATCATAGAGCGTTATCGGCAGTGTAGTGAAAGACGGCATCGGGAAGTCAATAATCGTGGTCTGATTCTCATCGACCGTTGCCGTGAAGGTAATCGTGCCGTTGGTTGCAGGATCGTATGCGGTAACCGTATAGGTTCCCACCGGCACATCGGTCAGTTCGAAATATCCTCCGGTATCTGTCCTGTCCTCCCTGGTGAAGTAGTCGCCATCGATATTCCTCAGTAACACCCTCACATTGTTCATCGGGCTGCCGTCAGGTCCTGTTACCACGCCCGAGATGATTCCCAGGGGCGGCAGTGTGATATCGACGGTAGTAACCCGGCCTTCTTCAATGGTGCCTGACGACTCGGCCCTGATGGGGTAGCCCTGATCCGGTACGCCTTCTGCAGCCACTTCGATAGAGTAGCTTCCAGGGGCCAGGAATGCCGCACGGTACGAGCCGTCCTGAGCGGTTTCCACATCCACAGAGTACGGGGACATGTCTATGCTTACATCCGCACCTGAGACAACAGTCCCTGTTGCCCTTCTCACTGACCCCTCCATGATACCGGTATTGCTGAATACGATATCCACATCAGCGGCGCCCTGCTCTTTCGAGAGCATCCCGGTCACATCTTCACAGACTACGTAGTACTGGGGGTACGAAGCATACGAACAGTAGGATCCGCGGCACACCCTGGCAGACAGCGTAAATCCGTCAAGCGGAATCCCGAGCACGTCAGAGTAGCCGGGTGTCCCGGTGAGGTCTGATTCGTACAGGAAATACCCTGTGGTATCCGGATGCGTTATGTAGGTCCTGCCATAGTAGATGCTGTCACTCTTGATAAGGATATCCGTGATATAGCCGCTTGGAGCGGGGGTAATCCCGTCACTTGCAAACACCTGGCCGGACACCATACCGGTGAGCGTTGGCAGCGGTGACAAGGCCGAACTGCCGTCAGCGGGGATGCTGAAGTTCTGCACCATTTCCATCTCGGCCAGGCTCATGCCCGCCAGAAGCTCGGGCGGCAGCGCTGCGAGACGCTCGGCAGATGCCTGGGCAGCCTCACGACTGATCTGCTGCACGACGCAGTGCATGAATGCCTTTGTTTCTCCGGGGTTCAGGGTCACCTGGCTCCACCGGGCTGTTACGTGTGCAGGATCATAGTTGCCCATTCTCTGGCCAAATTCCACGGTGTCAGGAGGCAGACCGGCATCTTCACCGGTCCAGACAAAGGCGAGAGGCGGACGGTTATAGCTCGTCACGACAAAAGGATCATTGGCATTGTTGTCATCAATGACCACCCAGGTATCCGCTGTATCCACACCCTGGAGCTGGATCGCATCGTCCCCGTTCGTTGTGGTTATTATGTGAAATTCGCTCAAAGAGTAGTTCAGGTTCGAGGTCACCACAATATCCGCAGTGACGGGCTGGTCAGTCGGGTTACCGACGATCTCCAGGTAACGGGCAAAGTAGCCTTCCTGGGAAACATACACTTTTCTGGTCACATTCAGCCCGGCAAGGCCGTTTTGCCTGACCACGATCTCTCTGCCCATGCTTTCCTGGACAGGCACCTCGCCGCCATCGAAAGGATAGACAGTGCCGTCGGAGACGACCTCGAGCACTCCACCGCCCTTGACCGTGCCGTAGTAGTACTGGTTGAAGACGGAATTCTGTCCCTGAGCGATGGTGCCGTCCGCCTGAAGGTCGAACCGTACCACGTTGCCGTCGTACAGGGTCTGCGGCAGGGTAATGGCATTGTTCTGCAGGATGATGTCGACCCCTACGGTCTCTCCGTCATAGGCTATACTGCTCTGCTCTTCTCCATACACCCCCTGTTGGATATCGCCGCTGCTCACGATGAAGTCTCCGACAGGGACACGATCAACCGAGTAGAAGCCTCCCCCATCAGTGTCTAATGACCAGGTCTTGCCGTAGTCAGGGGTAAGACTGCGCAGTGTCACGGGCATATCCGGTGCCGTGGCGATGCCGCCGGGCATGAATACCTGGCCTGTAACCGTGCCAAGACCAACCAGTGTCACATCCACGGCGACAACATCGTTCGGGGCATCCAGAGGGATATCCCGTATCCTGGCACGGAGCTGTCCGCCCAGATAGTTACCCAAGGCATCGATGGTGCCGCCTTCATATGCCTCGAGCAGATAGGTGCCCAGAGGTCGGTTCTCGAACATATAGGTTCCGTCGGCGTCGGTTATGCATGATCTCCAACCGGTGCCCCCACCAACCACCTGTACCTTGACATTCTCCAGCGGAGTTACGCCGTCAGGTGCATAGACCGTTCCGGTCAGGGTTGCCGTGGGCTCCAGGGTAAGGGTAAGGTTGACGACCTCTCCTTCAGCGATCTCGCCGTAGGTCAACTGACTGGAATAGATGTCGGACTCTGCCATGATCCTGAACTGACCTTCCAGCACATGGTCGATCACGGCAATGCCGCTTTCATTGCTGAGAGCATAATATGTCCTTGCGAATCTGCCGTCTTCGATCTTTTCCCGGAGGCTTATCTCCGCACCTTCAACAAGACCGCCGGTGTAGTCTTCCACCGTTACGATTAGCGTCCCCTGGCCCAGCAGCTCTATATCGAGGATTGCCGTCTGACCATTGGTGTCCAGAGTTGTCTCGCCCCAGCCGACGCCGCGGGTTGCTTCGTCGGTTGTCTTTACCCAGTGGGTTCCGAGCGGCATGATATCAAACCGGTACTGTCCGTTTTCGTCTGCCGTTGTCCCGGCATAGCCGGTGCTGAACAGACGTGCCCACGGCACCGGGGTGGTCCCGTCGGCACGCAAGACCGTCCCCTCGATGGATCCCCACTGTCCGGTCTGCATGATAAGCTCGATTTCCTGACCATCACTCGATACGGTCCCGGACGCACGGGCGCCCATATCGGTGACCGGGTGGAGCGCTGTAATGGAGAATTCGCCGACGAAGACATCGGTGAACTCGAAGGTGCCGTCAAGGGCTGCGGTCTCTACCCGGTAGTCGTTTCCGAATATGGAGTGGCCGTTGAAGGTAAGCGCTGCATTGGCAACCGCAATTCCTGAACCGTCTATCACGCTCACACTCACATACCCCCTGCCGAGGAAGGCAACCACGATATCACGATCCTCACCGCTTGCACCGATGGCAACCTCTGTCCGGCCACGGTTTCCGCTGATGTCCGAGGCATCCACCCGGTATTCGCCTATGGCGACAAGCGGGAACTCGAAGGAGCTGTCCTCGTCGGTAAACACGCTCTGGACAGGATCGGCTGCGTAACGTTCAAATAGATCCACACGCACACCTGGACCTGCAAGGGTCAGAAGATCGGGCAGATAGACCGTCCCGGTTACAATACCGGCTGGGATAAGGACAACCGCAACGTCGTGCAGATAGCCTCCTGAAAAATTCATAAAGCCCTTTACATAGCCCCTGAATCCGGTATCGGGATCGAATGCCCTGATCACAACATCAATACCGGGAACCCCTTCTACAAAGAAGGTGCCGTCAGGTTCTGATGTAAGAGCTATGCCGTTTATGGTCAGATCTGCGCCGCTTATCGGATTCAGATCCTGGTCGAGCACAATGCCTGTCACCACGCCTCCGCGGACCGTTACGGTCATGCTTGCACGCAGTGCCCCCTGGATGGATGCGTTGATGATGGTCGTGCCGCCACGTACCGGGCTTACCTCGAAAGTTCCTGAAGTCTGGCCCTCAGGTATGGTGACTGACGGCTGAACCTGTGCTGTTGCCGAATCTTCGCTTGCAAAGGTGATGATCACGCCGCCCGCAGGCGCAGGAGCGCTGAGTTGTGCTGTAAAGTCCTCATTCTCACCCGCGATCATGATGATCGAAGACGGCATGGTCACATCGAACGAGGCCTGAACGGTCAGGGTCAGAATCGATACCTGGCTGACATTGCCCGAGGTGTCACGGGCCGTGGCCTCGAAGGTGATGGTGTCTCCCTGGCTTGCATTCTGAGGGATCGTTACGCTGAACAGGGCCTGGGTATCCGATGAAGGCGGCGATATCTGCTGCGCATCAAAGTAGGTGATCGCACCGCTTGCAGAAAGTTCTATCATCTCGACACCCACTTCATCGCTGGCATCGGCAACAATGGTCACGATCTGACCCGGGGAGGCCTCATGAAAGCCTGTAGCGGTTTCGATTGAGACAACAGGCGGTATCAGGTCAGCTATGGGCAGGACCACCTGAGCCCTGGTGGAGCTGTTTCCTGCAGCATCATAGGCAATTGCCTCCAGGGTAATATTCTGAGTCGGCGAGGCCGCCTGGGAAACCGTGAAGGTAAACGTGGATGCAACGGAGGCTCGCGCAGGCGATATCACCCGGGTATCCGAGTAAACGGTTGCGCCGCTCGCCTCAAATGTAACTGAGGCAATCCCGCCGATGTCCATTGCCTCGACCACGGAGGTAATCACCTCGCCCGGTTCCACCCGCTCCCCGGTCGTGAGTCCGGCAAAACGCACCACCGGACTGGTCGCATCGAGTACGGTTATCTGGGCCGGGGAGGCCTGGCCTGCCTGCCCCCTTGTGTCGATCGCAGACGCATGCACCATGATCGTTGAGCCCGGTACGGCATCAAGGGGGACGTAAAACGCGTAATCAGCCTGAGCCGATACTGCAGCAGGATCTACCGCAACCGTGCTAAACGCTGGGAACTGACCGCCTGAGGCCTGATAGGCAATGGCAGTGATGCCCAAATCGTCTGAGGCTTCAACCGTGAGCTCGATCCTCTGGCCGGTTTGTGCCTGGCCGGACGGACTGATCGAAACAATGGACACGCTCGGAACGGCATCGGCAACGATGGTGAAGGTCCCATCGATTGCCTCCCCCCGATTGCCCGAGGTATCGGTTGCAACAGCAGAGACGGTTATTGTGTCTCCAGGGCTTCCGTATCCACTCACTGCCTCGAAGCTCATTTCAAAATCCGCCTGTCTGTCGGTGTAGATGAGGACGCCGTTTATGTAGAAGTCTACAAATGCCACATCGTAGGCAGTGCCGACATCTACGGTAGCTGTGCCTGTTCCGCCCTCGATGACAAAGCCGCCTTCAGACAGATTTATTGCCGCAAGGACAGGGGCTGTCCTGTCTGTGGTGGTGAAATCATACTCAAGACCCTGCGCCTGGACATTGCCAGAGAGGTCGGTGGCCGGGAGGATGGAGACACGATAGGTCGTATCCTCAGCCAGCGGCAATGTGGGCGTGAAGACCATGCCGGTGTTGCCCAGGATCATGTCCAGCCGTCCGGCGACAGCGCCCTCATCAGAGCTGAGGAGGATTGCCGGGCCGGCAAATGCCGAGGGGTTGACGGGTTCACAGAACATCACGCGGATCACGCTGCCGAGGGCCACTCCGCCCGTTGAGGGCACCGGGCTCGCATCCCTCACCTCCGGAGCCGTGATGTCCACTGTGGTGAACGACGACACGAACTCCCGCTCCATGACGTGACCAAACCGGTCCTCGATACCCCCTGAGTACTCATCCCGGCTGAGAACCCCGTTGGCATTGAGATCATACTCATCGAAGCGTGCAAGGACGGCAAAAAACCTGGCAGCCTCAATCCTGCTGATCGAACCACTGGAATCCCTGTCGAGCGTTGCAAAAGACGGGTTCGCACTCAGCCTGAGGGTGTAGCGGGTCTCGTCAGCGAGCGGGGCCAGAGGGGTAAAGGTGACTACCGTGTCGCCGTCGGTGAGCGTAAGGTACCCGTGAACCTTCTGTCCGTCATCACGGGTGAGAGTGACGCTGTCCAGGGTGATGGTCCCAGCGTTAATCTGCTCGGAGAACGTTATCCGGACGAGCTGATCCATGGACACATTCACTGCCCCGGGTGTCGGGGTGACAGACAGCAAGGCCGGGGGCGTGTCGTCCAGGATGATGGTGCCGAGATCGATGGACTCGAGAACGATACGTGTCCTTTGTGCATGGCCTATGCCTATCGGGTCTTCGAAGGTGATTACACACTGTCCGGGGGGAACCGCGCCGAAGGTGAAGTTGCCGTCTGCGTGTGTCTCTGCATACAGGTGCATATTATCGAACATGTTGTTCGGGTCTGTATGATCCAGGTGCTCGAGGGTGACAAGGACGCCGCGGACAGGATCAGAGCTCGAAGAGACCACGGTCCCGGTGATGGAAAATGTCGGTTCTATAACCACTCGGATCTGTTCGTCCCGACCGAGCGCCAGCAAGACAGAGCTTGAGCCGGACAGCCCGGTTATCGAGTCGGATGCCACGACAGTATAGCGGTTCGATCTCAATTCGATGAATTCAAACTCACCGTTCGCATCCGCATACACGGTCCTCTCGGGTATGGCTCCGCCCAGGTAAAGTTCAACCTGTGCGCCGGCAACCGGCAGCCCTGCCTGGTCTTCCACAATGCCCGATATGGTGCCGAGCCCGTCGAGGACCAGAGTTGTAATGGCGGTGCGGCCTGCGAAGTCGACATCCACCAGTGCCGTGCCATAGTCAACAGAGACCTGCGAGGACACCCTGATCTCGTGCCTGCCGAGCGGCACATCCGCGAAACTGAACGTACCGTGTTCATCGGTTGTCGTTCCCCTGCCCAAGGGCGGGCACACATCGAGGCACACCTCTGCGTTGGCCGCAGGAGTGCCGTCTGGATTGAAGACCATCCCCTCGATGGTCCCCATCGGGTGCTGGGCAACGCTCACCACTACCGGTATCTCCACGATCTCGCCTTCGTACGTGATGCGGCTCTCGATCCTCACGGAGTTTTCGCCCTGACGGGCAACAATCTCAAAGGTGCCCAGCGTGATGCCAGAGAACATGAAGAAGCCGTCCGGGCCCGAGGTGGCCCTCCAGGTTACCCATTCTCCTCGGTCGTTCATCTGGCGCAGCTTAAGATCCCAGCCGGAAAGAGGCGTTAGATCACCGCTTCTCATGACCGTACCTGTGATGAAACCGATGGGCCTTTCAACGATTACAACCACGGTCTCCTGCCCCGCATAATCGATGCTGGCAGTTTCGAAGCCTCTCCTGCCGGTTGCGGGTTCGAACACCGTTATCTCGAAATCACCCAGCGGGATGATGTCGAATGTATACGCACCGTTTTCATCGGTCACAAAGAAACCGAGATCGTATCCGTCGACTTTCCGGCTGATGATCACCTCGGCATTGGCCACAGGCGTTATGCCGTCGGGTTCGTACACGATCCCTGAAACGCTCCCTGTTGCATCGTAGAGATAGACATTGATCGCCACCTGCTCACCGTCAACATTGACTTTACCCGAAGCCCTGCCCGCAAACCCGTTCGAGGGGTCCCTGGCCACGACCACGAACTGGCCTTCGGGAATCGCATCGCCGCCGCTGAATGTAATGATTCCGTCTGCATCTGCACTGCCGTGGCGTTCTATGGTAGAGAACCCGAAGTTCTCGCGCGTTGAGAGTGTCTCTTCGAAGATGAATGCATGTGTGAGGTCCACAAGGGCGTTGGGGATAGAGGTGTGGCCGTCACTGGCATACACGTTCACCGTCACGTCTCCGAGCCCGAAGAGGCGTATCGGCACATCCGCTGTCTGGCCCGGCATCGTCGTTCCCCAGACCTTGCCCACCTTACCGGTGGCCGTGTCGCTGGCGACAAGCTCGAACTTCCAAGGGGTCACGATGGGCAGCCAGTACCGCCCGTTTACGTCCGTCACCACGGTTTCTTCCTGGATACCGTGGGGCAGTTCGACACAGATACCTGTGGAAGGGTCACACCAGACCCTGAAGCCCCTGAAGGTTACCTGAACGCCTTCTCCCACCGGGGTGACGCCGTCGGAGCTGTAGACCGTGCCTGTGATCTGGCTCGTGGCCTGGAGCTGGAGGGTCACATCCACAACTGCGCCGTCATGGGGCATGATCCCGGTATAGGTGATGGGATCAAGGACATCAGAGGGCAGACCGCCGATATCGACAGTCCTGCACATGAGGTTGAAGGCGCCGCCCGTGGCCACGGTGATGGGCCCCACGAAGACATTATTAAAAGAGAACTCCCCGGTAGTGAAACTGTTTTCCACCATCCGGGAATGCTGCACGTACTCGAAACGCACGCCCACAGGGCCAGCACGGACGAGCCGCATCTCCGAGAGCGACACCTGGGCCTCAAGCGGGGTCTGGCCGTCATCGTCAAAGACGACACCTTCAATACTGCCTTGGCCTATGCATGTGATGTCCACCCTCTTTACCTGGCCGTTGATTTTCAGCTGGACAGGCTCGATGTTGCCTTTCGACATGTCGGGCAGAAATGCGCAGAGAAAGTAGTCATCTCGGAGTTTTACATTGTCGATTCGATAATGTCCGTCCCCATCGGTTGTCGCTGTTCCGACAACAAGAATCGTTTTGTTCTCCGAGGGATGCCAGAGATAGACTGTCATGTTCGCCACAGGCGTCGTTCCGTCCGGCTCGTACACCGTGCCCGTGACTCCGGCGAGTCCTGCGAGCACCACGGTCGCGTAGACCTCTTCTCCTTCGGCAACCAGATTGATGGTTGCGCTTCCCTGGGAACCTGCGGCCTGTGACACCGCCACAATATGCCGCTCGCCAACAGGCACGTCGCTCAGGGAGAAACGCCCTTCGTTGTCCGTGGTCGTCAGGCTCATGCCCCCGCCCACCTGGGCACCTGCCACCGGGTTGCCATCCGCATCGAGCACGATACCGCTTACCGTGCCGATCCCGCCGGAAAGCAGGATGTTCACCTGCTCGTCAGTATCCGGGAGCAGCTGTATCCGTGCTTGGCCCTCTATGTAACGTGACTGCTCGAAGATGTTGACCCGGAGCTCCCCTGCCGGGATGTCCTCGAAAAAGAATGCACCGGCATCATCAGTTGTTGCAAATGCAACCGGACAGTCAAAGTCCGGTGGACCGCACGACGGGCATGCCACCCCTTCCTGGCTGCCGGACCGGTAGTGGACGACAACCGGAACACCCGCAACTCCCGATGCACCGTCGGATTCGAGCACATATCCGCTCAGGTTGCCATAGTGGACTGTAATCTGCTGGGTCTGTACGGTCACCAGGACAATGTCCATCTCCAAGACCTCACCTGCCGCTGAGATATAATCGTTGAGGGTCCTCCTGGAATTGGTTCCAGCATGGACTGCCTCGATAATGATGCTCCCCACCGGCACATCCGGGATCGCGAACCTTCCGTCCTTATCCGAGGCGGCGCCGTACTGGCTATAGTCGGTAAGGCTCGTCACCTTGATCTGTGCCTTTTCAAGCAGGGTGAAGCCGTCTTCGGCCAAGACACGCCCGCTCACGGTAGAGCGACCGAGCAACACGATGTTCATGTTTAGCCACTGCCCGTCACGGCCTGCCTTGAACTCCACGGCGCGGAATTCCCTGGTACCGGGGTCGATGGCGACCACCTTGCCTTTGCGATTCTTGAGCACAAAGTCCCAAGCATACCTGCCCTCTGCATCTGCGTTCTTGGCACTCACACCGTGCCACCCGCAGTTTCCATTCTCAAAATACAGTCTCACCTCTGCGGAGGATACCGGGGTGCCGTCCGCATGGAGGACCTGGCCTGAGATGACCGCACCTTCTTCATCTATGGTGGGCTCCATGACCCCAGTCCATTCCCCCATGACATGACCGCGCAGGTCGGTGATATTCGAGATGGTAATCTGCCTTTCGATAAACGGCCCCAAAGAATCTCTCAGGGCCAGGAATACGATCCTTGCACCGGGCTGCAGGGCAACGGCCACCACGGCGTTCTCCTCAGGCGCATAGTTGGTGATATCGATCCTTTTAAACTGATCCTGCACGCTCTCGGGGGTAACCTCTTCGCTGAACAGAATACCGACCACCCTGCCGAGCTGTGGACCACCGGTTCCGCCGCAGCTCACCCGGTCGGCCTCTGCGCGCTGAACCACTCCAAGCACACAAGGAGCTGGATCAGGTATTATCTGCTCCAGGGATGGATACACAGACGGGGCAGAGCTCTGCTGAGAGTCTTCATACAGCTCTATTGCAAGCGCATAGGGATCTCCGGGCGCCTGATCCACAACGGGCAGACGCACACCTGTTATGTCCGCGAACACCGTCTGCCTGAGCCCGCTTTGTGTATCTGCAGGAAGCACGACACTCAGGCTGAAGGGGGTACCTTCCGGGGCATCCGGATTCCGGATGAGCCTGATCGTATACCCGCTCCCCTGCGGCACCGACACCAGGGCCATCTGTGAGGATATATCCCCCTGGGCATCCTTGAACTCCAGAAAATCACTGTACGGGATCTGTTTTACGATCTTGTCCGAATCCTGCTCACAGCCGCCCAGGACATTGCCCTGGTCATCCACAAGGGTCAGGAAGAACGGCAGAACCGTGCTGTCGGTCGAAACCAGCACAGAGAGGTGCTGCGGCCGGTACGAGACCTTCTCGGCAAAATCCTGGTGGAATGAAACAGCTCCCAGGCCTGCGACATCCTCCGACAGGATCATCGCGACAGCTCCGGCAAAGACATCGCCACGCACGGACCTTCGTCTCAGTTCATCGAACCCTGCAACGTCTTTCTGCGCGGCAGCGAGTTGATTTGCCTGGTTCTCGTCAGGGTACTGTTCATCGAGCCTTGTATAGTTGCCCCCCATGAAGTCCATCAGGAGGTGCTTTGCGGTATCCACAAGCGGCTCGTGCAGGCTCAGGCGCAGCCCTGCTCCGGCAACTTCGACAGCCCTGTTCCACACCATCTTTTTGGAGAAACGCTTCACGCCTGCAGGTAGTGAACTTGCAGGGGCCGTTGCCGTGGCATAGGCCTTGCCCAGAAGGCCGAGGCACGCCTTCCTGAGGTCAGCCGGGAGCGTTCCGGCCTCCTTTGGAAGTACGAGCGAATCCGGGGACAAAGGTATACCCAATTCTCCTACTGAGGTCTTGAGCTCGAACCGGCCCGCGACTTTTTCATCGCTGTCCAGGGTGGCAGCATAGACCGTACCCGTTACCTTGGAGCGCAGACGGAAGCTCACCGATTCAGAGTCTCCGGGCAGGATCGTGTCGAACTCCCGTGTCGGCTCACCGATGAGCGCGGCGCCTGAGATGTTTCGTTCATAAAGATTTATGCTGACAAAATTGGCTATTGATTCGGACGTGTTGGTAACCGTGATATCCAGGTCGTACTCCTCGCCGTCGTTTACGATGTCCGGGTGGGTAAAGGTGAGCGTGAAGTTGGGGTTGCGCACCAGCACCGCGCCTGCGGCACGGCCCCTTATTGCCACAGGCCCGATGGGCAGGCCGGTCAGGGTCCCGGTGATCTCCATCTCCACTGTGTGAGATCCCTCGCGGCGGCCTTCCACGAGGAATTCCGCATTGCCGGTGTCTCCCGGAGCAAGATAGTTTCGGTCATCTGCAGTGCCGAGATTCCCGTCTGTTCCCGGGTTCATCACCGGCTGTATCCTTGGCGATTCACCTTGGGCGGTCATGGCCATCGCAAGCGGATCATCGCCTGAGCCCACCACGGTGTCATTGCCTGCCGGCAGGCTGATCTCGGCAAAAAGATCTTCGACCACAAGGCCCGATCCCTCGGGCGCGACATTGCCCACCATGAGCATGACGCTGAAGTACTGGTTCAGAAACCCGATATCGCCGGGTATGACGATCACGCCCGGAATGGGCGGTATGGAAAGACCTTCCGGAACGATATCACTGATCTCAAAGACGAATCCCCGCACCGAGAGGTTCGGGATCTGTGTCTGGGTTATGGCCAGGGTATCCGGTATGATGGTGGACACCTGTTTGAGGGTGCCGCCTGCAAGCTGCGGTGTCTGCACTACCGGCACGGTCACATCAGAGACGCTCTGGGGCTTTGCAATCACGACCGGGAAGTTGATGTTGATCTCCTCTCCCGGGCTCACTGCAAAGGCGGCAGAGAAATTGTATGCCTGGAAATTGTCCTGGTCGAAGACAATGCCGTTTTCCCTGATCTCGTCCGCAGTGAGCGGCCTCGCCGTGATCTCGGTCACCAGGAGCTTGTCTATAACCTCGATGGTAACACTCTCAGGCGTCCCATAGAACAGTACCTCGCCGCCGCTTACGACACGGATGTTCTCCAGGGTATGGAGACCGGCCCTCTGCAGGGGCGGGATTTCGAAGTATCCGTTCACCGTGGTTGTAAGCTCAACGGGGCAGGAAAGGCTGGGACCCCTGAGCGTCGCCTTTACCTGCACGTCCGAAGGTACAGGAAATACATTGCCGCCGGGAAGGTCCGGGGCCTGGAGATAGGTGCTTACAATGGTTGCAATGTCCTTGGGAACGGTCTGATGCTCGGGTTCGACCCTTAGACCCAGCCCGTATAACATGATCTGCTCACTGGTGAGCCAGCGGGGCTCGGCTGCGCTGAGATCTGATACATAGCCACAATTAATAATCGTGGCCAATATCATTATCATGGAAATATGTATGAACCTGATCCTCTTCATGCCATCCTCCATGACCTTCTTCAGGGGAGGGGGAGAAAGCAGACGTGAGGATAACGAACTCGATGGCTTCACCAGTTTTATCCTTTGAGTTTTATCTACCCTATTCATTGCCTTCTCCTCTCAACCCGCTCAGGTCGTGCCCCCATCCCATGAGGTCCCCCGGGCCAAAACTTACCTGCACCGGCGGTATATTGATCTCCGGCAGGGTCCTGTGGATGAAGAACGCCTTGTTTGCAGGCCTGAGTACCCACTCGCCGTTCTTGAATATTGCGGCATAATTGCCCGCCCTGGTCACCTTGCCCTTGCTGAACGATGTGACAAACCCCTTGCTCATGGGAATGCCGTCCCTCAGATAGGTGCTCTGCACCCTGCCCTTCCTGATGAGATGTGCGGCGTTGTTTTTGATGAGCCTCATCACTGCCGCGCCTTTTACCGTACCGGCTCCGAGAATCTCGTCTGTCATGCCGATGGGCAAAACATCGTGCAACTCGTCTATCATGGCAACGGTGAGCTTGGCGTTGATCTCTGCCGCCCTTGACCTGAACCTGTTGGGCTGGACACTGCTGAAGTGGAGATCGAGGTCGCCTGCCGCCTTGCCCGGCTTTATATCGTAGCCGAGGTGGCCCAGGGATTTATTCGCCTTCATGTTCAAGCGGTAGAGTTTGGGCGATACGGTTTCCGTAAGACCGCCGGAGATCATGACCACACGGTGTTTCATGAACTCGTCGGCCAGGAATTTTGCATCCGCAGGTGCAAAATCGCCGATGGTCTTTTTGCATACATAGGGTGGATCGAATGAACCTTGATCCAGTTCGTACCTGGCGCCCACACGCCGCCTGCTGAGCAGCCTCCTGGTAAGGATACTCTTCTCCGCAGACTTGATGGTCTTGTTGATGAATGCGATCGGTTTTCTCGCAAGCCCTACAACTGGTTTACCAAAACCTTGTATGCTTGAAAGGGTATCAAACAGCAGGCTGCCCCGCTTCTCCGGCGACACATCCATATCGGTGATCGACCCTACAAAATCAATGGGGGCTCCTGCCGCACCCTTGAGAGATTCCCATATAACGCTTGAGATGGGAACCCCTGCTGCAAGGGCATCTGCAACCTGGCTCTTGTACTGGAAGTCCGGGTTGTTCTCCGCAACAGCCCTGAACGGCTCTGAGAGCCCCTGTTTGATCGCCCAGAAGCCGAGATCCGCTATCTGTGCCGTCTGCTGTTTCATGAAATTGTCCATGCTTTCCTTGATCCCGCTCATGACCCCGCTGAAGTGTTTCGCCAGTATGGGCATGAACTCGACGCTCTCGTATCCATCAAGATCCACATATCGCATGGGATTTGCATAGGCGTACAAGTACCGGTGCAGGCTCGGCGGGTTCATGATGTTGCCGGTTATGGGGTCCTGCGTGAGGAAACGGCCTATCGAACTGTCATAGTAGCGTGCCCCGAAGTAGATGAGCCCTGTCTCGGAATCCAGATAGTGCCCTGTATATCCTACTGGCAGATCGGCTGCACCCGAAGAATGCGTGATGTTGCCCCAGGCGTCATAACGGCGGGTTGCATCGGCATCTCCCTGTGCATCCGTAATGGCGGTCGTGCTGCCGAGGCTGTCCTTCAGCGTGTACTGGACATATGACGGATCACTCTGAGCATACTGCACATTGGTTACAGACACGAGTTCCCTGCCATAGGTGTAGGCGCGTATGTCAGCGTGAGCCGGTTCGGATCCATATTCACTCAGCAGCGATTCGTCATCGTAGAGGTAACGGATCTCTCCTGCCAAAGAGCGCTTGCTTGTCCTCATGCCGTTATAGTCATAATCGAAGGCCACCTCGCCTGAGTTAACGAGATCCGTTGCCGAGACGAGCCTGTTGCGGACGTCATAGCGGTAACTGATGGTCTGGGCTCCGATGGTTTTGTTCGTCATGTTTCCGTTTTCGTCGTAGCTGAAGGTGGTATTATTGGAAGGATCAATGGAATCAAGTATCTGCGTCAGACGGTTGATCGAATCATACCGCATGGTCCTGTCTATCTGAGTTGTCCCGTCAGCCGGGTCGATTCCCATCTCGCTTTGACGGTTGCCGACGCCATCATAGGTATAGGCCATCTGGGCATCGCCCGGATAGTCCACGCCGGTGAGCCTGTCTGCCAGGTCATAGCCATAGGTGGTGGTGAGCGGATCAGCGTTTACGTCACTGCCGTAGATGTTCTGCTCGGACATGTTTCTCCGCCCGTCATATTGATATGCATACCTGGCAAGCTGGGACTGTACGTCGTCAGCGGTCCCCATGATGCCGTCGGTTCCCGGCGACATTGCAGACTGAAGGATGTTCGTCACAAACCCTGACCGGTCGTAGTCATAGTCCATGCCGCACCCGTTGGGATAGGAAACCGTATCGGGCAGGCTGTCTCTATAGTAGGTATATCCAGTAGTGCCGAGCGGTGTCTCGATACGCTCAAGCCTGTTGAGGGGGTCATAGAAATAGCTCGTAAGACCCTGGGTATCAGTCATGCTGCTCCTGTTACCGCTCGCATCATAGGTATAGGAAACTATCTTCCCGTCACTGTTGGTCTTTGAGGCAAGCCTGTCCATGTTGTCATAGGTCATGGTTGTGATGTCTGCAATCTCGTCCACACCAGGATCGCCTGTATCGGCAATCTTTCTGACCTCTCGGACCTCTGTGAGGTTGCCGGCCACATCGCGGTCATACTCGATCCTTATAAGGAAAGGCATTATTGGGTTCTCATGCGCTGAATAGGTCTCTGCAGTAATCCGGTTCAGTTCATCGCAAGCATAGTCGATGCGCTGTCCCCTGGCATCGACGGTAAAGCTCAGGTTTCCTGCCTCATCGTATCCCTGCTCAGAGCAGTACCGCGTCGAGGCATCGAGCACCTGACAGGTATCGGTCAGGTTGTTCAGTACATCGTAGGTAAACTCGACCTGGCCTCCGTTCGCGTCTTCCTGCACAATCAGGTTCCTGTTTGCGTCATAGGTATAACTCCAGACGTTCCCGAGCGGATCGGTAACGCTTAAGAGCTTGCCTATCTCGTCGTAGGTCCTCGTCTCTATTGCACCGCCCGGTTTTAAGGCTGACAGTATGTTCCCGTCGCCGTCATAGGTGGTGACAGTTACATTGCCCTCGCCGTCTGTGGTAGTTGCCGTGTGCGCTGCATCATCGTAGCCGTAGAGGTAATCGTAGGCACCGCCGTGATCACGCGGGGACTTTATGCTCACGATCCTGCCAGCGCTGTCATAGGTATAGGTGCTACGTGCCTCCTGCGCCGTGCCGAATCCTCTGATCTCGGCGGTCTTGCGGCCTGCCGCGTCATACTCGAGCCTGGTTATGTTGGCGTTGCCGTCAATCCTTTCCAGGAGATTATTGTCTCCCCGGTAAATGTTTGTCTCGGATGCGACATCGAAACTGTCAGGCGCTGAGAGAGAATTGACGATCTGCACGAGGCGTTCGAGAGGATCGTACTGGAAGCGGGTATGTATACCCCTCTCGTCGATCTCGGTCTGCCTGTTCAGGCTGTCCTCATAAGCGGTCTGCTTTGTGTTGCCGGCGGCGTCGGTCACAAGGACGATCCTGCCGATGGCATCGAATTCATACTCTGTGCGGTTGCCAAGCTGGTCAACCATGGCCCTGCGGTGCACGCCGTCATATTCATTCGATACGGTATTACCGAGGGCATCGGTCTCGCTCACGGTCCTGCTCAGATAATCATAGGTTAACGTTTTCTCATTGCCCAAGGCATCCGTCTCGATCATGCGCGGTCCTTCTGCATGGGTGTCTTCATAGACGAATTCCTTGATGGTCCTTACGGTTCCGGGATCGGTGATATCCTCGTGCAGCAGCATCTGCCTCATACGGCCCATGTTGTCATAGGTGTATTCCATGACAATGCCGCGCCTGTCTGTCTCGCGTATGAGCTGATCCATGCCGTCATAGGCGAAGATCTCCTCAAACCCCTGGGGCTGGTAGCGCGTAGAGAGTTTACGTCCCAGACCGTCATAGACATTCTCAACCGTTCTTCCTGCGGGGTCAGTGGTCACTGTCAGGTTGCCACCAGCATCATAACTGAATGTGGTGACCAGATTCAGCCCGTCCGGATCGACGCTTCTGGATACGGCCCTGTCAAGCCCGTCATAGACCTCGCGGACCACCTTACCCTCGGGATCGGTCAACGTCTTGGTGTGGTTTTCATTGTCATAGCTGATTGTTGAAGTGTACTGAACAGTGCCGCCACTTAACGGATCAGTAAATATCTGTGTAGAACTGAGCGGCCTGTTGACCGGGTCATAGGTGTATGTCGTCACGAGATTCCTTCCCAAATAGGTCTTTTCAAGGATGTTGCCGTTGCTGTCATAGACGTAGCTTATCTCGTTGCCCACAGCGTCCGTCTTCGAGGTCATCCGATTGAGGCTGTCATAGGCATACACGCTCAGATTGCCGTTCGCGTCTGTCTCGCTCATGAGGTTGCCGGCAGCATCGAACCGCTTGATCTCCTCATAGATACTGCCCGGTGAAGATATGGGCAGGGTCTTTTTGGACAGGCGGTAAAGCCCGTCGTATGCATATGTCGTTACAGCACCGGTATGACCGGTCTCGGTGATCCTGTTTCCGCATGCATCATAGGTGTAACCCACAATGATCTGCTGCGGCCCGTACGGTCCCTGGACGGTCTCGCTTACTGTTCGTACCAGCTCGTCGAAGAGCGTCACCTTTCTCACCCCTCTCGGGTTGGTCTCGGTCTTTGTGCGCGATGCCGGATTGATGACATAGGTCCACTCATAACTGAGAGGATTGCCCTGGCCGTCGTTCAAGGTTTCCACCTGCCGTACAAGCCTGCCGAGGGCGTCGTAGGAGAACTCGGTGGTATGGCCGAGCCAGTCTGTCTGGGTATGCTTCTTGCCGTCGGGATAGTAGGTATATGAGTATTCGACGTTCGGCGATGCGGTGCCGGTATACTCCACGGTTCGGATGATATTGTCGAGCTCGTCGTAGAAGATCTGCTTTCTGTGCCCCATGCTGTCGCTCGATTCAATAAGCCTGGAGCGGTCGTCATAGGTCATGTTCCATACGATCCCTGCTGGATCGACCTTGCGCGTCCAGTTTCCATAGGCATCGTAGTCGGTATATGTCGTGACATTAAAGTTGGGATCTGTCTCGGTATGCACATTACCGTTGTCATAGTAGGTGTACATGTAGACAACCGGCGTCCCGCCGTCAGCGTAATAGGTGTTGCTCAGGATGGCCCCGGTATCAGGGTCGATCGCTGTATCCAGGACATGGCCCACGGAATCGACCGTGTGTATGGGAATATTGAAGGTCTGGTCATAGGTGTGCTGCACGATCACGCTTCCCATAGCAGTGCCGCCGTCCATGACAGGCTCGTATCCCGATACAGAGTTCAGGTTGATTTCCTCACGTATGAGATTGCCGTTGCCGTCATAGCTCATGCTGGTCACGCGGCCGTTCGGGTCGGTCTTCTGCGTCATGTAGACATCTGCAATGTTATCTTCATATGCCCATCTCGAGCGGGTAATGTTGTCGCCTCCTGCCATGACAACCCTCTTTTCCTTCTCGTTGCCGCGCGGGTTCATGGTATAACGCGTTACTATCTGCCAGGAATTGGTAACCGTTGTCAGGATGTTGTCCTGACGATTGGAATAGTCATAGACGAACCGTGTTGTCTCCGCCTCGGGGTCCCCATAACCCTCGGTGATGTTGCGCATCAGCTCGTGTTTCTGCGGAAAGATCATCACATGGTCGCTCCAGGTATAGTCCACCGGGTAGCCGCTTACGGTATTCTTTTCCGAGAAATAGGTATAGCGTGTCACGCTCCCTTCAGGAGAAGTTACCTGCACAAGGTTGTGCCGGTCCGAAGCCTGGTCTGTAGTATATTGATAGATCTCAGACCGCACCGAGCGTGTAGAGCCTGTGAGGTTTCCATATTCGTCGTAGGTGTAGTCGATGCTAAGTCCCATGGGGCCGGTGATCTGAACGATGCGGTCTTCAGGGACCGTACCGAAAGAACCATAGGAAATTTCGAGCGTCCTGCCCGAGGCATCACTAACCCTTACCAGGTTGTACGGCGGAGCTGCATTCACATCTTCCTCATCCTCATACGTAAGAGTGAGCCGGTTTCCGAATGTGTCCTCGATATACCTGAGACGGTAGATCCTGTCTGCCTCGGATTCAGGATCGATCTCATAGTGGTGGCGGGTCCCTTCCTTGTTGAAGTAGTCGAAGGCAATGCCATCATATCCGATGAGTCTGCCGTGATAGCCTGCCTGTGGCTGGTAACGCACAATATCGTTCCCGTTCGCATCCACGTCGGAAACCGGATTGAAAAAGCGTGTACCGGATCCCTCGCCGCCGATCAGGATGACCCTCTGGCAGCTGTCGAAGACGATCCTTGCATTGTAGTTATGGGCCCAGCCTGCGCCCATGGGCCCCTCACTGATAACACCCACAGACCCGTAGGTCCTCGTAAATTCGAGGTTCGGACCCAGACCCTCGACAAAGAAATCCTGGCGCATGATGCTCAGATGCCCGTCGAACAGATCGACCCCCTTGACAAAACTGTGGCCCACGGGCAGGAATTCGTTGATCTCTACATCGTGCACGATGATGCCCTCAAAGGTCGAGACGATCTTCGGATCATTGTCCCTGAACACGGCCGTGATCTTGAAATCGTGTTCCCCCGGATTCGAAATCATGTCACGGGTGATGGTGACCTCATTGGTGCCTGCAGGAAGCAGGAGCTCCTCGAAGACGAGTGTCTCGCCGTCTATGGTCTGCTCCAGGACCTTGCCGTCCACAAAGATGGTTACCTGTGCCTCGTGTGTCAGGGTAAAGGGCAGGTTCGCCGGGCTGCCGCACATGCCGCCGTTGATCCGGTCGACTGTTGTTTTCAGCCGGATATTTTCCGAGCTCACCTGAGCAGGGGTTATGAACAGCAGGAACCGCTTGATAAAGTTGCCGTCGTCATCGAAGACATCCACATAGACACTGCTGCCAAGAGGCAGGGTGTCGGCCGGCAGGACAACAAGATCGATACTCGGGTCAGCGAAGCTAAAGGTGCCGTTTGCATTGCTGCCTGAAAGGTCGAGTATCGCATCTGCAGGATCACCGGATATGGGTGTCTCGCTCACCTGATACTGGAACGTATTGACACCTGCAGTATCCAGGTCAAGGTTGAGGCTCACCTCCCCGCCGGTAAGCGGTATGGTGTCCATGAAGAGAATACTTGTCTGCCCGTCTTCGGATTCGAACACCTTGTCGCCGTGTCCGGCATCGATGCTCGCGGATGCAAGCGAGATCTCGATCTCTTCTGAGGGCAGCTGGGTTGCAACCATGGCAAGGCAGTACTCCTGCATGGAAGAACCTTTGGCCCTCATTGCCGCATAGATGAGCCCCCGGTCGGGATCATAGCGGAATCCATGGAGGATCCCTGTCGGGACCCCGGTGGTGCCGATCATCTTGACTCTCCCGATGATTCGGTCGTCCCAGCCGTCTCCGTCTTCGTCAAGCGAATACAGGAAGGGCTTGCTGATATCGATGACAAGGATTCCCTGTCCGGGAGAGTCCCCTGTCCAGCTTGCGCTTACATAGGCAAGTTTTCTGCTGGTATCGATCTCGATATTGTCGTTCTTCCACATGAAGGTGCCTTCGGGCATGCAGTAGTAGCCGATCTGCCCGGGGGATCTGTTCTCCCGGTACAGCATGACCACAGATATGCCGCCCTCCTGGCCGAGGACAAAGGCGATGTCGTATGGATCGGGGGTTCCGTCGCCGGTGCGGTCAGAAGCGATGTAGCCCTGGCATGTCTGCATCTTCACAGGCGTATGCTGCAGGAAAAGCGGAGGATAGAGAGGCCCCTCAAGGGATGGAGTAAAGACCTCGAGGGTACGGATCGCGGTACCCGAGCCGGCAATGGCAATTACCCTGCCGCCTGCAACAGCTACATCGTTGTAGAAGAAATTCGCATTCCTGCCCAGGCTCTCGTAGTGCTCCAGGCGTGTTCCAGGGAGTGGATCCACTGTCGGACGCCGCTCAGAATCATTGATGGAGGGGAAGTTCAGGCCGACATCAACCAGTTCGAGCCCGATGTTGTCAACCGCAATAAAGGCGCCCAAAGTGTCCTCGTTGACCATGGAATCGTCTCCCACCCAGGAACCGGGGAAGATATCGGGCGAATGGATTATGTCCATGTGGTTGAACAGGGTAAAGTTCCGCGGATAGCCGATACCGGCCGGCGCCCACCAGTTTGTGGTGGAGTAGCTGACGCCGGACCCGCGGTCCTCACTGAGCATGCGGAAGATCATGGAGAATGGATTGTTTTTGTCGGTCACGTCATAGCCGTAGAGATAGCTGTTTTCTACCCGGTGAATGGTGGTGATGAGGAGATCCCCGCATCCGCCGGTCTTAACTTCACATTCAACATCTTCTATCAGGACATAGTCTGTCTCATCAAGGTGATTTGCCTGATTCACCTCGCCGGTATACCCTGCAGGAGGTGTCCATCCGGGTTCAATACCGACGTTGTTCAACGAAGACCAGTCAAAAGGAGAAACAAACTGCCCATGGGGATTGCTTGCCGGATGAGGAACCACAAAGGAGCGGACATCGTTGTTATACGCCAGGAACACAGTACGGCCGATGAGTTCGGGTGCAAAGGAGATCCTCACGTTTGCATTCAGCCCGTCGAAGTCAACAAAAATGCTCACCCCGTACCCGCTTGTCTGCCGTTCTATTTCTTCGTAGAATACTCCCGACCAGTATCCATACATAGGCCAGCAGTTCGTCTCCTGCCACTGCTGAATCTCTGTGGAGCCTGGTTCTCCGCAGATCTTCACGGACGGGTCCTGCACCACATAATGCAGTTCGCGGTTTGTCCAGAACTGCGGGTCGGCATACAGGCTGTCCCGCGGTTCGAGGAAGAAGTCATCCAGGAGCTCCACACGGTCGAATTCGTACCACATGCTCACATCATCACCGGCAGCGCCTTGAACAACAGGTTCTTTGGGATCCGACACATCGATGGTGAAAATCCTTTTTCCTGCACCTGTGTCTGCACGGACAGCGGTGAGATACGTATTCCATCGGTTTTCCGGGTTCTCAGCGGGATGCTTTGTGGAGAAGTCAATGTCCTTGAACCCGAAATCATTGTCCCTGTTCAGCTCGGACTCACTCACACCAAGGTCTGATGCCACCTGCTGACCGTCAAGCATGGAAAGGACATATGGCTGGAATATACTGAACGTCAACGGACCTTCGGGCGGTTCTACATAGGCGTTACCTGCAAGGTCCCGCACGCCCGGCAGAAGAATCTCGTACGAATGCCCTGACTCCAGGGTTTCATTCGAAGAGAATATCACGACACGATTTCCCTGAGTAAGAGTGCATTCTCCAAAGATAATATGGCCGGTAACCGCATCCATGATCCTGACAGGATAATCACCCTGGAGGGTAACAGCCTCGGAGAACCTCAGCTCAATGGGCTTGCCGCTTCCCATTGTAAAGGGAGCGACCGGCGACCAGGAAGAAAGCACTACCACAGGGGGGACGAGGTCGTCAGAGACAAAGAACAGGTCCGTGATGTTCATGCTCTGCCCTGCCTGCATTTCGGACAGCGGGATGGTCTGGGCAACCTCACCGGTATCGATATCACGAAGCACAACCACAACCGACTTGTCAGCCGGTATGGGCAGGCATGCACTTTCCGCCGATGCCATGATGTTCCATACCGACTCGCCCTGTCTGAGCTGATTGATGAACGGGTGTGCGGGATAGATGTATTCGTCATAACCGGGCATGTCGCTGAACATGAGCGGCAGGAAATTCCCGAAAGGATGGATGATATCAATTGGCGACGGCTGTTTGCTCATATACGGCTGCACCGTGTATTTTATTGGCGGGACCATGAACAGGATGGCCTCGCCCAGCGCGTACTGCTCATCCTCATTGAGGAACATGGCATACTGCGCGAACTTGCTGAATATGCCGGGGCACGGCGGAGATGACGTGGCAAGTCTGCCGTCAATGACCTTGAGTGTATCCACTGCTGAGAGCGCTTCCTGGCCGTATGCCTGAGCGATCTTGGCGATAACGCCGTGAGCATCGAAACCTGCCCCGTCAGGGAGCGGTGCGGAGACATTCAGGTATACCTGGGGCTTCTCGCTGCATAAGAGCTCAAATCCCCTCACAAACGGCCATTCAGGCCATTCGGGCAGGCCCATGTCTTCGCGGCTCAATGGAGTGATCTTCACCACTGCACCGGACGGAAATGCACCGGAGGGGATATCGAGATATACACCATTATCCGCTACAAGCCTGCCGCCGTTTGGCCCGATCACCGTGGACCCGTCCGGGTTCCGGAACTGTTCTATTACCACGATTGTCTCGTTTCCAGCCGGATCCGTGATGCTGATCACCACTTCATCCATGATAGCGACATCGATACTGGCACTGAAACTGCCGTCGGGATTGACCAGCACCGGGACAGAGTTGTCCTGGGTCTTGTTGACGATCATGACGCTGTCATGGGGACCGACCGTGCCCTGAGTGGTGGTGATGGTGGTCTTTCCGGTGTCGTCCGGGATGGTAGCGCTGACATCGCCTGCTGCAGGCGGTGGCGGCGGCGTGGTGTCAATACTGGTAAAGCTCAGGGAATAGGCGGTCTCCAGTGCGTACCCGGCAAGGTCTTCAACCCCCACGGATACGGCAAAGGTGTAGTATGCATCCGGAGACAGGGGTGCTGAGGGCCTGAAGACTATTACAGTATTGTGCGCGGTGAGGCTCAGGGCCCCATCAACAGGTCCCTCGGGCCCGGCGAGCACCACGGTGCCTGAGGTCACTGTGGTTGGATTAAGTGGTTCCGAGAAGGTTACCCTGAGAGCTGTCTCGATCGGGACATTTTCTGCATGAGGCAGCGGTGAGGTAGAGACAACGAAGGGCGGCTCCTCTTCAAGAAATATGTCGACGCGCACGACCTGACCTGCCTGGGAGGTTGCCCCTGCGGCGTCTCCGCTGTCCATGGTATCCATATTCAGTGCAGACACTTCGAACGGGCCTAGCGGCACGCTCAGGGTATAACTGCCGTCAGCCCGGGAAAGCGCCACAACAGGCAGATCAACATTGGTTACCAGTGCACCTGGGAGGTAATTCCCCGTGGTAGAGAAGACATAGCCCTGCGCAAATCCTGCACCGCCCGGAACCTGTACAAACACATACCTGCCTGCAGTCAGGACCCCGTCGAACAGTGCACCGCCTTCCTGGTAAAGGCTTACGATCTGTCCTGTCTGGAGAAGGCCTGTACCTGCCAGGACGTATCTTGTTACACCCAGGATCTCTACAAGACGCACCACGAGGACCTGGTCCTGTTCGGTGAGCCCTGGTGGTGCAGGCACGGAAAGCGTCGCTGCAGCGGCAAGATCACTTCCGCCAAAGGATATGGAGACAGCACCGGCATATACAAGACCGGATGGCAGGACAATACCCAGATCATCTTCAGCAACTGCAGTAATCCCCACAGGAGTGGGCGCACTCACAGCACCATCGGGGATAATAACAGCCTCGCCAGTGGCAGTCGTGATGGTACCGCCCTGCGAAGAAATGATATTCACTGACCTGTCGTCATCAACAGGTGCCAGTACATCAACAGTGATGACCCCATGATCAAGGCTTAAGGATTCGAACTCATAGCTTGGCGTAACCGGGAATGCCGCTGTGAGGATATCCCTGGAGAACGAATAGAGTACGATATCCTGCGTGTATGCCCCGGTTGCGATTGTATCGCCGGAGAAGAACAGGTATTCTTCCGAGATCGTGCTTAAAAGCTGTGTCCCGCTGGAATACTGCACACCATCTTCGGATATATGAACCCCGACATCGCTGTGTATGCCCGGCTGATAGAAGATGATGGAGGGATCAGGGCTCACGGTTGCCACTGCCTGTTCGGACAGCAGGCCAGGGGTTATGCCTGAGAGCAGTTCTCCAGTTACGGCAGCAGGAGGTGCCATGGGAAGTTCGTCCGGCAGAAGGAATGCATACTGGCCGCTTGAAGATACGGCAGCACTTATATCCTGGGCATCGGGTGAAACTGCGGCTGCTGAAACTACGCGCCAGGCATGATCAGATTCGTCCCACCCGGCAAGGATAAGAGCAGAACCGGAACTGATACCCAGCATGTTCGGTACCATCAAGGTAGCCGAAGTCTGGAACTGCACACCATATGGTGCGATGTCGACAACACCCACAGGAGACCAGCCGCCGGGAAGCAACCCGGCCAGGCCCTGCGGGCTTACCTGGGTAATGCTGAAATCATGATCTGAAGTCAATGCCCCGGCAGGGATCTCCACATTGATATCTCCTGTCATCACATCAGAGAAATCGACCCCGGCATCTTCGAACACAGGTACAAATCCTGCGACAACTGCCGAGAAGGATTCGGAGATGGTTGCACCAAGCACGGCCGAGACAGGTACCACCTCATTGCTAACCGGCGTTAGCCTGGCATCAAATACCTCGAGCCCAGTGTCTGCCGGCACCTGGATACCTGTGCGCTCCACCGGGGTAAATCCCTGTTTTTCAATGTACAGGCGCGAGATCCCTGATTGTGCGGTAAAGCTGAACCTGCCCAGTTCATCGCTCTGGGCGAAGTATTCTTCCCCATCGAAAGTAAACAGCGACACATCCGCTTCTGCCAGGGGCAGACCGGTTAAATCGTTGTACACCTCTCCGGCGATAACACCGCTTGACGGGTCTGTTACATTTATCCAACCGCTCGTAGAACTCTGGTTTCCGGAACAGTCGGTTACAATAACTTCGACCAGCACATTCATGCCGCCTTCAACGCCGTCGGGCATGGGCACGTCGAAGCTTGTACCATCCGGCGCAAAGTATGTGGCAGCAAGGGTATGGTTCACATAAACGTCTATCTGTGCCAGACAGTCTTCATTGGGTGTTTCCACAACAACAGTGATTGGATCATCTTCAGTGATAGTCACCGGTGTTGTAAGATTGGTCTCCGGCTCTGTAGTATCTTCCTGGCCGGATCCTACGACAGTCGAAGAGGCATCATCACTCGCTGAATTCCCGCTGAAGTCCACGGCTGTAGCTGTAAACTGCAGCGTGCTGTCAACAGCAGCGTCTGCAGCAACGCTGTAGCTTATGGAGGGACTGCTTGCAGGAACAGATCCCAGCTCGGCCCCGCCGGCATAAAACGTTACTGTAGATACCCCTACATCATCGGAAGCAGAGGCGGTCAGCAGGATCGTCTGCCCCTGCGCCACCTGTGAAGGCACACCCAGCCTTACCTGAGGAGGGGTTGTATCGAACGTCGCCACCACATCGATGACAGCGCTTGTCTGTGCGGTATTGCCGCTTGCATCTACAACACTGGCATGGACAGTATACGGCCCGATCTCGGAAGGAACCGTGAGCTGCCGCTGCAGGCTGACATTTGCCAGATATGGTGCTGAATAATCCGTCCTGTCTCCCTCGATCTCAAGAGAAGCGACTCCTTCATTGTCGCTTGCAAGGGCATCGACAGAGACAGTAAGGCCGGGGTTGGTCTGAGCAGGTGCATTGAGCGTGACAGCAGGAGGAATTGTGTCGGCAACAGCAAAGGTATAGGTCTCTGAGTCGCTCCCTCCCCTGTTATCCGATACTTCCACATCCACTGTATATTGACCGATGTCCGTGATGCCAGGCGTCCATGACTGCAGCCTTCCTGCTGTGGTAATCTCCATGCCCGCAGGACCGGTGTTCATAGTGAACGTAAGGGTATCGCCGTCCTTGTCGCTTGCCTGGATGAGGAAGCTGTATGCCTGGTCTATCTTCCCGTCAGGGATTGCAGCCGTTATTATCTCGGGCGAGCGGTTGATGTCGCTGACCACGATTGTCACTGTGATCTCGCCCGACATGTCATAACCGTCGCCTGCAATGCATGTGATCTGATAGGTACCAGCCTGGTCAAAGTCAGGGGTCCAGGTGAATGCACCTGTGTATTCTTCGATAACAGCACCTGAGGGCATCGGCTGCCCCGAAAACATGAGCGCATCTCCGTCAGGGTCACTGCCTGTGAGCTGGAAGGTCAGTTCCACCCCCTCGTCCACTGCCTGATCAATAACGGCATCGAGGACCGGCGGTCTGTTGGTCTGGTTGACCGTGATCAGGACCTCTATGGTATCGCTCAGACCGCCCGGATCTGTGGCGGTAAAGGATACTGCATAGGCATCCACGCGCGCCTGATCATAGTTGGGTGTCCAGCTGAATATGCGGGTGGCAGTGTCGAACGCCGCTCCGTCGGGCAACGGCCCTTCGGTATAGGCAAGTTCGTCGCCGTCCGGGTCGGTTCCAGAGACGGTAAATTCAAGCAGATTCGTCTCCGATACATGCTGATGGTCCACAGGGTCGATCACCGGTGCACGGTTAACATTTATTACATGGATGACAAGATCGTGGGTAATTGAAAGCCCCTGTGAATCTGTCACCGTAAATGTGACGGTATAGTCCCCGGCATCGTCGTAGGTAGGCTGCCAGGAAAATTCATAGATATTCTCTGCTGTGGGTTCAAAATATGACAGTGACGGCAGGACGGATTCATTATAGCTGAAGCTCAGGGGGTAATCTTCATCAGGGTCGCTGCCCGTTACCGTACACGTCATGGTCTCCATCTCAGGGCCTGTCAATTCCGTAACTGCCTCTATGACAGGTGGCTTGTTTCCAATAGCAACAGTCACTGTCACGGAATCAGAAGCAGAGCCTCCCGGCCCGGTTACGGTTATTTCGTACGTAGTTGTTTCTGTTGGTGACATGACAGTTGAGCCGCTTGTGTCCACCGCGCCTATGTCATTATTGATCAATGCAGTATCCGCATTGGTTGAAGTCCAGATCAGCGTGGATGACTGGCCTGCCTCGATTGTTACAGGTGCAGCATTTATGGTTACGGTTGGTGCAGGAGACGTTACAGTAATTGTTACGCTTGCCGAGGCTGTTCCTCCGGGGCCGGTTGCGGTTATCTCATACATGGTCGTCTCAGAAGGAGACACGCTTGTGGAACCGCTCAGTTCCACCGGGCCGACGCCGTTGTCTATTGCTGCGGTCTCGGCATTCTGAGATGTCCAGGTCAGGGTAGCTAAGCTGCCGGCCTCGATTGACAGGGGATCTGCACTCAATGTCACTGTGGGTGCTGGATAAGTTACAACAACGGTTGCGCTTGCCGTTGCAGTACCGCCTGGTCCGCTTACCGTAATTTCGTACGTTGTCGTCTCTGTGGGCGATACGACAGTTGATCCGTTTATATCAACCGCGCCGATGTCATTATTGATCACTGCAGTATCAGCATTTGTTGAAGACCACGAAAGTGTGGATGACTGGCCCGATTCGATTGTTGCCGGGTCTGCGCTTATGGTAACAGTCGGGGCAGGAGACGTTACTGTAATTGTTGCGGTTGCTGTAGCAGTTCCTCCAGGCCCGGTTACGGTTATCTCATACGTGATGGTATCTGAAGGAGATACTGTTATTGAACCGCTCGGATCGACACTGCCGATATCGTTATTGATCACCCCTGAATCGGCATCTGTGGAAGTCCAGCTCAAAACAGAATCCTGACCTATAACTATCGCTGCAGGATCTGCAGACATACTCACTCTCGGGGGCTGATATAAGAACGCTGTTGTTGAATCTGTTGCTGTCCCACCATTTCCGTCGTCCACTGTTAGGGTTACCGTGTATGACCCCGCCGCGGCATAGGCATGGGCAGGAAAAGCCCCTATCCCAGTTGAACCGTCCCCGAAATCCCATGCATAGCTCAATGCATCATTGTCAGGGTCGCTCGAAAGCGACCCGTCGAAGAGAATATCCTGGCCCACAATGCCTGAATACGGACCGCCGGCATCGGCAATCGGCGGCTGGTTCAGGGAGGGAAGCTCTCCCACTGTAATCGTGTAGCTCTGGCTGTCCGTTCCTGTACTGCCGTCTGATACCTGAACCTCCACAGGGTATGACCCGGCTGCAGGAGGTGTCCAGGTGATCAAACCGTCAGCACTGCCAATCACCATCCCGGAAGGAGACGTTGTAAGGGTGTAGCTGAGTGTATTACCGTTTGGGTCTGATGCATTGACATCGTAATTGTACACAATGCCTGACATACCGTGCTCAATGGGTGTGGAATAGATCACAGGGACATAGTTGATCGGTGTGCGCGACCTGATTGCAGTGGGGTGAGAACTAATAACATTTGAATAGCACCAGTTCCCTCCCGACAGTGCACCAACAACATAAAGATACGTATTCTCGTTTGTTATGGTATCATCAAGATGGGTAGAATACGTGGAGGTTGTTTCCGCTATCTTCTGGAAATCAGCAGGGTCTGACTCATGACAGCGATACACATCATACCGATCGGTGCCTTC
>OMKS01000289.1_pt1 | contig 47035 bp, 41 predicted proteins | sample 1674721 | NCBI WGS metagenome assembly OMKS01 (sample SAMN06264996, study PRJEB25208) | sediment metagenome | isolation source: hot spring sediment | place: USA: California | collected 2014-09-02 | reverse complement strand
CTAAAGAACTATCTGTTTTAAAGGGAGACATTTTATACCGAAGATCAGAAGAAACCGGGTTGATATTAGAAAATTTTGGAATTGGAATACCATCTTTTACAAGTTCAAAAATTCTTTCGGATGAATTAATCAACTCTCCTTTCAAATTATGGTCAAATTGTCGTTGATAAATCGTGGATGTCAGCATCGAATCTAATGTTGAATAAAGAGTAATAAAAGTTGAATCATCCCAGTTTCCTGCAATATTCATTATGTTGCCGAAAGTATTGATATTTTTTATATGTTCTTGCTCACGATTAAAGTAAAAAAGTTTTGTATCCATTATCAAAGGGAAACTGCCTCTGATTCCTTTATGAAGCGCTGTTGTGAAAAAAAATGTATTTCGATCTTTTGAACGGAATAAATCTAGTATACCATGCCCCCATTTACTCCAGACTAACTGCGGCTTCGGCAATAACAATTCTGTTTTGAATAAAGCAGCTCTTTCTAAATCCTCACCGATAAAGTAGAGGTCAAAATAATCGTGTGCAAATATTGTATCTTCATAAATAACTTCGAAGTTATCTATAATTGCATCGGCGAATAATTCAAACCCTCTGTCGGAAGCAGTTCTAAAATTTTGGAATTTACCGATAATTATTGAGCGATCTTCATAACTAATTAAAGTATCCGGAATACTTGACGAAAGGATTTCAAGTTTATAATCACGTTCTGCTTCACTTATATAGTTAGTTATCACAGAGAATTGATTATCAATCGTTTTTTTTGAATCGAAGAGTGAACATGACGTAAATAAAGCAACCGCCAATAATATGAAAATAATATTTCTCATCCTCTTGGGTGAAAGTCCCTATGAATTTGTTTTATATATTCACGATCTATGTGTGTATAAATTTGAGTAGTAGAAATATCCGAATGCCCAAGCATTTCTTGAACCGATCGGAGATTTGCTCCCCCTTCCAATAAATGTGTAGCGAACGAATGCCTAAATGTATGCGGATGTACCTCTTTATCAATACCAGCTTCTTTTGTGTACCTATCCACAATTTTCCAAACACCCATTCTTGAAATCTTAGAGCCTCTTGTATTCAAGTAAATATGATTTTTACTTTGTAATTTCTTTTCCAAATGCGGTCTCGATCGAATCATATATTCATTTAACCAATAAATTGCGCTGGAACCAATCGGTACAATTCTTTGTTTTGAACCTTTCCCGAAAACTCGAATAACTTCATCATCAAGAAACAGATCGGAAATTTTTAAATCGATTAATTCTGAGACTCTTAGTCCTGATGAATACAATAATTCTAAAATAGATTTATCACGCAGACCCAATTTTTCATCGACGTTTGGTTTATCTAAAATCATTTCGATTTCATTAAAAGAAAGTACGGCGGGTAATTTACGAACAATTTTTGCGGAACTAACACGATCGGTAGGGTCTTTTTCAACATAATTGTTTACCGATAAAAACGAAAAAAAACCACGTAGTGTTGATAAATACCTTGATGCAGAACTTGCTGTAAGTCCTTCACTTTTTAATTGCTGCATAAATTGACTGATAATTTTATGATCGGCTTCCGATAAATCCGTAATTTTTTTTTCTTCCAGGAAAGTAAGGAAACGAAAAAGATCCGATTTATATGATTTGACAGAATTCTCCGAAAGATTTTTTTCGAGTAAAAGTAGAGTTAAATATTCATCAATAAATTCTCGCATTTGTTATTCATTCTCTTCCATTTCATCTTGCTTAGGATATCGAATTCGTTTATGATGCTGACCAACTAAAATGGAAGCAAATGCTTCTTTTATTTTCTTAATATCTTTTAAAGTTATGGGTGCTTCGTCTAACTGACCGTCTTCAAGCCTCTGTTTAATTAAATTGTTTATGATATTTTCAATTTTTTTCGGATCGGATTCGGTCATTGACCTTATTGCCGATTCACAGGCATCAGCCAGCATCAATAAAGCTGCCTCTTTTGTATTGGGCTTGGGACCAGGATATCTAAAATCTTCTTCATTAACATTTTCTTCACCAATTTCTTTTTTAGCTTTTTCATAAAAGAATGAGACCAACATTGTACCATGGTGCATCGGAATAAAATCAATTATATCTTGCGGCAGATTGTTTTCTTTTGCAAGTTCAATACCCTTCTTCACATGATCAATTATTAGTTGTGCACTTTTCTGTGGATTTAATTTCTCATGAACATTCCTGTCATCCAATTGATTCTCCACAAAAGAAGCCGGTTCAAAAGATTTACCTATATCGTGATAATATGCCCCTACTCTTGATAAAATTGGGTTTGCGCCAATCTCAATTGCAGCGGTTTCCACAAGAGAACCGATTGTCATCGAATGAGTAAATGTTCCCGGTGCTTTTGTTGCAAGCTGTTTTAATAACGGTGAATTGAAATCGGTCAGTTCCAATAAAGTTAAGTCGGTGGTTATTTTGAATATTCTCTCAAAGAAAATTATAAGTCCGTATGTTAACACCGGACTTATTAACGCGTTTGAAGCCGCAAAACCTGAATGAATTAGAATCTGTTCAACCGGTGAGAATCTTTCTAATCCAAATGCCAATATGGAAATAACATACCCGGTCAAGATAAATAGAAATGATCTGAAGATTTGAGAGCGATTTTTGATATCACGAACAGTGTAGGCGGCTAAACCTCCTGCTACAATATTCATCACCGCAAAAGCATAATCATTTCCTCGTAAGCCACCGGCAATAAGAGCAATCATCACAGTTCCATAGAAGCCAACTCTTGAATCGAAAATAATTGTAAGCAGCATTGAACCAACAGGAACAAGAATAAGATATTCTATAGGGGCTTGTACAACAATTTGCTGAACTAAGTATGCAAATCCGCTTATTATGAGAATGATAATCGCAATTAAAAGAATCTTTACATTGTCGTGATAAATTTTCTTTCTAAACAAATAGATATAAATAGAAAACAAAAGTAGAATGATCACTATATGCAAAAACTTTCCGATGTTTTGAGTTAAGTTTCCCCAAAAACCGGTTGATTCACCTTTGGCAATTTTATAAGAATCGATTTTTAACTTTGTATCTGCTGTCACCCTATCGTGTTTTGCAACAATTCTTTCGTTTTCATTTACAATACCCACATTACGAGAAACTTTGTTTCTTGCTCTTTCAATGGCTTCTTCGGTAATAGATTGGCTGTAAATAATGTTGGGTTTTAAAAAATGATATGTATATTCTTCTACAGCGTGAGCTAATTCGTTAGTAATTGTTAAATTATTTCGAATAAACAACTGTAAAAAGTTTTTCGCAGATTCATCATCAAGATAATTTCTTTTAGGTACATCCCTTTCAAATTTACCGTCTCTTATTGTAATTGTATCTTTTTTAATTTCATTTAAAGGTTCACTTAGAAACCCTCTTCTATAAACCCGTTCAACAATTTGTTCTGTGGTTCTAAAAATTGTCTGTAACCTAATTCTGTTTTGACTAACTATTAAATTTTCTTGTCTTTTTAAATTAAGTAACCGTCTAAAACCATCATCAGAAAGAAAAGTAGGGTTATAAAATTGCGGACTTTCTTCTTTTAAAATATTTTCGAAAAGTTCTTCTAAATAAGAGCTATACGATTTGATTGAATCTAACTGCTTTGTTTCTGTAGTTTTTTCTAATATGAAAATCGGATAAACTTTATCCACTGCTTGTTGAACTTCGCGTCTATAAACTTCCGGGTCTTTCAACACTTCAAAAGTAGTTGAAGCAATCAGATCGTCTTGAATCCAAATTGAACCGACTGAGACTTCAAACTCTAAGGACTCCCCTCTAGGGAACATCATGACAATTAAAATTATAGTCGTAAGAACGATAAGAATTCTAATTCGTAAGCTGTGTCTTAGTTTAGTTTTGGTCTTTTTTTCAATCATTCTAATTTCTCTTTGCTCTTAGTACCATTTCTAAAAACTCAGCGGTACCGTCATCATGAAAGGTTTTTGATAAAATATGATCGGCTAACCTTTTAATCTCCGGTACAGCATTTCCCATTGCAATTTTAAGAGCCTTTGTTTCAAAAAGACTACGATCATTAAACCAATCGCCGATGACAGCAGTTTCAGTCATTTTTACTTTTAAATATTTCGTTAGTTTCTTCAATCCCTTACCTTTACTACCGCCGCTTTTTCTTACTTCAAGATAATAAACTCCACCGTACGAATGGGATTTATAAAATGATGTCATTAAACCAAAACTATAAGGGAATTGGAGTTTTCTGTTAACATATTTCATAGAATCTTTGTAATCGCCGGCAATAACTATTTCCAAAGTATTTGCAATATAATTTTTGTATGAATCAACTTCTTGATACTTTGCCCCATATTTATCGAGTAATGTGTGAACTCCGGAGTTTTGTTCATCAAAATAAATCGCCTGGTCATGGCAGAGAGCTACTTTTAATAAATACCTATCAGCAAGTTCTATTGCTTTAAGAACATATTTCCCCGGAAGCGGAGATTCATCTATTATCTTACCTTCGGGATGACTTTTTATCAGCGTCCCATCTAATGAGATAATAGGCGTTTTCAATTCAAGAGTTTCAGCATGATGTATAAGTGCGCTATGCTGTCTTCCCGAAGCAAAAGAGAATCTCATACCTTGCTTTTTTAATTCTTTAACATACTTAATCGTTTCTTCGCCGATTTGATCGTTTTGATTTACTAATGTCCCATCAACATCAAATACAATCAATTTTAATTTTTTTAGAAGATTTTTGTCAATCAGAATAATACCTGAAATTTAATGTATGTTACATAATCACCATATTTATGTAAACTAAAATACTGTAAATAAATGAAATAGTTAAATGAAGAATTGTCATATAAAATATGATTGAATACGAGGATTTTACAAAAAATTCTGGTTTTTTATTAGCTTTTATTTCTAATAAAAAACGATAAAAAATATCCTGTTGAAATAGTAATAGTAACTCCGATAAGTGTAAACCATGTCCATGCGACCAAATCAAATGTAATGACCAAAATCATTCCAAGAATTCCGACGACAAACGAGATAATTGCGAATCTCTGATTTACTTTTTTGTTGATAATTCCAAGCAAAAAAGTTCCCAGTAATCCACCATAGGTAAAAGACGCAATTGATAATGCAAGTTCAACAACCGACTGAGATGTGTTCATGAAAAACATTGCAGCGCCGATCAACAAAATTGACCAAAGTATTGTCATCAATCTTGAAGAAAATAAATTCTTCTTTTCATCTGTGCCCGAGAAATACTTTGGTAATAAATCAAACACAACTGAGGATGAAAGAGAGCTGATTGATCCTGCAAGTGTTGACATTGCAGCGGCGAATAATCCGGCAATAATTATTCCGGTCACTCCTACCGGCAAATTTTCTATAATAAATTTGGGAAATAATTCATCTGAACGAATTTCCATTTGTCCGTAGTAAACAAAAAGAGCAATTCCAATAAATAAAAACAATGCAAACTGAATAAAGACAGCAATACCGCTTGCAATTACAGCTTTACGGGCAGCTTTGAGATTTTTAGTAACAAGTAATCTTTGAACAATTAGTTGATCGGTTCCGTGAGAAGCCATTGATAAAAAAGTACCGCCTATTATTCCACCAATTAAAGTATACGGTTCATTAAAAAGCGATTTCGGATCTTGTAAAAAATCAATATTGAGGAAATTAAATTTATGAGAGAAATCACTGTTGAAAATTGTACTGAATCCCCCGGGAATGAAAACATCAATCAAAAACCAAAGTGAGATGATTGCCCCGCCTATGTATACACTCATCTGTGCAACATCAACCCAAATTACACCCTTTACACCACCAGTAACAGTGTACATAAGAGTGATGACAGCGATAATCAAAATTGCTACAGGGTAATCAATTCCCAATAATATTTTTAGGGGAATAGCTGTTGCGAAAAGTCTTACACCGTCGGCAAGCAATCTTGTAAACAAAAAAACAACCGATGCAAATGAGCGTGTTTCAGTACCGAATCTTTTACCTAGGAATGCATAAGCCGTAGAGAGTTCACCCTTAAAATATTGCGGAAGTAAAACTACAGCAACAATTATTCTTCCCAGGATGAATCCAAATGCTAACTGAAGAAAGTTTAGATTAGTAATGTATGCCAACCCGGGAATTGAAATAAATGTAAGTGTACTTGTCTCTGCAGCAACAATTGAAAAGGTTACAGCCCACCAAGGGACTTTGTCAGATCCGAGGAAGTAATCTTTAGTGGATTTTTGTTTGCCTCCGGAAAAGTAGCCTATTAACGCAATGACAACCAGATAAATAGCAATAATTATAAAATCGACAGAGCGATTCAATAAAACTACCTATGCGCTTTTAAGATCTTCAATTGCTTGATCAACAGTTTCAAAAATTGGAAGGATTCTATCCAATTGAGAAATCTCAATAAGACTTTTTACATTTTTGGTAGGAGAAGCAATCCTAATACTCCCTTCATTCGATTGAAGAATTCGGTAGGCAAGTAAAATTGCACTTAAACCCGAGCTGTCGCAATAGTCAACCTCGGATAAGTCAAAAATCAGTTTACTAATTTCATCTGTATGAAGTAGAATAGTTAATTCACCTTTAACAAGACCGGCTATCTGTGCATCAAATTTTTTTTCATTTAGTCGAAAGATGGATACGTCATCAATTCTTTTCAATTCGAAGTTAAAATTTTCGTTCATAGCTGCTTATTTTCCTAGTAAATGATATGTATAAATAATTAGAACATTTGAACAGAATTTAAGAAATTTCTATAAGAAATTTCAGCATTATTTTGATTATTTGCTATCTGTAAGTTATACAATTCGTCCGCTTTTGGTTTTTTGAATCCTACAGTAATTTTACTATCGGGAATATTTGCAAGAATACCTCTAAATAAATTATTTTCTCTGCATAAATCAAATACGGCATCGAATTTCATATTGGATAATTTTTTAGCGAATTCTTTCCTCGGCAAACCGAATTTTGTTTTTGATTCATCGTTGAAAAAAATAACATCATAAGGAAATTCTTCACTGGCAACATGCTGTAATCTTTCATGAACTAAAAGAATTACTTTTTTTTCGTTTAGTCTAAAGTATGCAGGAATATCCATTGATTTTAGAATATCTTCAGCAGTGTTTGGAAGTACTATTAGAATTGTTTTTGCTTCGGTAATAATTCCTTTAAAATTTTGAGTAACCGATTTCTTGCTGAAATATTTTCTCTTTGCTATAAAAAGCGCGAATTTTTCTTTTAATGAACTCATTATTTTGCAGACTCTATAAGTGAAAGAAACTCATCTTCATTAAGAATTTTTATTCCCAACTTTTCAGCTTTATCTAATTTAGAACCGGCGTTTTCACCAACCACTAAATATGATGTGTTTTTGCTTACACTGCCGGTAACTTTACCTCCCTTTTGCTGAATCATTTCTTTTGCTTCATCACGTGTGAATTTCTCTAAGGTGCCGGTCAATACAAAAGTAAAATCTCTTAACGCTTCCGATGTTTCTCCGGTTGATTCTATGGCAAACTTTAATCCGGCTTTTCTTAATCTGTTTATAATTTCCAAATTATCCGAGGTTGCAAAGAATTTTTTGATACTGACACTTATTGAAGGTCCAATTTCGTGAATGTTTTCTATATCTTCTTCGGAGGCTTTTAATAGATTATCAATATTCTTAAAATGACGGGCTAATTTCTGAGCAGCGCCGGCACCGACAAATCTAATTCCAAGTGCAAATAGAACTTTTTCAAATGGTCTGTTTTTACTCTCCTCAATTGCAGAAAGCAAATTGTTGATGCTTTGCTCTCCAAACCTTTCTAAAGCAATAAGTTCGTTTTTATGTTTATGAAGATCATAAATATCAGCGTATGACTTTAAAAAGTTATAGTCAACAAATTGGTCAATAATTGCTTTACCTAGCCCCTCAATATCCATTGCACCCCGTGATGCAAAGTGTTCTATCTTACCTTTAACTTGTGCCGGACAAGTATTATTCTCACAATAAATTGCTACTTCTCCTTCCGGACGAATCAGTTTTGAATTACATACCGGGCAATTCTGTGGAGGTATAGTTATAACAGAGTCTTTTCCCCTTTTCTTAGTAATAACATGTACAACTTTGGGAATTACATCTCCCCCCTTTTCTATTATTACATAATCCCCTTCACGAATATCTTTTCTTTCAATCTCTTCAATATTATGAAGAGTTGCTCTGCTAATTGTTGAGCCGGCTAAGAATACGGGTTCCAAATCTGCAACGGGTGTAAGTGTACCTGTTCTTCCTACCTGCCAAAATATTTTATTTAATCTTGTTTCGGCTTGTTTGGCTTTAAACTTATATGCAACCGCCCAACGCGGTGATTTTGCAATACTGCCAAGATTACGCTGATATTTAACTGAATTTACTTTTACGACAACGCCATCAATTTCGTATGGAAGTTCTTCTCTTTTTTCTTCCCATACTTTGCAGAATTCCAATACTTCATTGATATTCTTACATAATTTATAATTTGGATTAACTTTCAATCCAAGCTGTTTTATCAATTCCAAACTTTCTGATTGTGTTTCTATTTGGTTGTTTTCGGAAGCCAAAAAATAAACAAATAGATCAAGTGGGCGCTGTGCAACAAGTTTTGGGTCTTGCAATTTCAATGTGCCTGCAGTTGAATTCCGCGGATTAGCAAATGTTTTTTCACCTTTTTCTTCTCGGTCCTTATTAAACTTTTTGAATGCCTCAACTTCCATAAAAATTTCACCACGAACTTCTATTTTAGAAAGATCGTACTTAGAATTTTTTATTTTGTTGAGCCGAAGGGGAACTGAACGAATTGTCTTTACATTGTTTGTAATTTCTTCACCAACGGTACCATCACCCCTTGTTGCCGCAGTAACTAAATTGTAGTTTTCATACCTAATTGATACGGAAACTCCGTCAATTTTTAATTCAGCTATATATTCAACTTCAGCAATATTACCGATGCCTTCTCGCACGCGTCTGTCAAAATCAAATAATTCATCTTCGCTGTATGTATTGGACAAACTGAGCATCGGAATCTTGTGTTGAACAGGTTTGAACTCCTTTGTTAAATCTGAACCGACGCGTTGTGTTGGTGAATCCGGTGTAATTAATTCGGGATATTCACTTTCAAGTTTCTCAAGTTCTTTATAAAGTTTATCGTACTGTTCGTCTGGTATTTTCGGTTCAGTTAAAATGTAGTAATTATAATCGTGGTAACGAATTTCTTCGCGCAATTCTTCAATTCGTTTTTCAATGTTAGAACTCATAGAATTTTTAATTAGATGGGTTAATCAAACCGTCTTTATTAACTGAAAATAATTTTCGTTCTCCCTTATTACCTGAAAAGTCCAACGGATTACCGTTCAATTCAATTGAAACACCACCGGCGTTGCCAACAATAATATCAAATTTTTGGGCTGCTCTAACTACTAAGGAAGTATTTCTGTACATCATAAATTCTTTATCGATTTTTTCATCAATAGTAATATTTATCCAGCAAGTATCAATTGCTTTGAAACTAAGTGTAAGTGAATCAACTGTTGATTCAGAAGTTTCAGGAATATTTTTTTCATCAATAGAAAATCTTTGTCTCTGCTCTTCAAGAACTTCTTCAAACGGTTTTTCAACTACAAATTCGGGTTCCGAGTTTTTAATAAAAAGAAAATAGGACATAACAATTAGAATAAATATTATTACTGCTGATACTGAGATTAAAATTTTATTTTTATTAAGATTATTCGAAGTTTTTGTCCGTGGTTGAGGTATATCATCAGAAAATTCTTTTTTAATTTTCTCCGGTTCCTCTTGGGTTTTCAAATCATCTACAGGTGTGGTTTCTTTAGCTAAAGTTTTGCCGCTTTTTAGCAAATCATATTTTTCAAGTGTTTCTTTTGGTTCTAATCCGCAATGTACGGCATATTCTTTAATAAAAGCACGAACATAAACTTCCGGCAGGATATTAAAATTCCCTTCTTCAATTGCTTTTAAAAACTTAATATCGATACGTGTTTTTGATGCAATATGTTGAAGAGTTACTTCAGCTTTTTCGCGTGCTTCTTTAAGTTCTTCGCCAAAATTTTTCAATTCTTCAGCCGGCATTTATTTTACTCTTTTAATTTTTGCAGCAAATGATCCATCTATAAAATGAATATTTGTAAATGTTTGTACAAAACCTTTATCGTTGCATACATCTTTACTAAAAAAAGTATTTGCGGGAACAAGTTCAAAATCGGAATTTTTCATTAAGAATTCATTTATGATTTCATGATTCTCTTCAGGTTCAATTGTGCATGTACTGTATACAATAAATCCACCGACTTTAACTTGCTTTGCACCGTTTTCCAATAACTCTTTTTGAGTTACATTTAATTTACGAATATCACCAATATCTCGCTTCCATTTTATATCCGGTTTCTTTCTCAATGTACCCAAGCCTGAGCACGGTGCGTCAATCAAAACCCGGTCAAATTTTCCTTCGTCATTAAATTCTCTTGAATCGGCAACCAATAGTTTTACATTTTTAACTTTCATTCTTTCCAAATTCTTTTCGAGAATGTTCAAACGGCTTTCAAATTGGTCAATTGCAATAATTTCACCTTCGTTATTCATTAACTCTGCAAGATGTGCGGTCTTACCACCGGGCGCAGCACAAAAATCCAAGACTCTCATTCCTGGTTTGGGATCAAGTAATATCGGAGGGAAACCGGTGCTTTCATCTTGAACACTGAAATATCCTTTTGCAAAGTATTCCCATGCAGTAATATTTGTCAAATTTGCTAAGCGAATGTAATTAGGAAGAAAAGTTGTATCTGAGTATTCAAGATTCACACCGTCTAATAACTTCTTTAATTCTTCCTTTGTTGTAACGAGATTATTAACACGTAATGTTAAATCCGGTTTATTATTATTTGCAATCAATAATTCTTCCGTGAACTCTCTTCCAAATGATTTAAGCCAACGTTTAATTAACCAAGACGGATGAGAATAATAAGCCGATAGGTAATTAGTTTCTTCTTCGGTTTGATCGGGATATCTAATATTATTTTTACTTCTAATAATGTTTCGCAGCACTGCGTTTGTAAGGTCAGCCGGTTTTTGTCCTTGGATCTTTTTTACAAATTCTACAGCTTCATTAACAGCGGCATATTCGGGAATTTTCTCGAGAAATAAAATTTGATAAAGAGCAACCCGCATTGCATTTTTAACATTAGGTATACATTTGGAAAATTGTCCTTTATAAAATCCGTTTAGAATCCAGTCAATTCTGCCAAGCCATCGAATAACGCCGTGAACTATTTCAAAAAGCAAAGCTTTATCAACACCGGAGAGTTCAGAATTTTTTATTTCAATATCAAGTAATTTATCCAAATATGCATCAGTTCTATCAACACGATTAAGAATTTTTACAGCTAAGCCTCTAACACCTGAATAAATTTCGGGTCCCTTATAAACAGTATCTTGTTCCATTGAAAATAATTGTTCCTTTTAAGTATGGAATAAAGTTTTTTAAAATAGTAAAAATAATGGACTAATATCGGGTTGAGCAATAAACAAAACATATTTAAAACAAAAAAAGGGCTGTAACAGAAGTTACAACCCTTAGTTAGTAGTATAAAACATTATTCTTTTTTACGACCGTATTTTCGATTGAATTTCTCAACTCTACCGGCAGAATCAAGAATTTTTTGTTTACCGGTAAAGAAAGGATGCGAAGCACTTGAAATTTCCATCTTAACCAACGGATATTCTTTTCCGTCTTCCCATACAATCGTATCTTTTGTATCAACGGTTGATCTTGTTAAAAAAGCATAGTCTACCGACATATCTTTAAAAACAACCGGTCTGTAATTAGGATGAATTCCTTTTTTCATTTTATTCCTAGACTAAATTTTTACGGACTGTAAATATATCCAATCATGGATATAAATACAACTACTCTTTCTCTGTTTTTTGAGCTTTTTTCAAAGAATCAAGCTTTGTTTTGTGTAATTCTATAGATTCTTTGCTTGCTCGTTCTTTAATAAAAAATCCATCAAAATTTGATGGTTGCGAGCCACCGCTAACTAACTGACCCCGCTGAACTCTGTTTTGCTGAACTCTATTTCCGGTAACATACGAATCGAGATCTACCGCACTATTATCATCAAAAGGAAGATTAACTGTCTCAACCGTTACTGCGTCCGAAGGTTCAACAACAACCCGTACAATATTGGAAGGCGGCACTTCTGTATCATCAGCTTGAGTAAGAACTTTTTCTTCTGTATAACTGGAAATCATTTCAGGCTGAGAAAGAACAATTGTATCGGTTTTTGCAGCAGAATAATTCGCTCTAATCTCCGGTGGAGTTAAAAAAGGATTTTCCAGATTGACATTTGATTCGGTAAAAAAGAAAAAGAAAATCATTATAGAAAATGTAACCGCAGCCGCCGGAGCCAAAGCACGGTTAAATAGTAATTTTCGCTCAGGAGCCGATAATTCAAAATTCTGGTTTTGGATTTTTACCATCAAGTTAAATTCAAAGTTATCTTCGGCTTTAACTTTCGGTAAATTTTTGAGATCGGATATTATGTGAGCAAATTTTTGTTCTTCGTTAGAATGGTAACTGTTAATTCCCATAGGCTTATTCTTTATAGATATTTTTTAATAGTTTTTGAAGTTGTGTTCTTCCTCTGTTTATTCTTGATTTAACTGTCCCAATTGAAAGACCAGTTATATCTGCAATTTCTTCGTAAGTGAATTCTTCAATGTCTCGCAGAATAACTACTTCGCGGTAGACCGGTTTCACTTTTAAAAGAGCATTTTGAATAATATGACTCTTGATATTACTGTCAGCAAGTCTATCCGGTTCAAAGAACGATTTATCTTCAATTTGGATTTTCTTGCTTTCGTCATCATCAATATTGTTATCAAGCGAAAATATTTTTCTTCGTTTTCTTCGCTTTAACTCATTTTTTGCTAGGTTACCGGCAATTGTATAAATCCATGTCGAAAATTTGGCAAAGGACTTATAAGAGTCTTTGTTCAAATAAAATTTGATCATCGTGTCTTGGACAATATCAGTACTGGCGTCGCGGTCACCAACAAACCTAAAAACAAAATTGGTAAGAGGGTCTTTGAATCTCTTCACCAAAATTTCAAAAGCTTCAAGAGTTTCGTTATCCTGGAACTCTTTAATTAATTCTTCGTCAGTTAATTCAGTAAGCTTTTTTGTCAACTGTTTTTATACCTTAATCCATGAAAAAATGTTTCAAATAAATTAGCCTAATTTCTTTCCCTAATCAATTTTTGTTTAAGAAAAAAATCTAGTCAGAAATCATCTCACTAATTAAAATTGATAAGACGGTTTTATGATCAGCGGAAGTAGTTTTTACAGTAATATCGGCATTCAAAAGAGCTCCGGAGGCTTTTAATAATCTATTTTCATTTTTAAAGATATTCTTACTTACAGAATTCTTAAAATAAAAATAATTTACTTCAGCCATCTTAGCCGCTTCGGCTAAATCAATACCTTTTTTTGATAATTCCATCCATTGTGCGTTGAATAAACAATAATTGTTCAACATTGAAATCAATTGCCCAATTTCTGTACCGTTTTCGATCAAATTATAAGCTATTTCAAGTGCTTTTGATTTATTTCCACTACCGATTGCATCAAGCAGATTAAATGTTGTAAACTTTCGAGTACTAGAAGCTAAATCAGTAATTATATCAAAAGTTATTTCTTTTCCTTCACCTAAATTATCATAAAATTTCTGCATCTGCATTTCAAGGAGAGATTTTTCTTCTCCAACAATTTCCGTTAAAGCTAATGCATTTTCGTAGGAAAGATTAGTTTTGTTCTTTTTTGCATGCTTTACCAACCAATCGGCAAGCTCATGTTGCTTTAACTTTACTGCCTCAAACATATATTTTTTATTATGCAGAGAGGCATATGGTTCTATTTTAGTAGCATTAACCTTTCCGGGTTGAGTTATAATCAAATAAAGATATTCCGGGGGCGAATTAATAATTTCAGTAAACTTTTTCTTATCGTCGATATTAGAAAAATCCTTTAATACCACAAGTTTTTTACTTCCCCCGAAAGGAAAAGAAAGTAAAAGATCGATAATTTGTTGAGCCGAGGTTTTCTTCTCGGTAGAAATAATCTCTTTATCAAAGTCCGAACCAAGCATAGGCTCAATTTTTTCGATTAATAATTTAACTGCACCGTCAATTGCATATGTATCTTCACCGCATATAAATATAACAGGCGGAAGTTTTTCTCCCCTTATTAGGTCTGGTAACTCATATAAAGATCTGTGCTTAACCTTAGCCATTTTTTCTCTTCTGATTTTCTTTACTTATAGCTTTTGATAGAAAAAACAAAAAGCCACCCCAAACCAAAGTAGTAATGAATAACATAGTAATAATAGAAATTAAGTCCATTAATCTAACCACTTTTGAAGAACTATTCTTTTATTAAAAATAAAAAATACGCCTAAAAATAATCCCCATTGAAGTAAACATGTACCGGCATTTTCTGCATGAAACGGATTCCACCATTGCGGGTCCCATGTTACCGATGATATCAACCACCAAAACAATAACACAACAGCTTGAAACGGGATCAAATATTTTATAGAATAATTAAACCACTTTCCAATTTTAATATCGCTTCCTGCTGCATTGATTATTTCCGTTCTGAATTTATCTACACCATATTTGTTAATCGAAAAAGCAATAAATGCGCCGCTGATAATTAATCCGACACCCCATACCCAATCTTGATTAATAAAGAAATCAGCATCCATTGCAGACGGAATTCCCAGTAAAAAACCGGCTCCGGCAACTAATTTAACAGCTTTTTTTCTTGCAATTCCATAATCAATAAATACACGGGTTGTCAATTCAATTAATGAAATTAACGAAGAAAGTGCAGCAAATGATAACGCTAAGAAAAACATTACTGCAAATGTTGTGTTAACGCCTATGCTTCCTGATATTTTTGAAAAGAGTAAAGGAAGATAAATAAATGTAAGTCCAGTATTTGCCGGTCCTGATTCTGATATTTGATTCATAGCATCAACGGAACTGAGCGCAAAAACCGTAGAAAAAATTGTAACGCCCGCAATAAGAGAAATTGAATTGTTACCGAATCCAATTAATGCGGCATTTAGAGGAATATCTTCACGTTTCTTCATATAAGTTGCATATACAAGAATAAGTCCCCAACCTGCACCCGTATCCCATGCATTTTGAGTAAGTGCATTCAACCAAACTTTGTAGTCTAATAAAAATTCAATTTGTGGAGTAAAGAAATATTTTATTCCTTCAATTGCATTTGGAAGCGTAATTGCCCTAAAGAACAAAACAAGGAGTATTATCACAAGCGAAGAAACTAATACTTTATTAACTTTTTCAACTCCGTTTACAATACCCCGATAAATTACTAATGAACCGATACCTATTGCAACTGCATGGAATAATATCGGCAGGTTGCTTGCTGAAAATTGGTTCCAGTATTCAAGATGATTTTGTGTTTCAAAAAGATTTCCTGAAATTGCAGATGAGAAATAATAAAGACACCAGCCGGTTACCACAGAGTAGTAAAACATAATTGCAGTTGATACAAGAGCAATGAATGCTCCCATCCATCCAAAATTTTTACCTGCGGTTTTTGAGATTGCACCAACGGGACTTAGTCTGGTCGATTTACCGATAGCAAATTCTGCAATGATTAAAGGGATTGACCAGAAAAGAAGAAAAACAACCCAAGGAATTAAAAATGATCCCCCTCCATTTTGCGCTACAATACGTGAGAAACGCCAGATATTACCAGTTCCTACGGCAATACCCAGCGTTGCAATTATTAATCCCCAGCGAGATGTAAAAAACTCTTGCTGTTTCATTCAGCTAATTTATTTTTGATCTTCTTTCAATTGTAACTTTCTCCATTACAACAGGATCAACCGGACGGTTGTGGGGCGGTTCTGTCGGAACTTTTCCGATTTTAGCTACAATGTCCATCCCGTCGATGACTTTTCCGAAAACGGTATGTTTATCATCAAGATGCGGGGTAGGTGCGAGCGTAATAAAGAATTGACTTGTGTTAGTATGAGGACCACGATTCGCCATAGATAAAATACCTGCGGAATTATGTCTTAATGCCGGTACAAATTCATCAGCGTATGGTTTGCCGTCATAAATACTTTTTCCACCCGAACCTGTACCTGTTGGATCACCGCCTTGAATTACAAAACCGTCAATTACTCTATGAAATGAAACCCCGTCGTAAAAATTTTCTTCCGCTAACGTAACAAAGTTTGTAACGGTTATCGGTGTTTCATTTGGATAGAGCTCTAATTCAAATGTTCCCAAATTAGTTTCTACTACTGCTACGAGCATTGAGTCAGGAGAAATTGTAACATAATTATATTTTTGTTCTTCACTCATTTGATTCTCTTGGTTTATTTTTGATTGAGGTTGTTCTTGAATATCTTGATCTGCACAATTTGTAATTGAAAATGTGATCAATAGTAAGACAACTAATTTTAGTTTTTTCATGTTTCCCTCCTAAGGATTTATTAACTCACCATTTATTAACACAAAAATAATTATACCGATTACAATTCTGTAAAATACAAACACTAATGTAGAATTCTTTCGTAAAAATCTAAGTAAAAATTCTATTGTAAGATAACCGCTTATTGCCGAGAAAATCGTTGCGATTATTAAATCAATCATACCGGAAGAGTCAATATATTTCAAAGCTTCATATAATTGCAAAAGTCCGCTTCCGAGAATTGCCGGGACACTTAATAAAAATGAAAACCTTGCAGCTGTTTCTCTTTTGAATCCAAGAAAAATTCCGGCTGTTATTGTAGTACCTGATCTTGATGAACCCGGAATAAGCGCTAATGCCTGTGCAAAACCGACAATTAATCCATCGTACCATTTCAGGTCTTTTAATTCTTTTTTGAACTTACCAACTTTTTCAGCAAAACCAAGTATTACACCGAGTGTAATTAAACTTATTGCTATTACATATAAATTTTTTGTAAAAGCTCCTTCAATGAAATCTTTAAATCCAAGTCCAACAACAATAACCGGTATTGAACCGATAATAATTAACCAGCCGAGTTTGGAATCAAAACTTTGTTCGGAAAATTTTCGTGGTTTTATAAGATTAAATTTTAGGAAATCCTTTGTGATATTTATAAGATCTTTCCAAAAATAGGTAAGGATTGCAATTAGAGTACCGATTTGTATAACAGCAATAAATGAAGTCCAACGTTCAGGGTGTTCTTCAGAAATTAATCCCATTAATTTACCGGCAACTGTTAAATGACCGGTACTGCTGATAGGTAGGAATTCTGTAAGCCCTTGAATGATACCGAGAAAAATAGCTTCTATAATAGACATTCGTTTACCTTATTAAATATGAGACACCGATTTTTACACCGAATGAAAGAGTATTAAAATTCACTTCTTCTTTGAGACCCGGTGCTTCAAGTTTTACACCATCATTTGTTGCTTCTCCGATAATATCATAACGAACATCAGCACCAAAGTAAGCATAAAAACTTCCGCTTAATAATGTATGAGCCTGTGCCTTAAGCAAAAGCCCGAAACCATTTGCGGTATAATTTGTTACAGCGGTTGAGGTTGGAAGTTCTTCATCAACGGAAATTATTCTGTAACCGGCACCGCCGCCTAATTTAAATTTATATCCTTCGCCTTGTATAACATAATAACCAAGTAAACTTGGACTGTGTGCTAAATAAGAAATATCATACTTCCCTATTCCTCCGAAAGAAGTATTGAAAGAATATATTTTAGTTTCGTATTCAATTCCGATATCGAAAGTAGGGTTGATTGAATAATCGGTTTCAAAGAAAAATGTTACTGCACTTGAATACTCACTTGGTCCATCATTTCCTTGAGTATATGTGTTAATATAATCTTTTAATGACGGGGTTGTTTGAAATGAAATACCCATTCCGGTCATAAAATCAAATTGCGAATATGTTGCAAGTGTTGTTAATAAAAATATTACGGTAAATATTTTCTTATTCATCAGTTATCCTTTGAATTAGTAAGAACACTCAAAAATGTTTCTTTCTTTAAACCCTTCTTTGCTTGTTGAGAATTAATAAAGTATAAGAAAAAGATTGTTGAAAGAATAAAAACTAAATATGAAATCAGGTGAGTCAATATAGCATATGCAGCGCTAACTTCTTGATTGAAACCAAATAATTGTGTAAGCACCAAAATATTTATTGCGTGATATGAACCGGTTCCTCCCGGAGTCGGGATAACAATTCCAAATGCACTTATTGTCATTATTATCCATGCCATTGCAAAAGTAGTTGTCTGAATTTCATCCATATGAAGCATATAAAAAGCTACATACGATGCATAACCATAAGCAAGCATTATTAAAACGGAGAGAGAAAAAGTATAAACATAACTTTGCTTTGTACGTAAAGCGGCAAAACCTTCGGTAAGTGTATGAAAAGCATTCGCAGTTTTTTCGGCAGCACTTACGGAAATTTTCCCTACAAACTTTACAATTGCGTTATAAAATCTTTGTTTTAATTTAACCGTAAAGTAAATAACAACTATTAATAAAATGATTCCAACACTTCCAAAAATGAGAGCTGAACTTAGCCATGTAATTTCCGTATATAGGTTCCCCGAATAGACCATAACACTAATGATTACTGCGATTCCAAGAGCGATAATATCAATTATTCTTTCAACTACAATAGTGCCTAACATCGATGTTCTTGATATTCCTTCCCACCTGGCAAGAAAGAGTCCGCGGTAAAGTTCACCGAGACGCGGTACAACACAGTTAACGCCATAACCAATCATTGTTGCACCAAGAGCATTAGTAACCGATAGGTCTTCCTTAACTGATCTTGCCATAACTTTCCACCTGACAGCACGGAGAAAATGCGAAAGAGCAAACACAAATAAAAACAATATTAAATAAGGAATGGAGACTTCAGAAATAAGGTGGAATGCTTCGGACAAATCAACATCTTCAAAAGCAAAGTATAGAAAAAAGCCGGTCAGCAAAAAAGGAATAATATAACCGGTTACTTTTCTTACGGTATGTTTGTCAGATTTAGCGGAGGTCAATTACTCGTGTTCCTTCGGGAATATCAAAAGTAAAAAGTTTGTCATCTATTTTTTGATTTAGCTTTTTGTTTTCGAGAATAACTTTGTAATTGTTGTTCATCAAATCATATAATTCTATTTGTTGAATAAGATTATTTGTATTAATAACTAAACGTACTTCTTTGAATTCTAAACCAGTTGTTTGGGGTTTTAATATTATAGTATGACTACCGTCTTCATTTTCATAAGTGTTGACAGTACATTGCTTCGGGTATTCATAAAGATAATCTCGTATTGAAAATGAATTTAGTTCATCATCCGAAGAGCTTATTACAACTTGATTATTTTTTTTTGTGTATGTCCAGGTAGATTCACCGTCACTGACAATTATTCTCGATTTGACTTCTATTCTAAATTTATTATCTGCTTTGTAGAAAAACTTACCATTGTTAATATTCCCGTTTCCGGTACTTTGAATAAAATCCGAACTAAAATCTTTAATAGTATTGTACTTTTCTTGAACTTCATATAGAAGTGTTCGACTATTATCAGTCTGAGGGAATATCAATAACATATATATTATTAAAAAAAATTTTATTGAGACTATCATAACGACCTTAAAATTCTTTCCAATTGTTCTTCATTTTCTACTAATACTTCGCGAGCTTTACTGCCTTCGGAAGGTCCCACAACACCTGCTTGCTCAAGTTGATCTACAATTCTTGCGGCTCTTGCATATCCTAATTTTAATCTGCGCTGAAGCAATGATACCGAACCCTGCTGATGACGTACAATTAAACGAGCTGCCTCGTCAAACATATCATCCAAATCGGTAATAAAATTTGAATTCGATTTACTCTTCTTTTCAAACATTGAAGGCAGCATAAATCTTTTGCTGTATCCGTCTTGCACGTAAATAAATTTTGTTATCTCTTCAATTTCATCTGAAGTAATAAAAGCATTTTGAATACGAATCGGTTTCGGCATACCGCCGGGTAAAAAGAGCATATCGCCTCTGCCGAGCAATTGTTCCGCACCGTTCATATCGAGTATCGTCCTTGAATCAATTTTAGTTGCAACTTGATACGCGATACGTGCACTGAAGTTTGCTTTGATTACACCCGTAATAACATTAACCGATGGTCTTTGTGTTGCAACTATTAAATGAATACCGACTGCTCTTGCAAGCTGGGCAAGTCTTGCTATCGGTTCTTCAACTTCTTTACCGGACGTCATCATTAAATCTGCTAATTCGTCGATAACTACAATTATATACGGCATTTTATAATGCTTCATAGAATCGGAATCTTTTGGTTTGCGTTTCGGATCCGTTACTCTTGCGTTGTAATCAACAATATTTCGAACACCTATCTTCGCAAGTTTATCGTAACGTTTCTCCATTTCGAATTCTACGGCTTTGAGAACAAGCAATGCATTTTGCGGATTGGTTATTATTTCTTCTTCAATATCGGGCGAAACCGCTAAGTAATGCCGGTTAAGTCTTTTATAAAATGAGAGTTCAATTTTTTTCGGATCGATAATAACAAATTTTATTTCGGAAGGATGTTTGGCATAAATTAAGCTTATCAATATCATATTAATGCCGACGCTCTTACCAGACCCGGTTGAACCGGCAATAAGCAAATGCGGCATTGTTGCTAAGTCGGTAATATATACATCGCCGGAAATAGTTTTTCCTAATGCGAGGGGAAGTTCTGCTTTGCTTTCTTTGAGCTTAGCAATTACAGAGCGAGCTTTCACAATTTGCGACTGAGCATTTGGAATCTCAACACCGATGGCACTTTTACCGGGAATCGGTGCAATTATTCGAATACCTCTTGCTGCAAGAGCTAATGCAATGTCATGTTCCAAACTTACAATTCTACTTATCTTAACACCCGGGGCTGGAACAATTTCATAAAGAGTTACAACCGGTCCAGGCGTTACGGAAATATCCTCAATTGCTATATCGAACAATGCTAATTTCTCTTTTAGAAGTTCGGCATTGTGTTTTAATTCATCTTCGGATATTTGAACTTCTGTTTCCTTTGGAACTTCAAGATGACTTAATTTTGGCGGGTCATAGTTAATTTCTTCTTCCCATTGCTCAGGAAGTTTCTCTTCTTCCATCTTATCAATTACGGGATCACTATCTTCTTCAGCTTTTTCTTTTTCGGTTTTGGGTTTATCTTCCTTCACTACATAAGGATCTTCTACCTTTGAATCTTCTTCAATTATTCCTTCCGGCTCATCTTTTTGAAGAATACGGATTTTTGTTTCCGGTGTTTCAATAACTTCTTCCATTTCGATTTTACCCGGTGTAAATCCGGCTTCAATCTCATCAGGCTTTTGTCTTAATTTTTTAATTTTCTCTAAATTACTCTCAGTCTCTATTTCATCAACCGGCTTATTAATACGTACACTTTCTTTTGATTCGGACTTTTCTTTCTTCTCAAATGTTTCAATCCACAATTTTTTGAAGAATTCTAAAATTGGTGTGAACTTTATATCAAAGGAAATAATAAGTGTAATTATGGTCGCAGTAATTAAAAATATTAGTCCGCCTAAACCGCCCAATAAATTTCCAAGTAAGTTTCCGAAGAAATCACCGATTTTACCGGAGAACTCTCCACTCTCATGAAGCAAATTAAATTCGGGTGCATTGCGAAGTAAACCAAAGAAAGCAGAAAAGATTAATCCGATAACAATAAAAAAGTTGGAGAGATAAAGCGCTGTTTTTGTTTCTTCATTTCTAAGAACCGTATAACCCCAAATAAACATGATAACAGGGAAAATAATTGAAGCAAATCCAATAGTTGAGTAAATAAGAAAATAAGAAATGTGGGCACCAAAAATTCCAAGCCAATTACTAATTCCGCTTATACGTTTGCTGAATTCGGGACTGGGACTGAATACTTTAATAAAATCTCCCATTCCACCCAACAATGATTGGTCATTTTTAGAGAAAGAAAGAATGCTCAAAAATATCAGCATTGCCAGAACGGTAAGTACCAATCCAAAGAGTTTTTTCTTTTTCTCAACGGAAATAATAAAATAGTTATTATCGTTTTGTTTTGCACTCTGTTTTGGTTTACGTTTTGCCATTTTGTAGTTAAGCCGGCTGCTCGTTTACTAATTTTTTAATAACACCATCTTTGTAAGAAGGAATGACATCACTCTTAGAAAGTTTAGCACAAAAAGAAATATCTTCCTTAAATCCATTATCAATCAATTTTCTTCCGTGTTCCGATTCAGAAAACATTTTAGTAATACTTCTACCGAACGATTTATTAAGCGCTATACTTGCTCTTGCAGAATCAGTGAGTTCCGCATCTTCTTTTATTTTAATTATTTCGGTAATAAGTTTACCGGCGCACACTGTATCTTCAAGACTAAATCTGCCGTTATCACCTGCACAAAGAATTTCAAAATCTTTATTCATCTCAACGATATAATTTGCAACCGCGGTTAGATTATAAAATGAACACGTAATTAAATTTTCGGAAAACTTTGCTCTTACAATCGCCTTTGTTCCGTTCGTTGTGTAAAGTATAATTGATTTTCCATCAACAACTTCCTTAACATATTCTAAGGGTGAATTACCGAGATTAAAACCGTCGATTTTTTTTGAATTTCTTTCGCCTCCAAGAAGTCTATGACCGCCGAATGCATCACCGGAGATCTTCATTGCAAATTCAATTGTACCAACCGGAATAATTTCTTTAGCCCCGTTATCAAGAGCAGCAGAAATTATGGTTGTTGCACGAAGCACATCGATTACAACAGTATTTTTACCTGCGAAGTACATTTCTTCCGCATTTAACGGAGAAAGTAAAACATTAATTTTCATATTTATTTCACCACAAATGGTAGTTTAACAATTACCGCCGGTATTTCTTTGTCTCTAATCATAAAGTTAACTGTGTTCCCCTCTAAAGCATAATCTTTTTGCACATATCCAAGAGCAATCGGTTTATTTAAAATCGGGCTTACCGTACCGCTTGTTACATTACCAATTTTATTTCCATCAACTGTTATATCATAGCCGTGTCTCGGGAAGGCTTTCTCTTCTGTAGTTATCGGAACAAGTTTTCTTTTAACACCTTCTTCTTTTACCTTAAGTAAAACTTCTCGACCGATAAACTCTCCTTTTTTCAATTTTGTAATCCAACCTAAACCTGCTTCAAGAGGATTTGTTGTTTGGTCGATATCGTTTCCGTAAAGACAATAACCCATTTCTAAACGAAGTGAATCACGAGCACCTAAGCCGGTTGGTTTAATACCAAATTCTTCACCGGCATCAAAAACGGCATTCCAAATTTTTTCTGCAACAGATTCATCCCCTTTGAAATAAAGTTCATATCCTAATTCACCTGTGTAACCGGTTCTTGAAAGTATCATTTCCACACCGGCAACTTTGGTTTTAAGAAAGTGATAATACTCAAGATTCTCAATTGATTCGGATGTAATTTTTTGAATAACTTTCATTGCTTCGGGACCTTGAACTGCAAGCAGGGAATATTCGTCGCTTTCATCAATTAATTGAACACCAAATTTATTATTCTTATTCATCCACTCGAAGTCTTTATCTTTATTGGAAGCATTAACAACAAGCAAATATTCTGCATCGGAAATTTTGTAAACTAAAAGATCGTCAACAATACCGGCGTCTTCATAACACATTGCAGAATATTGAACTCTGCCGTTTTCTAATTTGGATGCATCATTTGTAGTTACATATTGCACAAAATCCAATGCATTTTCTCCGCGCACAAATATCTCTCCCATATGAGATACATCAAAAACTCCGACTGATGTTCTCACAGTTTTGTGTTCGTCTATAATTGACGAATACTGAACCGGCATTTGATAACCGGCAAAGTCAACTATTTTTGCTCCTAATTTTTTATGAACTTCATAAAATTTTGTTTTTTTCATATCAAGACCTATGATTGACAAAAATTAGATTTTCGTGATCTATTGATTAAGTTTTTTCCAATCGCTTAAGAATTTTTCCAAACCTAAATCCGTTAAAGGATGATTGAATAATTTATCGATTACGGCAAACGGCATAGTTGCAACATGTGCTCCCATTCTTGCTGCCTCAACTAAATGAAGAGGATGACGAATACTTGCAACTAATACTTGCGTCGGGTAACCGTAATTTTCATAAATCTGAATAATATCATAAATAAGATCCATCCCTTCATGGCTGATATCATCTAATCTTCCGACAAACGGACTGATATAAGTTGCGCCTGCTTTTGCAGCCAACAATGCTTGTGATGGAGAGAAACACAAAGTAACATTAGTTTTAATTCCATCTTCCGAAAGTGTTTTTACCGCTTTTAATCCTTCGCGAATTAAAGGAACTTTAATAACAATATTTTTATGAATTTTTGAAAGTTCATAGGCTTCTTTAATAATACCTTCGTAATCTGTTGAAACAACTTCCGCACTAATTGGTCCATCAACAATCTTAACTATTTCTTCAAGAAGTTCGATAAAGTTTCTTCCCTCTTTTGCAACAAGAGAAGGATTAGTAGTAACGCCGTCTAAAATTCCTAAACTTGCAGCTTCCTTAATCTCATTAATATTAGCGGTGTCGATAAAAAATTTCATCTTAATTTCCTTTTTTTATTTTACATTCTCTGTAATTTCTTTTTCTGTTACGGCTGAAATAAATTGATATTCCTGAGGACTCATTTTATTATCCTCAATAAGCTTTAGTTTTATAAAATACTTTGACTGCAGCTTAAACAGAGTCGAGAATAAACCTTCTTTTAATTTTGCACCAAGTGAAGGGTGAACTTTTAGAATCAGCTTTTTTTCGTTTCCGCTATTCTTATATTTTTTAATCCAATCTTCAATTTCGTGAATCATGTGTGATTTCTTTGTCAACAGCCCTGTACCAAGACAATAAGGACAAACTTCGTTAACCGACTGCATAATATTTTCACGGACTCTTTGACGTGTAATCTGCATTAAACCGAAATCCGTCATTGGAAGCATAGCAATTTTTGCACGATCTTTTTTGAATTCTTTTCTAAGTTCATCGTAGATTTTTTTTCTGTTTTTATCGTCTTCAAGATCAATAAAATCCACAACTATAAGTCCGCCAATATCCCTAAGCCTAAGTTGTCTTACAATTTCGCGGGCAGCTTCAAGATCTGTTTTAAGTGAATTCAATTCTTGCTCTTTTTTTGCCGCATACCTGCCAGAGTTAACGTCAATAACAATCATTGCTTCGGTATGTTCAATAACAATGTGACCGCCGCTTGGAAGCTGAACTTTTCTTCCGAGTAATTGTTTTATCTGCTCTTCTATTTTAAATGCTTCAAATATTGCTTGGGATTCTTTATAATAAACAACTTTTTCCACAAGTTCGGGCTGAATAAACAGAACATAATCTCTTATTTCTTTAAATATTTTCTTTGAGTCAATGAAAACCCTATTAACATCCTCGGTAAATAAATCGCGGATTACGCTTCTTGTAGTTGAGACATCGTTGTATAGCATTTTGGGGGGTTTGTTACTCTTTGCTTCATCTTCAATTGTTTTCCAGGTTTTTACTAAATACTTCAGATCACTTGCAAGATGTTTTTCGGATTGATCCTTTGCAGCAGTTCTGATAATAAGTCCGCAATTTGCGGGAAGAATTTCTCTTGCAATTCGTCTTAGTCGTTTCCGCTCTTTGTAATCACTTATTTTTTTTGAAACACCTATTTTAGTATCAAAAGGAAGCAATACACAAAAACGTCCCGGCAAACTAAGTGATGATGAAACTCTAACGCCTTTATCCTTAACAGGTTCCTTTATAATTTGAATAAGAATATCCTGCCCTTGATGAAGCTTAGTGGTTGAATGCTCCGGTTTGTGCTGCGGTTTTGTCTGCGGAGATTCGTCATCATCTTCATCATCGATGTCTTTATCATCTTCGTCATCTAAAACAGATTGAAGTGCTTCGAGTCTGTCTCCAATATCGGAGAAATGAAGAAAAGCATCATGCTTTAATCCGATATCAATAAAGGCAGCTCGTATTCCCGGAAGTACTCTTGCAATTTTACCAAGGTAAATATTGCCGACCATCCTCTGTTTTTCCGGGTTCTCAACAAAAAAGTCAACTAAATTACCGTCTTCAGTAATAGCAACTCTTGATTGAGAAGAAGAGGAGTTAATTATAATTTCTTTTCTCATTTATTTTTATTAAACCTCAACCGAAGGACTCCGAAAAAACCGGCTTTTGCACGAGCCAAAAGAGTACCTTCATTTTAAATTTTTGTTGAATAATTTTTTGATCCTCAATGGGATAATTTTGTAGCTTAATTTTATCGTTGTGCTCATTAATAATGTCAAATATACCGTTTGCAGAATTACATGCCATTAATTTCTCAACAAGATTTGTGATTCCATTAAAATCTCTGTAATACCAAATAACGTTTTTTTTCATGAAGTTTAAAGCACGGAATTCACCGTATTCTCTAATCAACTTTTTACAATGCTCAATAGCTGTTTCCGTGATAAGGTTATTACCGGGTGGTCCCGGATCAAAGTTGTTATCTGCTATCGAATTGTATCTTGAAAAAATAAAAGGATTGCCAAGTGCTCCTCTCGCAATCATCACGGAATCCACGCCGGTTTGTTCTTTCATTTTAATTACGTCTTCCGGAGTGAACACCGAACCATTACCGACAACCGGTATTTTAATTTTACTTTTTACTTTTGCCAGCCATTCCCAGTTTGCATCCGTATCATACTTATCTTTTTTTGTTCTTGCATGAACAATAATGAATGATGCGCCGTTATCTTCGGCAGCTTTAGCATTTTCCATAATATTAATTGATTTATCACTACCGCCCAATCTTAGTTTTGCGGAGATGTGTATATTCCCTGCAGCTTTTTTCATATTCGAAATAGTTTTTCCGATTAGCTGCGGAGAATCTAACAAACATGCACCCATTTTATGTTTAGTAACATTTTCAACAGGGCAGCCACAATTAATATCTATTACATCAGGTTTGTATTTAGCAATTTCTTTAACGGCAGACCCGATTAGTTCCGGATCACCACCAAGTAATTGCACACCGATGGGTTTTTCATTTTTATTAAAGGCAAGGTATCGAAGTGTCTCAAAATCATTTTCAAGCACTCCTTTAGCGCTAACCATCTGAGTAAAGGTTAAACCGGCTCCAAATTTTTTTGCGATTTGACGGAAGGGGTAGTCCGTTACATCAGCCATCGGAGCAAGGAGCAATCTTTTGGATAAATCAAGTTGACCTATTTGCATCATTTCAATTTACGTATAATTAAAACAAAAAAATGCTGAATACAAGATTCAGCATTTACTTGCTTATTTAGACTCTTCTTCGTTTTTTTCAGTCAACAAAGCTTTACGTGATAAACTGAATTTTCCATTTTCTACTTTTATCAACTTAACTTTTATCATTTCGCCTTCTTTAATAACCGAATCAACTTTGTCCACACGTTTAGTATCTAATTGCGAAATGTGTAATAATCCTTGAATATTAGGCAAAAATTCAACGAATGCACCGTAATCTTGTATTTTGATTACCTTTGCATCATACACTTTACCTATTTCAGGTTCTTGAGTTAACTTCATAATAAATTCTCTTGCTGCTTCAGCTTTTTGTTTATCTTGACCGGCAATATTAACTGTTCCGTCTTCATCAATTGCAATATCAACTGAAAATTCTTTTTGTATACCTTGAATAACTTTTCCGCCGGGTCCAATTATAGAACCGATTTTTTCGGGATTAATTTTTGTAAATAATAAAGTTGGCGCAAATTGAGAAATTCTTGCACGCGGTTCTGAAATTGCTTCTTTCATTTTAGCAAGAATATGTAATCTACCATCTTTAGCTTGATGAAGAGCTCTTTCCATAATTTCAAAAGAAATACCTTGAATTTTAATATCCATTTGAATTGCGGTTATTCCCTTTTCGGAACCGGCAACTTTGAAATCCATGTCGCCAAGGTGATCTTCATTTCCTAAAATATCCGAAAGAACAGAATATTCTTCACCTTCCTTAACAAGCCCCATTGCAATACCGGCAATCATAGTTCTTATCGGAACCCCGCCATCCATCATAGCAAGAGTACCTGAACATACTGTAGCCATAGAAGAAGAGCCGTTGGATTCGAGAATATCCGAATTTAGACGGATTATATATGGGAAAACTTCTACGTTAGGAATAATAAATTTGAGTGCACGTTCTGCAAGATTGCCGTGTCCAATTTCTCTTCTTCCGGTTCCCATAAACCTTCCAACTTCGCCAACGCAAAAAGGAGGAAAGTTGTAATGAAGAATAAATCTTTTTTTGTATTCTTCTTGTAAACCGTCAACAATTTGCTCATCACCTTTGGTACCCAGGGTCAAAGTCATCAAACTTTGGGTTTCGCCGCGTGTAAACAATGCAGAACCGTGAGTACGGGGAAGTAATCCGAGATCAATCCAAATTTGGCGGATATCGGTTAAACTTCTTCCATCAAGACGAGGTTGATTTTCAATTATGCGTTTGCGCATCAACTCTTTCTCGATGTCGTGTAATATTTGCTTGATATCTTTTTCCTGTTCGGGATATTTTTCAGCAAGAGCTTCGAGAACCGATTCGTTTAATTCTTTATTTTTAGTCGATCTTTCTTCTTTTGCAAGAGACATACCGACAATTTCAGAATATTTATCATAAGCAAGTTCTTTTACATCTTGTTCCAAACCATCGGCGTATGATTTTTCAACAACGTTCATTTTCTCGATTCCGCAAGCATCTCTTAATTCATTCTGTAGATGAACCAATTTTTTGATTTCTTCATGAGCAAACCGCAGTGCTTTTAAAAAATCTTCTTCCGATATTTCTTTTGCTTCACCTTCAACCATCATAATTGAATCTGCAGTACCGGCAACAGTAAGTTCGATATCACTTGCTTCAACTTGTTTCATTGTCGGGTTAACAATAAATTCACCGTCAAGACGACTAACTCTTACTTGACCAATAGGTTCAAGAAAGGGAATTCTTGATATATGAAGTGCAGCAGAAGCTCCTACGGCAGCTAACACATCAGAATCATTTTCACCATCAAAAGAATAAACACTAGCCATAATTTGTGTTTCATTCTTAAAATCTTTCGGGAAAAGAGGTCTAATCGGTCTATCTATTAATCTTGAACTTAAGACTTCTTTTTCGGTAGGTCTACCTTCTCTTTTAAAGAATCCACCGGGGAATTTACCGGCTGCGAAAGCTTTTTCTCTATATTCAACCGAAAGAGGGAAGAAATCAATGTCTTCTCTAGCCTCACTTGATGCAACTGCTGTAACTAATACCATAGTATCACCGTAACGCACCATTACAGCGCCGTCAGCCTGTTTAGCTAATCTACCGGTTTCAAGGGTGAGTTTCTTTCCCCCAATTTCAACTTCTTTACGTATAATATCCATTTTATTCCTTATTTTCTGATATTGAGTTCTTTAATGACTGCTCTATATCTGTTAATATCTTTTTTGGCAAGATAATCTAGCAATCTTCTTCTTTTACCAACCATTTTCATCAAACCTCTTCTTGATGAATGGTCTTTGGAATGCTTCCCAAAGTGATCAGTAAGTTCATTAATTCTTTTAGTAAGAATTGCAACTTGAACTTCAGCTGTTCCGCTGTCGTTTTCACTTTTGCCAAATTTTTTAATTAGTTCTAACTTTTGTTCTTTTGTTAAAGACATTTGTAACTCCTATAAATTAATTAATAATGTAACCCCAGTATTATGAAATCAATTTTTACTCATTCATAACCAGGATCAATTAGTTATTTCTACTGCTAAAATTTTTGCTGCTGTTTTTTTATCCAATTCAATTTGTGAAATCAATTCATCTTTAGATGCAAACTTTTTTTCATGTCGAATTTTTTTGATGAAATTTATTTTTAGAATTTCACCATAAATAATTCTGTTAAAATTAAACAGATGTACTTCCGGTACAAGTTCTGTTGTATCTGCAAATGTGGGGCGATAACCAATATTCATAACACCATGAAGGTCTTCGCCGTTTAAATCACAACCGACTGCATAAACACCGGTTTGAGGAATAAGTTTATCGGAATTTCGCATTCCTAAATTTGCAGTTGGGAACCCCAGAATTCTTCCTCTTTTTGCCCCGGTAACTACCTCTCCCTGCATTGTATAACTTCTACCAAGAAAAGTGTTTGCCCGATCGATATCACCGTCAATTAAAGCTTGCCTGATAATTGTACTGCTTACAATTTCGTTGTTTAGTTTAACCGCATCGACTGATGTAACGTCGAAACCAAATTTTTCTCCAAGATTACGGAGTGCATCGGCATCACCAACCCTGTCTTTCCCGAATTTATGATCATGCCCAACTACTACATTTTTTGCATCAAATCTATCAACAATAAAATTCTTAACAAATTCTTCAGAAGTCTGCTCCGAAAATTTCTCCGTGAAGTTAATTAGATAAAAATTATCGATACCGAGTTGTTCTAAAATTTCTTTCTTCTCATCAAGTGTTGTAAGAATTTTTATATCATAGTTTTTCGCAATTACTTTTCTCGGATGCGGATCAAAAGAAACAACTGTGCTTTGTAAATTCTTTTGCTTTGCAATATTTGAAAGAACACTTAAAATATTCTGATGACCAACATGAAGTCCGTCAAAAGTACCGATAGTAACGCAAGTGTTTTTTAATTTTAATTTATCATTTTTATCAGAAAGAATTTTCATTCCCCGTCAACCGAAATAGAATTAAAAACTTTTTCAAATTCATTAATTGTAAAAGCAGATTTAACATCAAACTGCCCGATTGCTTCTCTTCTTAACTTTTTCAGATAACCACCGGTACCTAATTTTTTACCAAAATCATCGGCAATAACCCGTATATATGTGCCTTTAGAGCAAATTATTCTAAAGTAGACATCAGGTTCAATATATTTTTCAATAGTAAAATCAAAAATTTCAACTTCCCGCAGATTACGTTCTATTTTTATTCCTTTGCGAGCATATTTATAAAGAGGTTTTCCTTTATGCTTTAACGCAGAATACATTGGCGGAATCTGCTGAATTTTTCCGAGAAATAAATTACGGGTTTCGTTCAAGATTTCAAGATTTACAAAATCAGTTTTCACAGATCCGGACAGCTCTGTTTCAGAATCCATAGAGCGAGAAGTTCTGCCGAGAGAAATAATACCCGAATAAACTTTTTTTAAGTCCTGAAATTTACTTATCTCTTTAGTCTTCTTACCCGTACAAAGAATAAGTAACCCGGTAGCTTTTGGATCTAAAGTTCCGGCATGACCGATTTTCTTAATCCCGGTAATTTTTCTAAGCTTATTTACAATACCAAAAGAACTAATTCCTTCATCTTTATCAATAAGTATTACTTCACCGTTGGTAAAATCAAAATTCGATAAATCATTCGTCGCTTTGCTTATCATCATCGTGCAATTTTTTGAATAAATCTTCCATCTTTTCAACGTAGTCTAATGTATCGTCAATAAAAAAATTAAGTTCCGGCGTATGACGTAATTTAATTTTTTGAGCAAGCTGTCCTCTTATAAAACCTTTCAACTCTGTAACTTTTTCAAGAATTGCTTCTCTATTCTCTTTCTCAAAAACCGAGATATAAACTTTCGCGACTCTAATATCCGGCGAAACCGCAACATTAGTAATTGTTACCAAACCAAATTGAGGGTCTTGAAGTTTATGAAGAAAAATCAAACTCAATTCTTCTTTAATTAGATGCTCTATTTTTTCTTTTCGTATAGACATTACTATTCAAGTTTCTTCTTAGTCTCAATAAATTTGTACCCTTCAATTATATCGCCAACCTTAATGTCATTAAAGTTTGCTATGTTTAATCCGCATTCATAACCTGCGTCAACCTCTTTTACATCGTCTTTGAATCTCTTTAACGAAGCAAGTTCACCGGTGTAAATAACAACACCATCACGGAACAATCTAATTTTATTATTACGAGTAATCTTCCCGTCCTGAACATAGCAACCTGCGATTGTACCAACTTTTGGCACTTTAAAGATTTCTCTCACTTCTATGGTTGCAACGTTTTCTTCGGATATAACCGGTGAGAGCATTCCTTCAAGTGCGGATTTAACTTCGTTAATTGCATCATATATAACGTTGTATAATCTTATATCAACTTTTTCTTGTTCAGCAAGTTTTCTTGCGGCTATGTGTGGTCTAACATGGAAACCAACAATTATTGCGTTTGAAGCGGCTGCAAGCAAAACGTCGCCTTCAGAAATTGCACCAACGCCTTTATGAATAACACTTACCGCAACTTCGTTATTCGAAAGCTTCATTAATGAATCCGCCAAAGCTTCAACCGAACCATCAACATCACCTTTAACAACAATAGGAAGCTCTTTAAATCCGCCTTGACTAATTTGATTTGCAATTTCATCAAGTGTGAGATGTTTAATTTGTCTATGACTTTGTTCGCGTTTAAGCTGTTGTCTCTTCAAACCTATTTCTCTTGCTTCACGTTCACTATTTACAACAGTGAATATATCACCGGCTTGCGGCGCACTGTCGAAGCCCAGAACCAGAGCAGGTGTTGAAGGAGAAGCTTCGTTAATTTTATTATTTCTTTCATCAAACATCGCACGAACACGACCGTAAGTATTTCCGGCAACAAATGGATCACCAACTTTCATAGTTCCTTTTTGAATAAGAACAGTTGCGGTAACTCCTCTGCCTTTATCTAGTTGTGATTCAATTACGGTTCCACGCGCTTTTCTATTAGGATTTGCTTTTAATTCGAGCACTTCTGCTTCAAGCAGAATTTTCTCTAAGAGTTCTTCAATGTTTAAGCCGGATTTTGCTGAAATTTGAACACACTGATATTTTCCGCCCCAATCTTCAACTAAAATATTTCTATCTGCTAATTGTTGTTTTATCTTATCAGGATTAGCACCGGGTTTATCAATTTTGTTAATTGCAATTACAATTGGTACTCCGGCAGCCTGCGCATGGTTAATTGCTTCAACTGTCTGTGGCATTACCGCATCATCAGCAGCCACAATAAGAATAACTATATCAGTAACTTTTGCACCTCGTGCACGCATAGCGGTAAAAGCTTCATGACCGGGAGTATCAAGGAAACTTATGTATTTTCCATCATCTAACTGCACTCTATATGCACCAATATGCTGAGTGATACCACCGGATTCACCGGCAACGACATTGGATTTTCTAATGTAATCAAGCAAAGAGGTTTTTCCGTGGTCAACATGTCCCATAATCGTAACTACAGGCGGTCTGTGCACTAATGAATCCTCAGGGTCATCTTCTTCTTCGATAAGCTCGGCTTTATATTCATCTTCGAACTTAACGCTAAAATCAAACTCATCAGCTACAAGAGTAATAGTTTCCTCTTCAAGACGTTGATTTATAGAAACCATCAAGCCCATTTCAATACATTTTTGAATAACATCACTGACCGATACTTTCATTAAATTAGCAAGTTCACTTACCGAAATGTATTCCGTTACATGTAGAATTGATTTCTCAATTTCTTGTTGTTCCTGTCTTTTTACTTCTTCTTCTTCTCTTTCTTTTTTCTTCTTCTTTTTGAAACTTGCACGTGAAGCACTAACTGTTTCGTCCATACTAAGAAGAGTTCTTTTTATCGCAGCTTCAACTTCTTCTACATCAACATCAAATTTTTTGGCTTTTTTCTTTTTCTTACCTTTTTTTGCTACATCAGATTCATCTTCAATCTCACGTTTTTTAGCTTTCAACTTTTTCTTTTTTCGTTTACCGGCTTGTTTTTCTTCCACTGCAATTTCTTCAGGAGTTTTTGGTTTCTCAGGTTTCTTTTCTTCTATTACTTGTTCAACAGGTTCAGGCTTCGGTTTAGGTTCTTCAATTTTCTCTTTTTTACCGGCTTTTTTCTTTTTGCGTTTATCTTCTAATTCAATTTTTCCAACGACCGTTAGACCCTTTTTCTTTTTTACAAGTTCTTTTTCAGAATCGGTTTGAAATGGTTCGGGAGGTGTTTCTTTAGCTTCTTCGGATGTTGGAAGTTCTTCAATTTCTTTTAATTCTTCGGTAGATTCTTCAACTTTAAATTCCTCTTTTTTAGATTCCTTTTTCTCAGATTCTGCTCCAAGATCTTCGGCTTTTTCTTGCGCACTTGGTTCTTCTGTTGGAGTTTGTTTTTCATCAACTCGTTCACCGCGTTTTTTCTGAAACTCGGAAATTTTTCTATAATGTTTCTCAGCAGATTCAATATCCTTACGGAATTTATCGTTTACATCGCTGATCATTTCATCGGTAAGCAAAGACATATGAGATTTTACGTCATATCCCTTCTGCTTTAGAAATTCAACAATCGTATCGGTTGCTAAATTATACTCTGAAGCAAATTTGTAAATTCTAAGTTTCTTAGTTTTTTCTGCCATAAAAGATCACCCGGGAATTAGTCCAATTGGCTAATTATTCTTCTTCTTCAAATTGATTTTTAAGTATTTCTAAAATTGCATTTGCTGTTTCTTCGGTTATACCTTTAATTTCCTTTAGCTTATCAGCACCGGCAGTAAGAACTTCAACCGCCGTATCATATCTATTGTTAATTAATAGGTCAACCACTGTATCACCTAATTCTTCACGAAGTTCAACAAGTTCTATATCACCTTCATATTCTTCAAACGGTTTTTCTTCTCTAATAACTTCAATATCGTATCCTGTTAATTTCATTGCCAATCTAATATTAACACCGCTGCGACCAACGATAAGTGAAACTTGGTCACTATCTGCAGTAACAATGCATTTATTTTCTTCTTCATCCAGTTCAATTGATTTTAGTTTTGCAGGTGAGAGTGCCCGCTGAATATAAATTACCGGATCATCGGAATAATTTATTACATCAATATTTTCGTTATTTAATTCACGAACGATTGCATGAATACGAACTCCTTTCATACCAACGCAAGCGCCAACGGCATCAATTCTTTGATCTTGAGATTCAACCGCAACTTTAGCTCTTTCACCGGGTTCACGTGCGATTCCCTTAATCTCAATTACGCCATCATATATTTCCGGAATTTCAATTTCAAATAGTCTTCTTAAGAAAGTATTGTCTGCTCTTGAAACTATAATTACAGGCCCGTTCGGAGTTTTCTTAACTTCTTTGATAACGGCACGAATAGTATCACCTTTACGGTATTTTTCTCTCGGTATTTGTTCATAGCGGGGAAGCAAAAGTTCATTTTTATTATGATTGACAAGAACATCATTTCTTCTCACCTGGTAAATATCACCAACTACTATATCGCCAATCATTTCGCTGTATTCGTTATGAATCAATTCTTTTTCAATTTCGCGAATTCTTTGATTCAAGCTTTGTCTTGCTAAATTAATTAATCTTCTTCCAAATGCTGCGAGCGGAATTTTCTCTACAAAATCATCACCGACTTCTAATTCGTCTTCATTCCCTTTTTCGTTAACTTCATCTATGCTAATCTCCAGGTTCGGATCTTCAACTTTGTCAACAATAGTTCTTTCAAGAAAAATTTCGATATCTCCCTTATCCATATTAACAACCACATCATAATTTGCATCAGGCCCAAATTTTTTCTTAACAAGCAGCCCAAAGATTTCTTCAATGATGCCGGCAAGAACATCTCTATCTACACTTTTTTCTCTTGCCATCGCGGCGAAGGATTCAACTATCTCAGTATTCATTTTTTTATCTGCCTCCGTGATCAAAAACTAATTTGTACTTTTGCTTCTTTTATTTTATTGAATGGAATTAATATTTCTTCTTTACCGAAAAGGAACAACAAATTTTCATCTATGATTTGAATAAGTTTACCTTTTAGTTGTTTCAATTCTTCATCCACTTCGTATTTAATTATAAAATTTCTATTAAGGTGTTTTGTATATTGTTTGAGATATTTTAGCGGACGATCAACACCTGGCGATGACACATCGAGTCGATAATTCGATATTTCATCATCTACTGTGTCGAAAAATTCATGAATTACACGGCTTATTTCAGCACAGTTTTCAGTAGTAACGCCGGCTTCATTATCGACAAAAATTTCAAAAACCAATTGTCTTTTATCACCACGAATGATTAATTCGATGAAAAAAAAACCGAGGGACTCAACAATTTTCTTTATTTCGGATTCTATGTGTTTTTTATCGATACTCATAAAACAAAAATCGCCCACAAAGGGGCGAATTAAGAATATTAAATTTAGCATTAAAAACAGGAATTATCAAGGTAATTCCTGCATAAAATTACTTCAAAAGCAACATTTTACGGGTTTGTGAACTATGACCGCTTTCTAATCGATACAGATAAAGACCTGATGAAAGGTTAGATTTTACATCAAAATTGACATTATACTTGCCCGGAGATAGAATTTCATTCACTAAAACTTTAACCTCTCGCCCTAATACATCATATATTTTCAAAGTAACAAGATCCGTTTCGGCAATTTCGTATTCGATGCTGGTTGTAGGATTGAACGGGTTGGGATAATTTTGTTTTAATGAAAATTTATACTGAATTTCATCATCTGCTGCACTTGCAAGAATATCGTAACTAACAATTTTAATATCATCAATATACCATCCGTCAATTACACGGTAATTGTCGGAACAAAAAGAGAATCTTATTAGAATATTTTTATCGATAAAATCACTTAGATCAATTTCCTGCTGCTGCCATGAAAAAAGAGAACCATAGTATATCGGATCACCCAAATTAATTCCAGTATTAGGAAAATAAAAAGCATTATCTGCCGGGTGAGATAGATTCCCTCCAACCACATTCCATGAACTTCCTCCATCAGACGAAATTTCAATGAAACCACCGTCATAAGCGTTTTCAATGTGATATCTTGTTTGGAAATAAAGAAATGCGTTCCCAAAATCCGTTAATTCAATTTCATCACGAAGTGTTAAAGTAGTGTAACTTGAATTTGAGTAAAAACCATCCCTGCTGTTTGTATAAGAATAATTACCAACCGAAGAATATTTACTTGTTTTTTCCCATTGATCATTAACTCCTGCTGATACCCAATAACGCTCTAAACTATCTGCTTTATCTTCAAAAAGAATATTGGGATGACCGATTCTAACATTCAAAGTATCTTTTCTTCTAAGCAATCCATCTTGCCGAATGGAAAACTCAAAAGATGCTTTTGCCGCCGGTGGAATGATATTAGAAAATTCAACAACAAAGCCCTTAGACAAAATATTTTTTTGTGATTCTAAAGTTTCGAAACTAAGAAAATTATCCGATACGACAGAAGCAAAATCATTTAAGGATTTGATCTCAACATCAAAGTTTCCTGATTCATCTAATCCTTTATTTCTAACAATAGGATAAATATTTACTTGATCTCCCGGTAAAAGGAATTCTTTGCTTATATGCATATCAATAACTACCGGGTAGCCGCCGACAATATTTGCATAATATAAATTAGGATAAAGATTTTCTTCGGCTAAGGGAATTATTCTGTGCTCTGGAGGCCAAAACCCATCATCAAAACCGCCAACTTCCGGAGTCATTGCAAAGATTTTATCTCTTCCCGGTTCGCCATCATACATATAATCATCGCTGTTGCCCCGAGTAGAGTAATTGACAGTTTGCATGTCCGTACCGGCTAAGTAATTATTTTTAGTAACCATATCGTCTGTAAATTCTCTAAAAATATTTGAATCGGGAGACTCAGTTTGAATTGCGCCGTATGGGAATATCAGCAAATTGCTGTATGTATGATAATTAAGGCAAGCACGGATTTTTCTATTATTTAAAAAATCCTTTATAGCGACTAATTCCGGTTCGGAAAAAGGTTCCACTCCACGATATGTATCGGAAGAAGGATTTGTTGACGAACCCCCATTAGGAGCATTCCAATACTCATAAGGTCCGTAATTTCTATTTAAGTCAACACCGAAAGTATTATTGCCGTTAACACTTCGATTTTTTCTCCACATCCCGCCGCCATCGGGTCGAATATTTTCATTATGCCGATAACCATCAGGATTAACAACCGGAATAAAATAAAGAGCCCTGTTATTAAGTAAATAATTTACTTCATCGTTTGTTTCGTAATTATCAATAAGGTATTGAATAAAGTAAAACATCTGCATCATACTTTCGGGTTCGCGTGCGTGATGTAATGCTGTATATAATACTTCGGGTTCGTCTTCGTCTAAATTCGGATTAACCGAGACTTTAAATGAAACAATTTCTCTTCCTTCATGAGATTCACCTAATATTTGCAAATCACCTACTAAGTGTGGATAATTATTTAATAGTTCTTCAATTTTGTTATAGATCTCAGTTAAAGTATAATAACCACCCATACTTCCTAATTCAAAATTTTTCACACCATAATTGATTGCGGTTTGATTAAGTTGTCCGGCTTTTTCCGATGGAGTAAGTTTTTTAAGTTCAGAATAATATTTGTACCAATCATCGATTAAAACTTCCATCTGAATATTAAGCTGCTGCATTTGCAAATACTCAGTATCTGAAACAAAGAAAGAAATACCGCCATCTTTAGTACGGTGAGCATGATCGAGAGCTATTCCTAAATCAGCAATAAGATTAATTGTATTTTGATTGGGATAAACTTTAACCTGTTTATAATTTTCGGAAGAAAACAGAGACAAGCTAATTAAAAAAAAGAACATCACAGAAAAAACAAAACGGAACATAATAACCTCAAGATTTAACGAATAAGTTCAATTGAAAGCGGATACCTATAATGATAACCATCATTAGATTTAATAGCAGCAACAACAACCATAATAAAGTTAAAGAAAAACAACGCGATTAATATTGGGATACCGACTAAAATTATACTGAGCAATAGAGCAGCTAATGCATAAATAGTAATAGAGATTTGGAAATTAAGAGATTCTTTTCCTTGTTCATTAACAAACTGGTAAACATTTCTTTTAATTAACCAGATTACTAAAGGTCCGATAATATTTCCGAACGGAAAAATAAAAAATGCAAATGCAGAAATATGACATAGCATTCCCCACATTCTTTCGTCTTTTGATAGAGAAGTATCCATAATTTCACCTTACGTTTTAATTGGTTACGATTAACTTTTGTTAACTAATCTGAAAATATACTTTGGTGCGTATATTGTCAACAAAACTCCGCGTGCGAGCATAAAAGAAATCATTGCAAACCACAAAGCATCATTACCGAGTTTATCAACTGTTAAATAATAAACCGGGAGAAAGAAAATCAATAAACTTATTAGCATAGAATTTCGCATAGGTTTAGTCGCAGTAGCACCGATAAAAACACCATCCCAAATGTAGCATATTGAATTTGAAATCGGTGCAATTAAAGTCCACAAAAAATAAACAGAAGCCAGATTAATTATATCAATTTTATCCGTATAAAAAGAGAGAATTTCTCTATCAAAAAAGAAATAGATAACAGATAGAACTAATCCAAGTCCTAAACCCCAATAAAATGAGTACTTAACTGTATGAGATAGTTTTTCTTTATTGTTTGCGCCAATATATTTTCCTACTAAACTTTCGGCGGCAAAAGCAAAACCATCAACACCGTATGAAAGTATCATCCAAAGCTGAAGTAAAATTGTGTTTGCGGCAAGAATTTCGGTCCCAAAATCAGCCGAGACCGCAGTAAAGAATGAGAATGCAAATATTAATGAAAGTGTTCTTATAAAGATATCAAAGTTAACCGAGAAAAATTTTTTAATTGGTTCAACATCGAGTATTTTCTTTATTACTAATGAAGCAGTATAGCTTTTATACTTTTTTAGATATAGTATAATTGCTATTAGTAAACCTGAATACTGAGCACAAACGGTCCCTAATGCTACGCCGTCAACATTCATCCCATAACCATAAATGAACAAAAAATTAAAACCAATATTGAGAATATTCACCAGCAAAGTTAGAATCAACGGATACTTTGCATTCTGCATTCCCAAAAACCATCCGTGAAAAGCATATAAAGATAAAGTTGCCGGTGCGGCAAAGATTCGAATGTCAAAATATGTTCTTGCATACATTTCTACATCGGCTTCAGCTTTTACAAGAATGAAACTAAGCTCTTTTATGAAGTACTGCAATCCGAAGATTAAAATTGCTGATGCAACTACGACTGAAAGCGAGCGTGCTAGTACAAGTATAATTTCGTTGTTGTTTTTTCTTCCAAAAGCTTGAGCCGTTAGACCGGTTGTTCCCATTCTAAGAAAACCGAAGCCCCAGTAAATAAAATTGAAGATCATAGAGCCGACAGCTATTGCGCCAAGGTAGGAAACTTTATCGAGATGCCCTACAATTGCAGTATCGACCGAGCTTAATAGAGGAACCGAAAGATTACTTAGAATATTCGGGATTGCAAGTCGAAGAATTTTTTTATTCATCACAAATCAATTATTTGAATATAGTGTTCTCGCCTTTTCTGCCGATACCGTAATACCTTTAATTAATGATGAACTAAACCCCGAATGCTCCATATGATTTAATCCGGCAATTGTACAACCCATAGGAGTTGTAACTTTATCAACTTCTCTTTCGGGATGATTTTTATTTTTAAGAAGTAAAGCAGCTGCACCTAATGCAGTTTGTGCAGCCATAAATAAAGCTTCTTCCGCGTGAAAACCTATTTCAATACCGCCTTGAGAAGCTGCTCTAATTGCTCGTAAGAAAAACGCAGTTCCACAAGCACATAATGCTGTTGCCGGTACCATTAATTCTTCTTTTATAACTACCGATTCACCTAAGTTATTAAATAAACCAAATGCAAGATCGCGTGCTCGTATATCTTTGTCATCTGAACTTACACATGTCATTGATTCACGAATTGCTATTGCAGTATTCGGCATAACTCTTACAACAGGAACATTTTTACCGAATAATTTTTTTACTTGTCGTATGGAAACACCTGAGACAATTGAAAAGATTATATGCTTTCTCGGATTAACTATATTTTTAATTTCATCGATTAATGAATTCAACTGCTGAGGTGTAACTGCAATTATAATTAATTTAGATTTCTGAACAGCTTCTTTATTATTTGTGGAAATATTAAATCCTTCTTTTCGAATTTCAGCAATTGCTTGTTTATTTCTTCTTGTTATTAAAATTTCATTTTTCTTTATTGTGCCGGATTCGGATAAACCTTTAGCAATAGCAAACCCTATATTACCGCCGCCTAAAATTGCAATTTTATCTTGCGAATTCATTTAAGCTCCTTTTTCAATATTTAATATTTCCCCTTCCGTTTTGGCAATAACAACCGCACCGCAACTGTCACTCCAAACATTAACTGTTGTTCTGCACATGTCTAAAATTCTATCTACTGATAAAATTAAACCAACCCCCTCTAATGGAAGTCCGACAGCCGAAAGTATAATTGTAATTGTGACCAAACCAGCCATAGGAATACCTGCTGCACCAATTGAAGCGAGTAATGCAGTAGCTACAACAATTACTTGTTCTAAAAATCCCAAATGAATACCGTAAGCTTGAGCTATAAATATTGCGGCAATGCATTCATACAATGCAGTACCGTCCATATTAATTGTAGCACCAAGCGGTAAAGTAAAGCTTGTTATTTTGTTTGAAACACCGGCTTGATGTTCAACCGCATCCATTGTTAAAGGTAAAGTTGCATTTGATGAAGAAGTAGAAAAAGCCGTCAATAGCGGAGTAGTCATTGCTTTAAAGTGAAGCCAGGGATCGACTCTACCGACAAACTTTAAGATCAAAGGCAAAGTAATTGTTGCGTGAACTATTAGAGCAAATAAAACCGCAACCATATATAACCCGAGTCTTCCAACAATATCTAAAAGAGCTTCGGTATCTCCGGCTTGTTCAGCTACAATTCCGGCAACTATTCCTAAGATTCCGAGCGGTGCAAATCTGATAACAAGCATTGTAATTTTCATAACAACTTCAAATGTGGCATTGAAGAGTTCGGTTAGATGTGTGCTGTACTTTTCATCAACTTTAGTAACAAAAAATCCGAAAAGTATAGAGAAGAAAATAATCGAAAGCATATCACCTTCTATAAAAGCTTCAAATATATTTGTCGGAATAATTTTTATAAGAGTATCTCCGAATGATTCTTTTACAATTGCAAGTTCATCGACACTTTTTGTTAAACCGAGATCGGAGCCGACACCAGGCTGCAACATATTGACGAATACTAATCCAACAAGAATTGCCAGGGTGCTTGTTGATAAATAATAAGTAATAGTTTTCATTCCCAATCTGCCTAAGCTTTCACCCGAGCCAATATTTGCAACCCCGGAAATTATGGAGCTGAGTATAAGCGGTACAATAACCATTTTGAGTGCCCGTAAAAAAACTTCTCCCAACCATGTTACATAGTGAACATGATCTGTAAGGTACAAGCCAATTAAGGTACCGACTATAAATCCAATTAGAATCTGCCAATGAAGTTTAATTTTCCGCATAGTTTTCCCGGTTGTTATAAAAGTTTGCTAATTATCTCATCACAAAGGGTATAGCCTTTGGGAGTAAATTTAATAAATTTATCATCTATTGATAAGTAACCTTTTGTTTGATATTCGGAAAGATCATTTTTTACTTTGCTAATCCAAATAGAACCGAAGCGTTTTATATATTCATTTATATCTAATCCATAACTTCGCATAGCTAACATAATATATTCATCATGCATTTGATTATTGGTTAATATTTCTTCTCCAGCAATCGGATTATAGTTATTCATTTTTTCCAAATAAAAATTTAATGAAGAATAATTCCACCATCTTTTTCCGTTAATAAATGAATGTGCGGATGTACCGAATCCCAGATAATCTTTATAACGCCAATATGCATTATTATGAATACATTCGAGATTATTTTTTGCAAAGTTTGAAACCTCGTATTGTATGAATTCATTTTCTGTTAATACTTTTATAGTTGTTTCATAAAGATCGGCATCATGATCGGGATCCTGCATTTGTACTTTACCGTCGAGAACCATTTTTTTAAGGATAGTACCTCTTTCAAGTATAAGACTATAGGCTGATATATGTGTAATTGGAAGACCTACTGCAATATCAAGATTTTTCCTCCACATCTTTTTGGTTTGACTAGGAAGATTAAATATTAGGTCAATACTGATATTATTAAAACCAGATTCAGCAGCACTATTCACAGTTTCAATTGCTGTTTGTGAATCATGAATTCGAGTAAGAAATTTTAACTCGTCATCATTAAAAGATTGTATGCCAATGCTGATGCGATTTATTCCTACAGATAAAAATTCTTTCAATTTTTTTTTGTTTACAGTTCCGGGATTTGTCTCCAAAGTTATTTCCGCATCATTTCGAACAGAAAAATTATTATTTATTGACTTAATTATTTCGCCAATATACTCCGGTAACATAAAGGATGGAGTTCCGCCACCAAAAAAAATGGAGATTACTTCTCTATCCTCGGAAAATTCTTTTCCCCTTAATTCAATTTCTTTTTTTATTGCGGAAAGATAGTTGTGAAGATTATCATAATTTATTATAGAATAAAAATCACAATAAATGCATTTGTGATCACAGAAAGGGATGTGAATGTAGATCGCTGTTTGCTTCACTAATTAATCGGTTGATTTTTTTCGATAGATTTGCAAATGTAACACAATAATAAGTAATTAGCGATGTGATGAACTTGTATCAAATAGTAATTTGTAAAACAAATGGGCCGGAACTAAGCCGACCCTTATAAATGATTAAAATACTCCGAATGATAATCCTGCAGTAAGTGTTCCGCTGTTTGCAGCTTTATAATCAACATTGAGATTGATTACGGCAAGTTTGAATGAAAGCCCTGTTGTAAACCCGAATGAATTTTCTCCTTTGAGATCAAAGCTTACATTTACTGTTTCAGGTCCGGCAGGAGTATCAAATCTATAATCATAACTAACGGTTGTAGTAGATGATTCAATTGTTAAACCAATATAAGGGGTAAAAGCAAAGATCCCGCCGAAAGTTTTACTGGCGTACAAACCAAATTGAGTTGCATTACTTTCAAATATATCTCCGACTTTTAAGTTTTGATAAAACCCTCCCACACTCAAATCAAGTGGTAACGGATTTTTCATCCATACATTCACATTATGAACTAAGCCAATTCCATAAAATGAGAACTTGCCTAAATCTTCAATATCAATAGAAGGGAACCATCTTAGAACAAAGTTTGTGCCCATAACGGTTCCAACTGTTAATTGAATATTGGCAGATGGAAAGAGCGGAAGACCATCTAAATAACCGTATACATCTTCTAAAACTTCTTCATAAGGTTGAATTTGCTGTCCGGCTATCATACCACCTTCAAACCTTACTCGAAGAAATTCGTCTTTATCACCAATAATTGTTGGACCACTGAAAGAGACATTCCATTCTTTTGAAAGAAGCTCGTTTTTAGCTGATTGATAATTAGGATTGCCGGGAGTAATTCCGGAATTAGCAAGGATTGCATCGGCTTGTTGTGAATTGTATCTAAAATTACCGTTAGCACTAAAAGTTTTGTCATCACTTGAAAAGAAAGTACCATTACCCACAACTCTTAAACGAGCAGTAAATCCAAACTTAACAGGTTCAGGTGGTAAAGCAAACCAACCTGAATTAAGATTTGAACCAAAACCATTGACAATAGGAGCTACATATGATGAAGCTGCGTCGGAGGAGAGGTTTGATAAAGTTTCATCCAAATCTTGCGCTTTCAGTGTTAATAAACTGAATAACAAAAAAACAAATAATGATACGTATATTTTTTTCATGTTTCTTCCTCGTTTTAATTAATCATAAAACTAAAGTAATATTTTTTTTATTTTTTTATTTGATATCCATCAATTCTTTAGCGCTTTTTAAATTTGCATCGGTGATTACTTCACCCCCTAAGAGTTTGGCAATTTCATTAATCCTTTCACCCGGATTAAGCTCTTTAATGGATGTCGTTGAACGATTATCTTTCTCTTGTTTGATCACAAAATAGTGATGATCTGCCAAACCCGCAATTTGGGGTAAATGAGTGATTGCAATTATCTGATGATGTTTCGATAATTCCTTTAATGATTGACCTACTTTTTGAGCTATTCTACCGCTGACACCTGTATCTATTTCATCAAAAATAAGTAATGGAAGTCGATCACTTTTAGCAAGCATCATCTTTAGCGAAAGCATAACTCTTGAGACTTCACCACCGGATGCAACTTTCTGCAATGGTTTAACATCTTCACCTAAATTGGTTGTAAGATGAAACTCAACTTTATCAACACCTCTATCAGCAAACTTTATTTTCTTTCCTTTAATAATAATATAATCGTTATCATCATTCTGAGAGAAGTCATAGTTAAAAATTGTTTCAAATTTCGCTTCGTTAATTCCGAGATACTTTAATGATTCTTCAACACCTTTTTTTATTTCTTTTGAAACCAAAATTCTTTTGGACGTTAACTTAGAAGCAATTTCACCGCACTCTTTTCTAAGAACTTCAATTTCATTTGAAAGAGAATTCAACTTTTCCTCAAATCCTTCAATTAAGCTAAACTCTTCTCCAATTTTTTTACGATGCTCAATAACACTATTAACAGAACCGCCGTATTTTTTCTTAAGGGATGCAAAAGAAGACAACCTTTCTCTTATCTCGTTGAGTTTGTTTGATTCTAAATCGATGTTATCTTTATAACTCCTTAAAAAATCAGATACATCATTTAATAAAGTAAGAGCTGTTTCTATTTCATTACTTTTCTCATTGAACGAAGAATCTATTTTTTTTAGCTCGGCAATTTTATTTTTTACCTCACCTAGTTTATCATAAATAGATTTATCTTCTTCATATAGTTCAAGAAAAACTTCCGATGTAAGCTGAAGTAATTTTTCGGAATTTTCTAAAATATTTAGTTCGTTTTTCAGTTCTTCTTCTTCGCCCGGTTGAGGAGCGACTGCATCAATTTCTTTAATTTGAAATTCATAAAGCTCCCGCTTTTCTTTAAGAAGTTTTTCTCGATGCTTAAGTTCATTTAGTTCTGTTAATTTATTTCTAAGTTGTTTGCTGAAATTCCGGAACTCGTTTAGTTCATCTTCCAATCCTGCAAATTCATCAAGCATTTCAATATGAGTTTCTTTGCGCAGTAGTGATTGATGTTCATGCTGACCATGTAAATCAACTAATAAATATCCTAGTTCCTTTATTAAATTGAGTGTAACAGGAGTGTCATTAATGAAACATCTATTTGAACCTTTTAAAGAAATTTCTCTACGGACAATCATTTCATCGAAATAATCAACATCATTTTTTTCCAAAAGTTTTTTTACTTTTTTATTTCCGTTTACATCAAAGATACCTTCAACAATTGATTTTTGACTCCCTTTTCTGATTATCTCGGTCGAAGCTCTTTCACCTAAAAGTAAACTCATCGCATCAATTAAAATAGATTTGCCAGCCCCGGTTTCTCCGGTTATAATATTAAGTCCAGGTTTGAAAACAATATTAATGTTCTCAATCAGCGCGTAATCTTTAATTTGTAGTGATTTAAGCATACTAATGGATATCTAATTTGGCGTGAAAGTTAATACAAAAAATACTCTTTTTACATAGTTTGGAAATTTTTGCTGAATAATCTCCAATACTTTAACCAAAAGAAACACAAAGAATTTATAATAAGCAAAATTATCACTCAGTGAACTTTAGAATTTAGTTGTGAGCGTTACGGTAAAAATGTTCGAGTTAACAACAGGAGTTACCCCGAAAATTAAATAAGTATTCATCTAAGTTGTATTAGTTTATTACACATTTAGCAGTTAGCAAATGGAAAAATTAATTATATGTAGAATAACAATATTTTATTTATTCGC
>OMKS01000288.1_pt1 | contig 47264 bp, 61 predicted proteins | sample 1674721 | NCBI WGS metagenome assembly OMKS01 (sample SAMN06264996, study PRJEB25208) | sediment metagenome | isolation source: hot spring sediment | place: USA: California | collected 2014-09-02 | reverse complement strand
TGCTAGCGTGAGCTCTCTTTCAGCCCGAACAATGCGGGCTGAAATATATTGTAGGGCTATCGCCCACAATATTATTTATTTTTTATTTGGACTTTTTGAACAGAGCCAAGCTCAGCATAAGATTTATATACTATCTAGTGATTTCTCACGGCAAGGAGGCGTGGCCAAGCGGCTAAGGCGATCGGCTGCAACCCGATTATTCCTGGGTTCAAGTCCCAGCGCCTCCTTTTTTCTTTTCAGCGCTGGAAAATTGCCCTGCAGAAATCTTCTAAAACTCCATAAGGGTTTTTTGAAAGGGTAACTGCTGACGCAACAAGAATTCCCTGAACGCCAAGCTGGATTGCCTTTGCTACATCTTCACCTTTCTTAATTCCCGCACCGCAAAGCACAGGTATTTGTGAAACAGAGCTTACTCTCTGTATTGAAGCAGTAACCAGCTCAGGCTTAGCACCTGATACTGAAATATCTGTTCCTATCAGTTCAGGCGGCTCGATTGCAATGAAATCCGGATTAAGTGATGCTGCTGCCTGGGCAATCTCCTCATTTGAGGCGCACACAACAGTCAGAAGCCCTTCCTTTCTTGCAATATCTATTGAGTCTTCAAGCTCATCAATCTTAATCCTGTGCTCTGAATGGTTCAGCAAGGTGCCAATGGCTCCGTTTTCCCTTACGTTTTTTGCTAGCACATAGCCTGTGTGCGGGCCTGCTTCTACTGCATCAATATGCTCTGAAAAGACAGGGATTGAAACTGCTCTTGACACCCTGTAAATGTCTCCAGACTGGACTGCAACTCCAATAGTACAACCAAAATCGGCTGATGCCTTTTCACAAACCTTCGCAAGGGTTTCTGCTTTATCTCCCAAAGCATTATCATAAGCCTTAAAATTAACAAGTATGACCGGCAGTTTGATTTTCATAGGGCAAGCCTTTTCAAATAGATTTATAAATCTTGCTTTCTAAATTGCTATATGCGAAGGATTTTGGTTTTTGATGATTATGCAAAAGAAAATCCTGGCTTAGAAAAGGAGCTGGATGAATTGTCTGCAAAGCTCAAGCATCTTGGCCTGGATGTTATACATGCAAGCAAAACCAGGATTAAAAAAACAGAATCTATTGATATTTCCAACTCAGTTATTCCCACATCTAAAGGGGTTATTATCGGAAGCCTTCGCAGCATGGATGCTGGAGCCTGCTGTATTCAGTTTCTATCTGCCCTAAGGATTTCGCCCATCCTGCAGGTTCCTGATGGAATGCTCATTAAAGCTGAAAACATTTTTTCTCTGGGCGATGAGCTTTACATTGGAGTAAGCGAGCAATGCACAATTAAGGCTGTGCTTTTCATTAAGAAAAGGCTTATCGATGCGAAAGGGACTTTTGCAAAAATCAATGTGTTAAAGACAAAAAAAATTCATCTTGGCGATGTATTCAGAGTAATTTCTGTTGGGCGAAAAAAAATTTACTTTATTAACAGGAACGCAGTTGAAGATGAGTTTGATGTAATTTCAAGCGAAAAGAAGGAAAAGGCTTTATTAAGCAGAATTAAAAGAAAGGATGGGATTTACGGGCTGAGTGATAATGAATCCTGGCTGCTCGGCAACAGGTTTTTTATCGCAGGGAGCTCGGCTTTTGTTTTTGATGAGATGAGAAATATAACTTGTTTTCTGAGGCATTACGGTTTTTCAACAAATACTGTAAAGGGAAAGTTTTTTCTCAGGGAAAAGAAAGGGATTAATGATATCGTTAAGGCTCTTGCCTGAATCATCAGAAGAACTTGTCAAGTGAGCTTTGGGTAATTTTTGTGATTAGCTCTTTTGCGTTTATGCCAACCACATCCGCAATTTTTTCTATGGAGGGAAGAATCTGGTTGTTAATGTAATAATCAGTGTCATAGTCGCCCTGCTCGCACTCTTCAGGCAGCCTGACCTTGTCTGCAATCTTTTTTCCTTCTGAGCAGACTATGTAAGAGATAATTGTCCCGGGAGCAGCCCTCTTTCCTGCTTCCCTTAGCCTTTCTGCTGCTGCAACATGAGGAGCCCTGGATTCATACTCAGAGATTGGCTTCTTCAGCTGGGTGGTTATTATCATTTTCCTGTTTTCTATTTTTTTTGCCCTGATTTTTACAACAACATCTTTAATATAGCTCTCTACTTCATTGTTTGGCTTTTTCGAAAGGATCATCTCAAGCACTTTCATCTGCACTTCCTTGCCAATCTCTGACCAGTTTCTTCTTATTGTCTCAAACCCTTTTACGGAGATGGCGCCATCCTGCGACATTAGCGCGTACCTTTTCTTGGCGCCTGTCATGGTGCCTTTTGTGGATACAAAAATCCCTGTTGAAAATTTGCCTTCAAAGTTAAGCTCCATTATCCCCGGGAGCTCAGTATTTATTTTATCTATTTCCTGCATAAGGGATTTTTCTTCTTTTCCGTCAAGACAAACAAAAATCGAGTCTGTGTCTGAGTATATAACGCTAAAGCCAGCCTTTTTTAACTTATCAATAATGGTTGTTATGTAATGCCTGCCAAAAGCTGTTATGCTCCTTGCACAGTCATAAGAATACCAGCCAGTCAGGGGGTAAGCAAAAAACCCCCAGGTTGCGTTTGCTACTGTCTTAAGGGCGTACTGCCTTGCGTTAAGAATGGTTTTTTCCCTATCGTCTGCTGATGCGATTTTTCGCTTTATTTCTGCCCTGGCATCAATCAGATCCTTAAGCACATAAGGAATAAAACCTTCCTTGTCCTGAGAAAACCAGACTCCCTCAACTGGAGAGTCTATCTTTTTCTTTGAAGACCTGTTTACTGTTTCAGGCGAAATGTTGTGCGAAACTATGATTGTCGGGTACAGGCTCCTGAAGTCAAAGACATAAAGGCTTTCATAAAAGCCCGGGCTGGGCTGGTAGACAAAAGCGCCTTCAAAAGAGGTTCTCTGTCTTTTTCTTAGCTCGCTTTCCTCAGGAAGCGGAGGAGAGAGCATGCTGAATTCCTTTTCCCTTTTTAGCAGATGACTCTCAACAAGCATAGAAAAGCTTGACCTGCAGGCCTGAAAAGCAGGAAGAGATGAAAGCTTGCCCAGCTCTATGATTGAAGGCACAATCTTTTCTGACAAAAGGTAGCAGAGCCTAGAATCCTGAAGGTTATAGGCTGCAAACCTGTTGAGACTTTCTTGGTTTTTCCAGGCTTTGAAAAAGGAGTCGAAGTCCGCTTCATGCTTTTCCTCGCCTAAAAGTACCCTGGATACAGCAGCAAGAGACAGCGAGTCTGAATCTATCGAGGCGTTCATAATTCCTCTTATGAACCGGTATATATCCAGGTGGGTAATTCCTTTTATCTTTGCAACCTTGAAACTCGATCCTGTTACCCTGATGCCTGAATTGTCATAGCCCGGCTGGAAAGACGCATTGATTATTCTAGCCCTTTTGCTTATGTAAGGCAAGTCGAACCCATCTGAGAAATAGCCTGTGATTATATCTGCGTCCTGTTCCTTTATGCATTCACAAATCCTTTCGAGCATTGCCTTTTCTGACTGGCAGAACTCAACAAAGTTTTCTGGGTTTTCGTATTTTTGGTATGTAAAGGCTTTCTGAAGGCTTTGTGAGTAGAGCGAAACAAATATAATCGGCTCTTTTTCAGGGTTTATTTCCTCGCCTTCTGAAAGGGTTTCTATGTCTATGGAGAGAACCTTTGGAGAGTATGCCTGCTGCTCTTTTGAGAGTATTATGCTCTTAAGAAAAAAACAGGGCTGGGTGTAATTTGATTCCATCTCGGATTTTTCGTATTCTATGTCGTACTGGGAAAACATAGAGAAGCTATTGTCTACAAGAAACCTTTTTATGAATACGATGTTAGCTTCGTAGATCTGGACAAAGCTTTTGATTTCTTTCCTGATTATGCTTTTTATAGGCTTAACAGCCCTTGGAGTGTTCAAGTAAACCCTTAAGAGCTTTTTTTCTTCTGAGATTATTGTCTTTTCCAGCCATTCTGTCGAGACTACATAAAAATCCCCTTCCTTTATTTGCTTAATCCTGTCTGCATCGCTTTCATCTGAAAGCTCAACATAAAAATAAGGAAGAAACTTGTCATAAAGAAGCACTGTCTTCTTTCCGTTGATTCTCCCGGTAAGCTCTAGGTAAACCCTGTTGTTGAACTCAGTATAGTCCAGGTCCAGTAGAATAAACTTAGACTTCATTGTAGGTTTTTTTTGCGAGTATGCTGTCTCCTTCAATGTTTGGGCTTTCACTTACCAGCATTCCCTTTATCTTAAAGTCTTTTAATGCTTTCATCAGGCCTTTATAGTTCAGGTCTGACTCCTGCAGGTTAAGGTGGTTTCTTTCACCCTTTTCTGAGTAGTTTATACCGGCAAGGTGCATGTGCATGTTGCTCAGGATTTCTTTGCCAAGCCCTGCCTCCAGCTTCCTGAACAGCTCTGAAAATTCTTCGTATGTGTTAAACTTTCCCTTAAGCCTTGCGTGGTTATGGGCGAAGTCTATACAGGGCAGAACCTGCTCCAGCTCCTGGGAGAGCCTGATTAGCTCATCTATGTCTCCCCACTGCGTTGGCTTGCCTGTGAGCTCTGGGCGGATTTCAACCTTGTTTCCTTCATCCTGCAGGATTTTTGTGATTCTTTTGAGCGAGTCTTTTACCTTTGCATATGCTGCCTCTTTTGAGGCTTTCATATAGTAAGCTGCATGAAATGTTGCTGACCTGCCGCCGCAGAGGTGAAGCTTTCTTGCTGTCTGGAGAATCCTTTCTTCACTTGCCTTCTGCTTTTCCTTTCCTGCTGAGTTTAGGTTAATATAGTAAGGAGCGTGTGCTGTGAGCTCTTTCCCAAGGGCTTTTGCAGTGGCTCTTACCTGGTGCGCAAGCTCGTCTGACATTCGCACTCCCCTAACGAACTCAATCTCCATGCCGTCAAGCCCAAGCTCTTTTAATCTCTCTATTCCTGAGATAATTCCTGGCTTTGCTGAAAGAGGAATCCCTGCTGTTGCAAAGCACAGCCTGCTGTAGCTCATAAAAGGTATGAAGCAGAGGGGTTTTTTAAGGGTTATGGTTGTTCTCTTTTTCTTTGCAAAAGATTTAAAAATGCTGCAGAAATCTTTGAATGCAAGCTGAGGTCGCATAGCCTGGCCATTGCGGAGGATTGCTAATCCTCTGTCCATCCGGACACGGGGGTTCAAATCCCCCCCTCAGCGAATTCTTGTTATGAGGTGAAAAAATGATGCATGAAGACAGAAAGGATTTGTCTGATAAGACTCTGGATATGAAGAGAGCAATTGACTCCCTGAAAGAAGAGCTCGAGGCTGTGGAGTGGTACAACCAGAGGGCAGATGCCTGCAAGGATGAAAACCTAAGGAAAATCCTGGTGCATAACGCGAATGAAGAGAAAGAGCACGCAGCAATGATACTTGAGTGGATAAGGCAGCACGACAAGGCGTTCGCCAAGGAGCTTAAAGAGTACATGTTCTCTGATGAAGAGGATGTTGCAGGGATGGAAGAGAAGAAGTGAGTTTTTTTGTTTATTATAATATGACTTAAAGAGTGTTAAAATGTATGCCTAATTACTCCAGTGTGACTTGATAAGTTGTGGTTATCATTCGCTTATCAATTTTTTTGCCTTATTCAGGAAAAGCCTTGTATTTGTGAAAATCGTATTAATGTCGCTCCAGCCAAACCTGGTCTTTGCTGAGTAAGATGCCTCTTCTCTCTTATTTTTTGCCTTTACATAAAACAAAATGTCTTCTTTTGTAAGAAAAGCAAAGTTGACTAGCGCTAAATCATCTTCAGAAAGATCTCTATAGTATTCAAGCATGAGAAGGCACAACGTTGCATCGTGGCTTTTTGAGAAAAAGCCTTTCCTGATAATCAAGGCAAGCGCAGCATGGTAAAGGCAATAGTAACAGCCAACCACAGCCCAGTCAGAAAACTCTTTTGAGATGCTATCAACAAATCTTATATTGCTAACTGCCTTAGCAATATGCCCCTTAACCGCATTTATGTCTGGCGGCATTATTTTCACAACACCTGCATTCTTGAACTCTTCAATCTTTCTTTCCAGCTCCTGCCTCGAGCCAAGAAGCCTTCTTAGGTAATGCTCATTCATTGTATATCAGGCAATAAAAGTATTCCTTGTTAAATACAGGAAAGCCGGTTTCAATTGCCGACTGCACAACATAATCCTGCTTTAGCTTTAGCTCTTTATAAAACCTGGCTTCAGAAACCCGAAAAACCTGCAGATTTTGGCCTGTCAGGGCTTCGGCGCTCTTTTTTGCCTGGCCAGACTCTTTACTGCTTCCTGAAACCTGAAGAATGTCAATGTCTGAGCTGTCATTAAATGTGCCCTTGGCTGTGGAGCCAAAAACAATAAGCAAAGCCGGCTTGTGTACTAGTGCAGCAAGGTATTCCTTAACCGCGTTTTTCCTAAGAAAGGGAAGGGATTCCAGGCGATCTGTATCAAACAATGGAAAAATAAGCGGAATCTGCTGCCTTCTGATTGAGTATTTCTTTAGGTTTGCATCTTTTTTGCTTTGCAGTATTCCTGCTTTCTCAAGAGAATTCAGGTGCAGGAAAGTTGAGCTTTCCTTAATTCCTATTCTCCTCGATATTTCCCTAAGGTGAACAGGTGTGTTGTGGTTTTCATAGAAAAGCTTTAGTATACTCCAGTATTGGCTGCGAAACAATGTTCTAGTTGTCATAACAAACGTTATAACTTAAATAACATATAAATCTTTCGTAAATTCACGCAAATGACTTAATTGCTGCTTAAACCAAACAAGAACCTCAACAATGCGCTCTGTTTAGGAAAAGAAAAAAACTCACCGCTTCAGCGCAGAGCCAATCATGGATGCTGCTGTGATGATTCCTGCTGTCAGGATTACCATGTTTCCGTCAACAGGAGTTACTCCTGCCCATGTTGCCCCTAATTTTATTATCCAGGTCGCCAGCATAAAGTACACTATTCCCAGCAGTATCAGCATTATCGACGCCAGGGCTGTTACGCCAAGCCCAAAAAGCCATCCTCCTACAGCCTTCATAATATCACCTCAGCATAAAGAAACCTAAGAAAGTATATAAATCTTGCTTAAATCTGGCAGTTTCAGCAAAAGCTTTAAAAGAGCTAGACAAACCTCTGGAATCATGAAAGCAATGAAGCTCTCTTTTGAGAGCAACCCTAACATAGGCACAGGAATCTTTGTAAGCAATAAGCTAGGGCTTATAGGCAAGTCTTATGAGAAAAGGTTCAAAAAGGAATTGGAGACCTTGTTTGGTGTGCCGTTCTACGGGATTACCTTTACTGGCACAGACCTGATTGGTGTTTTCATTGCAGGCAACGATGATTTAATCGTAATTCCCGACATCTGCTTTAAAGAGGAACTTGAAACAATAAAAAGCATCTGCACGAGCCACAAGCCAACCTTGATTGTCTCTGAGGACAAGGCAACTGCCCTTGGAAACCTTATCCTGTCCGGAAAAGAAGCTTTGCTGATTTCAGAAGAACTCAGCGAAAAAACAGAGCAAATGCTCAAAAAGTATATTAAGGTTAAAAGGGCAAATTTCTCTAACCCGCTGGTTGGCTCACTAGCAGCAAAAAACAGCACAAAAGCTGTTGCAAGCCCTGCATTAAGCGAAGAAGAAACAATGCAAATTGAAAAGGCATTTAAAGTGCAATGCATAAAAATGAGCGTTAATTTCGGCAACAATTTCGTAAGCTCAGGACTAGTGCTTAACGATTCTGGCTACGCAATAGGCGAGCACAGCACTTCTATTGAGGTTTATGAGATAGACAATTTCCTGAGGGAATAAAAAATGGACAGCGAGACCAGGGTGCAGATAGAAAACGAGCTTGAAAAAATCTCGGAGATGATAATGGAGCTTGAATACTCAAAGCAGTGCATTGGTGAGATAACAAAAGGCAAAGAGCAGGACATTGTAATCCCTCTGGTGGGCGGGATTTTTATCAAAGGGAAAAAGCCAGAGGTTAAGGATTTTCTTGTTAACGTAGGCAGCGGGGTGCTTGTAAAAAAAACACCTGAAGAGGCAAAGGACTTCATAGGTGCAAGGCTGTACGAGCTGAACGAGTACATGAAGCGGCTTGAGGCACAGCTTTATTCAGGCGAAGAGAGTGAGTGAAGATGTTTAAGTTCTTCAAAAAAAAGCTGGGAGACGCAATAAGCAGGTTTTCTAAGAAAGCAATCGAGGAAGTAGAGGCAGCAGAAGAAGAAAAGCCAGAAGACAGGAAAGAAAAAAAAGAAGAGAAAAAAAGGCTAAAGGAAGAGAAGAAGAAAAAGAAAGAACAAGAAAAAAAACCAGAAGAAATTACAGGGCTTCCCAAGGAAGAAGATTCTGAAGAAGAGCCACAAGAGATTATAGATAAGCAAAAGCAAGAAAAAAAACCAGAAGAAATTACAGAAAAGCCTAAGCAAGAAGACAGGAAAGAAACAAAAAAAGAGCTTACAGAAGAGCCGAAAGAAGAAAGAAAAGGCTTCATGCAAAGGCTTAAGGAAAGAGTCTCAAGCGTAAATATAAGCGAGGAAAAGTTCGATGACCTGTTTTTTGAGTTTGAAATAACGCTGCTTGAAAATAATGTTGCTTACGAGATTGTCGAAAAAATTAAGGGAAGCCTTAAGCGTGCTGTTACAGAAAAGCCCATTGAAAAAAAGAAGCTAGACAGCTTAATCCAGGACACGCTAAAAAGCACGATAGAGGAAGTCCTGGACTTTGAAAAGATAGACATAATCAGGCAGGCAAAGGAGAAAAAGCCATACATCATTACATTTCTTGGGATAAACGGCTCAGGCAAAACAACAACCATTGCAAAAATAGCCAATTTATTAAAAAATAACAGCTTGACGAGCGTGATCGCTGCCTCTGACACCTTCAGGGCTGCTGCAATCCAGCAGATGGAAGAGCATGCCAACAGGCTAAACATAAAAATGATTAAGCATGAGTATGGCTCTGACCCCGCTGCTGTTGCTTTTGACGCTGTAAACTATGCCAAGGCAAAGGATATTGACGTGGTTCTTATAGATACAGCTGGCAGGCTTCACTCAAACAAAAACCTAATGGATGAGCTCAAAAAAATAAACAGGGTAATCAGCCCCGACCTTAAGATATTTGTAGGTGAAAGCATCACAGGAAACGACTGCGTTGAGCAGGTTTCAAGGTTCAACAGCGAAATAGGCATTGACGCAATTATACTGACAAAAGCAGACACAGATGAAAAAGGCGGCACTGCTCTTTCTGTTTCTTACATAAGCAAAAAGCCCATCCTTTTTCTGGGCACAGGCCAGGGCTATGAAGACCTGAAAGAATTTAGCAGAGAAGAAATTGTTGAAAGCCTAGGGCTTTAGTAAAGGTACGCTAAAGCCGAATAACCCTTAAGAAAAAGTGTAACCCTATCCTTAACCTTGTCAACAAGAATCTTATCCTGGCTTCTCATTACCCTAACAAGGTCCCTGTTATCAGGCTCCTGGTAAAGCCTAAAGAAGGCATCGCTTTCAAGGTAAATAATAATGTCAGGAACATTATCGCCAGGGTTATAGTCAAGAACCTGCATCACATCTGACGCCACTGAAGCAAACAGCTCCTGCTGATAATCAAGAATCACAATCTTAACCAAAGCAGGCTCAGTGGAAAAAGGCCTGGAATTAAGCCTGTAAAAATGAAGCTTGTTAAGAAGGTAAGTCGTTGCGTCAAGCGAAACCATCCGGCTGGTTTCATTCCACGACGGCTTTTCCCCAAGCTCAGGCACAGACTTATGAACTGAGAAGCCAACAATCAGAAAAAAGAAAACAACAACAGCAGCCAGGAAAACAGAAAACAGAAGGGGAAGCCTGCTTTTCTTTTCCTTTTTCACCGGCTTTTTTTCTTTCATAGAGTTTTTACTTTGATGGGAAGAAGCCCTTTCTCAAACTCCAGCTTGGCAATCTCATTTACATTGTACTTAAGCTCCTGGAGCTGCTTCTCACTAAGCTTAAGCAGCATCGGAGCGCCCATGGAAAGCTGAAGGGCTCTCGCCCCTAGTATCCTTGCTTTCTCAAAACGGGTGTATCTCATTTAAGCACCTCTTTAAGCTTTGCTAATATTTTTTTCCCTGAAGCTAGGCCAAGCTTAAGCATCGCATCAAGCTCTTCCTTTGAAAGAGGGCTGTCGCCGCCTTTCTGCAATGCGTATATTCTGCCATCTTCCTTGGCTGCAAGTGTCAGCCTTCCATCTGAAGCCTCTTCCTCCTCACAAGTCAAATCAACAAGGAAATGATCTCCAACCTTATGCACAGTCGCAGGAACAACCCACGAGCTAATCGGAAGCCTGTTCTTTGTCTTTTCCTTATAACTAACTGTGTCCCCTTCAAGCTTTGGCATGGTTGTGTCAAGCAAAGCTGCCATAGCTGCAATCCCAGAGGCATCCATTATGTTTCCATCATTGTTTATCACAACTATGTCAATTGAAACATTCCAGACTTTCTCTCCTGGCCTGAGGCAGAGCTTTTTTGTATCAATGATTTTCCCCTCTCTAATGCCACGATCAACAACTCTTGAAAACTCAATCGCATCAATGCCTGGCGGGCCAGACTCATACTCCGGCGAAGCTAGTGAAGGCAAAGAAACCTCAACCATAAGATTGCCGTTTTCCGGGGTGTCTGGATAAGGGGTTTCCAAAGAAAGCTTAATCCCTGCAATCACTTCGGTCTTGCCCAGTTTAACTCTCGCAGAGCCTTCAGCTGTGCTGCTCACGCCTGTTTCAATAGTTATCTCCCTGTATTCATCAAGCTCCCTGGAATCATACCTAAGGCCTTCCTTAAGGTATTTTGCCAGGTGCTGTTTTGCACTTTTACTGCTCAACATCTAAATCACCTTCTACTTTGTATTTATCAAGAAGCGCATTCTTCTGCACTTCGTAGATTTTTTCTGCTGCTTCCTTTGCCATATCAAAAAGATTAAGCAGAGACTCTGCATCTACAGCACCGTCGCCCTGAAGAAGGGTCATCTTCCCTGAGTTGTGCATAAATGCAAAAGGAATATCGCACACCTCACCCTCAAAAGCCTCTTCCTCATAGCGAAGGTCAACGAGAAGCTTATCATCTATCTTGCCGCAGGCAACAGATGATATCATATCCTTCATCGGTATCCCTGCGTCAGCAAGTGCAAGTGCTGCTGCTGTAATTCCTGCACACCTTGAGCCTGCGTCTGTCTGGGGAAGCTCAATAAAGACATCCACGACAGAGTTAGGAAACTTCTCTATATCAACCACAGGCAGAATTGCCTTCTCGGTTACCATAGAAATCTCTTTTGCCCTCCGGTTCTGGCCTGGCCTTACTCTCTCGCCCATGCCTGAGAAAGGCATCATGCTGTAAGAGCATCTTAAAACCCCTTTTCTCGGGTCCTGCATAAACCTTGGCAGCATCTGCCTTGGGCCATAAACTGCAGCATATGCAGCAGTATTGCCAATCTTAAAGTAAGCGCTGCCATCAGCCTTATCTATAACCCCCACTTTTGCTTCCATAGGCCTGAGGTCAGTCAGGCTTCTTCCATCAATTCTTTTGCTGAAGCTCATCATTATCACCTATCTTGTTTCCTGTCTCTTTTTCAAGAAATTTCTTTACCCTTTCCGTCAGGCCAGACGTGTGCGCCTGCTCGTCTATCATCTGCAAGGCTTTGACAAGAACCTGCTCCATCTTTGGGTCTCCGTCAATCCATATCAGGCCATTCTTGCCTACATAAACCTTGCAACCTGTTGCATTCTTCAGCATGGCAACCATAGATGCTTTTTTGCCAATAACCCTTGGAATCTTTACAGGCGCAATGCCAAGCAGCCTGCCCCCAAAAAGCTTCCTTGAATTCCTGTCTTTCATAGACAAGTCAATCAGCATCTGGCTCGTAACCCTGGAAACACTGCAAAAAATCAGGTCGCCAATGTCAAAAAACTTGCTCAGGTCAGCGCCTCTGCCTACAAACTCGTTTACTGCATCCTTAACTGGAAGGATTGCCTCATAGGCAGTGTTCATCTCAACTCTCCACCCTGAAAGCAGCACATCGCTAATTCTTCCAATAATGGTGTCTCCCTCTCTTGGAAAGTAAGGGCCTGACAAAGGTATAACCTTTATCACCCTATTGCTTACTTCCACAAGGCCTGTCTGCATAGACAGGATCTTGTCTTCTTCCCTGTAAGCTGATCCGGTAGGGACATAATCCATTCCCTCAGCCAGAACCTCTCCAGGGATTACAACCTGCTTGTTGCTTACTTTTATTTCTCCCATTTATTCACCTCATTATTTATCGAGAATCTTAATCTCAACTTCGCCTTTAGTCATGTTGTTGAGCACATCCATTATCTCTTCTACATGCCCCGCAGGAACCTCAAGCTTGCAGGAGAAAGAGCCGTCATTGTTCCACTGCTCAAACAGGAAAGGCGCATGCTGCTTAACATAGCCATAGCCTTTTGCTGAGTAAACGGCAGGGATTGTAACCTCAAGCCTTTTCTTTTCAAAGCTAAGCGGCAATATCAGCTTAAGCTTGCTTACAAACCCCTCAATCTGCTCCTCAACAGGCTTAAACTCATCTACATGAAGCTTTGCCTCTTCTATCGCAGCCTCGATCCTTGAAACCGGGTGGGGCAGCTTTGTTTTTGGGTCAACAGAGTTCATATGAATGATGTCAATAAGCCTCCTGAGCTTCCTCTGCCTTAGCTCATCCCTGATCTTAGCGGTTAAGTGAACCTCGCCTTCCTTGATTATCTTCTTGATGACTTTTTCAGGCTCAATAGTGCCAAAAGCCTCCATGATGTCCTTATCAGCAGCCAGCAGGCCCTTGTTTGCATCAGTAAAAACATGCATGCTCTTTGCTGCATCTATCAAGTCAACATCCTGGCCTTCCCTCAGCTTGACTGCAAGCTCAGGCTCGATAACAACCTCAAAATTATTGCCCGCCTTCTTAATCTTAGTTACATTAAAACTTATGCTTTCCTTTTCCGGAATAAAAACCATCCTTTATCATTCCTCCTTGTTTTTTAAAATCACAAAAAGGCATATGCCAAAAAACAGAAGCAGGCCCGGTTCCGGGCCTTTGGCCTTTGCCATTCCTGATTTCATTTGCATACTTTTAAATATAAATCAATAAACCTGGGCAAATCCCCGGGGCTTACTTTTTCATAAAAGACTCAATCTCTTTTTTTGTGAGCTTTTTGTTTGTCTTTGATGAGTCAACATAAGCAAGGTCAATCCTGTTAAGGCTGAACTCCTCTTTAAGGAGCTTTTTCATAATGCTCAGGGAAAACTTTACAGCCTCCTCAAAGCCCATGCCTTGCTTATATTCTTTCTGAAGTATCTTTTCTGCTTCTTCCTCATGCTCGCCAATTGCCCTGGCAAGATACCTGAAGTAGATTCCTGTCGGGTCAGTCTCATAAAGCCTTGGCTCAGCATCATAGCCTGCTATAAGCAAAGACACGCCAAACGGCCTGGCTCCCCCCGACTGGGTAAAGTACTGCTTTAGGTCGCACAAGTCTTTTACAATAAGGAAAACATCTATTGGGTTATCATAGTTAAGCCTGTGCTGCTGGGCATAAACCTGGCCCCTGGAGATTAAAACTCTCGCATCAGAAATGATTCCGGCTGCGGTTGCGATAATATGCTCATCCACAACAAATATTTTTTCCACAGCATCTGCAACAAGCAGAGTATTAAGCACTCGTTTATCTGTAACAAGGATTACACCCTCTTTATAGACAATGCCTATTGCAGTCGAGCCCTGCCTGACTGTCTTTTTTGCATACTCTACCTGCAGCAGCCTTCCGTCCGGGCTGAACAAAGTGATTGCACGGTCATATCCCATCATTTGGTGGTCAATCAGTTCCATTTTCGCATACCTCTCTAAGCTTTTGCCTAATCTTGAGCAAAGTACCAGAAGCAATTATGCTTCTTATGAATATAGGTGAGTCTTTGCAATCGTTTATAAAAATTGCGGAAGACTTTAGCATATTTAAATGCTTCCTGTTAACCCGAAGCACAAAAAAATTCTCTTTTGAAAGGTTGTCGACGGGCTTCACCCCTGCAAGAGAAAAGAAAGAAATCCCCATAAATTCCCTTATCCTATCAATAATCCTGACTTTGCACTTATCCCAGGTGCCTCCGCGCAGCTCAAAAAGAACATACCTGCTCTTCTCTCTCATAGAAGGCTTTAGAATTTTCATGAAATTGGCCCCTCTTTTCGCAACAAAAACAAGAAAAAAAGGCTATTTTTATACTTTTGTATTTAAGATATAAAAAAAACTAAGGGGACCGTTGCAAAAACCATTAAATAGTTAAAAGAAAAGTATTTAAAAAACCTTAGCAAAAGAAAGATTAGAGGTTATAAAAATGGAAGCTGATGTGAATCTCATAAAGATAATTCTGGGGATTATAATAGGAATGATACTTGCAGTGCTGTATGCCCTGAGGGTTCTTGTGATAATGGAAAGAAGAATCGCCAGGATGGACATAAACATGCTGAAGATAGTCAACAAAATCTACAGGGATGAAGACGAAATTCTTGAGGAAGAAAAGAAAATTGAAAGGCTTCTGGTAGGAAAGCCAAAAAAAACAGCAAATAAGCCAAAGAAAAAGCCTGCAAAGAAGAAAAAGAAGTAAAATTGAACCAGAATTCTTAATTTATTTTTTTTCAAATCCCAAATAAGAGGAGAAGCGAATGAGCAAAGAGGGCAAGATGAGATTTGAGGATTATGTAGAAAAAATCCAGACTCTTGATATTCAGGGGGCAGAAAATGTTGCAAAGGCAGCAATGCATGCAGTTCTTGAGGTTATTGAGGAGACAAAAGACTGGCAAATTAGCGATATAAAAAGAAGGCTGAAAAACTGTAGCGAAATCCTGAGAAAAACTAGGCCAACCGAGCCTGCAATGATGAACTCGCTGAACTATTCCCTGCACTTTTCAGATTTCCCAAAGCAGAGCCAGGCAGAAAAGCATAAGCTAATCGAAGAGATTATTAAAAGAATAAACTTTGTGCTAAAGCACTTTGAAGAAAGTGATGAGATTATTGCCGAGATTGGAGAAAAGAAAATTAAAAAGAATTCTGTGGTTTACACCCACTGCCATTCTTCCACTGTAATGAGAATAATAAAAAGGGCCTGGGATAAAGGCACAAGGTTTGAGGTGTTCTGCACAGAGACTAAGCCCCACTACCAAGGCAGGCGCACAGCAATAGAGCTAAGCGAGCATGGCATTCCTGTAACATACTTTATAGACTCAGCTGCAAGGATTGCCATCAAAAAAGCAGATATTATGCTTATTGGAGCTGATGCAATTACGAATGAGGGCAAGATTATTAATAAGATAGGCTCGGAATTGTTCTCGTTTGTTGCCTCAACTTACGATGTGCCTGTTTATGCTTGTACTAACTCCTGGAAATTCGACCCGCATAGCGTGTTTGGCTATGAGGTTAACATTGAGGAAGCAGAAAAAGCAGACTTTTGGCATGATGCGCCTGAAAAAGTCATGATAAACAGGCTTATGTTTGAGAGAGTAGACCCAAAATACCTTTCCGGCGTAATCTCCGAGCTGGGAATATACTCCCCTGTTGTTTTTTCTGAGGAGATTAAAAGAAAATATGACTGGTTCTTTAAGAAGGCGTGAATTTGGCTTAAAGCTAATGTTTTTTGCCCTTTTTCGGCTTGGGCTTTGTGTTCGTCTTGGGCGTTTTAGGTGATTTTTTCTTGGGCTTAGACTTCTCTAGCTTTTTTTTCGGCTTAGCCTGCTTTGACGGCTTTTTTCTGGTTTTTTTGGCTCCTAAAGCTGATTTTGGCTTCTTTTTTGCTATGGCGGCCTTTTTTGGCTTTGCTTTTGGTTTTGCCTCTGGCTTTGGCATTTTCTTCTTAGGGGCTGGCTTGCCTGCTTCTGGCTTTTGCTTCTGCTTCTCGAGCTGTGGCTGCATATACCTCTCATTAAAATCCTGGATCTCATGCTCCAGCTTGTCTATTTTCTCTTCTAAATCTGAAATGATGTGGTCGTTGCTCACCTGGTTCATTATTGAGCCGCATTCTGGGCAGCTGAAATTAAACTCCATGGACTGCTCAAAGCTAAGGCGCATGCATGAGTTGTTGCAGGAAAAGAAGTTGCTTGCCTTCTCCCTCTCCAGCCTTAAAACCAGCCTGGAAAGCTCCTCATTCTTTATCTTACGGTAAAGGAAAGGGATATCTGAGAGGTTTAGGGTCCAGTAATATATGTACCAGCCCTTTTTTTTGTCTTTTTTCCTCTTGAAAGTCAGGAAGTTATGCTTCTGGAGCCTGTAAAGCTGGTTTCTCATAACATTCAGGTCCAGCTTTAGGTCTTCAGCTATTATAAACTCTGATATGTTCTCTTTTCCCTTAAGATACTCCACGATAGGCAGAACATCCTCTCCACAGAGAAATGTTATTACCCAATCCTGAATTTTTTTGCCTGCTCTCATTATTTCGAAGAGAAAAATCCTCTGTTTTTCCCTGTTATCTTCGAAATGTTCTTTATATGTGCTGTTTGTACTCACTGTTTCTTATTATTTAGCTCTTTTAAGTTAGATAACTTTTTAAAGTTTACGCATTATTTATGGCTTATGCTAAGAAAGCCTGCTGTTTCAGGGGCTTTTTACGAGGCTTCCAGGGAAAAGCTTGTGCACCAGATAAAGGGTTGTTTCTTTTCCAGGCTGGGCCCCGGGCGCCTGCCTGACGAGAAACCAGAACAAGAGGCTTTTGGGCTGGTTGCACCCCACGCAGGCTATGTTTTCTCAGGGGCATGCGCTGCCCATGGCTATGCATGGCTAAGCAGATCAAAAAAGCAAACCTTTGTTGTCCTTGGGGTAAACCACACAGGGGTAGGCTCAAGCTCGGTTTCGCTCAGTGACTTTGAAACGCCTTTGGGAATTGCTAAAAATGACATAGAGCTTAGCAGGAAAATCGCATCTTTTTCCAGAATTCCCTGCGACGAAAGGCCGCATTTTTATGAACATTCCATAGAGGTTCAGGTCCCTTTTCTTCAGTTTATATATAATGAAGGACTCAGGATAGTGCCTATTATTGTAGACTTCAGCTGTGACTACCCGAAACTTGCCTCCGCCATCCTTCTGGCTGCAAAGGAGCTTGCCAGGGAAGTTGTGGTGATTGCAAGCTCAGACTTTACTCACTACGGACCTAATTACGGAGAAAATAACTTAGGAGAGAATGCTGAAGAGAAAGTTAAAGAAGATGACCTGAAGATTATACAGAACATCATTAACAAAAGCCCTAAAGTTTTCCTTGAGGCTGCAGGAAAGAAAACCATATGCGGTGTACACACAATAACTGCACTGCTTCATTACATTAGGCTGGCTGAGAAAACAATGCAACTGGATTCAGAGCCAGAGCTCCTTAAGTACTACCAATCATCTGATATTATGCCTTCTGGCTCGTTTGTTGGCTATGCCAGCATAGTGTTTAGAAAGATTGGCAAAGCTCTTAAAAAACAGAAGTAGTTCTCCTCTCCTTAGGCAGGAAATTAATAATTCTTCCCACGGCAACCCTGCCTGAGCCAATAAAGTCGTTGCCATGCTTTAAGATAACAAAGGGATTTGCATCTGTGTTAGCCGACTCTTTAATCTTCTGCTCAAGCCTTGCATCCAAAGCTATATCCTTTCCCATAAACCATTGCTTTGCGTTTTCTTCATTCACCTCAACCACATTTCTAATAGCAGCCGGCCCGACAATAAAGCATCCCTCGTTTGAAAGCCGCGGCTCTTTTTGAAGGTTGGCAAAATATATGCCAAACCTATTTATGTTGAGCTTTGAAAAGTCCAGCTCCAGCTCTTCCCTTGAGAATACATAAACCCTTTTCTTTGACTCAGAGTAGAAAAAGTGGTACTGCTTTGAAAATCTGCTGAGGTCTGTACCGAATGCCTCGCTGAGCTGGGAAAGCAAATGCTTTACATCGCGCGAGTTCATTACATTATATACGGATATGTTCATAAATGCCTGAAATAAAGTCTGTTTTAAATCTTTTCTGGTTCATTTAAAGCCCAAAAGAAGGGTCTCTCTGCTTCATAATGCTGGCTATTTCCCTTAGAAGTTCTATCTGATCAGGGGAAAGCATCTTCTTTGCCTCCCTGTATTTCTTGAATTCGACTGAGGAAATAAGAGTGTAAAGAATATCATTTTCCTTAATCTGCCTGCCAAAAGTAACCTTAGGGAGCGAAACCGCAACCTGCGCATTCTTCTTTACCTCAGGAACATTCTCGCAATTAAGCTGAACCTGCTTAACCCTGGTTACAGGTGCGCCTTCTGTATTCATTACCGGAGTGTCTGGCTTGAGCACGCCAGAAAGCACCTCTACACCAACGATTGCAGGGTTGGATTCCCTGAAAACATAATTCGGGAGTATCCTGAGCTTGCAGATAGAAGGGATTTTGCTTAGCTTGTTTTTTTCCAGCTGCCTGCTTTTCTCTTCCACCCAGTCTTGATAACGCTCAATTATTTTATATATTACAGGCTCAGATATAATCTCGACACCCTCATCATTTGGCTCATCCTTAAGCTCTGAGTTAAACCCAAGGATAACGCCCTTAAGGGCATCCTTTTCTTTCATTGCATGAGCCTCAATCAGGTCTTTTTTTGTAATGCTTCCAATCCCTGCTTTTTTTACAGGGATGTTGTTTTCCTGAAGCAGCTTCTGAAGAGCTTCAAGGCTGCCCAGGCTGTCTGCCTTAATTACCAAGCCATCATGGTCGCGCTCAAACACAACCTGCCCTACATCTTTCTTAACCTCAGACACTGCCCTTTCCAGCTCCTGCTGGCTTCTGGCTGATACAAGCGGCATTCCAGACAAAGCCCGCTCAAGGCTTTGTGCATATATTCTTATTCCTTCTGCTGCAACAACCTCTTTCGCTGGCTTGAACCTGCATTTCTTGTCCCTTATCTCGCTTAAGGGAGGCTGTACAAAAATCCCTTTGACCTTGGAAGAGCCAGGCTCGTCCAGGGTTCCAAAAACAATGCTGTCAGAAACTCTAAGAACCCCATCATAAAGGATTGCATCAATAACCGTCCCAAACCCAGGAATATCTTTAACCTCAAGAATGGTTGCCTTTGCTTCCTTGCCTGGATTCAGCTGGAGTGTCTTTTCCAGGTATTTCTGGGAGAGTGCAAGAATAACTGTAATCAGCTCTGGAATTCCCTCGCCGGTCTTTGCAGAAACAGGAACTATGCTGACCTGTTTTGTATAATCTTCAACCCGGTCAAACCTCTCTGCATTAAAGCCCTGCTCAAATATTGAGCCAACCAGCTCATAGAGCTTTTTATCAATCTGGGCTTTTACAGGCTCTGCCTGGGATTCTATATTCTTAAGCACAAAAGCCTTTGAGTCTGACCTATAGCCTGGAACAAGGTCAAGCTTGTTTGCAGCAACCACAAGAGGCGTTTTGTATTCTTTCAGTATCTGGAGAGACTCTACAGTCTGAGGCTTAAAGCCTTCATTGATATCAACAACAAGTATCGATATGTCTGCAAGGTTTCCTCCCCTTCTCCTAAGGTTAGAAAAGGCTGCATGGCCCGGCGTATCTATGAACAACAGCCCTGGGATAGATACCTCTTTTCCAAGCGACTGCCAGAGCATCCCGCAAAACCTTTTAAGCTCTTTTACAGGAACCTTGGAAGCCCCGATTGCCTGAGTAATGCCACCTGCCTCCCTGGAAATAATAGAGCTGCCTCTGATAAAGTCAAGTATGCTTGATTTTCCATGGTCTACATGCCCCACAACCGAACATATTGGATACCTAATCATAAAAAAGCAAGATAAAAAGGGCTTTTATAAACATTTTCCAAAAAATAAGCTCTTAAGGGCTAAATGTCAACAGTAATCCTGGCTGACTTTGAATCAATAGAAACCTTATAGCCTTGCTCCCTCAGGGCTTCTTCAATCTTTTTCCAGTCCTTAACGCTTTTCCTGAGCTCGTTCACTTTTGAGACTAGTTCAGAAAGCATTTGATAGTTTTCGTAAACTGCCTCACCCTGCGACTTGCACTCAGCATACTCTTTTTCTGCTGATGCCAGGGTTTTTGCCTGTGATTCAAGGATTTTCCTAGTTTTCGACCTATCCTTTTCAGATTGTGCCTTTTCAGCAAATTCAAAAATAGATGAAAAGTAGCTCTCCACAACTTCTGAAAAGGATGAAAACTGCCGGTTTTCATCATGGCCTGGAAAGGGAACTGGGGAAAACGGCACCTTGGCTGAGCAGTAGCCCTTAGGCTCATAACCTAGAAGGTTCCTAAAGGCTGAAAAAAGGATGCCTGAAGACTTTTTATCAAAAGAACCAAGAGGCATATTTTTATCTATTTCAGCATGGCTGCAAAGCACCTCAGCATAAAACCCGCCAAGGCCCAGAGAAACAGCCAGCGCCTTAACAACATTCTCTTTGCCTGAATGCTTAATAGCTAACAGGAATTCTTCACCAGAAAAATTCAGCGGGTTTTCTCTCCTGGGAAAATTGTACCTCTCTCCTTTTTTAACAGCCCTTGTGCTAAACTCTTCTGAATGCCACGGCTGGATAATCTTATCTTCAGAATCGCAAAGAACCACATTTCCTGGAGGGAGAAACTCAAAATAAAGCCTAAAAAGGCTCTCTCGCTGAAACTCAACCTGCAATGCACGCTCAAAACCAAGCTGAGAAAAGCCCGCAATCCTTGCCCCGGAAAGCATTTTTCTCAAGAGCATAACAAAAGAGCTAGGCTTCTGCGGCTTATCGTAATCAACAGATGACCTGAAAAAGAGGCTTGGCACAGAAAAGACAAAATCCTGCTTTTTGTGCTTCGGGTTATGCAGCTTGAGCTGAAAGCATCCCTGCTTCTGGATGTTGTAAACCTTAACAACCTTGGAGCCCATCAAAAAGTCATTCAGCTCCTTTGCCATAAAAAAAACATCCAGCGAAGAAAAGCCGCTGGTTATCTTTCCGCCTGCCATGCTTAAGACTGAAGTGAAAGCTCATATATAAAATCTTTCAGTAAGGTTTTTTCTGCAGATGAAAAAGAGGTGGTGTCTATTACAAGAACCTTGTGTTTGTTTTCCTTGGCTTCTTCATAGCAGGTGTTGAAGATTTCCGCCTGAATGTTTTCCTGGATTTTTTTAAGCGGATACTTCCTTTTCTTTAGCCTTTTGAAAAGCTCAGAAACCTCTGTTCTTAAGACAATGCAAAGGTCTGAAAGCCTGTGTGAAACAATGTGAGACAAATGCCCTTCCACAAAGATCTTGTGATTTTTCCTTATGCAGCGCTCAATCTCCCTTTTCAGCCGATTCTCATCAACGTCCCAGGTTCTCAGCTTCCTGTTGTAGCCTAAAGCCAGGTTTTTTTCCTTTACTAGGTTAGTTATGCTAAGGCACTCTGCCCCAAGGCTTTTAGCAAGAAGACATGCAGCAGTGCTTTTTCCTGTCCCAGGAGTCCCTGATATAAGAATCCTCATTTTTTCCTTTTATCTTTCACTGCTCTTTTTCTTACGGCCTTTCCCTCTTTTACTGTTTTTTTTGGCGCGGGCTTCCTTTCCTTCTTGTAAAGCCTGGATGTCCTTAGCTTCCTGAAAGTAGAGAAGCTAAAAAATGACAAAAACAACAGCACTGCTGCAAGAATCCCAATATAAGCAAAATCAAAAAGCATCTCGTCAAAACCTGTAGCGCCATGAATGATAATCCTGTGCAGCGAAGCCCTTAATACCTCGTAAGGGTTGTAAACAATCAGGCTCTGGAAAGGCTCTGCTATAAACTCCACCGGCAGTATTTCGCCCGAAAGAACCAGGAGTATAAGAGTCACAACTATCGAAAAAAAGAAAGCCATCTCTTTGGAATCGCTGATGTTGCCTATCAGTATCCCGCCAAAAGAGAAAAGAATGGCCGAGCAGGCTGAAACAAAAGCCAGCATAAGAAACACATTAAGGCTTAGGCTCAGCAGGATAACTACTACCAGCATAAAAACTAAAGCCTGGCCGATAACAAGAATCAGCGATGAAGCAAGGATAGAGAAGTAAAAGAAAAGCCTTGGCTTATGGGACAAGGTTTCTCTCAGCCCTCCCCTTGAGTCTCTGTTAAAGATAACAAGTGAAGAAGAAAACAAAAGAGACGAAGAAGCGAGAAGGATTAAAAAGACAGAAGGGATTGCAATGCCGAGCTTGGATGACTCAGTAACAGGCACAATGGAAGTGCTTATTGGCTCAAGTATCTTTTCTGCCTTTCTTATTTCAAGCCTCTCAAATTCGGCATTGCTGTCTTTTAGCGCTTTTGATACAAGGGAAATCTCAGTAAGGGCGTCATCAACCAGGTCAAGCAGGCCTTTGATGTCAGAAGAGACAGACTTCTTCATTTTCTCAATATCATCAAAGCTTTTTGTTGAGTCTGAGTAGAACTTAGTGAAGCTGTTAACATTTGCAGACAAAGACTTTATCAGGCTGTCTGAATTGTTCAGAACCTCAAAATGAGACACAGAGGTTTGGTTCAGGGTGTCCCGGTAGCTTTGGTTAACATCACAGCCGCAGTCCTCCATCGCGCTGATAAGGCCCTGCGAAAGCCTCCTGAACTTATTTGAGTTTGATGATGCCTGGCGGAACCTTGTAATTAGAGAAGAAGCAGACTGGGAAAAATTCAGGGCATTAAGATTGGGGTAAGAAACATCAATTCCTGAAAGCTCGGATTGAAGATCTAGCAAAGACTCCTGAGCTGATTCAAGGTCTTTGGAAACCTCCCTTAACTGAGCTTCAGCTTCATCAAGCATGCCTGACACATTGTCAATGGCTAATAGCATGTCGCCTATCAGCCTATGCCTCTGGCGTGAGCTGTACTCGCTAAACTCAGACATTACCTGGTCCAGGATGTAATATACAACATTTATCCTGCTTGTGTCTATATAAAAAAAAAGAGACTCGTTGTAATCCTCGCTGATTTCAAGGTTGTCCGGAAAAGAAAGGCAGATCTTGGATTTTCCTTCGGAAACTGAAGACACGCAGCCTTCTTCAGTAGGGAATTCATGCAGAATAAAGCCTGAATCTGCCAGAAGAGAAATAATGGCTTCAGAAGTCTCAGAAGACTGATTAAGAAAATATGACACATGAACAACCTGCGAGTCCTCGCTGAAAAACGAAACCAGGGCAAAAAGGATAAGGAATGTTCCGAGCACCATAATAATTGATGATGACTTGTTCCTGAAAAAGATGCTCAGGTTTTTTCTGATTATCATTCTTTTCTTTCCTCGTTTGAAACCATCTTAACAAAAATATCCTCAAGCGAGGGCTGGCTTACCCTTACTTCCGAAACTTTTATTGACTCCTTTTCCAGGAAGTAAAAAAGCTCCTTAATCTGCATATTGTCCTTTTTGTGAATCATTGTTGCTGTGTTTGCTGAAAAAACAAGCCTGCTATCCTTAAAAGCAGCCTTCATTTTGTTTAAATCCTCAGCAGATGAAAACGCTATCTTGGTCTTAAATGTCTGCTTAACCTTGTCCATGAACTCACTTGAATCGCCAAAAAACATCTGCTTCCCATCATTTACAACGAGAAGCTTATTGCAGACTCTCTCAAGGTCATAGAGAATGTGCGAAGTAATCATAAAAGTGCATCCTCTCTTAGCAAGAATATCAATAAGAACAAAAATCTTTTTCCTAAGGATTGGGTCCAGCTCCCCAACAGGCTCATCAAGAATAACAAACTCGGGCTGATTTATAAGTGCGATTGCAATGTCCAGCCTTCTTTTCATTCCGCCTGAAAGCTTCTCTGCCGGGCGTTTTTCAAACCGCCTTAGCTCAAGGAAATCGATAAGAAACGCGTAATTCTTTTCAAAAATATTTCTGTTGTGCCGGCCGGAAATCCTTGAGAAGTAAGCCAAGTTGTCCTTTACCGTTAGCTCATCAAAAAAACTGGGCTGCTGAAAGGAAATGCCGAGCTTTTCTCTCTCAAACCCAAGAAAAATTCTTCCTGAAAAATCAGTAACAAGCCCGGCAACAGCTCGGATGATTGTGGTTTTCCCGCTTCCGCTCACTCCAAGTATGCCGAGGAAGTCCTTCTTCTTGAGAGAGAAAGAAATGCCATCAATCGAAAAGCCCTTCCTATACCTAAAAGAAAGGTTTTTTACCTGCAGGATTGTCATGTTCTTTATCAACTCGCTTCTTATTAAGAATCTTTCGAAAATTCGCTTAACCCTTTATCAAAATGACGACAGCTTCTTGTGTATCAGGTTAAGGTCATCATAAATCCTCTGCTTTGACTTCTTGTCAAGCTGCTGGTAAAGGGAAAGCATCCTGATGTATTTTTCCTTTGCAATAGAAAGCTCGTCTTTTGATATTTTCTTTTTTGGCGACAGCAAAGCATTTGTCTCATCAATAAGGTTCTTAAGCTTCGCATATTCTTCCGGCTCTGCCTTTTCCTGCTTCTGGCTTTTCCTCCTTATGGTTTTTCTTGTGTTTATCCCCAGATCATTCCTGCTTAAGAAAGACTGCATCGCAACCAGTACAATCAGCAGCACAAGAAGCCAGGAAACAAGAAGGGACATCTGAAACAAAATCTCTGAGAATGAAGAGCCGTGTATTAAAACCTGCCTGAAAAGATACTCAGACAGGTTAAGCGGATTAAGCCTCAGTACATTCTGCACTCCGGCTGAGAAACCTTCTATCGGGAAGATTATGCCCGAGAATATAACCAGGAATAAAGAGAGCAGTATAGCAACCGTAGAAGAAGACTCTTCTGAAGAAAGGATGTTCCCAACAAGAATGCCCAAGATTATAAACACAGAAGATGAAAGAAAAGTAATTAAAACAACTGACAAAAACGAGCCTATTCCGGAAATGGAAGACGAAAAAGCAAGCGAAATTATTGCCAGGACAATAAAAACCTGGACAAAAAGGATTATCAGGGTTGTGAGATAGCTGCCAAAGCCAAAAACAGATTCTTTTGTTGGGGCAACAAGATTCCTTATGTGGGCGCTTGAGTTTTTCTCAATCTGCATAAGGGTTGATGAGATTACAATGCTTATAAACATGATTATCATTGCAAGCATGGTTGGAAAAAGCACAGCCATTGAGGTTTTTTCCTGGACAACAGGCATAACCTCAGTCTTGAACGGCTCGGTAATCTGCTCTGAAGAAAGAATCCTTATCTCATTTGCGTGCCTTTCTATATCATTGAGAGACTTCTGAACCAGGAAGATGTCACCAAGCATATTAGTGGTATCCTGCTTGCCTGTAAGCATGTATGAGAGCGTTTTTTCCTTAGATGCCTGAATGGATTCCAGCAGTATTTTAATTTCTGCTATGCTTTTTTCTACATCTGACAATCTTGCTGAAAGTGCTTCTGTTGAAGAAGAAAGGGCTTGCTTGTCTGAAGTGACAGCAACAATAGATGAGTTAATATTCTGAATCATATCATCTATAATCGGATTTAGCATCGAGGACACTTGAGGATCATTCAAGCTCGCCACAGTTAACTTGAGATTCCTTGCTGATGACTGGACTTCCTGGAATTTTGTAAGAGACCTTAAGGCAATAACATCAGAGCGTGTCTTTACATCTGCAATGGTATTTCTAAACTCTGTAATCTTAAATCGGTTAAAATCGTAAACCGGGTTAATTATATCAATAAATGATGAGGCTGCTGTAAGCGAGCTGGAGAGCTTGTCGTTAATTGTAGTCAGGCGGTTCACTATCGGCTTGCCTGCTGAAATTTCTGTTGTGGTAAAGGTAATGAAATCCAGCAGCGTGCCTATCAGGTCTTTTGAAACTTCCCTCATCTTGTCTTCTGCAGGTGTAAAAAGGATGTCCTTGATAATCCATGCCAGGTTAATCTGAGAATAATCAACATAGAAATTTATGAACCCCTCATACTCCCTGTCCACACGCAAGCCTTCAGAGAAAACCACGCAGGCATGAAAGGAGCCCATACGGACAGAATCTATGCACTCCTGCTCCGAGCCAAGCCTGTCAACAACAAACCCTTCTTTTCTTAAAGAGTCAATATAAGAGTTTGAAAGTGCACTGTAAGTCGGGCTGAAAACCCCAACCTTTATGTTAAAGCGTGTCTGGGTATCCAGGGCAACACCGGACATAAATACAATAAGAAGAGGGCCAATCAGCATAAGCAGCGAAGAAAGCTTGCTTCTCATAAGAAGCTTCATATCCTTTTTTATTACCTCTAAGATTCTTCTCATTTGCTAAATCAGCTCGAACATTTCCTCAAGCGGCGGCTTCCTGAGCCTTACATCAATTATCTTCTCCTTATTGCTATCCAGGATTGAGATAAACCTCTTAAGCGAGTCATGCCCGTTCTCAACAAGAAAAATAAGGTAGTTCATCTGCTTGATGTGCTTCCTTATCTTAATGTGCTTGTCTTTGTAGGCCTGGCTTATAATCTTGTCATAGTTGCCCGGGACTGACTCAACAACAACCTGGTCATAAAGGCTTATCCTCTCCCTTATTTCTGCCGGAGTGCCCACAGTGATAAGGTTTCCTTCATGCAGAACTGCTATCCTGTCGCAAACCTGCTCCAGGTCATTTATGAAATGAGAGCAAAGAATTACTGTTTTTCCTTTCTCATTGATTCTTTTTGTAAGAAACCAGATTTCCTTTCTTAGCAGTGGGTCAAGCTCGCCGGTAGGTTCATCCAAAAGAAGAATTAGCGGGTTATGGACAATTGAGATAGCCATATCCAGCCTTTTTTGCATCCCACCTGAAAGCTCCTCTGCAAGCTTATCCCTGTGCTGCTTAAGCTCAAACAGATCCAGCAGCACATTTATTCTCTGCTGCAAAAGCCCTTTACCAACAAGCATCATATTGCCAAAAAAGCTTAGGTTTTCCTTTATAGTCAGCTTGGTGTAAAAAGAGGGATGCTGACTTGAGAATCCAACGTGAGAGCGAAAATAGTCCAGATGCTCGTTAACAGGCTTGAACACATAGTCTTTTTTCCTTTTGTGCGAAAAAAGGACTGTTCCTGAAGAAGGCTTAACCAGCCCCAACAATGAAAGAAGCAGGGTTGTCTTGCCTGAGCCGGATACGCCGACAACACCAAGTATCTCTGAGCTGTGAACAGAGAGGTTTATATTGTTAAGAATGCGGTTGTCCCCAAAGTAAACACTAAGGTCCTGGGTCTTAAGAATAACTTTTGAGTCCATTGCTCTCTTAATAAAACTTGTTTTTTAAAAAAAGTTGTAATCATTAAAGAATGTAGAACGGACAGAAATAAGCCGCCTTCTGTTGCTGAAACAGCATGCGAGCATTTGACTAAGCGGATAAACCTTGCACCCAGGAGGGACTGGCATCTCATCCTTTCCTGTGAACTTGCTCTGCCTGTTATCTCCCTTTGAAAAGGTTCAAGCGCATCATTGCGGACACAGGGGGTTTTATTTCTTTTCAGTTGCCATGCCTTTTAAGCATGCCCTTTTGAGGGCCTCAAAAAGGGTGGGCGGACTTTCCTCAGTAAAACCGGAAGCTCGCTATCTGTCCGTTCAAAAAGCTGGTTAGAAAAAAAGAATTTAAAGGTTTTGGTATAACAAGCAGGTTTCCACTCTTGTGTAACGAAAAGTTTATAACCCCGAGATTACCCCGCCTTCCTCAGGTGAAACCATGGAAAACAAGATTGAAAGAACCCTTGATGAGCAATATCTGATATATAGCGCGCCAAATGATTTTCTTGATGGATACTTTGATTATATCGAGCTTAAAAAGCTGCCTTCCATAAGAGGCCCTTACTCTAGGGCGGAAGATAAGAAGATGCCTTATGAAAGGTTCAGAGAAAAAATTTTCTCGCCTGAAGATTTCAGCCAGGGCTATAAAGAAATAACCGGAAGTGAACCTGAGGACAAAGACCTTTTATTTGACATAATCAGGTTTCATTCAGATTAAGCCATAAAAGTTTAGCTTTTTCTTTTTGCTTGTTTGCAAAAGGAGACAAGCCCCGCCAGAAGTGCCGAAATTTTTTCGAAATGTTTTAATAATCTAAAACATACCCCTGGGGCATGATGCAAGTAATAACTAAAGACGAAATAGACCTAAAGCCTCATATTTTCATCAAAGATTTTCTTCAGGGCAAGCTTGCTGTTTACCCCACTGATACCATTTATGGATTGGGTGCTATTGCAACAGACAACAGGGCTGTAAAAAAAATCAGGGATATTAAAAAAAACAACCTGCCGTTTTCTGTAATGGTCCCGGGAATTGATTGGATTAGAGAGAACTGCCATGTAAATGAGGAAGCAGAAGAATGGATTAAAAAGCTTCCAGGCCCTTTTACCCTAATACTTAAGCTTAAGAAAAAGACCGACATATCTGGTTATGTAAACAATGGCCTAGAAACAATAGGAGTCAGGATTCCCAACCACTGGATGCAGAGGATTGTCAGGGAGATTGGAGCGCCCATTGTCTCAACTGCAGCCACAGGACCTGATGGAAGCCTTATTGAAATGCCCGAGGATGTAGACTCACGGCATAAAAAGCACATTCAATACTTCATCAGCGAAAGGCTTATGCTTAGAAAGCCTTCAATTGTTATTGACCTTACAAAGGAGATTGCTTCTATTGTGCGAAAATGAGAGTTCTTGCTGTAGGAGATTTGCACGGAGACATCTCCCTGGCAAAGCAGATTTCCAAAAAAGCCAATGACGAAAAAGCGGATCTGGTTGTTATATGCGGCGACTTAACTCACTTCGATCAGGTTCCGAAGGGGTTTATTCATGAATTTGTCAAAAAGGGGCATAAAGTACTCTTTGTTCCTGGGAACCACGATTCAGAGACCAGCGCGGACTTCTTCTCTGGAACGTACAGCATAAGAAACCTTAATGAAGGCCCGGCTGTTTACGGCAATATTGCCTTTATAGGAGCAGGAGGGGCCTGCGTGGGGCCGTTCCCAACAAGTGAGTCCCGGCTGCAGTATCTTATGGAGAGAAACTTTGGCAGGCTTGAATCAGCTTCAGGATTAAAAAAGATACTAGTTACGCATACACACCCCGAGGGCACCCTGATGGAAAGGTTTACCGGGTTTTTTAAAGGAAGCCGGGCACTAAGGGAAGGTATTGAAAAAATGCAGCCTGATGTGGTTCTCTGTTCACATGTCCATGAGGCTTCGGGCATTGAGGAGAAGATTGGGAAGACAAGAATAATTAATGTAAGCAGGGTAGGAAAAATACTCGAATTGTAAAAATCTGGAATGCCAAAGCCCTGGTCAAAAAGAAAAGGTTAAAAACAGGCTTCCATTTTACAAAAAACATGGCTGAAGACGAGATTAATATAACATACGAATCCCTTTTTGATATTCTTAGAAACGAGAAGAAGACTTCCATTGTTCAGCCCCTGCCAAAAGATTTTTTCAGTGAAGTGCTTGCATATATTGGAGAAAAATACAGGTCCCTTGCCAATGGAAAAACTGAAGACCTGTTTATATCAATAGACAAAGAAAAGCACCTTAGGGAGCTAAACAACCTTAAGGCAATTATCAAGGAAATTATAGAAAGAAGAACAAAAAAGATTATTGACCTCGCGCAGATTTCTGTTAAAACCCAGGAGACTTCGGAAGAGCTAAAAAACCTGCTGCCTGAAGAGCAGGTTCTCTTTAAGCAGGCTAGGGATGTCCTGGATAAATACAAAAGAGGGGTTCCTGACAGGCTGCTTAACCTGAATAAGCCGGACTTTCTTAACTTTAACCAAAGCACAGGCAACAAAAACCAGGAGCAGGAGACAGAAGAAAAGCACGAGCTTGTTAGAATAATCGCGCCGGTTCCACGTTTCATCGGGCCAGACCTAAAGATATACGGGCCCTTTTCCAATGAAGAGATTGTAAAAATGCCCAGGGAGATAACACAAGTCCTTATTAAAAAAAACAGGGCTGAGAAGATAGAGATTAACTAGCGTGCTAATATGATCTTCTTAAAAGAACTTCATAAGCCTTTTATATAACAAGCCAGTCTCTTCTTTTAATAAGCCAGGAGGAAGATTAAAATGGTATGCCCGGGATGGTTCAGAGGCTTTGACTGCTTTTTTGAGCTTATTGGAAGCCTTGTTCTTCTGATGTTGGGGATTTACAGCCTTCAGATTAAAAAAATAAGCAGCGGAAAAAGGCCGCATCTTTTTTTTCTTGCGTTTGTACTTGTGTCCCTGTCTTACCTTGTAAGGATTTTCAAGAACATAAACCTGTATTATCCCATCACAAAGAGCTTTAGCTTTCTAGGAATAAACTTTACCTATGAAAGCTATAAGATTATTCCGCTTGTTGAGCCAGTAACCTTTGTAAGCAGGTGCTTATTTCTTGTGGGGCTATTCCTGCTTTTCTTCTTATTTACAAAATCAAGGGAAAAACAGCACCTGCCTTTTATGCTTTATATGCTAATTGTGTTTACATACCTAGTTTCGTTTAACCAGGTTCTCTTTTACCTAACAACAGCACTGCTTTTTGCGCATATTGCTGTATTTTACTGCAAAAACTCAGAAAAATGCAAAACCCGTTTCCAGAGAATAATGCTTTCAGCTTTTATCATCCTCGCTGCATCGCAGGTTTTGTTCCTGCTTTCAAGTTTTCTGCATACGCTTTACGCGCCTGCAGCAATGGTCCAGTTTATTGGGTTCCTGCTTCTTCTTTTTGACTTTGTAATGCTGGTGAAAACAAGATGAGAAAAAGAGAAAGGATGGAGATTGTATATGACATTCTTTTCTCTGTCCTTAACAGAAGGGGAAAAATGAAGCCCACGCAGCTTATGACAAAAGCAAACCTATCCTACAAAATGATGAATGAATACCTTGATGACCTTGTCGAAAAAAGCCTTGTTTCCAGGAAAAAACGGAACCAGCACCAGTACCTTGAAATTACCGATAAAGGAAGGGATTTCATCGAGAAAGTGATTAAGATGAAAAGGTTCAAGGAAACAATTGGCATCTAAGGCTTAACTAAAGCCTGCTGGAAGAAGACTAAAAAAATAAAGTAAAAATTATGAGTTTTTTCGTCATAAAAGCGAAAATCTTAAATATAAGGTAGGAGGAGGCTTAAGCAGGCGGTAATATGGCCAAAAAAAAAGTTTTGAAATACGTTCTGAACAGGCGAAGAAGGGAAAAAACCTTTTTGGTCCCGGAAAGGGCTATAAACCTAAAGCTCGAAACCCCAAGGCCTTCAAGAAGCAAAGGCAAGAATATTGTCAAAGTATCCTATGCACCAAGCAGAAAGGAAGGTGTTAAAAGAAGGGTTAAGCTTGTTACGGTTCCAAAGGGAGCAGAAACCATAAGGCTTGCCTGAGATTTTGAAAACCTTTATATTTTACCACTTTTTCTTTTTTTACTAAAAAATGAGAAAAATTGCAATCATTAACCTAAAGGGCGGCGTTGGAAAAACAACATGCACCGTCAATATAGCCTTTGCCTTGGCTGCAAAGGAAAAAAGAATTCTTCTTATAGACCTAGACCCGCAGGCAAACCTTTCCCTAAGCCTTTTTGCTGCCGGTGAAAAAACAGCTTATGACCTTCTGATAAACGAAACCCATGTCTCTGAATGCCTATTTAAGTACAATGATTTTGTGGACATAATTCCAAGCAAAGACCTTGACAAGGCTGAGCTGGCAATGGCAGGCCTTCCAAACAGGGAGAATATCCTGAAGAAGGCACTTGAGCCCGTATTCAATTATGATTTTGTTTTTATTGACTGCCCGCCTTCTAACAGCCTGCTGAATTATAATGCCCTTTTATATGCTAACGAGGCCTTTGTGCCTGTTTCAACTGATTACCTTGGAATCACCGGGTTAAGGAAAGTAATTGAAATGGTTGAGTCTGTGAAAAAAGCGTTTGGGCACCCTATAAGCATAACAGGAGTTATTCCAACGATGTTTGACCAGAGAAGCAAGGCATGCAAGGAAAGCCTCGCTGAGATAAACAAGGGCTTTAATGGAGAAGTCCTAAGCGAGATAAGAGTCAACTCTACCCTAAAAGAAGTGCCAAAAAAAGGGGTGAGCATATTTGAGTATGACAAAAGCTCTCGCGGCGCCAAGGATTATATGAAGATTGCTGAGGAGATTCTTGACAGCAGGTTCCAGTATTTCTAAATAGCCAGGATTTGTTTGCCTCTTCTTAATGCGACATCTTAAAATACAGGCAGGCATTCCATTAAGGCAGAGCAAAATATGGAAACAAAATGCGTATTCTGCAAGGGAAGGCTGTACTGTGGGCGAAAGGCCTGCCCCATTACAGTAAAGATGCAGGCAAAGATAAAATCCCAGAGCCTTCTTAAGAAAGACTTTTTTGGGAAATCGCCAAGCATTTTTGTAGGCAGGTTTGGCTATCCTGATGTTTCTGTCGGGTTTCTTTCAGCTGAAGACTACAACAAGCACGACGAGCCGATTGAATGGAGCAGGGAAAATGCCCCAATCAGCAAGGTCATCCAGCTCAGGTCTGAGCTTGTTAATTCAAGGCTCAGAATGAACATCAAAGAAAGCATTAAGAGAACAAAGATAAATGAAGCCAGGGAAGAGGTTGCTCTTGCAAGAAAGCCAGTTGATGTTGAGATTAGCCTTAAGAAAATTCCAAATTTCAGCATGAGCTTTAATGATACAATCACCCCCTTCGGCCCAAGTGCCAGGCTTGAAAAGATAGATATTGCCCAGAACCCAAAAATACCATACAAAGTTGAAAAGGCCATTGCTGATGAAACAAAAGCCAGCGATGCAATAGCTTCTCTAAGAAAAAAGTATGATGTATATTACCTCACAAAGGTTCTTTCATCTGGAAGCCTGGGCAGGGTTGCCTCCAGAAAGCTTGTGCCAACCCGGTGGGCGATAACTGCAACTGATGACATATATGGAAAAGATATTGCAAAAAACCTTGTCAAGTATAGGCATATTGAAGAAAACAATTGCTTTTTTGGCATGGATTATGGAAATTTCTTTATGGTTCTTATGCTGCCGGGCCAGGTTTCATATGAACTTTTTGAGGTTCCTGTGCCACAAGCAAAGAAAAGCCTTTTATTCGGCACAAATTACGAGAGTATTTTCGGGAGAAAGGAGTATGCTACAGAAACTGCCGGCGGTTATTACGCCTCCCGCCTTTCTGTATTTGAAAAGCTGGAAGAAATGAAAAGGCAGGCAAGCGTAATTGTGGTAAGGCTTATTACAAAGGATTACTGGGCTCCGCTGGGTGTCTGGGTGGTCAGGGAAACTGTCAAAAAGGTTTTTGAGAGCAAGCCAGTAAAATTCTCTGAACAAACTCTAATGGCCTTGTTCGCAGTCAAATACGCAAAAAAACACTTTTCAACAGACATTTCCCAGGTTTTTGACAATAGCAGAATACTCAGAGAGGCAAAGAGCCAGAAAAAACTGACTGAGCTTTTTTCTCCTGCGTAGTTAAGATTTTTTTGCAGGCTCTAAAAAAGAAACATTTAAAAGAAAGAATGCTTATAAGATAAGCTATGCAGCCTGAAGAGCTTAAGGAATACGAAGAATTCCTGAAAAAAAAAGACGAGATTATTAAAAAGATACAGGATGAGAAAAGGGAGATAAAAGACAAGACATACCAGGTTTTTGATGACATTGAAAAGGCCATCAAGGAAAGCAATGTTGAGGAGGCAGTCCAAAGAAGAGATATTGAGAAGAACCAGCATCTGCCAAACATTTTTGCGAGCATCATGGCTACGCTTTGGGGGCTGCTTACCTTTGACAAGGAGCGTATGAAAGAATCTTATGTTCTTCCCGGAATAAAAAGAAAAATGCTTCTTTACTCAATTTTTTCCGTGCTGATTGCACTTGCACTGCTATTTAATTACTTTTTTGCAGGCAAGGACATAAGCCTTTTAGTCATAGCGGGCTTCTTAATTATTCTTGGGCCTTTTGCAATGCTGGCACTAATCACCATGCTTGCTTACCTTATTCAGGCCTTCTTCTTCTTTTTCTCAGGCTTAAAGAAAAGCAGAGAGCTGGAGAACGTGCTTAGCTACCTCCCTCCTGTGCTTGGCCTTATAATCCTGTTGAACAGCATAATCCGGGTGCCTGCTGTATTTTATGTTTTGATGCTGGCTTTTGCAATATGGGGAGTGGTGGTTCTTGTTAAGGCTTCATCAATGATATTTAACATAAAAGCCTGGGAAAGCGCAGTCTCTGTTTTTGCATTCTTCATCTTCATTATTGCTGTTTGGTTTGCCTTTCACATCTTAATGGCGCAATTAGAATGGAAACACTTATTCAGCTTGGGATAGTTATAGGGATTATCGCGTTGGCTTTCTTCCTTATTGAGAAAGTTGCTAAGATATTCCTGAAGGTTTTAATAATTGTAGTTGCCCTTTTTTTTATAATCTCAGCGGTTACGCTTTTCAGCACCTATAATCAGCTAAAGGAAGCTGATACTGAACTGCCGGTTTATGTTGGGTTGCAGGAAAGCGATGAGGCCGTTGCATTGTTTTTTAATGAAGGTGAAGATTTTGAGACTTTTGGAGAGGAAGATGCTAGGAAATTCATTGAGAGCCCGGAAGAATTCGGGAACAAAAAAGACCGAAAGGTTATTATTTCAGGAAAAGCCCTTTACTTGTTTAATAAAAGCAAGGAAACCTTGGTTGATGAAATTACCCAGGAGCCTTCATTTGAAGAGAGAAGCATTATGCTTAAGCAGGCTTACTCAAGCTTTATTGAAGAAACCAGCTTCATAAAAATGAGCTACCTTTACTTTAGCAGGAACCTGAAGATAATCCCAGAGAGAAGGCTTCTTAGAGCCTGGCTTATTGAAAAGCCAATGTCCTGGGTTTCCGCAAAGATTTCCGGAGTGAAATAATGGCTTTTTTTAAGAGATTGTTCAGAAAAAGGAACCCGTATGCTGACCTGGACTTGGATGACTTTAAGAGCAGCCTTGATGCAGACTTGCCCGGCACCAGCAAAAGCGTGGATAGCAAAAGCCCTTATGATTCCTCGGGCAGCAGCACGCAAACCCCTGAATTAGGGAATTTTTATTCAAGGGATTATACTAATCCAGAGAGCCAAATAGGAAGCCAGCAGGGTTTCAGCAGCGGACAGCACCAGGGATACGGTTACTATAGCCAGGCTCAGCCGCAGCAAAACTCACAACAAAGCATCCAAAAGGAATTCGAGATAATAAACTCAAAACTAGAAATGCTAAAGGTTCTTTTGGAAAGCATAAACCAAAGGCTTTACATGCTTGAGAAGCAGAATGAAAAAAGAAGATTCTAAGAAAACATGCTTCTTTGCTGTTGCAGCCCTGGTTGTGGCAGCTGACCAGGTTTCAAAGCTTCTTTTCCTTTCTTTTCCGCTTGAATATGAGGTTAAGGCTGCTGGAATCAGGCTTTTGGGGTTTCAGCTCCTTAGAAATACCGGTGCTGCTTTTGGCATGCTTAAAGGAAATGCCTTTATCCTTGCGGTTGTTTCTGCAGTTTTTATAGCAATAGTCCTAGCTAAGCTAAAGGAAGTTAAAAAAGCCGGGCTGAGCCTTCCAATGGCATTGATTTGCGGCGGTGCTGCAGGCAATCTTGTTGACAGGATTTTCAGAGGTTATGTTATTGATTTTGTCAGCATAATTAACATTCCGTACTTTAACCTGGCTGACGCATCTATCTCTATTGGAATGCTTCTTGCAATTATGCTTCTTTTAAAAAAAGAACACAAAAAAACCAAGAAAAAAGGTATTAACTTAAAAGAAAACAAAAATATTTAAATATCTGGCTCCTTAATTATCCCTGAAGATGGCATCAAAAAAGAGGCAGGCTTCTCAAAAAAGAAGCCCTAAAAAGGCTGCTCCTAAAAAAAAAGCCACTGCAAAGGCAAGCTCAAAGGCAAAAAAGAGTGTTAATAAAACCGGACCAAAACAGAAAAAAACAACCCCAGGGGTTGCCAGGGCTGCAACAACCCAGGTAAAACCTGCTGAGAAAAGAAAAGAGCTTAACCTAATAAACCTCATTCAGATGTTTCTCGAGATAATTATTGCTTCCGGCTTTTTTATTGCGCTTATTGGGCAGAGCTACAAGTATATTGCGTGGAGCTGGGTTCTTCCGCTTTCGATTGTCTGCTTAATACTGGCGTGGATTGAGAAGAACAATTCCTTCTGGCTTACTGCTGTATGCATTCCTGTTGTTATTATTGCCTGGTTCGGCACAGCAATAGGAACTCTCAGCACAATTGCCGGCCTGCTCATCTCAGTTATGGCCGCTGTCAGCCTGATAAGCAACCTTTACGATTGATTTCTTTTTTTTGCTTGGTTTCAGAAAACTTAAAAGCATAATAGCAACTACTCCTTCTATGAATAAAGAATACTTTAGCGAGCTTGCAGAAAGAATACTTTCAGGAGAAGAACTATCAGAGAAGAAACTCAACAACCTCAAGATTGAGCTTGCAAGAAAGCATTCTGTAAAAAAGCTTCCAACAAACATTGAGATTTTGATGAATGCCGATGACAGCATGTATGATGTTCTCAGGAAACGCATAATTACCAAGCCCACAAGGTCGCTTTCAGGGGTTGCTCCCTGTGCTGTTATGACCAAGCCGGCAAAATGCCCGCATGGAAAATGCATATACTGCCCTGGCGGGGTTGAAAGCTTTTTTGGGAATGTACCACAGTCATATACTGGAAAAGAGCCAGCTACAATGAGGGCAATAAGAAATAATTTTGACCCTTATTTTCAGGTTTTTAATAGGCTTGAGCAGTACGCAGTAATGGGGCACGAATTCCAGAAAATCGAGCTGATTGTTATGGGAGGGACTTTCCCAGCCTTAAGCTGGCAATACCAAAAAAGGTTTGTCGCATACTGCCTCAAGGCATTAAACGACTTTTCCAGGCTTTTTATGAGAAAGGGAAAACTCGATATTGCCAGGTTCAGGGGCTTTTTTGAGCTTCCTGGGGATGTTGGAGACAAAGACAGGGTAAAGAAGATTCATGCCAGGCTCAGAAAGATAAAGGGCAGTGCCTTGCTTGAGAAAGAGCAGGAATACAACGATAAAAAAAGCTATGTCAATTGTGTTGGGCTAACAATTGAAACAAGACCGGACTTTGGGTTTAAGGAGCACGGCTTAAGAATGCTAAGCCTGGGTGCAACAAGGGTTGAGCTGGGCGTTCAGAGCATAAGCGATAAGACATTGATGCTAGTTGAAAGAGGCCATTCTGTAAATGACACTATCAGGTCAACTAAGGAACTTAAAAACCTCGGGTTTAAAATAAACTACCACTTTATGCTTGGGCTTCCAGGAAGCAGTGAAAAACATGACAAAGAGCAGCTGCTCAGGCTTTTCTCTGAGCCTGAGTTTAAGCCGGACATGCTTAAGATTTACCCGACACTAGTAACAAAGGGAACTAAGCTTTATGAAATGTGGAAGCAAGGGCAGTACAGAGCAATAACCAACGAGTCAGCTTCAAGAATACTTAATGAGGCTCTGCCTAAGCTGCCACGCTATGTAAGAGTGATGAGAATCCAGAGAGACATTCCCGGAAATGTAATTGAAGCAGGTGTAACAATTACAAACATTAGGCAGGTTCTTACAGACGGGGGCATTGGCAAAAGAAGTAGGGAGATACGCTCAAGAGAAGCTGGCAGGATTCAAAAAAGCAGTGAAGAGCCTCAGCAAAGTGAAAAGAAAGAAATGTATTGCCAGGAATATTCTGCTTCGGGCGGAAAGGAATATTTCATAAGCATGGAAAGCCAAAACAGAAGCATTATTTTTGGGTTTTGCAGGCTTAGGATTCAAGAAGAAAAAAGTTTAGGAACTGCTGAAAAAAAAACTGCTCTTGTAAGAGAGCTTCATGTTTACGGAAAAGCTTCAGGAATCGGCAAAAAAGAGATTATTCAGCATCAGGGAATCGGAAAAGCACTTTTAGGCGAAGCAGAAAAGGTTTCCAAAATTAAAGGTGCATCAGGAATCAAGGTAATCTCAGGCATCGGGGCCCGGGAGTATTACAGAAGGCTTGGCTACAGGAAAAGCGGCAGCTATATGGCTAAGAGATTCTGCCCTGCAAAACCTTAACTACTTTTGCTTTTGGGCCTGGAGAAACAATATAGCTTACATTCTTCAGCTGGGTGCTTTTGCATGAAGAGCAGACCATAACCTTGTAAAACCTTTCAGAACAAGAGCAAAAGCTTGCCTGGCTTATCTGCGAGCCGCACCTTATTGCAAATTGATTCTGGCATTTCTCTCAGTAACTGCTCAAGCATGCCTGCGTTTTCAGGCAGTTCTATTTAAAACTTACTGAGTAAAAGCCTGTAAAAAGAGAACTTTTATAAAGACACTGCCAGTAAAATAAGGCATGGACAGCTTTGGATTTGGGCAGAAAGGCCCGGCTCAAAAAGACTCAAAGCCAAAAAAAGGAGAATCCCTTTTGGCCGGAAACCTTGAAAACATAAACAGAAGGCTAAAGCTAAATGAAGAAAAGACAAACCTTCTTTCAAGAAAGTTTGAGCTCATGGAGCAAAACTTTGTGAATTTCCAGAGAAAAAATGACGCTCTCACAAAATCCACAAACGAAGAATTAACAGAATTCAGGAAGGAGCTAGAAGAAATCAAGGAAGTGCTCATAAAAATAAAAGATGACATGAAAAAGGTTGCAAAAAAGCAGGAAACTGACGCGCTTAAAAAATACCTCCAGCTCTGGAACCCTGTGCAGTTTGCTACAAGGGAAGATGTTCTGATGATGATTGAAAGAAGAATAAATGAAAAGAAATAAATATTAAAGCAAGAATAAAGATAAAAAAGAGAGAAAGAAAATGCCGGAAAACTACGAGCTGCAGAGCTTAATGAGCACAATTGCATTTAAAAGAAGCCAGGGCTCATCAGACTACCAGATTGTACAAGAGCTGATTGCGCAGGGACACAAAACCTCAGTAATATACGACGCGATCAACCAGCTGGATCTTAAGCAGGCTATAGCTTCTCCGGTTTCACCCAAACAGGACAACCAGGAGCCTTCTCCTCAACAGCCCTCTTTTCCTGCTTCTTCAACTAACGAGCCTGCCAGGGAACCTGTAAACAGGCCTCCTGTGCGCCCCGCCCAGGTTAACCAGGAGGTGCCCTTTGAAAGCAGAGAGCAGGAGGTTGATGCCCAAAGCCCTTACCAGAACGAGCAGCAGGAGCAAGAAGCTCCGGAAGAGGCGATGCCCCAGGGCGAGCTGGGCGAGCAGATGATGGAAAGGATTCAGGAGATAAGCGAAGCCATCATTGAAGAAAAATGGGATGAGCTAATCAGAAACGTGCAGAAGATAGTAAAATGGAAAGACAGGGTAGAGGTAAGGATTGGCGAGATTGAGAATAAGATGGCTGCTGTTGAGGATGAGGTTTCCAAGATATACAAAAGCCTCTTCTCAAAAATGGAAGAGTATGACTCCCACATTCAGGAATTCGGAACAGACATAAAAGCCATGCAGCAGGTTTTCAAAGAGCTTCTCCCGCAGTTTGTTTCAGGAGTGCACCAGATGAATGATGTCCTTTCAGGAATAAAAGGCACGCAGAAAAAAGAGCCGAGAAGCTCATGTGTTAGAGATGAACTTCATAGCAAAGAAAGCGACGAGAAAAATCAGGACTAAGCCAAGCACCTTCTCATTAAAGAAGCTTTTCATAAGGTTTTCCCTAAACTGGTCTTCTTCTGTTAATTCAGACTGATTTCCAGCAGAAGGGCCTTGCTGGAGCAAAGCCGGGCCATAAATGTTTGAAAGAATAGAAACAAGAATAATTATTATCACTATAAACACAAACCAGCTGGCACTTTTTTCCGTCCCAAAAATGTTTGTGATAAATTCCTTGTCTCCAAACCCAAACAGCTGGGACAAAAGAAGCAGAAACACTATAACAACCATCACAAGCACAACCGTGGGAATAAATTCCTGAAGGAAAGCAGAATTGATTGAGGTTGTTGAAATGAAGAATGCAAAAACAAGCGAGATTATTGCATGCACACCCTTATTTTCGCCGAGAAATTTCTTAGAGCTCAGAAGGGCATAAGAAATCGCATAGACAAAAATAAAAACGAAAATAGGCATAATGAAATTCATTAAGTTTGATGTGAAGATTGACGCCATTCCTATTCACCACAGCCTAAAGGCAAAACACTAAGAGCGCATTTTTCCATTATGTTTTCTTTTCCCCAAAAAAGTCAAAGAAGCTTTTTAGTCCCTTTGAAAACGAGTTAGCCGGCTTATTATTCGGTGTCGGCTCCCTGACTACCAGCCAGATGATAATCCCGAATACAAGAATAGCAACGAGCACCATTTGTATGTCGGGGTCATTTAAAAAGCTAAGCCACTCGGGAAATCCTACAGACCTATCGAACCACCCGGCAGCATTTCCAAATATCAGCAAGACAACAAAAGCGCTCAGAAGAACCAATATGCCGCTCAGGTTGCCCCTGTTCATATCAACTCCAAAAGCCCCGATAATTATGAAAAACATAACAATAGCTATAATAAAACCCACCATCGCAGGAACAATTGTATTCAGCATCTTTACTATATTGAGGCTGTCCGGAACCTGCGCAGTAATGCTCAGGCTGACCACCAGAAAAGCAAAGATAAAAGAAATCATTACATCAAACTGCTTTCTTCCGCCAAAAAGCTTTAAAGAATGCAGGACCGAATACAAAATTGTAAATATCAGCACAAAGGGAATAAATACTTCCCCAAACCCTATTCTTTCCAGGCTATAAAACATCTCATTAAAATTAAAGCTCATTTATTACCACCCTTTGATTTTGGTTCCTTTACTATCAAGACCATTGCAACTATAAGCACAGCCAATAATATAATTGTTGTGAGCACTGTCCCAGTTAAGACATAATCCATAAAAAAATTGCCAACCACCTCTCCAAAGCCTCCCATGCCTGCTGCATGAAAGAAAATCACAATGATTACAACTGCTCCAACAGCCATAAAAGAGTACTTAACTGCTGCTGGAACATTAAACTCTTTTTGCTTTTCAGAAGGATGAAAAAGCACCCCCAAAGTCACCAGGTATATGAATATCAGAACAATGAAAAGCACAATGCTTGCCAGCATTTGGTTTATTATTGTAACTATTTTTGTTGAAGCTACAACCAGAAGGGCAATGCAGAAAGATACCATTGCATTAAGGTTTTTCCTTGGCACATCAACCCCGTTAACTTTCTCAATCCCAAGCATCCTGGTCTTTTCAAATATCGCAAACATCAGCGTAAATACAAACAGGAAGGGCAGGATTACATCGTAAAGCCCAAGAGAATTCAATACTTCAATTGCTCCCCTGAACAGAGAAGGTTCTGGCTCCATAACTCTTTTTTGCTCAACAACATATATAAATGTTTCTATTTTCAAGGTCAAAGCCTGCCTTAAGAATCAGGCAAATGAGCCTTAGGCAAAAAAGAAAAGCAATTGCCTGAAAAAAACGCATGTTTAAAAACCCAAGAACACAAAGCAAAAAAACAAAACACCTAAAAAAAAAACGAAAAATGAAGGAATCAAGCCAGCTAAAGACAGAAATAAGAATTGGGAAAAAAGGCCTTACTGAGACTGTTATCAAAGAGATTTCAGCCAGAACAAAAAAGAAGAGCCTGATTAAGGTTAAATTCCTTAAGTCGTTTTTTTATAACCCTGACATTAGCAAGAAAGAGACTATAAAAGAAGCCCTGAAAATAATAAGCGAAAAAGCCAATGTAAAGGTTCTCGAAACCCTGGGCAGCACATCGGTTCTCTCTAAGAAATAAGGTGCAGTAATCCATATTAAAACTCTTAAAAGCACAGTTCCTTTAGAAATGTTTATAAAGGAACTCCTCATCTAGAACAGAATGGCAAAAAGAGAAAAGAGCAGGTTCGCCGAAGGCTCAAATGAAGACGGAGAGCCCATAAGAGTCAGGCTGCCCGAAGGAAGGCAGGTTTTAGGAATACTTGAAACCAGGCTAGGCGGATCAAGAAGCAGGGTAATCTGCTCAGACGGCAAGGTTAGAGTCTGCAGGATACCTGGCAGGCTAAAAAGAGACCTTTGGGTAAGGCCAAATGACCTCCTGATCATTGAGCCGTGGGAATTTGATGGTGATTCAAAGGGGGATGTGCTTTACAAGTACAGAAGGTCCCAGGTTGACTGGCTGAGAAAAAGAGGCTTCCTGAAGCCATTTGAAGAAATGTCTGATTTTTGAGGTTTAGAGATTATGCCAAAAAACAAAACGCTTGTTCCTCTTGCGCAGCTGAGGAAAGTAGCATGGGAGAAAGAATTCAGGATCTCAAAACCGGCTACAGAAGAGCTTAGGGCTGAGCTGGAGGCTTATGCCTCAAAGGTAATCAAGGAAGCCATTAAAATAGCGAAAGTCTCAGGCAAAAAAACAGTCCAGGAGAAGGATGTTGATCTTGCAATCAAGCTGGTAAAAAATGAAGCAAGGCAGTAGGATTTCTGTTTTTTCTTTAATTGACCGGTCCGATATTGTTATTCACGTAATTGACTCCAGGATGCCGGATATTACAACAAATAAAGAGATTGCAGAATTTTGCGAAGACAAGGAAAAAACCCTTCTTTATGCTCTCAATAAAGCAGACCTTTTTCCTGGAAAAATAAAAAGAAACTCTAAAAATCACTTTCCTGTTTCTTCTTCAACCGGCCAGGGAATCAATGCACTTAAGGAAAGAATTAATGCATGCTCAAAAGCCCTGCTAAAGAAGGGAAAAGAAACAGTTCTTATCTGCGTAGTCGGATATCCAAACACAGGAAAAAGCTCCCTTATCAACTCCTTGTCAAAAGGCGGGAAAACAAGAACTTCCCCAACAAGCGGCTTTACCAAGGGAGTCCAGCTAATAAAGCTAAAAGAAAGAATATACCTCTCTGACAGCCCGGGCATTATCCCGATGAAAGAGAAAGAAGAAACACTTTTAGCCTTGATAGGAGCTAAAGATATCAGCAAGATAGAAACCCCCGAATCCGCCGCTGAAGAGATAATTGAAGCCAACAGAAAAGCAGTCTGCTTTCATTATGGAATCCATGATTTTATTCTGGACCAAAAAGAAACTGAAAAAAAAACTGAAGCCAATCCCATAATACATGCTGTTGCAAAAAAGCTCAACTTTCTTTCAAAAGGCGGCTCCCTTGACATAGACCGAGCCTCAAGAAAAATCATCTCTGACTGGCAGAAAGGAACAATCCAAGCCTCAAAAAAAGCTCTAAGCAAAACAACAAAGAGCTCAAAAAACAATTAGAGCCAGAAAGCTTTTTGAGAAGGTTGAAAAGAACAGCAAAAAGCCATAACATTAAAATAATCCAAGAAGGCTTATTAAAGATGAGAATTTTCGCATTTTCAGATACACACGGGAAGAAATCCCTGCTAAAGAAAGCACTGAAACAGGCAAAAGAAGCGGATATTCTTGCCTGCCTGGGAGATATCAGCTTTTTTGAAGAGGGCCTTGAAGAAAGCACCAGAATTTTAAACAAAGCAGATAAAAAATGCCTTATTATCCCAGGAAACCATGAGGGAACAAGGAACCTAAGGCAGGCCTGCAGTGATAAAAAAAACCTTATATTCTTTCACAAAAAGGTTCTTAGAATAAAAGATGTCTTGTTCATAGGCTATGGGACTGGCGGATTTGAACAAAAAAGCAAAGAATTCGAAGAGCTGATAAAGTCAAAAAAGAGATTAATTCAGCAGGCTCAGTTTATCGTTCTGATGACTCACGGGCCGCCATACAATACCTGTGCTGATGCCTTGTATTCTGAAAAGGTTGGGAATATGTCTTTTAGGAAATTCCTTGATAAGCAAAAACAAAAAAAGGCAGTGCTTTCACTGTCTGGGCACATTCATGAAACACATGGAAGAATATGTAGAATAAACAACAATGTTACGGTTGCAAACCCTGGGCCACAAGGAATTTTTTTTGATTTTAATCCCTAAGAAGAGGTTAAAAACCGTTTTTTCTTTTTAAAATTACCTTTTTTAGTTTATAAAGGAAGCCCTGGCAAAAAGTTTTCAATAAGTCTCAGATTAGTCTCAAAACAGTCTCACAACAGTCTCAGAGACTCATTTGAGACTCCAGTGGAAATGAAGGGGTGTCGTATACAGGAAGGAACTGGGTGAGTCTCACAACAGTCTCACAACAGTCTCACAACAGTCTCACAACACATGCTGAGACTGAAGAAAAGTTTATTAAATAAGGCAGATTACTAAAAACCATGCTTAAAAGCGAGCTTGAAATCTTCAGGGAAAAAGTAAAAGACGGCTTTGCCAAGATTAAAGCCGACTTTGAAGCGAAAAACAAAGAGATTAGAAAAATAAAGGAAGATTCCCTTGAAGCAAAAAAGGATTACATAAAGATAAAAGACTTGCTTCTGGAAATAAAGAAGGACCTTGAGGAGATTAAATCAAACAGACCTACAAGTATAGTAAAAAGCCAAGCCAGCAAGAATTCGCCTGAAAAGAAAAACAGCAAGATCCTTGTACTAAACAGGCTTTTCAAGCTGCTTTCTTCGGGGAAAACAAAAACAAATGAGCTGAAAAACCAGCTTGTTAATGCAGAAAAGCTCTGCTCGAAGGCAACTTTCTACAGGTATGTTGATGAATTGATTGAAAAAAACAAAGTTGCCGGGATAAAAACTGAAGAAGGAAGCTTCCTTATGCTTAACAATGTCCAGGAGCAAAAAGATGAAGGTCTTTGAAAAAATGCAGGTCCTGAAAGACGGAAAGGTAATTCTTAACAATGCAAAGAGTCTTAGAAATCCCCTCCGGATGATGAAAGGGCTTATGTTTTCAACAAAAATCAAGGCGCCCCTGGTTTTCTGCTTCAGGCATGAAAAAAGGCTTAGCTTTCATATGTTCTTTGTATTCTACACTATTGACGCTGTTTTCCTTGACAAAAACAAGAAGGTTACTGAAATAAAGGAAAGCTTCAGGCCGTTTACAGCATACCAGACAAAAAACAAAGCTATATTTGTTATTGAGGCAGAGCAGGGCTTTGTTAAAAAAAACAGGATTAAGGAAGGGGATGTTCTTCAGTTTAAGAAGGCATAAATACCGATAATAACTAAAAAACATCCCACAACTAAGACTTCAGAGAATAATACTCCTCAATAAAAATCTTATCAAGCTCTTTTATATCCCTTATGCAATATAAGCTGCCTCTTGCTGCATCAACTATTCTTCTTGCTATGCTTTCACTCTCCTTGTTAAACGCAATGCCGACTAAAGAAAGGTGAACCTTGGAATCAGCAGCCCTTACAGCAGACGAAACAGCATGCTCAACAGGCTTTTTTCCTTTTGTTGGCATGGCGTCAGTAATAAGAAAGATGTTCTTTGAAGCTAACCTTGAGAAAAGCTCAAGGGATTCTGAGATTGCATTTGAAATATCAGTAAGGCTTATGGTCCTGATTCTTGAAATCTCCTCAATCAGGTGAAACAGGTCTCTGCTGGGCTTAATCTTCTTTGAAACCTTTTCGCTAAAAACCAGGATTCCTACCTTGTCACCATTTCTGATTGCAGAATAAGCCAGGATAACAGAAGCCCTCTTGCAGGCATGAATCTTTTCGCCTTTCATTGAAGATGATGCATCTATGCAAATAATAATCTCTGCCTGCTTAGTCGCAACCCTTTTACTCATAACCAGGTCTTCTGCATCTATGCTTCCATGGCTTCTCCTGGCTGCCTTTTTAACTGTGCCTTTCACAGCAAGATTCCGAAAAGACTGGTTTGTAAACCTAACTAATTCGTCTGGAAGCCCGGCAGGATTTTCCTGAGCCCCGGCTCTCCTGCCTGAAAAAGAAGAAATCTTATCAAGCTCCTTTAGGTACAAGCTTACTACTGACGCTTTGAAGCCCTGCTCGGTAATTCTGTTTTCATCATCAATCAGCTCTTCCTGCTTAAGCTCTTTTATGCTCTGCTCCATATTCTGCCTGAGAATTTTTCTAAATTCAGGCAGGCTAATATTTTTTTCAATATAGCTAGAATCATAGCCAAAAAGCGCCCTTACAAAAGACTCGCCAAACAGGTCCTTCGCGCTTTTGAAATTCTTAACAAACTTGTCAAAGAGAAGGTCTGGTATAAAAACAGACAGGTTGCTGTTGATTGCGTCCCCAATCAGCCTGGCCTTGCTTGAGTCAGAATCATAAACAACTGACTTAGGCAGCTTGCCCTCTTCTGAATCAGACTTGGAAAGAAAAGCCTTCTCGCCTTGCTCCAGCCCTGAAGAAAGCTCCTCTTTCCTGGAAGAAGACACGCTACGGGCAACCACCCTGAGATTCTATCCTATCGAGAAAACCAGAAAGCTCTTGATTTATAAAATCCAGCACATTTGTCTTGTACTCTTCTGATGGCTTAAGCCTCATCCTGTACATAAGAACCGAAAGGATTGAAGAGCGCATATCATCAATACAAACCTCTGACCTGCCTGCAAGAAGAGCGTTTGCCTGGGCTCTCTCATATATTGCAATTGAAGCCCTTACAGAAGGCTTTTTCTCAATCTTGCTGCTGTTTCTAAGGTGCCTGATAAAACCAGTAATAATAGAAAGCATTTCCGGGCTCACCTTGCATAGGCTTAGCCCCTTTGAGCTGACTATCGTATTCTCAACAGACTGAGTCTCGGGAAAGCCCACCTTTACCACATCAAGCCTGTCCAGGAACACATCAGAAAGGCTTTCTGTGCTGTCATCTTCAGGATTCATCGTTGCAATCATAATAAAGTCAGAATAAAGCTCAAGCTCAAACCCGCCGATTGTTGCCTTTCTCTCATCCAGCACCTGCAGAAGTGCATTCTGAAGCTTCGCAGGGCACCTGTTTATTTCATCAAAGAACAGGATGCCGTTGTTAGCCTTAAACATCTTTCCCGGCTTGAATGCCTCCAGTGAGAAAGCACCATGCTCAAGGGCTTTTTTTGGGTCAATATCCCCGATAATATCCTCAAAAGTAAGGTCAGGGCTCCCCTGGATTCTTACAAACCGCTGAATCCCTGAAAGAACCTTTTTTTTTCCTTTTCCAGAACCAGCAGACATGCAGAAAGGACAGCTTGGGTCTTCAGGGATGCAGTTAAAGCCGCAGCCTATTACCTCTATTTCACCAAGAAGGCCAGCAACATCCTTAGCAAGAGTAGTCTTTCCTGTGCCAGGTGGCCCAATAAGAACCATATGATGAGCAGACATCAAGGCCGAAAGAACCTGCTTCTTAACATCTTCCTGACCAATAAAGCCTTCAAGGCTCTTTCCTGAAACCACAGCCCTCCTAATTTCATCAAAAAGCATAAAAAGCGTAAACAGGGCGCCTTTTAAAAAATTATTGAAAAAAGCATTAAAAAAGCGGCATTAAAAAATCTTTCCGGCTCTGTTCAAAAAGTCCAAATAAAAAACAAATAATATTGTGGGCGATAGCCCTACAATATATTTCAGCCCGCATT
>OMKS01000286.1_pt1 | contig 47417 bp, 43 predicted proteins | sample 1674721 | NCBI WGS metagenome assembly OMKS01 (sample SAMN06264996, study PRJEB25208) | sediment metagenome | isolation source: hot spring sediment | place: USA: California | collected 2014-09-02 | reverse complement strand
AGAGTGGTTTTGCCGTGGTCTACATGACCAATCGTGCCGATATTTACATGGGGCTTGGTTCGTTCAAATTTCGCCTTCGCCATCTCTGTCTCCGCTTTTTGAATATTTTAATTGTATAAGTTTGAGCAATCTATTCGGCGCCGAACTATCTCAGAGGCAACCGCTTCATAGCCGTTAAATTGCATGCTGAATGTTGCTCTTCCCTGACTACGTGATCTTATCTCGGTCGAATATCCGAACATTTCCGCCAAGGGAACGAATGCGCTGACTACCTGCATTTCCCCGAGGCGATTTTCTACCCCCTGAATACGGCCGCGGCGCATCTTGATATCACTCATAATTTCGCCTAAAAACGCACCCGGCACAACCACTTCAACTTCCATTACCGGTTCAAGTATCGTTGGCTTTGTCCGCTTAATGTTTTCGTTGAAGCCTCGAGCTCCAGCCAGTTTAAAAGCAAGCTCATTCGATTCATTTTCATGCCAGTTTCCACTTTCCAGGATGGCTTTGATACCGATCATCGGGTAGCCAAACAGAGGTCCTGACAGCATAGCTTCTGCAATGCCAAGCCGAACGGGCTCGACAAATCTCGCCGGGAGCTCTGCAGGCACTGTCTGGTTACAAAAAACCAAACCTTTGTCACGTTTTTTATCCGGTTCAAGTCGAAGGCCGACCTGAGCAAAAACTGACCGGCAGCCCTCCTGACGGATAAACTGCCCCTCACATACAATGGTTTCGGTGATAGATTCGCGGTAGGCAACCTGAGGCTTGCCGACATTGGCATTAACTTTGAACTCGCGAGCCAGTCGATCCACTATTATTTCAAGATGAAGCTCGCCCATACCTGAAATTATAGTCTGCCCGCTTTCTTCGTCGTTGTTGACTTTGAAGGTAGGATCTTCGGCAGCCAATTTATCCAGAGCCTGGACTAAACGTTCCTGATCACTCTGGCTTAGGGGCTCGATAGCAACTCCGATAACCGGTTCCGGTATTTCCAGAGATTCGAGCAGAACCGCGTCTTTTTCCAGACACAGGGTATCGCCTGTGGCACTATGCCTCAGGCCGATTACGGCGACGATATCCCCGGCATAAATCTTTCTGACCTCTTCCCTTTTATTGGCATGCATCTTCAGGAGCCGGCCGATTTTTTCATATTGCCTGCGACTGCTGTTATAGAGTTGCATACCACTTTCAACAACTCCCGAGTACAGGCGCAGATAGGCCAGCTGCCCGACATGCGGGTCAGTTAAGATTTTGAATACCAAAGCCGTCGGCTGCGATTGATCACTGATTTCTACCACAACTGATTCATCTTTATCCAGTTTCCGGGCGACAATTCTTCTAACTTCAACAGGAGAAGGTAGAAAGTTGACCACTGCGTCAAGCAGAGGCTGAACCCCTATATTCCTGAATGCAGCCCCACACAGAATCGGTGTCCCTAGCAAAAGCAAGGTTGCCCTACGAACTTGCTGTTTTATATCATCAGCCTTGATTTTTTCACCTTCGAGATAACGCAAGGCGAAGTCATCATCAAGATCTGCAAGCTCTTCAATCAATCTGTTGCGATACCCTGTCGCCCGGGACAACATGTCCCCCGGCACAGCGCGCACTTCGTATTCGGTTCCCAAAGAACTTTGATCGAAATAAACAGCCTTTTCGGCTATTAGATCTATTACTCCGGTAAAGCTATCACCTTCACCCAGAGGTAACTGCAAAACCAAGGGCCTGGCCCCGAGCCTGCTTCGCATCATATTGACGACCCGATCAAAATCGGCACCGATGCGATCCATCTTATTGACAAAAGCGACCCGTGGAACCTGGTACTTAACGGCCTGACGCCAAACGGTCTCAGACTGCGCTTCAACTCCGCCAACCGCGCAAAAAACAGCGACTACTCCATCTAAGACCCGCAACGACCGTTCTACTTCGATCGTAAAATCAACATGGCCCGGAGTATCGATAATATTTATCCGGTGTTCTTTCCAAAAGCAGGTTGTAGCCGCCGAGGTAATAGTAATTCCTCGTTCCTGTTCCTGCTCCATCCAGTCCATGGTCGCGGTTCCATCATGAACCTCTCCCAGACGATGCGAAATACCGGTATAAAATAAAACTCTTTCAGTGGTGGTTGTCTTGCCGGCATCAATATGAGCCATGATGCCTATATTACGGCACTTTAATAGAGAGTACTGACGTGCCACATCGACCTGAACTGAATTTTAAATGCCTTACCAACGGTAATGAGCAAAAGCCTTATTGGCCTCGGCCATCTTGTGCGTGTCTTCGCGCTTTTTAACCGCCGAGCCACGCTTGCTTGCCGCATCGAGCAACTCAGCGGCCAATTTCTGAGCCATACTTTTCTCTCCCCGCGAACGAGAGTAGCCAACCAACCAGCGGATAGCAAGCGCCATTTTACGATCAGGCATAACCTCAACCGGAACCTGATACGTCGCCCCACCCACGCGACGTGATTTGACTTCAACCAATGGCTTGACATTTTCCAATGCGCTTTTAAAGATTGCTAGAGGCTCTTCTTCAACCCGATCCCCGATCAAGTCCATCGCCTCGTAAAAGATTCCCAGGGCCACGCTTTTCTTACCGTCAAGCATCAGCCCATTAACAAACTTGGCTACCTGGCGATCATGATATCTGGGATCTGGATTGACTTTACGTTTCTCTATCTCTCTTTTTCTGGCCATCTATCTTAAATCCTCGAAAACGATTTCTTCTAATGATAAGAAACTTTTATTACCCGGGAAAACCTATTTGGGCCGTTTAGCCCCGTACTTGGAACGACCCTGGCGACGATCCTGGACTCCGACGCTGTCCAGAGCCCCCCGAATCACATGGTAGCGAACACCGGGAAGGTCTTTCACCCGGCCGCCGCGAATCAGGACCACGGAATGCTCTTGCAAGTTATGGCCCACCCCAGGAATATACGAGGTAACCTCAAATCCATTCGTCAGGCGCACCCTGGCAACCTTACGCAAAGCCGAATTAGGCTTTTTCGGGGTTGTCGTATAAACCCTGACACAGACTCCGCGCTTCTGAGGACAGCTCTTCAAAGCCGGTGCCGTATTCTTTTTCTTAATCCGTTCCCTACCTTTACGAACCAACTGGTTAATCGTCGGCATTTAAACTTCTCCGTTTGGATTTATATCAGAACTCGCCTTCGGATACGAAAAGAGCCCGCGCTTCTAACAGTTATCACATAGCTTGTCAAGCTCTTTCTTGACTTGATCCGAAAAAAGAACCCGGAACCTCGTTGCCGGAAGACTCAGAGGACTTATCACTTGCTTCTTGATAAATACCATCATTATCAGAAATACTCAGCCAGCGCTTAAGTTTGCTGGAGTTCAGGTGGCTTTCCGTAGCGCCTAGCAAACCCCAGTCGTTTCTCCCCGCGCATGAAGCCTATTAAATCTACTCCTGGTTGAGCGCTCTAACGCGCTCAACCACGGGCCGAAGGAGTACTTAAAAACTGAGATTTCAGCACCGTGAATCGAAGGTAATCACCTTTCAGACCCAAAACAACTACCATTATTTTTGATTATCTCTTAATTTTCACTAAGAGTTTTGCGCATAGATTCCAGATTGGCGGCGGCGGTGTCATTCTCAGACCACAAAGCCAAAGCCTCCAGGTAAGCTTTCTCAGCAAGCGGATAATCAGCCAAATAGCGGTGCGCCATGCCGAAATTCGTCAGACTCACCGAGAGGGCGCGCTCGTAACGCTCAAAAGGCTCTAGTTCTATTTTGTCGGCGGCAAGACCTTCACGACTACGAGCCAACTTTGCCAGAGTTTCAGGATTCGGCCGATTCTCATTCAGCCACTTTCGATACGCGGCGATACTCTTCTCAAAATAACCCAGACCGGCCAAGATCTCGTTTTTATTAGCGGCCAGATCCGCCCGGCTTTTAATCTCTTTGCCCCCGTCACCATAAATACCGATACGCAGGTGAATGGTCCCCAGAGCGTTGTTGACAATCGCGAAATAAAAATCACTACTGAGATCAATGCCCGGAATGGCTCGCAACATTTTCTCGGCTTCGGCATAACCTTTCAGGGCCTGTTCAAATCTCCCCCGGACCATCTGTTTTTCAGCTTTACTGTAGACTTGCATCGGCGCCTTATAAGCCGCATTTTCACCCAAGCTGCGTTCAGCCACATCACGCCAGAGAAAAAACATGGCTACGACTGCAGAGAGCAGGACAATCAGGGCAACCATTTTCATTTTCCGGTTTAAAACCAGTAATTCGCCGCCCAGTAAAGCCATTTCAAACCTCTATCCTTATATTATTTACATGTTATGCCGCTCAACCCGAGGTTGTCTCCTATACTCACATGCCAGGGCCTTGTCAACCGATTTTACTCCTCATTTCCAGACCTCCGCCGCCAATCGCCGGAAAAGACCAGCGAAATCTCCGGTAGTCATTATAACCACCAATTCCTTTTCCCCGCTTCGACTCTTAAGCTGCTCGAACAGGACTTCAATCCGCTGAAAAGCTTGGGCCGGTTTGCCGGCGGTGCATAAATTCTCCGCCAGCATCCCCGTATTCAAGGCCTCGTTCTCAGGCAATAAGGCCAAACCATGAACCGGGGCCAGCCAGACCTCATCGGCGGCGGCAAAGGCACCCTCCAGTTCACGCTGAAAAAGATTGCGTCTACTGGTTGCGGTGCGTGGTTCAAAAACCGCCAGCACACGATAAGCGGGGAAATGCTCACGCAAAGCGGCAAGGGTTTTGCCAACCGCAGTGGGATGATGGGCAAAATCGCTGATATAAATGGTATTTCCGCAACGGCCAACCAGTTCCTGCCGCCGTTTGACCCCGGCAAAGGTTCGCAATCCAGCCAAGATTTCGTTTTCGGGCAAGCCCAGCTGGAGCATCATAACCAGCACCGCCAGAGCGTTCTCAGCATTATGACGCCCCAAAACCCCAAGGGAAAACTCAAAGTCAGCCCCGTTTTCGGCGGCGTAACGAACTCGCCCTCCCGCCGCCTGAGGTCGGTATTCAAGCAGCCGATAATCAGCTGCGGGCGACCAGCCGTACGTCAGCACCCGACATGGAGCCTTCGGTAAAAGCTCAGCCAGAACCGGACAATCTGCTGCCGCGACCAGCAGCCCGCTCGGCGGTAAACTCGCGATCAGGCCTCTGAATTCGTCCACGATTTCATTCAGACCGGCGAACAGATCCGCATGATCCATTTCGATTCCGGTAATGATCAGATGAGTCGGCCGATAGTGATGAAATTTGGCATGACGATCAAAGAAGGCACTGTTATACTCATCCCCTTCGAGAACAAAATCGGCTTTACCAGTCAGTCGGTAGTTAGTCGAGAAATTTATCAGCTCTCCCCCGATCATAAAGGAGGGCTCCACTCCACAACATTCCAGACTCCAGGCCAGCATCGAGGCTGTCGTGGTTTTACCGTGAGTGCCGGCAACCACCAGACGACGCCCGGCCGTCACCAGAAACTCGCGCCACAGAGTTTCCGGCAGCGAACGACACTCAAGCCCTAATTCCCGAGCCCGTATCACCTCCACATTGCTGCGGGCGGCAACGTTGCCGACAACCACCAAAGACAACTCGCTACTGAGTCGGGCGGGCTCGTATCCCAAGCCTACATTTATGCCCCGGGCGGCGAGCAACTCACTCATCGGCGGGTAGGCGGCGGCATCGGAACCAGAGACCCACCACCCCCGTTCATGAAGCATACCGGCCAAAGCCGCCATCGCCGTCCCGCAGATGCCAATCAGGTGGACTTTTTTCATCCCGGCCGTTGCGCCGCCATCATTTAAATCATCCTTTGCAACCTCGGCAAGCTTCTGCCCGCGATGCATTTCTTCACGTCGGCGCTTCTCCTCCAATCCTGAGACCCCGAAACGGCGCCCAAGCTCCGCAGCCACGGACTCAGGGGAAAGCCCCCGCGAAGCCATCAGGACCAACAGGTGAAAGGTCAGATCGGCAAGTTCATGAACCAGAGCTTCAGAGCCTGATTGCTTGGCCGCCAGAATAACTTCACAGGCCTCTTCCCCGATTTTTTTCAAAATCCGGTCTGGATCATTCCCGAGAAGTTCAGCCACGTAAGAATCGGGGCGGGGGCGATCCCGGCGCGCACAGATCAGGCGGTAAACTTCAGCTATCACCGAACCCTGACTCCGCGTTCTCTAAGATAGGCTTTAGCCTGGGTGATGGTATATTCACGATAATGAAAAATCGAGGCGGCCAACGCGGCGCTGGCAGCCCCTCGTGTCAGGCCCTGATAGAGATGTTCAAGGCTACCGACCCCTCCCGAGGCAATCACCGGCACCGCAACGGCATCCACAATTGTACGGGTCAGCTCCAGGTCAAAACCATCCTTGGTGCCATCCCGATCCATGCTGGTCAGGAGAATTTCACCGGCCCCGTAATCGACCATGCGCCGAGCCCAGGCCACTGCATCGATTCCGGTCGGTTCACGGCCGCCATAAATATAAACCTCCCAACCGTCACCTACTGATCGGGCCTTGGCGTCAATCGCCACCACAATACACTGGCTGCCAAAACAATAAGCCGCTTCCTTGACAAATTCCGGCCGGTGCACAGCGGCGGTATTGATCGAAACCTTATCGGCGCCGGCGTTGAGCAGAGCCCGGATATCATCCAGAGTTCGAACCCCTCCACCGACAGTCAGGGGAATAAAAACCTGCTCGGCAGTGCGGGCAACCACATCCAGAATAATCGAGCGCCGATCACTGGAAGCGGTAATATCGAGAAAAGTCAATTCGTCTGCGCCCTGTTCATCATACATCGCGGCCACGGCCACCGGATCACCGGCATCCCGCAAGCCGACAAAATTAACCCCTTTTACCACTCGGCCGTCCTTGACATCAAGACAGGGAATAATCCTTTTCGCCAACATTACAACCCTCCCTCTCCGTCAGCCAAAGCCTGAGCTTGCCCCAAGTCAAGACTGCCTTCGTAAAGCGCCCGGCCGGTAATCGCCGCCTGCACTCCGGATTTTTCCAGCGGCAACAAGACCCTGATGTCATCCAGCGTGGCGATTCCGCCCGATGCAATCACCGGAATGGAAACTATCTCCGCCAGAGAGCGGGTTTCTTCCAGATTAACACCACTGCGCATCCCGTCCCGCAAAATGTCGGTGTAGACGATCGCGGCAACCCCGCAATCCTCAAAACCACGCGCCAAATCCAGGGCCTGGACACGAGTGGCCTCGGCCCAGCCCCGAGTCGCGACCCACCCTTGCCGAGCATCAATGCCGACACAGATCCGTCCCGGAAAAGCCGCCGCCGCCTGCCTGACAAGTTCCGGCTTTTCCACGGCCACCGTTCCCAGAATGACTCGTTCCAAACCAAGTTCAAGATAGGCCGCAATCGTTTCCAGATCTCGAATCCCGCCGCCCAGCTGACAGGGAATCGTCAGGGCGGCGACAATCTCTTCGATAACCGCGCGATTTACCGGAACTCCGGCAAAGGCGCCATTGAGATCGACCAGATGCAGATACCTGGCCCCCGCAGATTGCCATTTTAGGGCCATGGCCACCGGGTCGCCGGAGAAAACCGTATCATCCTCCATCCGACCCTGCCGCAACCGCACACAATTACCATCTTTAAGATCAATCGCCGGCATGATAATCATCTTTTATCTGACTCCTCCCGAGACCGGGAAAGTTTTCCACCAGCTCGGCAATCCCGACATCGGCAAATTCGCGGGCCGTCAACCACCTGCCGCCGCCGCGTATAAAGTTTCGCAGATTGGTAATATCGTCACTTAAGGATTTCTGGGTCTGGTCAAAAACCGCATACCAGACCTTGCGGCCGCTGCGGGCATCGACCATCGCCACCTCAAAAAACACCGAGGCCGGACTGAGTGCTGAGATGGGGCCGCCGACCCTTTCCTCAAAACGGTTGACCGCGCCAAAAAGTAAAACCTCAACCCCCAGACGCCGACCGATTTCAGCCATCGGCGCCTGACCGACCAAAGGCAGCACGTTAACCGCCGTTTCCGGTTCAACTACCTTATATTTTCCATAAATTGCAATTTCCCGCGCCAGCGACAGGGCCAGTTCGTAACCAATACCGCTGTCGATCTGGTCGCAGATAATCTTGCCCCCGTCGGGGCGGCAGGAAGGATAGGCTTGCGCACAACTTTGACAGCCGCTCACATCAAACGGCATAACCGCAATCCGGGTAAACGGAGGAACTTCCTCGACCGCGCGCACCCGAACATCCTTGCTCGTACAGGCTACACAGAAGATCGCCATCAGACACAGCAAGACACTCCGCCAAACAACGGCAAAGACCTCAGGCTTGATCATTTTTTCTTCCTTTCACTCCAGCGCCGCAAAGGCCCGGAAAAGGGCTAGTCCCTGCTGCTGACTCTTTTCTGGATGGAACTGGGTCGCTAAGACATTGTCAAAGGCTACAGCCGCCACGAACTCACCGCCATAATCCGTTTTCGCAGCGATCACTTCCGGATTCTCGGGAACCACGTAATAAGAGTGAACAAAGTAAAAATAGGCGGCCGGATCAAGCCCGTCGAGCACGGCGCAGTCTTTGGTTTTGACAACCTCGTTCCAGCCCATATGGGGAATCTTCAGAAAAGCGCCGGGACGATCCGGATCCGGCAAATCCACGGCAAAAGGCCGGACCTGGCCCTTGATCACCCCAAGTCCGGCATGGCATCCAAATTCCAGGCTCTCACTGAACAGCAACTGCAACCCCAGACAGATACCTAAAAAAGGCTTTCCAGAAGCAATGGCGCGCAGCACCGGATCAATCAAAGCAAAGTTTTCCAGATTATCCATGCAATCCCGAAAAGCTCCGACTCCCGGTAAAATAACGGCCCGGGCATCGGCCAACAGCTGTGGGCTGCGAGTAATCACTGCCCGGCGACCGAACTTTTCCACGGCCTTCTGCACACTGCGCAGGTTGCCCATACCATAATCAACAATCGCGATCATTTTACAAAACCCCTTTTGAGCTTAACACCTGGCCCGCGAGTTCCGTCCGCGGCGTCCAGGCCCGGCGCAGGGCGTGGGCGACGGCTTTAAAAGCCGACTCGAAGATATGATGCTGATTTTTACCATAATGGAGATTCAGATGTAAAGTCAGACCCCCATGCACTGTCAGCGCCCGAAAAAACTCCTCGATCAGTTCACTGTCAAGCTCGCCCACCTTGGGGGTTCGTAGAGCCAGGTTGAAAACCAGAAAAGGTCGTCGCGAGATATCAACAACCGCTGAACACAGGGACTCATCCATCGGAATCAAGGCCTCTCCGTACCGGGCAAGACCGCCAAGTTCACCCAGGGCCTGACTTAAGGCCCGCCCCAGACAAATCCCCAGATCCTCGACCGTGTGATGAAAATCGACCTCCAGATCACCTTTCGCCAGAATCTCCAGATCGCTGCCGCTGTGCCGGGCGAAGAGGGTCAACATGTGATCCATAAAAGGAATTCCGGTTTCAATCCGGCCCTCCCCTTGGCCCTCCAGGGTCAGAAGCAGCTGAATATCGGTTTCGGCGGTCTGCCGGCGGATTTCGGCGCAACGTACATTACTCCCCATGAACTCCCTCCCGATCAGCAGCCAGACGCAGACTGACAGCCCGACCATGGGCCGCGAGGCCCTCCATTTGCGCCAGCGCGGTTACCGGACGACCATAACGTCCGAGCGCTGCCGGACTAAATGAGATAACACTGCTTTTTTTGAGAAAATCATCCACGCCCAAGGGCGATGAAAAACGAGCCGTGCCTGCGGTCGGCAAAACATGATTGGGGCCGGCCAGATAATCTCCCAGAGCCTCCGGGGTGAAATGGCCGAGAAAAATCGCCCCGGCATGACGAATCGCGCTTAAAGCAACCATGGGTTCCGCGACCGCCAGTTCCAGGTGTTCGGCCGCGAAACGGTTGGCGAGCTCCAGGGCTTCTTCCAGACTTCCGGTAGTAATCAGAGCGCCCTGATCAGCCAGAGCCTGCCGGGCGATGCCCGCCCGCGGTAAAAGCGAAAGCTGCCGGGCCAGCTCTTCCCGGACCTCGACACATAATTTAGCGGACGGGGTCACTAAAACCACGACCGCCAGTTCATCATGTTCGGCCTGGGAAAGAAGATCGGCCGCAATGAAAACCGGATTGGCGCCATCATCAGCCACGACCATGATTTCGCTGGGACCGGCGACCATATCGATCCCAACCCGACCAAAGACTTGCCGCTTGGCCTGAGCTACGTAGATATTGCCCGGCCCGACGATTTTATCGACCGGGGCCACCGATGCAGTGCCGAAAGCCAGCGCCGCGACGGCCTGGGCCCCGCCGATGCGGTAAATGCGAGCCACGCCGCTGAGCCGGGCGGCCGCCAGAACTGCGGGGTTGTAACCCTGAGACGCCGGCGAAACCATGACGATTTCATCAACCCCGGCAACCCGGGCCGGAAGAGCGTTCATCAGCACCGAAGAAGGATATGAGGCCTTACCCCCTGGCACATAAATACCAATCCGGGACAGCGGGGTAATCTTCTGCCCCAGCAGGACGCCGTTTTCATGATCGTCAAACCAGGACTGCCGGCGTTGACGATCGTGATAAGCGGTAATCCGTTGCACCGCAAGCTCAAGATCGGCCAACTGCTCCCGGCCGATTTGCGTAAAAGCCGCGTCGATCTCCGCCTCGCTCACGACAATCCCAGCAGTCGTTAAATCAAGCCCATCAAAACGCCGCGTGTAGTCAAACAGGGCGTGGTCGCCTTCACACCGAACGCGCTCAAGAATTTCAGCAACCACTCCGTCGACGGCCGGGTCAAAGCCCTGATTACGTTCGCAGAGCCGTGCGAAAAAATCAGCAAAATGCGGATCGGTGCTTGAATGAATTTTTACCATGTTCCTCTCTCTGCCCCGACTTAACTTGCCCGCAAGCGCAAAAAGGGTTTTCCGCGCAGCGGCGGCGTCAGATTTCCTGACGCCGCTGAATATCGGCTCCCAGCGCTTGAAGTTTTTTTTCGAATCCGGCATAACCGCGATCCAGATGGTAGACTCGTGACATCACGGTTTCCCCTTCGGCGGCCAGGCCGGCCAGCACCAAACCGGCGCTCGCCCGCAGGTCGGAGGCCATGACCGGAGCCCCGGAAAGCGCCGTAACGCCACGGACCACCGCCGTGCGGCCCTCGACCTCGATATCGGCCCCCATGCGCTGCAGTTCAAAAACATGCATGAAACGATTTTCAAAAACAGTTTCACTGATAACACTGGTTCCCTGAGCCAAAGCCAGAAGAACCATGATCTGGGCCTGCATGTCGGTGGGGAAACCAGGATAGGGCATGGTTTTGACATCCAGGGAACGTAAACCCAGATCCCGGCGCCGCACCCGCACCGCCGTCCCCGCCAACAAGTCCTCCTCATGAAAAACGGTCAAGGGTTCAATAAGCAGTCCGATCTCCTGCAATTTACTGACAACCCCGCCCAGGGCCGCCAGCGGTGCATTACGAATCACGATATCTCCGCCGCTGATGCCTGCGGCCACCATGAAGGTTCCCGCTTCGATGCGATCAGGCATCACGCGATAATCCGCGGCCGCCAACCGTTCAACCCCGGTAATCGTAATCGTATGCGTCCCTTCGCCCTCGATCCGAGCCCCCATTTTCCTCAGGAAACAAGCCAGGTCGACAATCTCCGGTTCACGGGCGGCATTGCGCAAAACGGTCACCCCCCGGGCCAAGACCGCCGCCATCATCAGGTTCTCGGTCCCGGTCACGGTAGTCAGGTCAAAACTGATATCGGCCCCCCGCAGCCGTTCGGCCTGACCTATGATATAGCCATGTTCAACCTTAATCCGGGCCCCCATCATCTCCAGCCCCTTGATATGAAGGTTGACCGGGCGCGCCCCGATCGCGCAGCCTCCGGGCAATGATACCCGGGCCCGACCGAAACGGGCCATCAGCGGCCCGAGCACCAGAATTGAGGCCCGCATAGTCTTTACCAACTCATACGGGGCTTGCTGGTTTTTGAGACGCTCGGCGACAATGGCGAGGGTGCTGCCCGAAACCATGGTTTCCGCACCCATCCCCTCCAGCAGGCTCCGGATAGTTCCGATATCTCTGAGATCAGGCATATTTTCAAGCCGGCTACAACCGTTTTCCGCAAGCAGGGTAGCGGCGATCAAGGGCAGGGCAGAATTTTTAGCCCCATCAATCGTAACCTCGCCGGACAAGGGCCGACCACCTTTAATAATTATACTTTCCAACCCAGCTCCAAAAAATTTCAAGCACCTGATTGACTTTCCCGGCGTGGCTCAAACAACCCCCTCACCACCCTTTCCCGGCAAGCCAGATCCATGCGCGTAGAGATAGCACTGTAACCGCATGATGCCAAGATATTTTTAACCGCTTCCGCCTGCCCGTCACCTACTTCAAACATCAACCCTGCACCTGGAAGCATAAACCTTCGCGCGGCCACGCTGATCCGTCGATAAAAATCAAGCCCGTCAACTCCCCCATCCAAAGCCGCGGCAGGTTCATGGCGCACCTCCGATGGCAGCCCTGCCATTTCCGCCGAGACGATATAAGGCGGATTAGCGACAATCAATCCAAACACCGAGGATTCGGAACCAATTTCAGCAAACAGATCGGACTGCAGCCAGGAAACATTCGGCAAACCCAGTTGCCGGGCATTGATGCAGGCAATTTCCAGGGCGGCCGGACGCAGATCAACCCCACACCAGGAAAATCCTGAAACCTGCGAGAAATGGCGCGCCAAGGCTAAAATAATATTGCCGCATCCGGTACCTAGATCAAGTACTCCACAACCGTGAGGAAAGGTATTTTCAAGAAAAGTAATCGCCTCTTCCACCAGATGTTCGGTTTCAGGCCGAGGAACCAGCACTGCAGGACTGACCTTGAACGGCAGAGACCAGAACTCTTTTTCACCCAACAGGTACGCTACCGGGACCCCCCGGCGGCGTTCAAGAATGAGTTCTTTGAAAGAAGCCAGTTCGGAAGCGGCCAGCGGCTGGTCGAAACGCAGATAAAGATCAAGACGGGGACAAGCAAGAACCCGGGCCAGCAAAAGCTCCGCGTCGAGTCTGGGGGAGGAAATACCATATTTCGCCAGGTACGGTGCGGCCCAGTTAAGCAGGCTGAGCACCGTCCAGAGTGAACTCATGAAGTGGGACCTCGCAGGGCTTCGGCCTGATAATGAGAGACCAACGCGGAAAGCAACTCATCGATTTCACCACTCATAATTGTCTCTAGCCGATGCAGGGTCAACCCGATGCGATGGTCGGAAACCCGTCCCTGAGGGAAATTATAAGTCCGAATCCGTTCGCTGCGATCACCACTGCCAACTTGTAGACGACGTTCAGAACTTATTTGATCATGCTGCTCCTGCAAACGCAGATCCAGCAACCGGGAAGCCAGAACTTTCATTGCCCGAGCCTTGTTTTTATGCTGCGAGCGTTCATCCTGACTGGCAACCACCAGTCCGCTCGGCAGATGGGTGATCCGCACCGCGGAATCAGTAGTGTTGACGCTCTGCCCTCCGGGACCCGAAGAGCGATAAATATCTATCCGCAAATCCTGAGGATTGATTTCAACATCAACCTCATCGGCTTCCGGCAGCACGGCCACGGTCACGGCCGAGGTATGAACGCGACCCTGTGATTCCGTGGCGGGCACCCGCTGCACCCGATGCACCCCGCTTTCATATTTAAGCCGGCTGTAAACCCGTTTACCCTTGACAAGAACAATGATTTCCTTCAACCCGCCGACTCCGGTTTCACTGCGGCCCAGTTCTTCGATCTGCCAACGCTGTCGCTCGGCATAACGGGCATACATGCGAAAAAGGTCGGCCGCGAACAAGGCCGCCTCTTCGCCCCCGGTCCCCGCCCGTATTTCCAGAATCACATTCTTTTCGTCATTGGGATCCTTGGGCAGGAGCAGAAACTTAATCTCTTTTTCCAGCGCCTCTTGCCGCCGCTCCAGAATCGGCAGTTCGTCGTAAGCCAGCCCCCGAAGATCCTCGTCGTCGTCTTTCAGTATTTCACGATGCTCCTTGATTTCATCAACCAGCTCCCGGTAAAGACGAAACGCCTCCACCACCGGACGCATATCGGAAAGTTCTTTGTTGACCTCCTGATAACGCTTGCGGTCGGCGATTCCCCCCGGTTGAACAAGTTCGGCCTCGAGATCCAGAAAACGCAGTTCCACTTCTTCAAGTTTGGCAAACATAGCTGTATTAATGATTAAAGGGAGGAAAATTCGCGGCGGACTGCAGCGGCTTCGCCGCAACTCATTTGCCCTTCCGGACAAGGCCCGACCAGACAACCGGGTCCGGCGTTTTCAAATAAAGCCGGTGCTACTTTTTTACTTTCCTGCAGCATTCTAACCGCCAGCCCCCGAATCTCCCACTGGGATCGACGACAACAGCGCAAACGGAAGAAATGACGCAGTTCACGTGCATTCATGGTAACAACAAGGCGGGTATGAGCAGCATTGGGCAGAATAAAACGAGCGTCCTCGGCACTGACCCCAGCCGCCCGGAATTCATTATACAGCGCCGCCAAGCGGCCCATTTCATCAATGTAACGGGCCACCAGATCGGAGCGCTCTGCGATGGCGGGGGGGACTTCATACGTAAAACCATCGTCAAAGGCAACGTAACGCTGGCTTTGCTGGGCAAAAGAGGCCAGCCGGTGACGCACCAGCTGATGGGTCAAGGCCCGGGAAACGCCTTCCACCATAAAGCTGAAAACTGCGTGTTCCAGAACACCATGATGCCCCAAAGCCAGCACCTTGGCGATCATTTTCCGGTCATCATCCGGCCCGAAACCCAACCCCAGAGCCTGACCATCCGCCGCCGAATAACAAAGCCGAGCGGCATTGGCCACCAAACGCTCGGCTTCCGGGGTGAAGCTCAAAAGAAAAACCAACAAATCCTGAAAACCGCCTACTTACTGTATTTGCGACGAAACTTTTCAATCCTGCCGGCGGAATCGACAAACTTCTGCTTGCCGGTAAAAAAAGGATGACACTGAGAACAGACTTCAACCTTGATCTCAGACAATGTCGACTGGGTCTCATAAGTGAAACCACAGGCGCAACTGACTTCGCACTTATCGTAATTAGGGTGAATTCCTTCTTTCATTTTAGATAGACCTCCATATTTTTTTGCAGAAAAGGAAGAAGCCGGGTTTTGTACCCCTTTCCGGATGCAATTGTCAACAAAATTTAAAATTTCAGCTGTTCATTGAGTCAAGAAAGTCGGCGTTATTCTTGGTGTCTTTCATTTTTTCCAAAAGAAATTCCATACCTTCGACAACATTCATCGGCTGAATGAATTTCCGCAGAATCCAGACCCGCTGCAGATCCTTGGGATCCATGAGCAGATCTTCGCGCCGGGTTCCGGAACGAATGATGTCAATCGCCGGAAAGGTACGCTTGTCCGCCAGGCGGCGCTCAAGATGAAGCTCCATGTTACCGGTGCCTTTAAACTCCTCAAAGATAACCTCGTCCATACGGCTCCCGGTATCCACCAAGGCGGTTGATATGATCGTCAGAGAACCCCCTTCCTCTATGTTCCGGGCGGCGCCGAAAAACCGTTTCGGCTTGTGCAGGGCATTGGAATCAACCCCACCAGAAAGCACCTTGCCGCTGGCTGGAATAACTGTATTATAGGCCCGGGCAAGACGGGTTATACTGTCCAACAGAATAACCACGTCATGCTTATGTTCAACCAGGCGTTTGGCTTTTTCGGAAACCATCTCAGCGACCTGAACATGGCGCTGCGGCGGCTCGTCGAAAGTGGAGGAAACCACCTCGCCCCGCACCGAGCGTTTCATATCAGTAACCTCCTCGGGTCGTTCATCAATCAGGAGCACGATCAGGGTGATTTCCTGATGGTTTTTGGTAAGACTGTTGGCGATCTGTTTCAGCAGGACGGTTTTCCCGGTGCGGGGAGGAGCCACGATCAAGCCGCGCTGGCCCTTTCCGATGGGCGTCATCAGATCCATCACCCGCATAGAGAAATTATCCTGCTCGCGTTCGAGAATAAAACGCTGGTCGGGGAAAATCGGAGTCAGATTGTCGAAAAGGATATTATCGCGCGAAACCTCCGGTTTTTCATGGTTGACTTCGGAGACTTTCAACAGCGCAAAATAGCGTTCACTCTCCTTAGGGGAACGAATCTGACCCGCCACCGTATCGCCGGTTCGCAGATTGAAACGCCTGATCTGGGAAGGGGAAACATAAATATCATCCGGACCGGAAAGATAATTATAGTCGGGTGCACGCAAAAAACCAAAACCATCGGGCAGTGTTTCAAGCACACCTTCGCCGAAAATCGCGCCATTTTTATTGACATGGGCCTGTAATATGGCAAAGATCAGATCTTGGCGACGCATTCCGGCCGCCCCCTCAATCCGCATTTCCCGCCCCATATCCATCAGTTCGGCGATTTTTTTGGTTTTCAACTCAGACAGATTCATAGATATTCCTTGCAAAGACTTTGAACAGAAGATCGCCAGCGCTGACGGACCTGTCCGCCTTCAGCTGCTACCGCGACACAACAACATAAGGGTAAAAACAGCTGTTTTTGGCTGTCGGCAAAGAGGCAACCGACTTTTTAAAAGGTATTTGATTAAAAAAAAGCAGTTTTGATTTTATCCGGGCGTTAATATGATTTCGTACTTCGAATCATTTCGAAAGGAATACGGGAACAGAAAAAGAAGAGCTAACCGGAACTGTTTTTTATAGATAAATACTTTTCAAGTTGGCTATAAGATTTAAATGCGCCTCTCATAAGCAAGCCCGTAAAACTTGGAAATGACGTTTTTCCACCAACCCCATGAAAACGGGGCCAGGAAAACCAAGCCGACCATCCGCAACAGCCGCGGCAAAACTTCTCAACGGGCTTATTATAAGGTCTTCAAAATTAAGAATAATCTAATAAAGGCGGGTTTTGCAGGAGCATATAGATATTTAATGGGTTATTGTCAACATTTTTTTCACTTCGCCAGGACAAAAAAACAATTTTTCCCTAACCGGATCCGGTCGCTTCACGCGAAAAGCTTAGCCACCAGAGCCAGCCCTTACCGATCAGAAGACAGCCAGCCACCAGGCACGAAATTTTCGTAAAGCCCGCCCCCGGTGGCTGACCTCGGCTTTTTGTTCTAAACTGAGCTGAGCCATGCTCAACCGATAATCGGGCCCGACCAGAAAAACAGGATCGTACCCGAAGCCACCACCCCCAGCTGGCGCCGTGGCAATCCGGCCTCGACAGAAACCCTCAAACAAGTACTCTTCTCCCGCAGGCGAAACCAAGGCCAGCACGCAGACGAACTCAGCTTTGCGCAGCGCTTCCGGCACTGACACCAAAGCTCGCAGCAACTTTGCATTATTTTCCGCGTCACCGGCCCCAGCCCCGGCATATCGGGCCGAGTGGATTCCGGGAGCCCCGTCCAGAGCCTCCACCACGAGTCCTGAATCATCGGTTAAAACCCAGCCCCCGAACTCAACTGCTGCCGCCCGGGCCTTCAAAAGAGCATTTTCCGCAAAGGTCATACCGGTCTCTTCAGGCATCCGCAGATGAGGAAAATCAAGTAGAGAAACGAGCTCTACCCCGGTGCCCGCGAGCAGAACCCGCAATTCCTTGACCTTGCCCTGATTGGTTGTGGCCAGCAGCAGCCGCGTATCCGGTTGCCGCATCAGATCAGCTTCAACTTTCGTGCGGCACGGGTCAGTTCAGCGCGAAAGTCCGGATGACTGATGCGAATCAGACCTAAAGCTCTTTGCCGGGCATTCTGCCCGCGCATTTTAGCAACTCCGAACTCGGTGACAATATGATCGACATCATTCTTATTCGTGGTCACCACGGCCCCCGACTTCAGGGCCGGCACGATTCGGGAGACCGTGCCGCTTTTCGCGGTCGAAGGCATCGTCACAAAACCTTTGCCCCCCCTGGAGATATTGGCTCCGCGGAAAAAATCAACCTGCCCGCCGGTGCCGCTCCACTGTTTAGGCCCCATTGATTCAGAACGACACTGACCCAGAAGATCAACCTCAATGGTCGAATTGATAGCCACCATATTATCGTTTCGTCCCACGTTATAAGGTTCGTTGGTGTAATCGACCGGATGCATTTCGACCATCGGGTTGGCGTGCATAAACTGATAAAGATGTTTGCTGCCCCAGGCGAAGGTGCCGACCATTTTCCCGCGATTAAAATTTTTCCGTGAGTTATTAACCGCTCCGCAAGCGGCCAGTTCCGTGATACCCTCGGTCATCATCTCGGTATGAATCCCCAGATCTTTTTTTTTGCTCCAACGCCTTGCAAACCGCGTTGGGAACCCCACCGAAACCAATCTGCAAGGTTGAACTATCGGCAATCAACTCCGCCACATACCCCCCGATGGCTTTTTTCAACCTCGGAAAGCTCAAGCATCGGCAGCACCGGAATGGGATCGTCACACTCGATAATATGGGTAACCCGGGAAATATGCACCTGGCAGTTGCCGTGACAGCGGGGTGCATCCGGATTAACTTCAAAAATCACCTTTTTAGCTTTATGCAGGGCTTCCCAGGTATAATCAACGCCCAGCCCCAGGCTGAAAAAACCATGTTCATCCATCGGCGAAACAATCGCGCCGGCAGCATCAGCCGACCAATATTCCCGAATCAAGCGCGGAATTTCATGGAAATAGTTGGGCGTAAAATCAGCCCAGCCTTCATGGACGGCGGCACGCGAGGCCCCACTGGTAAAAAGTGAATTATGACGAATATGCAACGACGAATCCTCATCGAAATAACCGGGGCGAGCCGGCAGAATCTGATGGGTCACCACATGCTTCAGACTTTTTTGCGGGCCTCCAGAGCCAGGATAAAAGAATAGGGCTCACCAGCTCCCACCGGAAACCAGATATGGTCACCGGATTCAATTGCCGCCGCTGCCTCTGCCGCTGAACATAGTTTCTCGTCATACATCTTCCGCCAATCCGCCATAAACCCGCTCCCCGAATTTTGAGTTTTACCTACATCCTTAAAATGGCACCAAGATCCGCCCGGAACATCTCATAACTGCGTTCTACACATCTTGGCGCAAACTGTCAAGCACCCTTCTCTGATTTCAGTTTTACAGACCGTCTTTGCCGGCGAAACCTTGCCGCGCACCTTAACCCAATGAAATTTTATTTGACAAAGCGCACTGCATACACAATGATATGCAGTGCCTGTCGGAAACGGCAAAAGCCAGCTTTTGAGTTTTACGTTTTACCAGCCCTGCGGAGTATTCCAGGACATGATTGCCGATTTTATCTCCCGACTTTCACAACAAGTTCCCCAAATCCTAGATCTGGGCCCGATTGCCCGCCGACAGCATAAACCCATCTATCTGGTCGGCGGCGCAGTGCGTGACCTGCTGTATGGCAAAAAAATCAGCGACCTTGATTTTGTCATCCCCGAAACCGAGCTTATTTTTTGGGAAAACTCCATCCTAGAGCGCCTTGGGCAGGGACATTTTATAACCCTGGGGGCCAAGAAACAGACCATTCGCAGGCTAGTCAGCGGACAGTTCACCATTGACCTGGCACCCTTGCAGGGAAATGACCTGAATGAAGACCTGGAACATCGCGATTTCACGATCAATGCCATGGCCTGGGATGTAGCCCAAAACACCTTCCACGACCCCTTCTTTGGTTTGCAGGATCTGCGGGCCGGGCGCATTAACTGCGTCCGGCGAAAGAACCTGACGCACGATCCCATACGGATTGTCCGAGCCGTACGCTTTATGCTCGAATTTAAAGCCGAACTAACCGCAACCACCTGCCTGGCCATGAGCGATGGGGCTGGTTCGCTCAAACAAGTCGCCCGGGAACGCTTTACCCCGGAGTTTCACCACATTTTCAGCCACTCAAACTCTGTATGCGCCCTGCAGGAACTCGACAAAGCCGGGGCCTTATGCGAAATCATACCCCCTTTGGCACCCTTGAAAGAACTACCCCAGAACCATCACCACCATCCGGATGTCTTCCAGCACAGCCTCGCGACAATCGCGGCCCTGGACCGATTATGCGAGGAAAATCCGTTGCAGATAAAACCGCTTTCCGCCGACAATCGGGCGCTGCTCAAATGGGCCGCGCTGTTCCATGACTGCGGAAAAGCCTTGACCCGAACCGTTGATCCCGACTGCGGTGCGGTACATTTTTACGGATATGAAGGTTTTTCAAGTCATCTCGCCCGGGAAACCCTGGCCGGTTTCGCCCTTGGGAGAACATCACTCAAACGCCTTGCCCGCCTGATCGAAAATCATCGGCGCCCATTACTGACCGACCCCGACAAGTCCCAAGCTAAAAGCCTGCGGCAGCTGATTTTTGAGCTCGAAGATGACCTCGAACTACTCATGGTGCTCGCTTTTGCCGACCTCGAAGCAACGCAGGGACAAGCTTCCTCAGCCCGCCAAGAAAAGCTGCTCAGACTCTGGCGGCAACTTAAAACGATTTACAGCGAAGAACGGGCTCGCTTCATAAAACCTCTGCTCACCGGCAAAGATCTTTTACTTTTGGGCCTGCAACCAGGCCCAGCCATCGGGACCATTCTGCGAATGATTCATAAAAAACAGTTGTCGGGAACCATCACCGACCGCCAGGAAGCTCTGGTTGAGGTCCAACAGCTGCTGAGGGCAGGGGAAAACTAGCGGACCGGAATATACAAAATTATATATACGACAAGTTCAAGCTAAAAATGATTGACAAAAAATATACAATAGGGTATGAGCCCCGCGGTTTGGTTTAAGCAACTGGAGCCTTATCTCTTCCAGACCATTGCTGAACGGCGGCCTCGTCTTTTATAATTTTTTATAGCTCCGACAGCTAACTGTACAAAAAGCCATTATGAAGCTTGAGATCTTTTACGAAAGGATGAATGCACCCAGGCAACGACCTTAATTTTCGAGGTTCGCTGCCTTTTTTTTGCCACCAGCCCGGCGCTGGTGAGAGCTTTTAAAAGACCGGCCAGAGATGACCGGCAAAACTCAATTTCCGAGGAGGAAGAAGCAATGGGATTAGATTTCAGCGTATTTGACGCGCCCAATCTGGCCGACTGGCAGATTGCCGCATTGGCCGAAGAAAAGTTAATGAAACCGATCACCGAGATCGCAGACGAGCTAGGCCTTGAAGGCGAAGAACTCATTCCGATGGGCAAGTATGTTGCCAAAATCGATTACATGAAGGTTCTCGAACGCCTTAAAGATGAGCCCGACGGCAAATACGTCAATGTTACGGCGATCACCCCAACCCCGTTGGGAGAAGGTAAGACCACGACCAGCATGGGTTTGGTCCAAGGACTTGGCCTACTCGGCAAAAAGGTCGTCGGCGCCATCCGTCAGCCCTCCGGTGGACCGACCTTCAATGTTAAGGGTTCCGCCGCCGGCGGCGGCTTGGCCCAGACCATTCCGCTGACCCCATTCTCCCTCGGCCTGACCGGCGACATCGACAACATCATGAACGCTCACAACCTGATGATGGTGGCGCTGACCTCACGCATGCAGCACGAGCAGAACAACAGTGACGCTTTCCTGGCCAGCAAAGGGCTCAAGCGTCTCGACATCGACCCCAATCGGGTTGAAGTAAAATGGATCATCGATTTCTGTGCTCAGTCCCTGCGTAACATCGTCATCGGCCTCGGTGGCCGCCTTGACGGCATGGTCATGGAATCCGGCTTCGCCATCGCCGTTTCTTCAGAAATCATGGCGATCCTGGCCGTGGCCAAGGATCTTGCCGACCTGCGCGCCCGCATCGGCAAAATCATTGTCGCCTACAGCAAGGCCGGCAACCCGGTAACCACCGAGGATCTGGACGTCGCCGGTGCGATGACCGCTTGGATGGTCAAGGCCCTCAACCCCAACCTGCTGCAGACAGTTGAAGGCCAGCCGGTGCTGGTTCATGCCGGACCTTTCGCCAATATCGCCATCGGCCAGTCCTCCATTATCGCCGACCGGATCGGCCTCAAGCTGGCCGACTACGTGGTTACCGAATCAGGTTTCGGAGCCGACATCGGCTTCGAAAAGTTCTGGAATCTGAAGTGCCGTTTCTCCGGTTTGACCCCGAACTGTTCGGTCATCGTGGCCACGGTTCGCGCCCTCAAAATGCACGGCGGCGGTCCCGAAGTCGTGCCCGGCCGCAAACTGGCCAAGGAATATGTTGAAGAAAATATCGACCTGGTCAGAGCCGGCTGCTGCAATCTCGTGGCTCATATCGAAACCGTCAAGAAGGCCGGCATTAATCCGGTTGTCTGCATTAACGGTTTTTATACCGATACCGACGCCGAAATCGCGGTAATCAAGGAAGAGGCCGAGAAAGCCGGTGCTCGCTGTGCGGTTTCCAAACATTGGCAGTTCGGTGGCGAAGGCGCCAAAGAGCTTTGCGAAGCGGTAATTGCTGCCTGTGATGAGCCGACCAACTTCAAACTTCTTTACGAAGACAGCACGCCACTAAAGAAACGCATTGAATTACTGGCCACCGAAGTCTACGGGGCCGACGGTGCGTCCTTCACGGATGAAGCACTCAAGAAGATCAAAATGATTGAAAATGATCCTGAGCTTTCCAAACTTGGAACCTGCATGGTCAAGACCCACCTTTCATTATCTCATGATCCGACTCTGAAAGGCCGCCCGAAAGGTTTCATTCTTCCGATTCGCGACGTCCTTATCTACCAGGGTGCAGGTTTCTGCGTACCTCTGGCCGGAACCATCAAATTGATGCCGGGAACGGCTTCCGATCCTGCCTACCGTCGGATAGATGTAGACACCAAGACCGGTCAGGTAAAGGGATTGTTCTAGGCTTAAAAGGACACCTGTCCTTTTTCCGTTCTGTTCCATAAGACCGTGGTTTCGTGGCCTGGCCTCGAAACCACGGTCGATCAAGTCTTGAAAGGCTGGGTGATCGGTGGGGCGCCGCCGCACACCCAGCCCTTTTTACAACTCTGCGATATCTGAGTTTTTACCTTGCCTTAATTCAATTATAAAAGCCGATGCCCGAACCTATCCACCAGGTCACTTTTGAACCCGACAACCAGACCGTCGACGTTTATCGGGACGGTGAAAACCTGCTCCGCGTCGCAATCGCGGCTGGCGTCCATATCAACGCTTCCTGCGGCGGCACCGGAGCCTGCGGCAAATGCAGGGTCATCCTTAAAAAAGGGAAGGCCGAAAGCGATACTTCCGCCAAAATTAACCATGCGGACTGGGAAAAGGGCTATCGCCTGGCCTGCCTGACCAAAGTGACCGACGACCTGGTAATCATGATTCCTCCGGAATCCCGCATTGACCATTCCGTCCTGAAGAAGAATCTCGGACAGCAACAACATACCCTGATGGCCCGGGATATCAACACCCTGGTCAAAGGCGTCAGAATAAACCCCGCCGTATTCAAATATTACATAGAGATGCCGCCTCCGACCCCGGATGACAACCTGAGCGACCTGGGCCGTTTGATGCGAGAACTGAAACAAATTCACCAGCTTGAAAACATTTCAACCGACTATTTTCTTTTACGGCGTCTGGGCAACCTGCTGCGCCAGGCGCAATGGCAGGTTACGGCAACCATCGTCTATAACCCCAAAGGTTTGAAACTGATTGATATCGAAGCAGGCGATACCAGAGATAAAAACTATTCCATCATTATCGATATCGGCACGACTACGGTTCAAGGACAGCTTCTTAATCTTAACGCCTCCCAGCAAGCCGAGAACCGCTCGGTAGTCAATGACCTCGACAACGAGTTACTGGTTGCCAGCGACGCTAAATACAACTCGCAGGTGCGATTCGGCGAGGATGTCATCAGTCGCATCGTTTACTCCCAAAAAGGAACGGGACTGCAGGATCTGCATCGGGTCATTATCGGCGATCTGAATGAAATAATTGACAATCTGATAAGCGCCGGTGGCATCCCCAAGGAACAGATTTCACATCTGGTCATTGCAGCCAATACCGCAATGACCCAGTTTTTTCTGGAAATTGACCCTAAATACCTCCGCGAAGCCCCTTATGTTCCCACCGCCAATTTCTTTCCTCCGGTACGTGCGGTCAACCTCGGCCTGAAGCTGCCTGAGCATGTGCATGTATATACCTTTCCGGCGGTTTCCTCTTATGTCGGCGGGGACATCGTGGCCGGAGTCCTGGGTTCCGGCATTTTTCAGCGCGACGAACTGACCCTGTTTATGGATGTCGGAACCAACGGCGAGATTGTTCTCGGGAACTGCGACTGGCTGGTCTGCACCTCCTGTTCTGCCGGACCCGCATTTGAAGGAGGCGGCATCAAATACGGCATGCGGGCAACGGTTGGCGCGATTGAGCAGATCCGCATCAACCCGCAAACCTTTGAACCGATGCTGCTGACGATCGGCAAACAAAAGCCTTTAGGCATCTGCGGCTCCGGGATTATTGAAGCTATCGCGGAAATGCTGTTGGTCGGGATCATTGAGCCAAACGGCAAGTTCCGACGCGATCTGCCTGGCAATCGCATCCGTGAGGGCGAAAGCGGTTGGGAATTCATTCTTGCCGATGCCGAGCAAAGCGCTGCAGGAATTGCTGAAATCACGATCACCGAAGGGGATATCGATAATATTATTCGAACCAAAGGCGCGATTTACGCCGGTTGCCGGATTCTGCTGGACAGCGTCGGCCTGACCTTTTCTGAACTTGATCGCTTTATTATAGCCGGCGGTTTCGGCAAATATATCAATCTGGAACGAGCGATCACCATCGGGCTGTTACCGGAGATAGAACTCGATAAATTTATGTTTGCCGGCAACGGCGCCCTGCTCGGCAATCGCCTGGTTTCAGTCTCCCGGGAAATGATGAGTGAAGCCCGCCGGGTTGCCGAAATGATGACTAATATCGAACTCGCCAACAACATGAAATTCATGGATGAATATGTCGCGGCCCAATTTCTGCCGCATACTGACAGTAAAGCTTTTCCGAAGACCATGAAACTGCTGCGGTAACTTGACGTGACGACGGTAAGATGCCAGTCCGGCGGTAGTCAAGTGAACCGGGCGGAAAGCAATGCCTCCCCACAATCCTTAAATTAAGTCAGGAAACATAAAATGGGAAAATCCATCGCTATCGCCGGGAAGGGCGGAACCGGAAAAACTACGTTGATCGGCCTCATTCTACGCTGGATGGCGGAACAGGGAATGAAGCCGATCCTGGCGGTTGATGCGGATGCCAACGCCAATCTGGGAGAAGTCCTAGACGTCAAAATTCCCGGCACCATCGGCGAGCTCCGCGAAGGCATGAAAACCGAAGTTCCCACCGGCATGACCAAAGAAGCTTACATGGAATACCATATCCAGAACCTGCTGGTAGAGACCGGCACGTTTGATCTTTTGACCATGGGTCGTCCCGAGGGCGCCGGCTGCTACTGCTACGCCAATTCGTTGTGTACCAAGTTTATCGATTTCATGGTCAAGGATTACGATTATGTGGTGATCGATAATGAAGCCGGCATGGAACACCTGAGTCGCCTTCTGATGAAAGACATTGACCTTTTGCTGGTGGTTTCCGATCCCAGTCTGCGCGGCATCCGCACCGCCGGACGTATTAAGGAACTGGTTGAAGAGCTCAGGCTTCGGGTCGGACGCCTGGCCCTGATCGTTAACCGGGCCATTGACGGCAAGCTGGTTGACGAAGCCTACGCATTAATCAATGAAATCGGCATAGATCTGGCCGGAGTCATTCCCGACGATCCTCTGATTGCCGAATTTGATCGCGAAGGCAAGGCCACGATCAAGCTTCCGACGGACTCCCCGGCCAGCATCGAGATCAATAAAATTATGGCCGAAATATTTCCCTATTAAAAACAAGGCGAAATTTTTCTTGAAATAATTCTTCGAATGTGATTATAGTGCCGCGCTTCGTAAATATACAATGTACAGTTTCAGCATCTGTGTTCTCTGACAAATCGTTTTCACCCCGCCACCATGGCATGCGAATAAGATCTGCATCAATCAAAGCTAATGATTTTTAATAAAGCAATGAGAAACATCAACCCCACCAACTCTAACAGGAGGAATATCTGATGGCATTTTCAGCACAGACAGAGAAGTATTCCGGGAAAATGGGCACCCTGACCTTTGGCAGCGGTGACCATGCACTCACAGTAGGCGGTCAGGCGGCCATGCCTTTCGGTACCTTTGACGGCGCGATCCCCCATAAACCCATTGTGGCCATGGAAGTCTATGACGTGGTCGATCCCGAATGGGCGGCCGCCGTGGTCGACCCCTTTAAAGACGTAATCAACGACCCGATTGCCTGGGCCAAAAAGAACGTGGAAGAATATGGCGCCGCGGCGATCTGTCTGCAGCTGGCGGGAACCGACCCCAACGGCGAGAATAAAAACGCCGACTACGCCGCGGATCTGGTCAAAAAGATGCTCGGAGCAATCAACGTTCCCCTGATTGTCTGGGGTTCCGGCAACGTTGAAAAAGACGCTGAAGTCCTGGCTAAAGTCTGCCAGGTCAACGAAGGCAAAAACCTCCTGGTCGGGCCCGCCGTCGAGGCTAATTACAAAAAGATCGCCGCGGCCTGTCTCGGCTATGGTCACGCTGTGGTTTCCCAGAGTCCGATCGATGTCAACATGGCCAAGCAGATGAATATTCTCATCAACAATCTCGGCCTGCCCCTGAACAAGGTTATCATGGAGCCTTCGACCGGTGCGCTGGGCTACGGAGTTGAATATTCTTATTCGGTAATGGAGCGCATTTCACTGGCCGCTCTGGCGCAAAATGACGAAAAAATGCAGGCTCCGATCATTAATGACCTGGGCAAGGAATGCTGGAAAGCCCGCGAGGTCAAACTGACTGAAGTCGAAGAACCGGCCTTTGGTCCGGACATGGAAAAACGCGGCGTCCTCTGGGAGGCCATGACGGCCATGGACATGGCTTTGTCCGGATCCAACCTGCTGATCATGCGAAACCCCAAAGCTGTGAAACTGGTGGAAAACTGCATCGCCGAGCTTTTGGCCTAAGCTGGCCTATGATTAAGTAGATTTCGATTTAGAAACTCTTACAAGGCGGGCAAGAAGCCCGTACAGGAGAATAAGATATGTCTAAATTAATCCTTACAGCAGCGATTCGCGGCGCCCATGCCGTGGTGGACCGGGTTGAAGGTAAAATCAATGCCGCGATCAAAAAGTTTGGCGCCGACAAAGAGGTGGCCTTGCCCAACACCGCTTACTACCTGCCCGTTGTTTACGGTATCGGCGGCATGAAGGTTTCAACCCTGGGTGACATGATTCCGGTCCTAACCCGATGTCGTGAATTACTGCCCGAGCTGCCGACGGAAACGGCATGGCTGCCGTATCTCGGCCCAGGCCTCGACGCCGGCATGGCCACGGCCTTTGCTTTCGACATGGAAGAAGCGCTCAAATACATTGAAAACTGCCCATATCTGCCAAGCAAGGAAGATCCTGAAGATACCGACGCGGACATCTGGCTCGGAGCTGCGGATGATATTATTCTGCGGAAACGCGGGGTCGAATTCGTTGACGGTTCCGCTCCCGGCTTTGCCGCCGTCGTCGGAGCCGCCAAAGATGTCGAGACCGCGGTTAAGATTGCTAAAGAATTACAGGAGAAAAGCATTTATGTCTTCATGGCCGGACACAACCCGAAAACCGGCATTTCCTTTGCCGAACAGCTCAAAGAGGGTGGGGTTCAGTTAGGCTGGAACACCCGTCTCGTCAGTTTCGGCAAAGATACCTCGGCGGCGATTCATGCCCTGGGCTTCGCCACCAGAGCAGCGTTGACCTTTGGCGGCAAGGCCGCCGGGGATTACAAAGGCATTCTCAAGTACAGTAAGGATCGCATTTTTGCCTTCGTGCTTGCCCTTGATGAAATCGATGATGAAAAGTACGCCGCCGCCGCCGGAGCCATCAACTGGGGTTACCCGGCAATTGCCGATACCGATATTCCGGAAATCCTGCCGACCGGTATCTGTACCTATGAACATGTGGTATCCAATATTCCGCAGGAAGAAATCGTCGCCAAAAGCATCGAAGTCCGCGGATTGAAGATCAACATCACCAAAATCGATATTCCGATGTCCTACGGTCCAGCCTTTGAGGGCGAGCGCATCAAAAAAGACGCCATGTACGTCGAGCTCGGCGGACCCAAATCCATGGGCTTTGAATTTGCCTACTCCAAACCACTCGACCAGGTCGAGGACGGGAAATTCAAGGTCGTCGGCCCCAACATCAAGGATATCGAAGCCGGCGGCCTGCTGCCTATCGGCATCTGGATTGAGCTGGCGGGACGTAAATTCCAGGAGGACTTCGAACCCATTCTGGAGCGTCAGTGCCATCATTTGCTGAATGGCGCTGAAGGAATTCTGCACATCGGACAGCGCGACATCGTCTGGATGCGGGTTTCCAAAAAGGCCGTCGAATCCGGCTTCACTTTTGAGCATTTTGGTACGATCCTCCATGCCAAGATGCATAACGAGTTCGGTGCCATCGTGGATAAGGTTCAGGTGACGATTTTCACCAACGAAGAAGACGTCAAACAACATCTCGATGTCGCTCGCAAAACCTGGACCGAACGCGACAACCGTCTCGCCGACATGAATGACGAAACCACGGAAACCTATTATTCTTGTTCCCTTTGCCAGTCCTTTGCTCCGACTCACGTCTGCGTCGTCACCCCGGAACGTCCGGGGCTCTGCGGCGCCTACAACTGGCTGGACTGCCGGGCTTCTTATGAGATCAATGAACACGGTCCGAACCAGCCGATTGTCAAAGGCGATGTCATAGACGCCAGACTTGGTAAATGGAAAGGGGTCGATGAATTCGTACGTCCGGCTTCCGGTAACGCTTTTGAATCATTTGCCGCTTATTCAATCATGGTTGATCCGATGACTTCCTGCGGCTGCTTCGAGGCGATTGCCGCCTGTCTTTTCGCCGCGAACGGCGTCATGGTTGTCGACCGCGATTATGCCGGAGAGACACCCTGCGGAATGGCCTTTTCAACCTTGGCGGGTTCGGTCGGTGGAGGCCTGCAAACCCCTGGATTCGTCGGAATTTCCAAGTTCTATATCGGGAGTAAAAAATTTATTTCGGCCGAAGGCGGTATCAAGCGTCTCTGCTGGATGCCGAAAGCCTTAAAAGAATCATTGAAGGAAATGATCGATGTGCGCGCGGCGGAAGCCGGGGTGCCTGATCTTTACAGCAAGATCGCCACCGAGGAAAACGGCACCGATGAAGAAAGCATCATGGCATTCCTGACCGAAGTCGGACATCCTTGCATGGAGATGGATTCTTTGATGGAAATGATGTAAAAAATTTTTTGAATTAATTTTAATAACCGAACACTGCCGGCACAGGGAATTCCGTTAAAAGCGGAAGCGGGCCCGCCGCTGTAACCGGGGACTTCTACTCAATAAACCACTGGGGCAACCTGGGAAGGAGAGCTAGATGGAAGATCCGGAAGCCAGAAGACCTGACCGGTCAGTGTTCCTCAACGATGCTAGTACGCGGCGAAAGATGAAGTTGGGGACAAACACAAAAGGAGAAGTCTGAATGGGACTCACTGGAATACAAATCTTTAAGTTGCTCCCCAAGACCAACTGCAAAGAATGTGGTAGCCCGACCTGTCTGGCTTTCGCCATGGCCCTGGCCGGAGGCAAAGCGGAACTAAGTAAATGCCCATATGTTTCGGATGAGGCAAAAACCATCCTGAGCGAAGCCTCTGCGCCTCCAATTCGCGGCGTCACTATCGGCAGTGGTGCGAATGCCAAGAAAATCGGCGAAGAGTTGGTTATGTATCGCCATGAAAAAACCTTTGTTAACGCAACCGGAATTGCCTGCCTGATAAGCGATACCATGCCTGAGGCAGAAATCGACGCCAAGATCAGCAATCTTAACAATGTTTGTTTTGAGCGCGTGGGTTTGACCCTGGCACCTGACTATCTGGCCATTCGCAACAGCAGTGGTGACGTTGGTAAATTTGAAGCTCTGGTAAAAAAAGCTCTCGGGGCCACCAGTAAAGGTCTGATTCTGATGAGCGATAACTTTGCCGCCCTTGAAGCCGGCGCCAAGGCAGCCAGCGGAAAAGGCGCCTTGCTCTATGCCGCAACCGCCGATAACTGTGAAAAGATGGCTTCTCTTGCCAAGGAAACCGGAGCCGCGGTTGTCGCCAAAGGCGCCAACCCTGAAGAAGTTTCGAATTTTACCGGCAAAATCGTTGAAGCGGGAATTAAGGATATTGTCATTGACTGCGGCGCCAAAGATCTCAAGACCATGTTTTATAATGATGTCCAGGTACGACGGGCGGCGCTGAAAGCCAAAAACCGGGAACTGGGCTTCCCCACCATTGACTTTGTCTGCGACATGACCGACGATCCCTACATGGAAGCCATGCTGGCCAATATTGCGATCGCCAAATATGCCGGCATAATTGTCATGAGCGACGTCGATAAGGAAAGAATGCTGCCCCTGCTGGTCCAGCGCCTTAACATCTACACCGACCCGCAACGGCCGATGGTGATGGACGAAGGCATTTACGAAATTAATAAGCCCGGTCCCGACTCTCCAGTAATCATCACCACCAACTTTGCCTTGACTTATTTTATAGTTGCGGCCGAAATCGAAGCCAGCCGGGTGCCAACCTGGTTATTGATCATGGACGTTGAAGGAATGTCGGTTCTGACCGCCTGGTCGGCAGGAAAATTTGTGGCCGACGCAATGGCTCCTTTTGTCGTCAAGAGCGGCATCAGAGACAAAATCAACCATAGTAAAATCATTATCCCGGGCTATGTCGCACAGCTTTCCGGTGAGTTCCAGGAAGAACTTGGTAGTGACTGGGAAGTAATTATCGGAACCCGTGAAGCGTCAGACCTTCCCGCTTTCTTGAAAGGTCTGTAAAAACGAGAATACGATCTTTAAGATAGGTGTTCAGGGAGTCAAGAGACACCCTGCACCTGTCTTTTTAGCCCTTGAATCATTCAATAAAAAGCAGTTTTGCGGAGGAAGATATGGCATCAATCATTACCATACCTGAAAGCATTAACATCATGTCCAAAACCATCGGGCCCGCGATCAAAGAGCGCGATCCCAAGCCGATTCAGAAGATGGCGATTGAACAGATGGAAGCCGGTGGGGATGTACAGGATCTGAACTTGGGACCGGCGCGTAAAGCCGGTGACGAAATGATGGCCTGGCTGGTCAAGACTGTGGAAGAGGTTTCCGATCTGCCGCTGGCGCTGGACACTACCAATACGGTTGCTATTGAAGCCGGACTTAAAGCCTCGAAAAGACCAGAGTCCTGTATTCTGAATTCAATCTCCGCGCAGCCCCAGAGCCTTGAAGACAGGATGCCGCTGGTAAAAAAATACGGTTGTCAGTTTGTTGCATTGACGCTGAGCGATGAAGGTATTCCACGCGATGTCAACGAGCGCGGGATGTGTGCAGCGGAAATTTACAATAAGGCCCTGGAATATGATATTCCTGCCGAAAGAATGTATATTGACCCGATTGTTTTACCGGTCTGCGTTGACCCAGGTCAGGTTGCCTCTTTTCTAGAGTTTCTGCCCCTGATTCCTGATTTTGCTCCCGGAGCTAAGTCAACTTGTGGTCTTTCCAACATTTCCAACGGGACCCCAACGGAACTGCGTCAATATCTGAATCGTGCATATCAGGCCATGCATATGTATCTTGGAATTTACTCCTCCATTGTGGATGCTTACGATACTGAAATGATGGCTCTATGCAAAGGGAAAATTCCTCAGGTCGAGGAATTAACCAAAACGATGATGGAAGGTGGCGATGTTGATTCCAACAACCTGAGTACGGAAATGCAGGTTTACTATCGCAGCATCAAATGTCTGATGGGTGAGGTCCTGTATTCGCACTCCTGGATCGAAGATCTAGTTGGAAAGTACAACAAGAATTGGTATAAATAAGCCACCAATTTTAAATCGCGTTACTCCCAAGATAAGGGCCGCTTCTAAATAAGCGGCCCTTATTAATTTAAAGTCCAGATATCAATACACTTTCTACTTTCGCCATCTTGAGGGCTCAAACGCAATTCTTTTTCCTTGACATCTGAACTTCTACTTGGAGGGTAAAATGACGGCTGACCCAGAAACTTGGACTGCACTGCCCAATATAGATAGACTTTGCTTTGCCTGCGGCACCGAAAATCGCTGCGGCTTGAAAATGACTTTTACCACCAATGGAAAAAGATTGAGATCATTAATTACACTCCCTGATTATACCCGAGGATGGCATAATTTGGTACATGGCGGCATACTTGCAACCGTTCTTGACGAAACCATGTCCTGGACGGCGATTCACTTCGGAAAAGGCTTTATTTTAACCAAGAATATCAATATAATTTTCAGAAAACCGGTTTTTATTGGCACGGCACTGACCGTCTACGGGGAGATTCTAGCCCGTAAAAACAAAGTTTTAAGGCTTAAGGCAGAAGTCAGGGACCCAGATAACATTGTCTGCTGCAGCGGTGAAGGTGATTTTGTTCTCTTTGACAACAATGAGTTTGCACGTCTTAGACTTATTCCGCCAGAATTCATGCAGGAGATGGAAGAGCTGTTTCGAACTTGACAATCATGACTTCTCTTTGATTAACAAACTTTACTCCCTGCAATATGCATCTGAGTCTTAGCTTCATAGCCCTAAAACATCACCGAATTAAACAAAATTCATGTCCTTCTAAATCAGAACAGTTAACGGCTATTGGAGAAAATAAACCGCAAGTGAAAAGAAAAACACTAAGAATACCGCAAACCCACAGCGAAAGGTTGAAAGCTTTTGAGTGACGCGAAACAGCCGGAAAAGTCCCACGATAACCATAACCAGCGCAATTGCCGCCAGCAAAGGATATGACCAGCCCAAAGGTAAAATCAGACTTGCCTGACTTTCTGCCGGCACACTGTGAGCAGCCATGTACGGAAAGGCCGGCACGGCGAGGGGGAGGATAAATGCTGTGCTGCGATAAAGTACCGCCAGCCGTCCGGCGCCCCCGACACCACGCGCCATCAGCCAGATCACCATGGTAACTCCGCCATGAAAAATCAAAGCAACGAAGATACCGGAAAGGATATTTCCCCCCATCAAAATCGGATTAGAGATATCCTGCACGGCAAATCCTTGCAGGTTACCCCCTAAAATCCTCTGAAAAATCGCAACCAGGATTCCATAAACGGCCCCTGTGCCAATTAATAAAAAGGGCATCCAGAGCGGCGATCTGGGATTTTCTGCAGCATAGCGATAAGGGGTTTCGCGCAATAAGAACAAATCTATTAATAACTTCATTTAAGTTTCCTGACTAAAGTAATGGTTCTACCTTTTTAGTACTTTACAGAACATTTTCTTGTTTTTTTCAACCACAAAAACAAGAAAATGTTCTGTAAAGAGTACATATTTATGACCAAAGGAAATACCTTTAAGTACGGGCCGTGAAAAATCATTTGGGCTGCGGGATGATTCCCGCATTAGTAAAATATACTTCTGCATTCACTACACCTAAAAAAACGAAAGGAGAGAAGGAATAATTCCCTTCTCTCCTTTTTTTATTTCATCATGCGGTCTTAGAGAAGCAACTCACCCTTTAGGCTGGCATCGCCGACCAGATCATCAAGCCCAAGGCGACCAGAGCGCAACAGATCGCAAAGGTGTTACCCGAGTAACGCTCGGTGCTGTAGTCAGTCCAGCCATGAATACGATCAACCACGCGCAGAATCTCTTCGTCTTTTTCACCACCGGAAATCAGACTGACGAGCACCGTCACAAACCACGCAGCGGAAGCGGAAAAAATACCGCCCATCAGGTGACCCAGCGGACCCATATTGACAAACTGGAAACCGAACAGTTTGCCTTTGGTCCACCACAAGGTAATCGAAAGAAAAGCCCCGACAGCCATGCCGCAAACGGCTCCCACCTTGTTGGCTCCCTTCCACCAGACACCAAGAATCAGCACCGGGGTAAAGGTGGAAGCGGCGACCACGAAAGCCCAGATAACGCTGGTCAGCAGGAACTCAGGCGGATTCAGAGCCAGCAAAATAGTCGTGATTCCACCGGCAGCCGTAAAGAAAAGACCCATCTTCATCTTTTTCTCTTCCGTCGCATTCGGAGAAATCGTCGTGTAGATGTCGTGGCCGATTCCGGTTCCGATAACCATCAGCAGGCCTCCGATGGTGGAAAGACCGGCAGCCAGAGCGCCGGCGATCGGCAGAGCTGCAATCCAGCTCGGCGTAAAGGCCTGGCTCATAACCACGACCAGCAAGTCGGCATCTTGTGGAGCCATCGTCAGACCCATCTGCTTATTGATGACTTCAACCGTATAAAGTTTAGCCGCGAAACCAATAGCAAAGGTCGTCAGAAAGATGATCCCGACAAAAAAGATGCCCCACAAAGTGGCCTTTTTCCCTTCGCGCACCGACGGCGCCGTAAAATAACGCATGGCGATATGGGGCAAACCGATGGTTCCCATGCCAAGGCTGAAAATGATTGCCGTATAGTACTTGAAGGTCAGAGGAATCTTGCCGCCGACCGTGGTAAAAGGATCGAAATAGGTCGGCAGCTGAGCCAACATGGTCGGCACCAGCTTGGCGTAACCAAGCGGCGGAAAGATAGCGGCGCCGCCGGCCCCCAACTTCATCAAAATTATAACCGTCGGGAAAATGAGCGCGAAGCCCATGATGATCGTCTGCAGGGTCTGATTATAGGATAGTCCGTACATACCCCCGATCGTGACATAAGTGGTGACGACGAGGCCGCCGATGACCAGGCCGGTCGTGTAATCCCAGTGAAACATGACCTGAAAGACGTTGCCGACCCCCTTCATCTGTCCGATCAGATAAAGCTGGGCCAGCAGAATCATGCAGATAACGGATATGATTTTGGCAAATCGACCATAGCGCTCACCGATAAACTGCATGCTGGTAAACTTACCCCAACGCCGCAGACTTGGAGCCACACCGATAGAGATCAGCACAAAGCCGCCCATCCAGGCCATGACGAAGGCAACCAACAGAAACTGCAGCTTCCAGATCAGCGCGGTAAACCCGAGAAAGGTCGCCAGACTGAGATAATTGGAAGTCATGGCCAGACCGTTGGAGAGAGCGCCGATACCGCGCCCGGCGGTATAGTAATCATCCGACGTGGTGGTCTTTTTCTTCGAAAGATAACCGACATACAGAAAGACGAAAACCATGAGCACGGTATAAATCAGGCCGAGGGCCGAAAGTGATTTCGTGGGCTCAAACTTGAAAATTTTGGCCGCCTCTTCCGACGCCATGACCAGCGCGGGAGAACACAGCAGAACCAGTACGGCAATTAAAATACGTCTCATTTTTTCCCTCCCGAGCCGCTGTTTTCAATTTCGCGATCGATATTTTCACTGACGTTCATGTAGAACCAGTAAAACGGAATCAAAGCAATCCAGCCAAAAAACATAGCCAGGAAATAATGGCTGGGGTAACCCATGATATAGCTCTTAGTCAAGCCTGGGAACATGAAATAAAGCGGAAAAATATTGGTCAGAAATATCACGATCAGAAAGCTGATCAACGTGAACCAGCACTCCTTTTTATAAGGACTCATCGACTTTCTCCTCCTAAAATACAGTCAATTTAAATTTTACCCGTCTGCACATATCAAGCCTAAGTCGATCAAAAAGGCAATACTCAATAAAAATTTCGCTGTCCAAGAACCCTTTTCTTCTTCTTTTGCCGATACAAGCACACGCGGGCAACCCTGCCTTGTTGTCAATCTGAAATTTCAGCGCTTCGCCGTTAACCCCGGCATTCCCAACCTGTATATCCTCACCTCCCTTTCCTAAATTATTAAACATTTGCCTGACAACTCAAGATGGACGAAAGACGACCGTATTAGATCGACTCCCGTCCAGTAACGACACCCTCTAGGCAGTTTTGATCTTGGCGGCTTCTTCTCGCCCCAATGAAACAGTGGCCATTTCACGCAATTTATACTTTTGAATCTTGCCGCTGGCAGTAGTCGGATATTCGTCGACAAACATAAAAAAAGCCGGAGTTTTGTGAAAAGCAATCTTGCCTTTACAAAAGGCTTTAAGTTCCTCTTCAGTGGCCTGCTGTCCAGGTTTCATCTGCACATAAGCGACCACTTCCTCTCCATATTTGATGCTGGGTACGCCAACCACCTGCACGTCCTTGATCTTTTCGTTGGTATAAAGAAATTCTTCGATTTCACGCGGGTAGATATTTTCGCCGCCCCGAATGATCATATCGCCCATCCGGCCGGTAATCTTGCAGTTGCCCTCGGCGTCCATCACCGCCAGATCCCTGGTATGGAGCCAGCCATCCTTGTCGATCGCCTTCTCAGTAGCTTCCGGCATCTTATAGTAACCCTTCATGACATGATAGCCCCGGGTTACAAGCTCACCCTGCTCGCCACGCGGCATTTCCGCGCCGGTATCAGGATCGACAATCATGACCTCGACATTGGGCAGGGCCCGCCCCACGGTTGAAACCCGCAGTTCCAGGGAATCCGTAACCCGGGTCTGGGTACAGCCCGGCGAAGCTTCGGTCTGGCCATAGACAATCGTCATCTCGCTGGCCCCCATCACATCGACCACCTGCTTCATAACCTCGATCGGGCAGGGAGATCCAGCCATGACCCCGGTGCGCAGGTGTGAGGTATCATACTTCTTCTTTTTCATCTCCTCAAGCTCAGCGATAAACATCGTCGGGACACCGTGAATAACGGTACACTTCGAAGCCTGAATGGTTTCCAAAACATCCACGGCGTTAAAGGCAACCACCGGGGCCATGGTCGCTCCCGAAACCAGACTGCAGAGATTACCGATCACACATCCGAAACAGTGGAAAAAGGGAACCGGAATGCAAAGACAGTCATCTGCAGTCAGGTTCATGCAATCCGCCATGCTGTAGGCGTTGCCGATCAGGTTGGTGTGGGTCAGCATAACCCCCTTGGGAAAACCAGTAGTCCCTGAGGTGTACTGCATATTTATGACATCTTCTGGCTGACAGGTCGCTTGCCGTGCCTCAAGCTCGACGTCGCTGATCTTTTCACCCAGAGCCATAACATCTTCCCAGCTGAAGGTTCCGGGAATCTTTTCTGTTCCGATATAAACAACATTTTTAAGCTTCGGTAATTTGGCGCAGTCAAGTTCCCCCGGTTGGGCATCCTTCAGTTCCGGACAAACTTCATTGATAACCTTGACATACTCATCCGCTTCACGCACTCCGCCGATCAGAATCAGAGTCGTCGAATCGGATTGCTTCATCAGGTATTCGAGCTCGAAGCTGCGATAGGCGGTATTGACGGTAACCAACACGCCCCCGCACTTGGGCAAACCAAACTGTGTATAGGTCCACTGCGGCACGTTGTTGGCCCAGATGGCGACATGGTCTCCGCGCTTAACCCCCAGCGCCATGAAACCTTTAGCCACCTGGTTGCAGACTTGATTCAGCTCTTTATAACTCAGGCTGAGCCCCTGCTTATGATACTCTAACGCTTTATTGTCACCAAACTGCCCGGCAACCGTTTCGATTAATTTTCCGATGGTAATATTACCAAGTTCAAATTGCGGTTTGTTCACCAATACCTCCTCTTTCTCTTCCAACTCTTCTCTAGTATACAAGAAACCTTCTAAAAAAGGGGAGACTAACGTCTCCCCCTGATCTTCAAACCCCATGTTTAGGCTTTTTTCGCCTCTTCCATTTTGCGCAACTCAACGCGGCGAATCTTGCCGGAAACCGTTTTCGGCAGCTCTTTCAAAAATTCGATTTCCCGGGGATACTTATACGGAGCCGTCTCCTTTTTAACATGATCCTGTATATCTTTGATCAACTCATCCGAAGGCTCGAAACCGGGAGCCAAAATGATGAAGGCCTTGACGATCGTCCCCCGCAATTCATCGGGAGAACCGACCACCGCGCTTTCGGCGACGGCGGGATGGCTCTGCAGGGCGCTTTCAACTTCAAAGGGTCCGATGCGATAACCGGAAGCCTTAATCACATCATCAGAACGCCCGACAAACCAGAAATAACCATCTTCATCGACCTTCGCCTTGTCGCCGGTATAGTACCAGTCTCCAACAAAGGCTTCACTCGTGGCCTCCGGGTTACGCCAGTACTCCGTACACAGACCAACCGGAGCCACGGGTTTAACGCGCACCGCGATATGGCCCTCTTCGTTAATCGGCACCGGATTGCCGTCGTCATCGACCAGATGAATGTCAAAGCCCGGAGTCGGCTTGCCCATGGAACCGAACTTGATCTTCATACAAGGATAATTGGCGATCATGTTTACTGATTCGGTCTGACCGAAGCCGTCATAAATCGTCGTCCCGGTATGCTCCTTCCAGACCTTGATGATCTCTGGATTGAGAGGTTCGCCGGCGGCCAAAGAGTGGCGCAGACCGGATAGATCATACTGAGAAAGATCTTCAAGAATAAGCATTCGATAAGCGGTCGGCGGAGCACAGAAAGTGGTCACGCCACAGGTTTCAATAATCTTAAGATGGGTTTTTGCATCAAAACGACCGGCTGCGTTATGCACCATAACCGCCGCGCCGATTTGCCACTGACCGTAAATCTTGCCCCAACCGGCTTTCGCCCACCCGGTATCGGAAAGAGTCCAGTGCAGATCAGTGGGTTTCAGATCCTGCCAGAATTTAGCGGTTATAATATGGCCAATTCCGTATGACGCGTGGGTATGACAAACCATTTTGGGGAACTTGGTCGTCCCGGAAGTAAAATAAATCAGTAACCCGTCGCTGGATTTAGTCGCTTCGACTTCGTCACGAGAGAGTTTAACCGACGCCTCCGTCATCAGATCGGCATAAGCATCCCAACCCTCCTTCTTTTCACCAATACAAATGTAATGCTTCAGCGTCGGACAGCTGCTGCGAACCTCATCAATCTTCGAGACATTTTCATGCCACATGATGGCCGCAACCGCATCGGCCTGCTGCACGCGATACTCAACGTCGTGCGGAACCAGAATATTGGGGGCCGGCATCGGCACCACGCCGAGCTTGGCGGTCCCCAACATAACCGCATACCATTCCACAATCCTGGGAACCATGACAAAAACCCGGTCGCCTTTTTTCAATCCCTTTTTGCGTAACACATTGGCGAACTTATTGGAAAGACACTGCAGATCGAAAAATGAATACTTGCGAATCTCACTCAGGTCGGTACTGGCCCAGACCATCGCCAACTTGGTCCGGTCCTTAGCCCAGCGATCAACGACATCGAAACCGTAATTAAAAAATTCTGGAATATCGAATTTAAAGTTTTTCTTAACCTCATCGTAATCCTTCATGTTAGGACCATTGAGATCTACCGGAACATTGTCGTACGGGGTTGTCAGTTGCATAGCTTCCTCTCTCCTTAACCGTCTCCGCTGCATCGACCCATTTCAAGGTCAACAATTATGTTTGTCGGCTTTGTATCGCCCTGGCAAAGCCGCCCGCCTGTCGACCGTTACGCTCCCGACAGCAGGGCTCAGCAATCCATGAACAAAGCCATGTATAAAACAGCTTTCTACGAAAAGCCGTTCCCTCCCAATATAACAAGAACATGACTTTGTCAACTAAAAACAGTTAACGTCAGCTGGCAATAACTTTTTTTCAAAAAATGATTCCCAGCAGAAAGGTCTGAATTTGTGACTTCAGTTAACGTTAACTGGCGAAAAACAACCCGAAAAAAGAGGCAATTTTCACCACCCCTCCACACCAAAGCCTAAACCTATAGTCCACTCTAAGAAGTCAAACCTCTACCAGCTTCCTGGATTTAATCCAACGAACCACCGCACGCTTATTAAAGCGCCAGAATTTTTTCTCTTTATACCCAGGCAGAATCCCTTTCCGGGCCATGTAGTTTACATTATCGGGGCTCGTATCCAGCAGCTCCGCTACCTCGATACTACCGATTTCAGCATTATTTTTACCTTTCATAATCCTCATCACTCTCTCCTTAATTTAGGAAAACAGGCCTTGGGTTTCTCGCAAACAAACCAAGATTTTAAAAACCCTCGGGAAGACTGCAATCCACGTGAACAAAAACCTGCCGACCCGATTGAAAGCCCAGTTTCCAGATTAGCCTTGCACGTTTTGTGCCAAAACAAAAAACAGACAGCTGCGTCATTACGCAAGTGCCTGTTTTTTTTACTTTTGGTGGAGCTGAACGGGATCGAACCGTCGACCTCTTGACTGCCAGTCAAGCGCTCTCCCAGCTGAGCTACAGCCCCTCTCCCCAAGTCGCGGAGGGCCCTATTATCATGCCCGGGCAACCCTGTCAATATCTTTTCTACCTCAGCACCGCATTTTAATCAAGAACTCCGGACATAATCTTCACCTCCGCTTTCTGTCTCAGATCCTGAACAAACTCATTCATCAGGCGATATCCTTTGAACTGTAATAATTGCGCCCTGATCTCATTTTTCTGAGCGCTCGCATCGTCGCCGAGTTCAAGACGTCGCTCCTCCAGACGAGCAAAAAAATATACATCCTTATATCGCAGTGGCGACGATGTCTGCCCCTCGAGCAGGGCGAAAAGCTGACTACTGAGCTGCTGGTCGGTGCCGATTTTGGGAATCGCCCCGCGACCACGCTGAAAAAAACCGCTATCCAGAAGTTCAACCCCAATTTCATGGGCCGCCTCCTCCAGGGGGGCTTTCCCCTCCTGCAGGCGCGAAACCACCTGTGCAGTCAATTCTTTTACGCGCAGCCTGGCCTTTTCCAACCTGTAAGCATTCTCCACCGAAGCCTTTACCTCGACCAGTTCCGGCAAATAACTATCCTTCCGCTCAAGCACCATAAAGTAATAGCTGTTACGCGTCGGATTATTTAATTCAGCCGTCTCGCCAGTTCCGGTGTTAAAGACTTCAGCCATCAGAGCCACATCCCGACCAATCTCAGGCACCACGCCATCTTTCTGACTAAAAAAAGGGGTCTCTATCACCTTCAAACCAAGCCGCCCCGCCACCTTGACAAAGTCATCCGGACCACTGCCGGCCAGACCTTCGCCGACTTCCGCCAGACGCTGCCGCAGCAGCGTGGGAAGGGCTTCCGCCCGCAAGTCTTTCTCAATATTGTTTTTCACTTCCGCAAAGGTCTTGACATGGGCAGTCTTCCGCTCATCGCACTTGATCAGATGGATCCCGAAATCGGTCCGCACCGGAGCACTGACCACCCCGGTCTCAAGTGCGAAAACCGCCTCTTCAAAGGGAGCAACCATGGCTCCGCGACCAAACCAACCGAGATCCCCCCCCCTGGAGGCCGCCGCATCCTGAGAATAGTTTTTAGCCAGTTCAGCGAAATCGCCCCCGGCTTCAAGCTGCATGAGAATCTCCCCGATTTTAGCCTCGGCCTCGGCTAGTTCCTGCCCCCCGGCATCCGCTCCAACCCTGATCAAAATATGGCGGGCCTTAACCTGCTCGTCGACCCGAAATTTTTCCTGGTTATCCTGATAATACTTTTCAGCCTGCCCCTCTGCCAAGACGACCTGATCGAGCAGCGGCTCCCGCTCAATGACGACCGCCGCGATTCGACGCTGTTCCGGGATACGAAACCGTTCCCGTTTTTCGCTGAAAAATTTTTCTAGGCCTTCCGCATCCACCGGCATCAGCGCCTGAAAATCAGCCGGCGCCAGACGCAACAGAGCCAAGCGAATCTCTTCTTTCTGCTGCTGCAGCAGAATATCAACCTCCTCAGGCAGCACCTTTACACCATCGGCAATCACCTGCCGCAGTTTATCCAGCAACAGGTCTTCCCGCAGCCCGGCTTCAAACTGAGCTGGGGTCAAACGACTGTAACTCAGTGCCCGCCGGTAGGTCTCCCGATCAAATCGACCCTCCAGCTGGAAAGCCCCCAGGCCGGCGATTCGCTGACGCAATTCTTCTTCACTGACAATCAGGCCCAACTTCTCGGCTTCCTTCAGAAGCAGACGACGATCAACCAGACTGTTCAGAGCCTCTTGTTTGAGCTGGCGGATCCGGGTTTCATCGGGATCAAACTTACCCTGCGCCTGCTCCTGATAATTACGCCAGAGATTACGAAAGGATTCATCCAGAGCCTTGCGATCGATACTTTCTCCATTGACCGTTGCCGCCAGCGTCATCTGCCTGGCCTTCATACTGCCGACACCCCAGAAAGAAAAGACGACGATAATCACCCCGAAAATAAACTTAACGACCATGGACTGGGCGTTTTTTCGCATGATTCTTAACATCCAGCAAAAACCCCTTCTCTGCGCCGGCAGGGTAAGCTACCGACCGGTTTATTTTAAAAATTTTCCCGGGCTGTCCGCATCCAGAAAGCAAGCCCGAGCCGCCGGACAACCAGAGCGCGGCAACCGGCTTATAGGTTAAGAGCGAATAAAAAAGCAAGAAAAAACCTTGCCTTCCCTTTAGAGCAGCTGGCCCAAAGCCGAATAATCCCGGTATTGAGAGCGCAAGGGATTGGCATCGCAGTAGCCCAGGAAAAGATTCGCGTTATCGGTCTCGGGGACGGCCAGGAGTAAAGATGATGTTGTTCCGTAGCCATCAAAGGAGACATTAAAACCCTGAGGGGGAATGCCATCCTGAGGATAGGGGCTGCGCAAAGCCTGCATAAAACTATCCAGAACGCAGCCGAGAGAAGCCCCGTCAATCGCTAACCGGGCAAAAAGACGGCGAGCGCTGCGAGCCTTCATGGAGCTGCAACCATCAAGCAGGCCATTGCCAAGATAATGATACCCCGGCAACAGAGGGCAAAAGTGAAGTTCGGGAAAATTAGAAGAAAAAAAGCCCTGGTAACGGGAAGTAACGAGCAGATTAAAAGGGTTAAAGGGATGTTCAACGGCAATCCGACCTAAGCCTTCGCGGGCTTCATTGATTTCGGAAAACTGTAAAAGCTCAAGAACCAGCTGGCCCCGAGAACAGGAGCCCGGAGCGTAGTTGTCTCCGATCCAACGATTAGTCAGAAAAACCATCAGCCCCCGGTCGTTGTACCCCCACCAGCTGCCGCCGCCACTCAAGTCCAGGCAAGCCAGCCAACGCCGTCCACCTTTCCGCCCAGCCCTGTAAACCCGCGGCGGCAGGGCGCGACGATCAAAGAACTCGTCGCGATTATTGGCCACCACCAGAGGCCAGCCCGCGACCTTTTGAAAGGCCAGCAAAACCGTGCACATCAAGGAGCAACCCTAATCCAGCATCTCACGAATCCGGGAAAAAAAACTTTTATTTTCATGCGTGGAAACATCTCCCTCTTCACGCGCAAGCTCCTCGAAAAGTTCCCGCTGCCGAGAGGTCAAATTTTTCGGGGTCACGACCAGCAGCTCCAGAATCTGATCGCCACGACCATATCCGTTCAGATGCGGCACGCCTTTACCTCGCAGACAAAGATGATCCCCTGACTGGGTTCCCTCCGGAACTGAAACCTTCTCCTTGCCCTCCAGAGCCTCCACCTCAAAATCAGCCCCGAGAGCCGCCTGGGCAAAGCTGATCGGAACCTGACAGTAGATATCGTTGCCGCGCCGGTGAAAGAAGGGGTGCTCGCGCACCTGAATCACCACATAAAGATCTCCCGCCGGACCGCCTTTGATGCCGGCGCCACCTTCACCCACCAACTTCAGCCTGGTGCCGGTCTCAACTCCGGCCGGAATTTTGACCGAAAGACTTTTATCTTCCCGTATACGACCACGGCCCTGACATTTCGAACAAGGATCCTTGATTACCGACCCTTCTCCCCGACAGGTTGAACAGGCCTGGCTAACGCTGAAGAAACCCTGTTGGTAGCGTACTTGGCCATGCCCTTTACAGGTCGGACAGACCTCAGGCCGAGACCCGGCCTTCAGACCCGACCCTCGACAGAGATCGCAGACCACATAACGAGGGACCTTGATTTTGGCCTGAGTCCCAAAAACCGCTTCTTCGAAGTTAATTTCCAGATTATAGCGCAGACTTTCACCGGCTTGTCCGCTTGAACGTCGCCGGCCGCCGGACGCCCCGAAAACCTCGCCGAAAAGGTCGCCGAAAAGGTCGCCGAAGCCCCCACCAAAATCAAAACCACCTCCATTTTGTTGCTGCAGCCCGTCATGGCCATACTGGTCGTAAAGAGCCCGTTTCTGGCTGTCGGACAAAACCCCATAGGCCTCACTGAGCTCCTTAAACTTAGCTTCGGCTTCGGGGTCACCCGAATTCTGATCAGGATGGTACTTAAAAGCCATCCTGCGATAGGCCTTCTTAATTTCAGTCTCAGAGGCGTTGCGATGGAGTTCCAACACCTCATAATAGTCTCTTTTTTGCGCCACGCCTGTAAATCTCCCTCCAAATACATGAAACCAGCGGCTTCACGGAAAAGCCTTCGGGCCCACAACCACGCGCCCCCGACGAAACGTCACCCTCGCCTTAACAATCCGCTCTTCTATCCTGAAAACGAAACCTCACACTTTCAGCGAGACCAACGCGAAGACGAAAAAAACCAGGTACGGCGCACCACCGTACCTGGAATTCCCAAAAGATAAGCCCGGGGGCAGAACCCCGCCGGCGGTGATTATTTTTCGTCCTTAACCTCTTCAAAATCGGCGTCGACAACATCATCGTCACTGCCTGCAGAGGCTCCGGCAGTTTCTCCGGCAGGACTCCCCGCCTGATTCTGGGCATACATCGCTTCCGCCAGCTTGTGAGAAACCTGCTGCAAACCGTCCATGGCCTTACTGATCGCGGCCGAATCCCCACCATCCTTAACCGTTTTCAACTGATTAAGCGCAGCTTCGATATTAGCGCGATCGGCCGCCGGAACTTTATCGCCCAGATCATGAAGACTCTTTTCAGTCTGGTAAATCGTACTGTCCGCCTGATTGCGCAAATCAATCAGCTCACGCTTTTTTTTATCCTCGTCGGCATGAAGCTCGGCATCCTTGACCATCTGTTCAATTTCCGCATCGCTCAGACCACTGGAGGCCTTGATCTCAATCGACTGCTGCTTGCCGGTTGCCGTATCCTTGGCGGAAACATGGACAATCCCGTTGGCATCGATATCGAAAGTCACTTCAATTTGCGGAACCCCGCGCGGCGCGGCCGGAATGCCAACCAGTTCAAACTGGGCCAGCCGCTTATTATCGGCGGCCATCTGGCGCTCACCCTGCAAAACAACGATACTGACCGCCGGCTGATTATCCGCGGCCGTGGTAAAAATTTGGCTCTTTTTAGTCGGAATGGTCGAATTTTTCTCAATCAACTTGGTGCAAACGCCACCCAGGGTTTCAATGCCCAGCGACAACGGAGTCACATCGAGAAGCAAAACGTCCTTGACATCGCCCCGCAGAACGCCGCCCTGAATCGCCGCCCCAATCGATACCACTTCGTCCGGATTAACCCCCTTGCTCGGCTCCTGACCGAAAATTTCCTTGACCTTCTGCTGAACCCTGGGCATCCGGGTCATGCCGCCGACCAGAATAACTTCATTGATATCCGAGGCCGAGACTCCGGCATCTTTCATCGCGGTACGGCAGGGACCAACCACCCGATCAATCAGGTCGGCCACCAGGCTCTCCAGGGTTGCCCGGGTCAGTTTAACATTCAGATGTTTAGGGCCGGAGGCATCAGCTGTAATAAAGGGTAGATTAATATCGGTCTCCATCGAGGAGGAGAGCTCACATTTAGCCTTTTCGGCGGCTTCCTTAAGACGCTGCAGAGCCATTTTGTCATTGCGCAGGTCAATACCGTCACTTTTACGAAATTGATCGGCGATATAATCGATAACCCGTTCATCGAAATCCTCCCCCCCCAGAAAGGTGTCGCCATTGGTCGCCTTGACCTCAAAAACCCCGTCGCCCAGCTCCAGAATGGAGATATCGAAAGTACCGCCCCCAAGATCAAAAACCGCAACTTTTCCATCTTTTTTCTTATCCGCGCCATAGGCCAGGGCGGCTGCCGTCGGTTCATTGATAATGCGTTTAACGTCAAAACCGGCAATTTTGCCGGCATCCTTAGTCGCCTGCCGCTGACTGTCATTGAAATAGGCGGGCACCGTAATGACAGCTTCGGTAACCGGTTCGCCGAGATAATCCTCAGCCGTCTGTTTCATTTTCTGTAAAACCATGGCCGAAATCTCGGCCGGGCTGTATTCCTTATCCCTGATTTTAACCCAGGCATCACCATTTTTGGACTCGGTAATCGCAAAAGGCACCTTGCTCTTCATCTGCTGGACCTGGGGTGCGGAAAACTTGCGACCGATCAGACGTTTGACGGCAAAAACCGTGTTGGTCGGGTTGGTAACCGACTGACGTTTAGCCAGCTGCCCCACCAGACGCTCTCCACTTTCATTGATGGCAACCACCGAAGGAGTGGTTCGGACCCCTTCCGAATTGGCGATAACCTTGGCTTCGCCACCTTCCATAATACTGACACATGAGTTGGTGGTCCCCAGATCAATGCCGATTATTTTCCCCATGACACACTCCTTAAAAAAGGTTATTAAAATATAATTATATTTTTCAAACTCAACCCGCGCTACAAGTTAAGCACGCAGAAACCGAAAATCAACCCTTAGCTTTGTTTTTCATCAGGTCTTACTTCGGGCCACACTAACCAGAGCCGGCCGCAGAAGCCGGCCATGCAGTTGATAACCTTTCTGCAACTCATCGACCACCATGTTGGGCTCATGCTTATCGCTCTCGACCTGGGTCATGGCTTCATGAAAAGCTGGATCAAAGGCCTGGCCCAGACACTCGACACATTCGACCCCCATATTTTTGAGAACCGACTCAAACTGCTCCAGAGTCAACCTGACCCCTTCAATTATCGCTTGCGCATCCGTATCCGTGGCCGAATGACTCAAACTCAAAGCCCGTTCCAGATTGTCTTTTACCGGCAACAGATCACGAATAAAACCCTCGCGGGCAAAAAGAGTAAATTCATCCTTTTCCCTCTGTACCCGCTTGCGAAAGTTATCGGCCTCAGCTCGTACTCTGAGCATTTGCTCCTGCAATGAGCTGTTAAGCGTTTGCAGATCACTTATCTTTGCTTCCAGTTCAGAAATCACCTTTGCCTCAGCTGTCGGCAGGTTTTCTTCCTGAACTTCACCACCGCCCTGTTCCGAAATTTTCGTCCCCAAAACCGGCTCACTCTCCGCTCCCTCTTTTTTTTCAACCTGGTCCCGCGCTTCCTTCACGGCTGCCTCCTTACGCTCCGGCCAACCCCGTTCCTGCGGCGTTCTGGTGGCCGGAAGCCTTAAATAAGTTCTAATCCTTGTAATCCTTGGCTTATACGTGCAAACGCTGACCCATAACATCAGCGATATAGTTCACCAAAGGAATTATATTCAAATAATCCATCCGCGTCGGACCAATCACGCCCACCCGTCCCCAGACTCGACCCTGTCTCTTATACACATCTCCGAGCCCACGAGACCGTACTAGATCTCGTATGCCGTCTTCTGCTTGAAAAA
>OMKS01000278.1_pt1 | contig 48259 bp, 40 predicted proteins | sample 1674721 | NCBI WGS metagenome assembly OMKS01 (sample SAMN06264996, study PRJEB25208) | sediment metagenome | isolation source: hot spring sediment | place: USA: California | collected 2014-09-02 | reverse complement strand
AGCGACCCGACCATCCATAAGATGCGCGCCGCCGGACTGGCAGCCGAGCCTTTGGAGGTCAGCTTCCCCCGATGGCAACTCTTCTTTCCCGGCGGCCTGATTCTCGGCCTGCTGGCCGGGCTTGGACTGGCGTTTGCGGTCGAGATGCTCAATGACCTGTTACGAACGCCCAGCGATGTCATGCGTCATGTGAAAATCCCGCTGATGGGCATGGTGTATCACGCCGACGATGACCGGGATGTTGAAGACGTGGATATGTACCATGTCGTCCGTCAAGCGCCGTATTCCATTACCAGCGAATGTTACCGGCAGCTTCGCACCAACCTGAAACTGTCCGGCGAAAGCGGACAGCCGCATAAGACCCTGTTTGTTACCAGTACCGCCGCCGGCGACGGGAAAACCACCGTCGCGGTGAATATGGCCGGGTCTTTTCTGTCTGAGGACAATCGCGTTCTGCTGATTGACGCCAACTTCCGTCGTCCGATGAGCAATCGTCTTTTCCCGACTTCCCGCGCCAACGGCTCTTCTGAACAACAGGCCGATTACGGTCTGAGCAATTATCTGATGGGTCAATGTACGGACGAAAAACAGATTATCCGTTCCACCGACATTGGCGGACTGTTCGTGGTTGACAGCGGTCCGCTGCCGGCCAATCCGTCCGAACTGCTGAGCAGCGACCGAATGAAGACCCTGCTGGATCGATGCAAAGATCAGTTTGATTATGTCATTATCGACGGCCCGGCGATGCTCGTCAGCGACGCCAAAACCCTGGCCGCTCAGGCCGACGGAACCATCGTGGTCTTTAACGCCGCCACGACTCATCGCGGTGCAGCGATCCGGATTCTCCGCGAACTGCGCAACGTCAACGCCAATACCATCGGCACGATACTGATGGGCGTTCGCAGCCGCAAAGGGGGTTATTTCCGCGAAGTCTATCGGTCTTATCAGGATTATCAGCGAGCCGCCATACAGCAACAGCCGGTTTAAGTCTGCCCGAACTGCGATGAATCAACTTGAAAGTGGGACAACGCTATGACAGATAAATTTCTGGTAACCGGCGGCGCGGGGTTTATCGGCTCCAATATTTGCCGTCGGCTTGTGGCTGAAGGGTGTTATGTTCGCGTGATTGACAACCTGCTGACGGGTAAAATAAGCAATCTGGCCGATATTCGGGATCGCATCGATTTTATCGAAGCGGATATGGGCGACGAAAACGTCGCCCGCTCCGCCATGCGGGATATCGACATCGTACTGCATCAAGGCGCCGTGCCGTCGGTGCCGCGAAGCGTGGACGATCCGGCCACCACCCATCAGCATTGCGTCAATGCCACCTTTACGCTGCTGCTGGCCGCACGCGACAACAACGTCAAACGGTTTGTGTATGCCGCCAGTTCTTCGGCCTACGGCGACAGCCCGACCATGCCGAAAACTGAAACAATGCCGACCAATCCGAAATCACCGTATGCCGCGGCGAAATTATTCGGCGAGTACTATTGCAGTGTATTTTCACAAGTCTATGGGCTGGATACCGTCTCGCTGCGGTATTTCAATGTGTTTGGTCCCTACCAGGATCCGACCAGTCAATACGCCGCCGCCATTCCGGCCTTTGTCACCGCGATTTTGCGCGATCAGCCGCCGACCGTCTATGGCGACGGCGAGCAAAGTCGGGATTTCACCTATATTGACAACGTCGTCCAAGCCAATCTGCTGGCCGCCCGCGCCGAGAAAACCGACGGGCAAGTGATCAACATCGCCTGCGGACAAAAAATCACCGTCAACGCCATCATTGACCTGATTAATTCGCTCGCCGGAAAATCCGTCAAGGCCCGTTATGTTCCCCCGCGGCCGGGGGATGTGAAACATTCGCTGGCCGATATCCAAAAAGCAAAGTCGCTGATCGGGTACGAACCGGTTGTTCAATTTCAAGAGGGGTTGGAAAAAGCAATTACCTGGTATCGCGAAAATCTGATGTGAACGTTCCGCCCTGCTGTTGTGCTCTCTACGGGTGCGATAAAACAGCGGGACCCTGTATGATAGCCTATCAGATATCGTTTGCTGTGTAATTGAGGTCATTTGATGAATGTTTGACTTTTCGGCGTCGTTGTTGTAACATAAAGGTTTTGGAGAACGGGTGATGCTGAAAGAAATCGGACAGCATAATACAACAATTCACGCGATATTCAGGCCCGCCGATGTCGTGCGGGATGTGTTGCGGGACTACGCAGCAAACAGAGGCTGTCGTCTGACTTGTTACAGTGACCTGTGGGAGACCGTCAGCCGGATGCCCTTTACCCATCACGATCATACAACGATTATCACCGCTCGTCCGGAGCGTCTTACGCCTGAGGGTATCGCGGTTTTGGAGGGATTTATCGAAAGCACAAATCTGGTTTTTATCCTTTGGCTTGAGAATGAGCCGTCTTTCAGTACCATAAAAAGACATTTTGGAAAACAAAATCTTTATGTTTCAGACAATATTTGTCAATTTGATGATATTCTCAAGAATCTTGAAAAGTCAGGCCTCTTTTGCCAAAATAAACTCGAAAAAAGCAAAACGGTACGAAAGCACCCCCCCATTCGCACTGTCTCGCTCAGTGATGAAGAACTGAATGCATTGCGAGGAACCAATAGATGAATGTTCGCTGCCAAAACCCTATCCAAGATCGCGCTGTTCTGCTTGTCGGGACAGATTTGTCTCAGATGCCTGCCGATTGTCCGACGGAATCTTCCTGTCTTATTCGGCGGAATTCCGTAGCCGAGGCCATCCCGGTTTTACGTCATGGGCACTTTGACAAAGTCATTGTTGCCTTATCGGCCCTTCAGAACCATTTCGAACCGTCGTTATCCGGCCTGCGACAAGCCGCCCCGTCGGCACGTATTGTTTTGCTGGCCCAAATGCTCGAAGAACCGCTTCTGATCGAACAAATGAATCAAAATCGGATGTCTTTGCCGCGGTTGTTCGACGATTACCTGATCAGTCCCGTCCGGCTTGATGAATTGACAAACACATTAACAAAAACAAGGCGCTCGGACGGCGACAAGCGAACAGAAACAGACAAAGACCGGCGTATAGAAGAGCTGGAAAAGCTGGTCATTCAGGACGATTTAACCGGCCTGAAGAACCGCCGCTATCTGCGTCAGTTCCTGCCGCAGGTTCTTGCGCTGGCTGAACGCGATCAGCTTCGCGTAACGCTTTTACTGTTCGACATTGACGACTTCAAACACTACAACGACGCCTACGGCCATGCCGTCGGTGATAATGTACTCCGGCAGGCCGGACGAATGATCCAGCGATGCTGTCGCAGCCACGATGTGGTCGCGCGTCTGGGAGGCGATGAATTTGCCGTGGTGTTCTGGGATTTACCGAGCGAAAAACATGACAAACAAAACCCTCCGCGAAGCCACCGCGACCGCCGCAGCACAAAAATGAATCACCCGCACGAGCCGATTTTTATGGCCGAGCGATTCTGCAAGGAACTTCATCAGGCGGCATTTGAATATATCGGCCCCAAAGGCAAAGGCGCTTTGACCATCAGCGGCGGACTGGCAACCTTTCCCGTCGATGCAAAAACCGTTGACGAACTGCTCGAAAAAGCGGATATGGCGATGCTTGAAGCCAAACGAAGCGGCAAAAACCGTCTCTATCTGGTCGGTCAGCCGACCTCTGAATAACGACTTTTCAGAAACACCCCTGCCTGCCTGCCTGCCAATAAAGGCCAGGCAAGGGGCCTTAATGCATCAAACACCGAACATTGAGACACGCAACCGGACCCCGTCGCTACCAACAACCGATATCATAGGGATTGGCGCATTCGAGCCAGGAGGACGCCAACAGCACAAAATCATCCAGGTTCACCCGGCAATCGCCGGTTACATCGCCTTCCAAATCGCATTGATAAACGGAAAAGACAGCGTCGCTGATATCGAAGACCAACAGGTCGGCGGCGTTTGAAATTCTGACAAGACAGTCATCGGAATCCAGCAGAGGGACCTGCCAGGAATAAACGCCGGCATTGCCGGTATTGGGCGGATAAACCGGCATCCAGGTTTTCCCATTATCATGCGAGAATTCCACTTTGACATTATTGACGGTTCCGGTATGACTCCATTCGATATTATATTCATTGAGAATCACGGATGCGCCGAACACAGAACACGCACAGAACAGCAATAGTGCCATCGCTGATTTACAGGTTTTCTTCATCATTTTTCCCTTTCCAAGACAAATATACAAAAAGACACGAATAAAACCGCCTTTATTTCCCGCGAAGCCAAAGAGAAGCAAACAGAGCCACATCCGATACATCAAGCCGGCCATCGGCATTCAAATCGGCAAATGTCCAAAACAGGCCGCTACGCCAGTAACCCGAAAAGACGGCGTAATCGTGTAAATCCACTTTACCGTCATTGTTCAAGTCCGGCTGCGGAAATACGACAAAAGGGGCATATCGATAAACAGCCCCACCTTCATTGCCGTAATCTTCACAGAGATACAGTTCGCTCCCTTTGATCGTTACGCCCTCTTGGTCGTTGCCGGGCAAACTCCATTGTCCAAGAAGCGATCCGTCGGTCGTCATTGCCCTGAGCAGGTCTGTGTTATCATAGATGGCATACAGCACATCCTGAGTCGGCACATAATGCATACCAGAGATATTTTTGATCCCCTGAATCGGATAGATTGAACCGATAAAGGTAACCGCGGCGCTGTCGGCGCTGGACAAAATCGGCAATCGAAAAACAAAGATTTGGCCGGTCTCCTGCAGTCCGGCGTAAAACAGTCCGCCTTCCGGGTCAGCGTCGTCCGGTACAAATGTCAGCGCTTCCAGACCGGAATTTTTTGGTCCGTCCATCCATCCGGTCAAATCAAAAATGCGACTGACCGTACCCGTGGAAAGATTGAACTCATAAATGCTGTCGGGATGTTCTATCCCCAAATAGATAAAATCGCTTTTCGGATTGGCGACGGTTACCGCCTCAATGTCCGCATCTACCGGCCATAACTCAAGATCTTCGCCTCTGTCAGTCATCGAAGCGACAAGACCGCTGTCGCTGACCAGAAATAACCTTTGCAATTCCGTATGCCAAACAAGGCCGCTGGCTTCAAAATTCGACGGCAACCGCTGCCCGATGTTGACTGCGGGCAACGCCTCAGGAGGAAACGGAACCGCTGACCCTACCGAAAGCGAACCGGCCAAAAAGAGAACCCCTGCCCATAACTTTGATTTCAAAGATGCGACGATCACACCCCCCGAATACACGTTAATGTCCAACTTAAAATCTTATATAATCAGGAAATATTGTACCTTCAACCCTTTCAAAAGTCAACTAAAATCTGCCACGTCCTATTTCGGACACAAAACAGGCAAAATTCAAACAAAAGACTTAAAGGCTCGTTCACTCTTGGCTCTGTACCCTTTTGTATATAACCAGATTTGAAAAGCGGCGCCTCTTGCATTTTGACCACACGGCCGGTAGCATATAGCGTTTGGTTTTTGTTTCTGTTATTTTTTCTATTCGGATAGCCTTTGAGCCAGAAAAAATATGACATTATTGTCGTGGGCGGCGGGCACGCTGGCGCCGAAGCGGCTTGGGCGGCCAGCCGACTGGGGGCGCAGACTCTGTTGCTGACCATGCGGCGGGACACAATCGCAAGAATGAGCTGCAATCCGGCAATCGGCGGCCTGGCCAAGGGGCAGATTGTGCGCGAAATTGACGCGATGGGCGGGCTGATGGGGTTGGCGACCGATGCGGCGGGCATTCAGTTTCGTCTGCTCAATCGCTCCAAAGGACCGGCCGTGCAAAGCCCCCGCGCCCAGACCGACAAATATCAGTACGCCGCTTACATTCGGCAGCAACTCGAATCGACCGACAACCTGACCCTCGCCGAACATACCGCCGCCGAGGTGCTGACTCGGAATGGCGCTGTATGCGGTGTACGATGTGAGGACGGAACAGAATTTGCCGCCTCGGCAGTCATTCTGACAACAGGGACGTTTTTGCGAGGCGTCATGCATATGGGGCGTGAGCAGTGGCCCGGCGGTCGGCTGGGAGAACCGGCCGGCAACGCCCTGAGCGACTGTCTGCGCAGGCTCGGCCTGATGGTCAAACGCCTCAAAACCGGCACGCCGGTACGACTGGACGGCGCGACACTGGATTACGACAAAACGGACATTCAGCCGGGCGATGCCGATCCGCAGCCGTTTTCGTTTATGAACGACCGGATTGATCGTCCACAGGTTCCCTGTTGGATTACCTGGACCAATCCGGCCATCCACGATTTGCTCCGGGCCAATCTGCATTTGGCGCCGATGTACACCGGACAGATTCAATCCGTCGGGCCGCGCTATTGTCCGAGCATCGAAACCAAAATTATGCGGTTTGCCGATAAGACACGGCATCAGGTTTTTCTGGAGCCGGAAGACCAAAACGTTACGACCATCTATTGCAACGGCATCAGTACGTCGTATCCGAAAGAGATTCAGGATCAGATGCTTCGGTTGATGGAAGGAACGCAGCGGGCCAGAATTGTTCATTACGCCTATGCCATCGAATATGACTATTGTCCAGCAACCCAGCTCAAGCCGAATCTTGAAACGCGAACTCTTGCCGGCTTGTTTCTGGCCGGGCAAATCAACGGAACAAGCGGCTATGAGGAAGCGGCCGGACAGGGGCTGCTTGCCGGCGTCAACGCCGTACACAAACTGGCCGGCAAAGAACCGCTCATTCTCGGCCGCGACCAGGCCTATCTGGGCGTCCTGGTGGATGATTTATTGACACGGGAGATTGATGAGCCGTATCGGATGTTCACATCGCGGGCAGAATACAGGCTCACGCTGCGAAGCGATAACGCCGATGCCCGTCTGGCACCCATCGGCAGGCAAATCGGCCTGGTGGACGAGTCGCGCTGGCAGCGGTTCTGCGCCAAACAGCAAGCGATTGAACAATTGCAATCCTATCTCAAACAGACCCGCATCGGCGGCAAGAGTCTGTGGGAATGGATCAAACAGCCTACCCATCCGCTGTCCGAGGACCTGACGAATAATGACAACATTGCGAAGATGGGGTTGCCGCGCGAAGTCATTCAGGCCGCGGCCATTGCATGCAAATACGAAGGTTATCTGGCACGGCAGGACAAACAGATCGCCGCTTTTCGCAATCTGGAGCATATCAAACTGCCCGTCGATCTGGATTATCACCGCATACCGCATTTGCGGTTTGAGGCGCGCGAAAAGCTTGCGGCCTTTCGCCCTTTTACGCTGGGGCAGGCCTCCCGTCTGGGCGGTATTACGCCGGCGGACATCACGATCATTCAAATCCATCTGAAGAAAACCAAAAGCCGTTTATCCTATGAATCAACCGCCTACGAAACGTAAACGCATCTTCATCAGCGCCTGCGAGCACAGCGCCGAACAGCACTGCGCCAACCTGATTCGGGCATGCCATGACTATCTGGCCACACGTCAACCGTGGCCCGACGGCTCGGAAACCCATACGGAACCCATGCTTGAATGGGTCGGTCTGGGCGGCGACAAGATGGCCGAGGCCGGGTGTCAACTGCTGGCCAATCCCATCCAAAAAGCGGCGATGATTTACAATGTCTTAAAGCAATTGGGCTATTACCGCAAGCTCATTCGACAAGCGACCGCCTACCTGGCCGAGCACGCCGTCGATCTGGTGGTCGTATGTGATTCGCCGGCGTTTAATTTTCATATTGCCAAAGCCGCCCGTCGGCGCGGTATTCCGGTACTGTTTTACGTGGCGCCTCAGTTGTGGGCCTGGGCGCCGTGGCGGATTTATAAGCTGCGGCGGCGCTGTACCAAACTGGCGTGTATTCTGCCGTTTGAGCAGGAGTGGTTTTGCTCGCGGGGCGTGGACGCAGCGTATGTGTGCAATCCCCTGTTTGATGAGTTGAATGTATCGGTCGAAAACAATGTTAAGACCTATGCGGATTATCAAAGCCATGCCCCGCATATTGCGTTGATGCCCGGTTCTCGCGACGCGGAAATCAAGAGCCTCTGGCCGGCACTGCTTGAAATCGCCGCCCTGATCAGGCAGCGCCGTCCGCAGGCGACTTTCACGGCCTGCGCCGCAGACGACGAAAAACAAACGATGATGCAGACCGTCGCCCAAGGCGGCCCGGCCGTTGCCTATCGGATTGGACGTGTCTATGAGACGGCCCAGACGTGCGATTTTACACTGGTCGCCAGCGGCAGCGCAACGCTGCAAGTGGCCGCGGCAGGATGCCCGATGGTGATTCTGTATCAAAGCAATAAATGGCTCTGGCATCTGGTCGGACGCCGGCTGATTCGTACCCGCTATCTGTCGCTGGTCAATATCCTGGCGCGACGGGAACTCGTTCCGGAGTATATGCCCTATTTCGACGCCGTTGATCCGATTGCGGAAAAATGCTGCGGGCTGCTTGCCAACACCGCCAAACTCGCCCAAACCAGTCAGTCTCTTACCGAGCTGGTCAAACCGCTGGCCGCAGGCAAGGCCCGCGACAAAACCGCCCGGATCGTCTTTGAGATGCTCGGCTTAAACGATTAACGAAAAAAAGGTCCGCCGTCGTTTGCCGCCGCGTTTACACCAAATCGCAGGCTTCAGCCGGCATCCAGTGGGCGTCTTTGCCTTCCCATTTGACATTACAGCCGATAGGATTGGTCGTCGGCACAGAAACAGGCTTTCCGGCCAAATGCTCACCGAGCGCCCGTTCGAGATCGTTGACGGTCATCTTACTTGTGTCGCGCGGATTGTCCACCCCCCGGCCGGTATAAACCAGTTTACGTTCTTTATCGAACACAAAAAAATGCGGCGTTCGCAGCGCCCCATAGGCCCGCGCGACGTCCTGTGAGCGATCATACAAGTAAACCCACGGAAACTGTTTTTCATTCATCCGTTTGACCATATAGTCAAACGAATCCTCAGCGTAGGTGTTAGGGCTATTGGAATTGATGCCGACAAAACGCACGCCCTGCGGCTGAAATTTTAAGGCCGTTTGCCGCGTCACTTCATCGGAACCAATCACATAGGGACAATGATTACAGGTAAAAAAAATCACCAGCACATCCGCATCGGAAAAATCACTGAGCGAATAGGTCTTGCCGTCGGTCGCCGGAAGCTTAAAATCAGGCGCTTTTCGTCCTATTTCAAGTGTAAAGGCCATTTTCTATCTCCTTATTAAACCTCGTTTGCATTAGAGTAGTACTACACTGTACTCGGTTTGTTCAGGATAAAAAACGATCTTTTTTTCACTTCCCGAAAGGGCACATTGCGACTGACAGTCATCGTCAGCCCCGACATCCATAACCCCTGCGTCAGCACCTGCCACTGATCGTTGTACCAGTATCGACGCACCGCATCCAACTGCCCGTCCGCAAACGACCGAGCCTCAATCCGACGGCCTTCAATTGTTTCTTTCGTGTTAATCATCGTACACTTTTATCCCATCCCCGCCACCCATTTCCAACTGAGGCAATACAGATGACCCAATCCCCCAACCGATGGCGGGCTAATCCGAAAAATCGAAATCACGGACAGGCTCTATATAATACCTGTCTTTGCGTGTGTTCAACAAAGGCTGCTTTCGGCGTTTTTCGCTTGCAGGGCCGATTGATTTCAGATAAAACACGTGGAAACTTAAAGAATCATCCTGACTTTTGACGATTCAAAGAAAGTCGTCCATTGACACCATTGAATACGACCTGCATGGGGATGGCATAAGGATTCTGCATAATTAACGAGGTTTTTTGTGGTCAATAAAACAATTTCATTGAAGCGGTTGATCGGCTGGGTCGGGTGGGCTGTTTTGACTATCGCCCTGACCGGCTGTCAGGGACCGACGCAAACGTCCGGCAACCCGGCCATCAGAAAGAGCAGCACCCCGCCGTCGTATATGCTTTCGGTGAACGATCTGGGCAGCCGATTGGGCCTGTCGGTCGCCACCGCGGGCAATCCCTACTATGAACTAAAAAACGCATCCAATCGCGTTTTGCTGTTTATGTACGAAAATGGAAAGGTGTATGTCAACGGCGACTCGGTCGCCTCGGTCGGCCCGGTGGTGGATGTCAACGGGACCTATTATGTCTCGGAAATCCTGTTATCACAGATTCGCCCCTATCTCCAGTCCGGCCAAAGCACCTGGACGCCGACGCCGCAGCCGTCGCCAACCCCTTGGACGCCCCGTACCGGCGCCGGACGGGTCGTGATTGACCCCGGCCACGGCGGCAAAGATCCGGGCGCAATCAGCTATTTGGGCCACTACGAAAAAGATATTGTCTTGCAAATTTCTCGGCGATTGGCCTCAATCCTTCAGCGCCGCGGCGTGGAGGTCATTATGACCCGCCGCGACGATACCTTTATTGAATTGGAAGAACGGGCGGCCATTGCCAACCGCGCCGAGGCCGATTTATTCGTCAGCATCCACGCCGACTCGCACAACGACCGCGTGCATCAGGGATTTACCGTCTATGTCGCGCGCTCGGCCAGCGACACATCCCGGCAAGTCGGACGAAGCCTTGAAAACACCCTGTCCCGCATCGGCATCCCCAGCAAAGGGCTGCGCTCGGCCGATTACCGCGTGTTGGTGCAAACCCGATGTCCTGCGGTTCTGGTCGAGACGGGCTTTCTGTCCAACCCCAATGAAGCGGCGATGCTTCTGGACGGCGGCTATCAGGAACGCATCGCCTCGGCCATCGCCGAGGGCATCATTAACGCACTGTAACGATCAGATACGGCTTGAAAAATCCGTCGGTATCGTTAGAATACCGGTTTCTCAATCTTTAATTTTGCGGAGATATCGATGGGTTTTTTCACGAAAACGGTCCAATACCTGAAAGACCACCTGAGCAAGACGCGCTCCCGGATTTCGTCCAGTCTGGCGGCGGTGCTGCCGATGGGGCACAGGATTGACAATGAATTGCTGGACGACCTGGAGGCAACGCTCATCAGCGACGACATCGGCGTGGAGACCACCGAGCGGCTGATCGAGGACCTGCGCTCGGCCTGGAAAGCTGGTCAGATCACCCAAAGCGACGACATCATTCCGTTCCTGAAGACCCGGATGAAATCGTACTGGCCCGACCGCGACCGCCAGCTCAACATCGCGCCGTCCGGCCCGACGGTGATTCTGGTCGCCGGCATCAACGGCTCCGGCAAGACAACCAGTATCGCTAAACTGGCCGCCAATCTGCGCGGCAACGGCAAATCCGTCATTGTCGCGGCCTGCGACACCTTTCGCGCGGCGGCGGTCGAGCAATTGAGCATCTGGGCCGAACGCACCGGCGTGCAGATCGTTAAACACAAATCCGGCGCCGACCCGGCGGCGGTCGCTTATGACGCCTGCCAGGCGGCCGTGTCGCGCGGGGCGGATTTCCTGATTGTCGATACAGCCGGTCGGCTGCATACGCAAAAACACCTGATGGAAGAGCTAAGCAAAATCCGCAACGTCGTGGCCAAGCAAATCCCCGGCGCCCCGCATGAAGTGCTGCTGGTCATCGACGCGACCACCGGACAGAACGCTATTATGCAGGCCAAAATCTTTACCGAGTCGATCCAGGTTACCGGCATCTTTCTGGCCAAGCTCGACGGTACCGCTCGCGGCGGCATCGTCATCGCCATTAAAGATATGCTCGATATTCCGGTCAAGTTTGTCGGATTGGGAGAAACCCCCGATGACATCGCCGAATTTGATCCGGACGGCTTTGTCGAGGCCCTATTCGCCTGAAATCATTAGGCAGTCATCGAAGGAAAACAGAAAATCGGGCGGAGCTTAAATGAAAAAAACTGTGTTTATTGTGCTGAGAACAAGGATTTTTTCGAAAAATCGCAAAAAGTTTAAACTTTTTGCTTGAATCGACCGATATTTCGCGTATAATCAATAGTGAAATAATTGCTCTTTTTCTTCTTATAGCTCTATGTGTTTCTTCGGTGCTGAGATGTAGGTTATACCTGTTGATATATTAAAAATACGATTTGCATCTCAGCAAGGGCCGGACCCCTCGAATCCGGCCCTTTTTTATTGCGTATTTCGATTCAAGCGGATTCGCATCTTGTTTCATTGAGATGAGATTTTCTGCGGGACGTGATCAGGGCGGCCAGAAGGATGTGGCGGAGTTTGTCCACATCAAGCGTGTTGAGGTAATCGGCCGTAAAATCCAGATGAAGCGGGCCGTCAAAATGAAGAATCTGGTCGGTCACCTCTGATTTACTCATCGCCACAACTTTCGCACAGGCCGTCTCAAAATCCACATCCATCAACATATATCCATCACTCCAAAATCAATGTTGTCTCGTCCATTCGGGCTTTATCGGAGTTTTTGGCGGATCGATTAACTTGAAAACTCACCCTGTTTACGATACGCTTTACGGCCATGAAAACCGAATTGCTGGATTACACGCTGCCGGACGAGTTGATCGCCCAAAAACCGGCCGACAAACGCGGGGCCTCGCGGCTGCTGGTGCTGAACCGGACCGACGGGGCGCTGAGCGACCGAATGTTTACCGACCTGCCTTCCTATCTGCGAAGCGGCGACTGTCTGGCGCTGAACAATACCAAGGTACTGCCGGCCCGATTTTACGCTCAAAAACCGACCGGCGCGCGGCTGGAAGGGTTGTTCGTTATGCAAGAGGCCGACGGCCGCTGGCAGGTTCTGCTCAAAAACGCCCGCAAGCTTAGGCCGGGTGATACGCTGATCTTACTGAATCGGGACGGCCAGCCCGCGATGGAGGCCGTCGCGTCTGAACGGCTTAAAGACGGCCTGTGGCATCTGAAACCGGCCTGTGAGTCGTCTCCGGACAGCGTTCTTGGGCAAATCGGCTTTGCGCCCCTGCCGCCCTATATCAAACGCACCGCCGGCAGTTCTGAGTCTCAAGAGGACCTGCGGCGGTATCAGACGGTCTATGCCGCTTGGCCTGGCGCGGTGGCGGCCCCCACGGCGGGTCTGCATTTTGATAAACCCCTGCTTGAACGCATTGAGGCCATGGGCGTTCGGCTGGCCTATGTGACGCTGCATGTCGGCATCGGCACATTTCGTCCCGTCCAGACCGACACACTTGATGCGCATCCGATGCACGAGGAATATTACCACGTCAGCCCCGAAGCGGCCGCGACCATCAACGCCGCACGCCGGGCCGGCGGCCGCATCATCGCCGTGGGCACGACCAGCGTACGCACCCTTGAAAGCGTCGCCGACGCGGCCGGCACGCTGGCAGCGGCCTCCGGACGTACGCGGCTGTTTATTATGCCCGGCTATACATTCAAAATCGTCGATGCGATGGTCACCAATTTTCACCTGCCCCGCTCCACGCTGCTGGCGCTGGCAGCGGCGTTTGCCGAACTGGATACGGTACTGGGCGCCTATCGCCACGCGGTCGCTCAAAAATACCGCTTCTATTCCTACGGCGACGCGATGTTGATAATCTGACCCCCGCGGCCGTCAGCCGGTCAGCAGGTCGAACTGTTCGGGGCTGAGACTGTGGCGAAGTTTCTGCAGGGCCTGCAGCTCAATTTGCCGGACGCGCTCTTTGGTCAGGCCCAGTTCGTCGCCAATCTGCTTGAGAGTCATCGGCTTTTTCTTGATCACGCCGGTATCCAGCGGGTAATGATTCAGGATAATAAACCGTTCGCGCGGGTCGAGATTGCTGTTGATCACGCTGATTAAATCGTGCTGCGCCTGCTCGACCGCGGCGATATCGGGCAAATTGCCGAGCCGAAAATCATGCGGCAGACCGGCGACATCCGAGCCGCCGGCGCGGTCGGGCCGATGAGCCTCGGCGGGAATCTTGCGGGCAAAGTCTTTAGCAATCGCCCAGCCGGCATAGGTACTGAACCGATAGCCGCGCGTATAGTCAAACTTCTCCACCGCCGCCATCAGCGACAGCGTGCCTTCGCCGATGAGTTCATTGATGGTCAATCCGGCCGACAAATGACGCCCGGCAATGCTGATCACCAGCGGCATATTGGCGCCGATGATATGCTGTTTGACGCAATCGGCCTGCTCCAGCAGCGTCTCAATCCGCCGTAAGCGGGCAACGGCCGGCTGTTTGGGGCGAAGTTTGGCGCGTTCCCGTGCGGCCAGACATTTCAAAAAATTATACCGGCAAAACAGCGCCGATTCCTGCGTACGGGTCAGCAGGCCGCCGCCGTCTTTTGAGTCGGCCAGCAGCGTCTCAAGCGGCGGCTCCAGCAGACGGGTCTCGGCGTCTTCGGCGATAAACGCGGGACTGTCGATATAATCAATTTTTCGGTTGAGCAGTTCGCGGGCGCGATGCTGATTGATGATGCGATACAGCGAGCTTCGGCTTTTATTGAACCGCTCGCTCAGTTCACACATACGCACGCCCTGACGACGAAGTTTGTAAATCTGAGCCGCCTCACGGGCGCTGAGACGTCCGCGCGACGCCGGCAGCGCATCACACGGCCCGTGCTGCTGTTCCATTTGCTCCAGAACGATGCGAAGGGTTTCGCGCGCCCGACCGGTGCGCTCGCTGAGCCGTTTAAGCAGCTCGTTTCGAGAGCGCAGCGGCTGCGGTGAGCCTGCCAACCGGCGTGCCCATTGATAAATTGTTTCCTTCTCGGCCTGATTCAGTTTGGTAAACCGCGCCGAACGGGTCACTAAGTCGCGATGTTCCCGCTCAAACTGAAGCACCGCCGACTCGGCGTATCCTTTGCGTTTTTTGCCGTCTTCAAACACATAAATCCGACCGGTCAACCCCCGCTTTTCCCAGCGGCGGATGGTTTTCTCCGAGACCGAAAACCGCTCGGCCAGCGCTTCGACCGTGAAGATCGGCTCCTGCTGCATCGCGGTCGGCACTTCCAGCCGTCCGCTGACCTGCGAAAGCCAGACCCGCAAATCTGCCAATAACTCCCGCCCGGCGATCAGGCAGTCTTCATATTTGAATCCGGTCGGCCGAAACCCGGTGATCCGATAAACAATAAACTCATAGGGGTATTCCTGTTCAGGGTCGATGATCAGCATCAGCTTCTCGGCCGCGGCCATATATTTGTGCTGCTGGCGGGTCGGCGCAAAGCGAAACTGATCGAACAATTCTCGCAACGCAGGATGATGAATCCGAATTTTCATAACCCCCCTATTATCCGAAACCGCTCTGATTTTCGCAAGCGCTGACTTTCAAGACAGTTCACCTTCAGCCCTGATCGCAAAGGGACTCGGATAAACAGCAAATCGTTTTAATATCGCCGAAGCAGTTCAAGCATTTTTCGGTCGAGTTTAAGACCGTCAAGGTCTTCGTATGGGACATCGGTTCGTCCGCTGTCAAGGACACCGAACGAACCGCGAAAATTCCACAGCGCCCAGCCGATTTCGGCGCGCCGAAACGTTTTTAAGCAATCCTCCATCCAGCGCAGCGTCACATCGTGCGGCGTCCGGTTGTGCGCGCCCCACTCACCGACCATCACGCCGATGCCCTGACCGCGTGCCGTGTACCAGCGGCTAAATACCGCCTGCCACAACCAGTCGGCGTCCTGACGGCGCGGCGCGACAAATCGGCAGCCGTTCTCGTCCGATTCGACCCGGAGCGGCTCATTGGGTTGGCCCCACTCCGGACGGATCGGAAAATCGGCAGCCGTGCCGTCCTGCGTCCTCAGTTCCAGTCCGGTCAGGGTCAGCCAGTCGCCCCGGACATTGTCCAGCGTCAGGGGATAACGTCCGGCCGGAAGCGATATCTCATAAGACCGATCATAGACGTTTTGATACACATTCCATTCGGGTCGAAAGACCACCTCCTTCCACGGGCCGTCGCCGGGACCGGGTGTAAAAGTCTGCGACCAAAGTTCCTTTTCGCCTTGCCGCACGACCAGATGTGCTGAAGCCGAAACCGTCCCGACCGTCAGCGTCAGCGTTGCCGGGGCGTGAAGATTTGCATTCAGCCTCATCGGTGAACGCAGATCGGGCTTGGTCGGGCCGTACAGATAACCGCCGCCGGCCAGCGGCGCGGGCCATTGCGGAACCGGCCAGGACTGCGAACCGGCGACCCAGCTTGCCTTGTAGTGCGTCAGCGCAAACGGCTCATAGCCGCGCGCCGCTTGCGCCACGCCAAGAGCAACCAGTTCCTCGCACGGCTGCTTGCCCCAGTTCAGCCCGTCGGCGATAATCAGCCGATTCGGATCCTCCGCCCGAATGGCCTCGACGAGCTGTTTGACCACGCGATAATAGGTCCGACCGTCGATGTCGGCCGGCTCGTTGAGCAGATTGAAACTCAAATGGGTATTGGGCACGTCTTTGTATCGACGGGCAAAATACGCCCAATGCATCGCACACACGAGCTGCGCCTGCGCATCCGTCCACAGATCGGCCGGTTCGGGCGGCTGAGCGACCGTATAGCCCGGTGCGCGGTGAAAATTGATACAAACGTGGATGTCGTACTTGCGACCGAAGGCAATGGCCTGATCGATATCGGCAAAGGCCGTTTCGTCAATTTGCGCCCAGTCGCCGTCTTTGATCCAGAACCGATAGTCCATCGGCAGGCGAACAAAGTTAAACCCCCACTCGGAAATAAGCCGGAAATCCTCCTGCCGATACGGCCCGCCGCTCGAACCGCCCTTGATAAACTTTTCGAGCAGATTAAACCCCCGCCAGCGCGGCAGTGTGTCCGGCCTCGGTTCAGGCAGCGTTGACGCAGAACCTGTCGCGATCGCCGCAAACGCGAATACCGCGGCCAGACATACGATTTGTTTGAATCGTCTCATCTGCAACCCCTTGCTTTCATTCAGAACCGCCTTACGGTTTTAGATTCCGCCGGATGAGTCGGATAAAGGTCTCGGCGTCCACGACACGTACATTATCATCCAGCAATCCAACGACCTCGGCAATATCGTCCATCCCTTTGCTCCAGGCATGAACGGTCACCGCCGTGTAGCCGTCCGGGCGGGACGGATCGGCCGGCAGTGCGTTGATGCTCTCGGCCAACGCGGCAGCGGTCGGACGCACCGCCGGATAAAACGTCTCCCGGCGAAAATCAAACCGCGCCGTCACCATCGGCTTGCCGTCAAACCAGAGAATCTTTCCGTCGTGCGGGGCGTACTGAATGTATTCGAGATAAATCAGCCCCTCGACCTGCTCCAGGGCGGTAAACCAGCGGGCCGATTCGTAATAGCTGTCGTCCAGCGTATCGTGCGGCAGGACGTAATCAATCAGCAGCAGTACCCGCAAGTCGGCGCGCTCCATCCATTCGCCGAGCCGTTTGGCGTGTGTCTGCAAATACGGCGAGACGCTGTTATACGAATACCCCAGCCCGCAATAAGCAATGAACACATCGTTGGGCGTCGCATCGCGATACCACATCGCCACGCCGTTGGGCGACAGTTCCACCAGCGACGGGGCCATCCCCCACGTCATCGGGAATTCGCCGCGATGGGGGTTGCGATAAAACTTCCGCGTCGAATAAAATGAATGCGTGCCGATCTCGGTCAGGATATTATCCATATCGCTCATAATGAAGGTAACGTAATGCACATCCTCTTCAGTAATGGGCGACTGACGCGGGGCGATCTGCCTGAAGCTTTTGTCTTTCAGGGCGCGCCCCATTGAGGCGTGCACAGACAGGTTCACCATCCAGTCGCTGGGAATCTGAAACAGCCCTTCCTCCGAGTGCAATCGAACGGCCAGCCCCTCGTCCCGGTCGGTGACCGGATTGAGCCAGCCGTAAACCGGCGAACACGGCGCCATACTGCCAAAAACCCGGCGCGAGAGCGCCTCGTCGTTGTCCCACCACGACAGCGCCTGCGTGGCGGCCGGCCAGTCCTTCAGATGGTACGCACTGCGGTGAAAACGGGGATCGTTGGTGTGAACGATAATCAAATTGTCATTGATCTGTCCCCGGTACTTCTCAAACACCCACCGCCCGTCCTTGCCGCGGACATCAACCGCCTGGGTATAACCCAGGTCAATCACGGCCTGTTCAAGGTCGGTATCGACCGCCACTGCATCCAGAATCCCGGCCAGGGTGGCCGCCGCCGACAGCGACGCCCGATCGCGCATCGAGTACAGCACATAGCGGCCGCTGGTATAAGGCTTGAGCGTTTTCATCAGGCCGGCCCAATCGCGCGCCATCGACCAGTCAAATTGAATCTGATACCGCCGCTCCAAGTCGCGAACAAAGGCGTCATCGCCCACGTCAATCCACAGCCGCGGCCGATCCGTGCGGGCCGCCACACCCTGAAGCGTCTGGATGGCGACAAACTGATTGTTTTCCCGATCCGGGCCTTTGGTAAAGACATAGAGCGTATCGTTTGCAGACAACGGTTGGATATCGGCATACATCGGCTCATACCGGATTTCACGAAACAACACCACATCGTCAACAAGAACAGACGCCGACGAGGAAGCCGACGGATTCAGTACGAACCGAACATCCACGAAATACGCCTTTGGATCGGAGGTGATGTGATGGCTCTGTTGACGCCACCGGCCGCCGGTCTGTTCGAGCGGCAAACGGATTTGACTGAGCGGTGTTTGTCCGTCGGCGGCCCAATGGCGGAGGATCACGGCGGCGGTGGGTTGAATATCGGCCTTGAGGCGATAGTTCAGTCGGACCGCTTCGCCGCGCCGCACCGGCAGCAGCGGCGTTTGCAACACCGCAGGCTGATCGGATACGACCAGTTGAAAGCAGCGGCCTGACGCCGAACCATCGCTTTGGACCGAAACCGCCCCGTCGGTCTGCCAGCCGGATAAGCCCGCTTCGGCGTCGCCGTTTTGAATCAGCGATGTGGACAGGTCATATTCGACCGCCGCAGCAAGACCGTCGCATACCCAACCGCCTGCTATCAAGAATACAAGCAAGGCAACGCCGACCGGCAAAAGGGGTTTGGAAAGGAATGAGTCGGACCGTGTTCTTCGTGCTAAAGTCATTTTGCATCCTGAATTGGCATTGTCGTTTATGTTTGAAAATAGAGACGCATCAAGCGGGTCATCAGGCTTTGCCGATATGGGCGTCGGCGTAGATTTTCAAGATCAGTTCGACGGATTTTCGGGCTTCACGGCCGTCCAGCTCAAACGGCTTGTTCTGTTCGATGGCCTCCAGAAATGCGGCCAGATTACGGCGATGATATTCCGAGCTGATGTCTTTGGGGTCGGCCGCGCCGCCGGTGCGATGGCTCGTTTGCATCCCTTTGACAATCGCCTCATCGTCCGGCTGCGGCTCGGCAAACTCCCAGACGGTCAGTCGATCATCGGTATAGATCGCCGTGCCCTGCGTGCCGGTGATCTCAAAACGCCGGGGCCGACCGGGCCATGAGGCGGTCGTGCCGTAAATCAGACCGACCGCGTCGTTTTCAAACCGCACCACCGCCGCGGCGGTATCCTCGGCCTCAATGGTATGCCCCAGCGTATCGGCCAGGGCCTTGACCTCGACGACCGGCCCCATTAAGTCGCACAGCATATCGACCATGTGGATGGCCTGGTTCATCAGCGCCCCGCCGCCGTCCAGCGCCCACGTGCCGCGCCACGTGCCGTCGTAATAGCTTTGCGGCCGCCACCAGGGCACATAGACGCCGGCATAGGAAATACGGCCGAACCGCCCCTGCGCAATGGCCTTGCGCAGATGCCGCACGCCGTCGGTAAAGCGATTCTGAAAGATGCCGCCCAGATATGTTCCGGCCTTGTCGTGGGCGGCGATCATCGCATCAATGCGGTCGGTCGTAATCTCCAGCGGCTTTTCGCACAGGACGTGCTTGCCCGCTTTGGCGGCTGCAACCGCCGGTTCCATATGCCGTCCGCTGGGCGCGGCAATCATCACCACGTCAATTGAGGCATCGGCCATCATCGCGTCGTAATCGGCATACGCCCGCCCGCCGAATTCACCGCAGATCGCCTTGGCCCGACCCGAGCCGCCGTCGCAGCAGCCGGCAAACGTCGCATTGGGCAACTGTCCGGCAACCTGGGCATGCACCCGCGCAATCGACCCTGCCCCGATAACGCCAATTGTCCATTTTCTCATCATCGACACCTTTTTCTCAATCTTTGCTGGTTATGACCTTTTCGAGAAGCCTGCTCTACCTCGCTGGGGCCCTCTTACCATAAGTTCTCTTCTAAAAGCACCTTAGATAATAAACAGAACGCTTCACCCACCCCCAATATATCGCCTTTCAGAAAAAATTGAAGCGAAAAGTGTCTCATTGACATTCTTTGCCGCAAGATTATAATATTCTGTTATCAACAGAGATGGACTGTCATTGACCGTCTGACTTTAAGAGGAGAAACGAAAACACAAAAATACAGGCCCAAGACCCCTGTGTTTGGGCCGCTGCCGGATGTGGAGAATATCCCCCAACAAATCAGTTCGCATAGCCCATCTTTTAAACCTGAAAGGAAGGCACAATGGAAAATGTACTGGACAAGATTTATGAGTACCTTGCCACGTACGGACTGCAAATCGTGGCTGCGATTATTATCGTTGTTGTCGGACGGTGGATCGCCAAATTAGTTACGAAAATCGTCGGTCGGTTGCTGACGCGAGCCAAAGTTGAAAAAACGCTTAGCCTCTTTATAGAGAAACTGTGCTATATCGGGTTGCTGACCTATGTGATTATCGCGGCTCTGAGTGCCCTGGGGTTTGACACCACCTCGTTGGCCGTCGTCATTGGAGCGGCGGGGCTGGCCATCGGCTTTGCACTGCAAGGCTCGCTTGCCAATTTCGCGGCGGGTGTGATGCTGATTATTTTCAAACCATTTAAGGTGGGCGACTATGTCGAAGCGGCAGGCAAAGCCGGAACAGTCAAAGAGATACAGATCTTCAACACCATCCTCACCTCGCCTGATAATCTGCTTATTATCGTGCCGAACGGGCAGATAACCGCCGGCAGCATCACCAACTATTCCGCCACCGGCACGCGGCGGCTTGATCTGGTCGCAAGCGTTTCTTATGAATCCGACCTGAGAAAAGCCAAACTGATTCTTCAAGAGATTATTGCCGACGATGCCCGCATCCTTCAAGACCCTGCCCCGACAATCGCGGTATCGGAACTGGCGGACAGCAGCGTTGACTTTGTCGTGCGTCCCTAGGTGAAAACATCGGATTATTGGGGATTGAAATTCGACCTGACCGAACGAACCAAACTGACCTTTGACGACAACGGCATTTCAATCCCATACCCGCAGCGCGATGTGCATATGTACACCACGTAGCCGCTGTGCTCTTTGCATCAACGCAGATGCCCGCTAAATGCGGGCATCTGCGAACGATTCGATAATGACATACACACGGCATTGCAACCGCGTGTACGCGGCGTGAGCGCTCCTAAAACCACGCTTTAATTCAGCAGCGTTTTGGCCAGGTCCACGGCGCTGGCGGCGTCAGGCGCGTAGCCGTGGGCGCCGATCTTGTCGGCATAGGCCTGGGTCACGGGGGCGCCGCCGATCATCGTTTTGACCGGAACGCCGGACTCTTTCAGCGCGACAATCGTCTTTTCCATCGCGGGCATCGTCGTGGTCAGCAACGCGCTAAGCCCCACGACCTGGGGGCTGTTTTCTTTGGCCATCGCAACAAACTTATCCGGCGAAACATCCACACCCAAATCGACCACTTCAAAGCCGGCGCCCTTGAGCATCATCGCCACCAGATTTTTGCCGATGTCGTGCAGATCGCCCTGAACGGTACCGATCATCGCCTTGCCCAGCGGCTTGACGCCCGCTTCAATCAATTTCGGCTCCAGTATCTCCATCGCCATTTTCATCGCGCGGGCGGCAATCAGCACCTCGGGGATATAGACCTCATTGGCCTTGAATCGCACGCCGACCACGTTCATCCCCGCAATCAGTCCGTCATTGAGAATCTCCGACGGTTCCATACCCTCGTTCAGCGCCGCTTTGGTCACATCCACGGCGGTCTTTTGATCGCCTTTGATAATCGCATCGCACAACACCTTCAGGTCTGCCATGTTTCACCTCATTGTCTGTTCAAAATTGAGTTAACGTATTATTTCCGCACCTTTTGTACTCATTTGCTCCAAAAAAATCAACCCCCGACGGACATTTTGACAGAATTGGTCTAAAAAGAGGCACAAATGAAACACTTTAAGCAGGATTAAGAGCGTATAATGCCGGTTGTTCGCATTCAGCCCCCATGTCATTCGAATAGACAGGCGGCTGAAAAAAACAACCCTGCGCGAGATGAGCGGACGTGTTAAAAATTTACCACTGGTGGATTTCGATAGACAACCCCGGCGGATTCGCTATGATTCGTGTCGCAGAACGGGTTGGAACAAAACGCAACTATGTTACAGGAGTCCAAAAACCGCTATGAGCCATTATATAGTACTGGTCAAACAAGTACCGGATGTCTCGCAGATTACCGACAACGCGTTCGATCCCAACACCGGCAACCTGATCCGCACCCGGCTTCCGAGCGTCATCAATGAACTGGACGCCCAGGCACTGGCGTACGCATGGTGGATGAAGACCCTGTCGGGCAATCCCGACAGCAAACTGATTTGCCTGACCATGGGACCGCCGATGGCCGCCGAGGTGTTGCACTACGGGCTGGGTCGCCACGCCGATGACGCCGTGCTGCTGACCGACCGGGCATTGGGCGGTGCGGATACCTGGGCCACGGCCAACCCCTTGGCCTATGCCATTCGCAAAATCACCGCCGAGATGCTCAATGGGACGACGGATTATTATGTCGTGGCCGGAATGCAGTCGGTGGACGGCGATACGGCACAGGTTCCCGCCCAGATCGCCGAGGAGCTGGGCATCCCCTGCGTGCCCTATGCCACCGAAGCGGAATACGAAAACGGTCATTTCCGATTTACCCGCATCATTTCCGGCGGCAGTCAGATCGTCGAGCCGCTGCATACGCCGGCGATTATCACCGTGGCCAAATACGAATACCCGCTGTTTGCCTCGTTTGCCGCGACCCGGCGAGCGAATCGCCACCAATTGACCCAATGGGGCGCCGCCGAGGTCAAGGCCACCGCCATGGGTGTAGCCGGCTCCAAAACCCGCGTCATTCGCGTCTTTCCGCCGGGTAAAACCACCCGTAAATGTCAACAGGTTGACTCAGTCGCTCAACTGGCTCAGTGCATCATCGAACACCTGTCCGCATCGGACGAACAAGACATGCAACAAACCGCACAGCAGCCGGCCTATGTGCTGCCGTCCAAACGCGGCTCGGTCTTTGATCGGTCGTATGAAGGCACGGAAAAGGAAATCGAAGATTACCGAGCGCTGGCCGAGCAGCTCAATAAACTCAATATTACCCAACCGGAACAAATCACCGACGAAATCAAAGAAAAAATTCTGGCCTGCGAAGAGATCGCATTCCACAAAAAGGCGCTCGACGATATGATTGAAGGTTATCGGCATACCGAGCCGAGCTACAGCGGCGATGTGTGGGTAATGGCCGAGCATCAGGACGGCCAAATCAACGCCGCGACATTTGAGTTGACCGGCAAAGCACGTCAATTGGCCGATTCGCTGGAGGTCAAGGTCGGCGTGGTGCTGGTCGGCAACAAGGTCAAACCCCTGGCCGAGGACCTGATCGCCGCCGGCGCTGACACCGTTTATCTCGTCGAGCATCCCCTGCTGGAACAGTTTGACCCGTTCAGCTATCGCAAGGCCGTTTCCGAGGCATTCGAGAAGTATAATCCGCAAATATTCCTTTTCGGCGCCACGCCCCAGGGTCGCGTGCTGGCGCCGATGGTGTCTTATCGCGTCGGCTGCGGGCTGACGGCCGACTGTACGGGTCTGGACATCCGCGATAGCAGCCGCAAGGGACAAATCGCCGTGCTGATGCAGACCCGTCCGGCCCTGGGCGGCAACGTGATGGCGACCATCTGCACCAAAGACTCCACCTGCCAGATGGCCACGGCTCGGCCGGGCGTGATGAAGCGCCTGCCGCCGGATCCCGATCGCAAAGGGCGTCTCATCGCCTGCGAGGTCGAGATCACCCAGGACGATCTGAGTCTGAATGTCTTGCAGACCGAGCGCGGACACGGCAGCGTCCGGTTTGACAGCGAGGTCATTGTCAGCGGCGGCAAGGGGATGCAGAACCGCGACAGCTACGACCGGCTGCTGGATTCGTTGTGTGAGGCAATCCGCGGACGATTTGATGTGTCGGTCGAAAAAGGCGCGACGCGCACCGCGGTGGAGCAGGGCTTTGCCGAGCGGATTCGCCAGGTCGGTCAGACCGGCACCGCCGTCGGCCCGAAATTGTATGTTGCCATCGGCATTTCCGGCGCGATCCAGCATATGATCGGGGTCGCCAACACCGAGACCATTGTCGCTGTCAACACCGACCCGCACGCGCCGATTTTCAAGCAATGCGACTATTACATCGTCGGCAATGCCGAAATAGTGGTACCGGAGCTGGCCGCAGCGATTAAGAGATAAAAAAAATCCGAAGCACGAAATCCGAAATCCGAAACAATGCCAACATATTAAATGGCAAAAATTCATAACAACGGGTTTGGGGCATTTACATTTCTGTCATTTGAATTTGTTTCGAATCGCGATATCTCGGATTTCGAATTGACTGAACAGGATGTCATTGATTTAACGACAAAAGGATATACGAATGCAGGACTACACAAATGTATCGGTTTTAATCGTCGGCGGCGGACCGGCAGGTCTGGCGGCCGGAATCACCGCCAAACGGCTTAACCCCAAGGCCGATGTCTGTGTCATCGACAAAGCCGCCGCGCCTGGCAATCACAATCTGTCCGGTGCGGTACTGGAGGCCAAGGCCCTGGGCAAACTGCTCGACCCGGTCGATCCGCAGTGGCGAGACAGCGACGCCGCCAAAGCCGTGCTCTCGGCGACAGTCGAAAAAGACGATATTCTGTTCTTCTGCGGACAAAAACGGGCGTTTTCTATGCTGCCGATGCTGAAAATGGCCCGCGGGCTGAAGCTGGCCTTCGGCCAGATGATGCACGAAGGCGACTATATCTGCTCGGTCAGCAAACTGACCGCGTGGCTGTCCGGTATCGCCGCGTCGGTTGGCGTGGAAGTGATGCACGGCTTTGCGGCCGAAGAGATTCTCTGGGATGTTGCCGCACACCGCGCAACCGGCGTCAAACTCGTCGATCAGGGGGTCAACCAGCAAGGACACAAAGAACGCAACTATCTGGCCGGCGAAACCGTCAACGCCGATGTGGTGATTCTGGCCGAGGGTTGCGATGGCCTGCTCAGCGAACAGTTCATCCGGAAAGCCGGTCTGGTTCGTCAGGGCAATCCACTTTATTCACTGGGAGTGAAGGAACTGATTCGTGTGAGCGACGAACAATATCAAAAATTTACTCAAGGGCGCGTGGTACACGCGATGGGCTGGCCGCTCTGGCGGCCGCTGATCGGTCCATCGATGTTCGGCGGCGGGATTATGTATCCGATGGGCGACAACCACATTGCGGTGGGGATGATCGTCGGACTGGATTACAAATTCTGCGACTTCAATCCGCAGGACGCCCTGACGCTGTTCAAACAACACGCCTGGGTCAAGCCGTTTATCGACGGCGGCCAGATCACCGAGGCCGGGGCCAAGATGATCCCCGAAGGCGGCCTGTATGCCGTACCGCGCTGCCCGCAGACCGAAACCATCGGACGGGGCAACGTCGCGCTCATCGGCGACAGCGCCGGGTTTGTCAATATGCTCAAAATCAAAGGCCTGCACAATGCCATTGAGTCGGGCATCGCCGCCGGCGCCGCCGCGGCCGACAATCTCGACACGCCCATGGCCGTTGCGCAGTGCTACACCCGCCTCCTGAATGAGACCGGCGTCCTGAAAGAGCTGGAAACCGCCAAAAACTTCCGCCAGACCGTCGCTCGGTTCGGTCCGCTTCAGGGCATGCCCTTATCGGTTTTGGGCGGCTGGCTGCCGAAATTCCACATCGAGCCGGATTACCAGACCATGACCGCCGACCGTTATCGCCTGAAACCGCCGGTCCGGTTTGACAAGGATACCTTCACCGCGATGGCGGCCACCGTACACCGCGAAGAACAGCCCTGCCATCTGCTGATCGGCGATCCGGCGATTTGTGTGGAAAAATGCATCCCCAAATTCAATGCGCCGTGCGTAACCTTTTGTCCGGCTGGAGTTTATGAGATCATCCATGAGCAACTCAAACCCGCCAACCCGTCCAATTGTCTGCACTGCAAGACCTGCCAGCGGAAATGCCCGTTTGACAATATCCGCTGGACGGTACCGGAGCCAACAGGCGGACCCCGGTACAAAACGATGTAACCGCCCTTGAACGCTCTAAAAAAACGTAAGGCGTTGTTTGTCCCTAACAACGCCTTTTTATTTTCCCCTCGCCATCAAACTCTTCTGCCGCGCCTGCTATCCCTCCCTGATCGCCCTGGTCTAAAACCACGCTTCACACCGACTTTTTCGATTCATCGCCGTCGGCTCACGACCGCTCGTCCTGCCGCTGTATTCGCTCTTTGTGTTCGTTCTCATTGATGTTGACGCCGCTCAGCAATGTAATATGTGTGATGATTTTGAAAAAAATCTGCAAAATATGGTAATTTTTCAAAAATTTTCGTTTTTTGGGACTTTTTCAAGAAAAAATCCCAAAACACCACCAACATAGCGCTTTCGAGCGGCGTCCCCATCAATGTACACATCATTTATTATTTTTGTGAGGAGATTGAATTTTATGAAAAATCTGTTCGTGTTTTGCATCCTCCTGGTTGTCGGGTTGCCGGTCCCGGCGGCGGTCAACGTAACGGTCTGCGACCCGGTTCATCTGCGGCCGCTGTGGCACAATGAGGTGATGCTCGGCTCAAAGGTCAGCCTGCTGGTGCATTCGGACGCCAACGACCTCTGGAGCGGCGGCCTGTTCATTCATAATGAACATCGCCCTGCGGGTATGCTGAGTTGGCGCAACGACGACCCCAACGCACCGGCCGGACAGGCCAGCTGTCTGGAAGCCGCCGGCCGACGGGCCTTTCTCCTGCGCTGGCGGGATTCGTGGATGAGCGGTTTTGATCTGTACACCGATGAGTTAAGCCGCACGCCCGGCGATTGGTTCGTGCTGGATTACACGCCGCTGACCGAGGGAGAGTGTCTGATTCATTATTACAATCACAGTTCGTCGTTTACCGTGCCGGATCCCAATAAGACGGTCGTGCTGGCCAATACGGCCTCGCGGGATTTGAACGACGACGGCGTGGTCAATTATGCGGATTTTTCGATCTTTTCTTCGTATTGGCTGGCCGAGTGCGCCGACCCGAACGCCTGCGGCGGGGCCGACTTGGATCGCGACGGCGTGGTGGGCCTGTCGGATGTACTGATGTTTGCGGATTTCTGGTTGTGGGGAACGCCCAACTGGCCGCCTGAGATAACGCCGGGGCCGACGCCGGAGTCGACGCTGTTTTACTCCATTACAGACCCGAATGGGCTTGATGAAATTTCCATCCCCGTCGGTCAAAGTGTTCGGCTGTATCTGGACAAGACAACAATTGACAACGACGTCGCGATATTCTGGCTTGAGGCGCTGATTTCCGATCCGAATCTCGGCTGGATCGACAACACGCCGTATGACCCCAACGACCCGCCGGGCGACGGAACCGCCGAGCTGCTGGCCTGGCCGCGTTCCACGTTTTTTGACTACTGGGGGCCGGGCGAGATCCAGCAGGAAGGCATTCAGTTCCTTGCCGCCAGCTTCAGCGGACCGATCGAAGACGGACCGATTGCATCTTTTATCTATACGCCCGTGATGCCGGGAACCGTCACCCTGAACCTGTACACCCATCTGGACGAGGAACAGGTGGTTCTTGGGCCAATGGTGCTGCACCAGTATGAACCGGAAGGCCAGATGCAGATGCTGTCCGCCGACGACCCGATCGTCGTCGAGGACGCGACCACGGAAAAGACCACTGAGCAAATGGTCGAAGCGCTCGAGGCCATCTGGGAAGAATCGCCCGAATTGCAGGATACCGTCGATGAAGACGAATGGACGGACTTTATCGAAGCCGTTAAACAATCCGCTGAAACGGAATCAGTTGAATAAAAACAGGAGAATGACAATGAAGACGCTTGTTTATGCTGTATTAATGGGATCGGTCCTTGCCGCGGCCGCGGCGGATCAAACACTTGATAAAAGTCAGGTCAACGCCCTGCTTGAGGAGTTGACCTCTGCACCGAAACACACCTGGCTTGAGGCCGGGACGATCCGCGCCAAATATCTCGAATATCGCATCGGCGAAGAAATGGCGTATGAATCGCAGGAGCTTTTTCGGTTTGACGGAAACCGGTTTTATTGGGAGATTGTCCTTGCGGATCCGCCGGCGGATGCGGCCGCACCGGACGTGGAGCGGCCGGACCATCAAAGCAACAAACACCGGATTTTTGCGTATGACGGCAAAGCCTACACCCGCTATTACAAATCCGCCGATTATGCCGTCGTGGTGATGGATCAGCAGGAAATGCCGATGCATCTGTTCGGTCCATTTACCGCGGGGGTCATTCCGTGGGGGCTGGGACTGTTCACACGCGAAAAACTGGCCGAGAGGAACCCTTCGGCGGCGGCATTTGTCCAAGACGGACGGCGGCTGATTCGGCTGACGCTGACCGACAACCCCGACCGGTCGCCTGTTGAGACGACGATGGTCCTCGACCCGGAAAGGGATTATCTGCCCCATTCCTACACGATGGAAAACCAGTCCGTCTCCATCCGACAGCATTATCGAGACTATCGACAAGTCGGACAGAACTGGATTCCCTTCATCATCGTCGTCGAACGGTTTCATTTGCAGGGCGAGACCCCGACGCTGGCGTCGTATGAAGACTGGCGGTTTCTGTCGGTCGAAGCGAACAGTCCGACGGAACCGTATCAGCCGGTCTTTGCCGAAGGCACGGTCGTTGAGCTTCAGCCGTACGGACAGATGAAGTCGTTTTTGTACCACGCCTCCGAAGCGGCGGACATCACGCGGATGCTCGAACAAAAAGTGATGACGTTATCGGTTCAAAAGCAGCAGGCCAATTGTGCTGTACTGGCTGTGGCCCATATTGCCAAACGCTTCGCAAAGAACATCAGTCTGAGTCTGCCGGAAACCAGCCCGCCCGCCTCGGCTGCCGCCGAACAGCCTGAAATTGAATTGACCAGTCTGTACGCCATTCGCCAAGCGCTGGAGGCCGCGGGGCTGTATTGTGCGGCCGTCAAGACGGATGTCGAATCGCTGGCCGAATTTAAGAACTACGGGATCATTCTGCATTACCCGACCGCCAGGCACTACGTGGTGCTGGATCGCATCGAAAAAGACGCGGCCTGGACGGTGGACCTGACCGATCGCAAATTTTACTGGAAACGGCCGCTGCGCGAATTGCTGGCGGACTGGACAGACGGCGTGGCGCTGCTGGTGGCCGATCAGCCGATTGTGCTCAGCGGACAAGTGGAACTGCTCGATGACGCTCATCAGCAGCAAATTCTCGGCGGCACCATCGGCTATTCCTGCACCGAATTGATCCAGAACGAAGAACAATGGCTTTGTTCGGCGCCGATCGGCGGTTTGTGCGGCGGAGCGTACTATCGGTTTTGGCTGCGCTACGGCTGTCGGGAAGACTATTACGGCACGACCTGCACCGGCCAAAAGATGATCGGCTACGATTACACCCATTGCATCAACCACCCCTACTACCCGAACTGGTGCGAAATCACCGGTCGGTGGTACAGCCGGTATATTCGGGCGTGTATGTAAAGGCGATTGGTGTACACGAGGTAACGGCAAAAACAGGCGATTCTTTGTCCTGTTTTTTGTTTTTTGTTTGTATTGGACGACCCCAGTGCATATAATGAGTTTATGCGCCGATGGGGTTTTATGCTGATTGAACTGGTGACGGTCGTTGTCCTGATTGCCTTGCTGCTGGGTATTGTGCTGCCTGCGCTGACAAGCAGCAGGCGGCGGGGGCAACGTGTGGTCTGTCAGTCCAACCTCAGACAAAACGCCATGGCCGGTCAGGTATTTACCCAAAACAACAACGACCGGTTTCCTTTCGGGTTTTGCCACATCGGGGGCTTTTCTTCAGCGCCGCCGGGCGGTTTTGTGGGGGATGCGGCGTTGGACTGGCAGGGATGGTGGTGGTTTCACCAGGTCAGCGACAGCCGCAACCCCGCCGAAGAGGCCTCGCTGAGCTGTCCGTCGGCCCTGCCGACAGACAATCTTTTGTGCGGCAACTATGGCGTCAATTATGCGATTTACAAAATCGGCAGCGCCGACGAAGAAACGGAATTCAAAGGGACGCCGCTGAAAACAAGCCAACTGAAACAGCCCGCCCGCACGGTGCTTCTGTGCGATTCAGGCTATGGGCTGATTAGCTGGAAGGCCGCTTTGCCGACAGGACGGCCGGACTTTGAAAACCCCCAACGGCTCGGCTCTTATTATGTGCCCGGTCTTACCGACAACAGCCGCCGCGGTATCGATCCGGCCCAGCTTCACGATGCCGTTCGAGGCCGGCACACCGGACATTCGATCAATGCTGCGTTTGCCGACGGGCATGTTCGCTCGCTGAAAGCGTCGCTCCTGACCGCGGGCGATCCCAATGACGGCAGACCGAATCGGCTTTACATCTGGTCGCCGTAGAAGCCCTCGAAGCGGGCGCTGCGCACCGCCTCCAACACAGACGACGGCTCCGGATAGGCCACTTCCGCGGTCATCACCAGCTGCCAGGACGATTGACCGGCAAGACGCTCATATCGGTGAATGGTGCGGGCAAGATGCGTCGCTCTGTCCAGAAATCCAACCCACTTTTTCTCAATGACGCGGTCAGCGGACAACGCCTCCGTCCAGAATAGCTCATAAACGACAGTCCGCTCATCGGACACCTCATCCAGCCGCGTCCATTGACAATGCTCGGACAACTGCGTAATGTCTTTGAACGGCAACAGCCCCCAGGGAAGCTGCAAATGGTCCGGCGCGCCCGCGGCGGCGACATTTATTGCCTGTACATCGGAATCGGCGCTGTCCCGCCGAAACAGACGATGGGTATTAACGTCATACAATACCGTTTTTTCCGGCGACTCAAAAAGCCGCAGCCCGTGTGTCTGCGAAATCCAAATCCGCTGTACGGGGGCGTCTTCTTCGGGAACAGTCGTCCGAATCAATATGGCCTGTGCGTCCGCCAGTGCGTTATAGAACCGCTGCAAATCCAGCGCTTCAACTGAGGGCAATCGAACAAACAATAACGCCGCCACCATCAGAATCGCCGCCGTCGCGGTCGCGGCGATCAGTCGAGGCATACGCACCGAGGCAACGTTTGCCCGCTTCGACGATAAATCGGCGATCTCGACCTGCAACACATTCGAATCATTCGGTTCGGAAAACGACGCGCGCGTCGCCACGCCGGACAAAGATCGACGGCGAATCGCCGTCAGCACGGTCCGGGCCTGTTCGCAAATGTCCTCGGCAAGCTTGCCGCGACCGGCCAGAAAACGCGACGCCTCCATCAATTGCTCATCGGACAGATGCAAAGACGCAATGGCCTGATGGTCGGCTCGGCACGCCGAACAGGCGTCCCGATGTGCCGTGATCGGCGTGCGGACGTGCAGCGGCAGCGACGCCATCGCCAGGCAGGGCAAAAAAGGCTTGGCCGCGGCACAATCGACCCATTGCCCCACCATGCGGTAATGCAGCGCCAGATAGTGACAAGACGCCGGATTCTGCTTTTCAGCCGAGGCCGCAAGTGACCGGGCCAGCCGTTCCACTTCATGCTGACAGGCCGTGCAGGATTGAAGATGATTCAACTGCGCCGGCGGGATGGACTCGTACGCTTTTTCAAGATAACTGTAATAATATTCACAAACCTGTTTGCATTCCATAATGGGTCTCCTTCAGACTATGTGTCATCCTTGTTCAGTAAGGTTCGGAGCTTATTCAGCCCGACCGCTAAATAATTCGACACGGTGGTGGATTTAACCTTCATATAGCGGGCAATCTGTTGAACACTCAAGTGGTGGACAAATTTATAGCGAATCGCCCGCGCTTCATGGGGGGATAAATGCTCTTGGATCAAAGCAAACAATGCGTCTATCCGGTCGGGATCGACAGCACGCTGCCGCGGCTGCATTTCCGTTTCGAGCTGCTCTTGGGCATACGTCTGAAGATGCTGTTGATAACGGGCCTGAGAACGCTTTCGATCGCGGATGCGGTCTAAAATGACCCGATACAGCCATGTTCTGAGATGGACGATATCCTCAGGAATCGGTTTTCGGACAAAATAAACAAACAAATCCTGGTAAATGTCTTCCCGTTCCTGTCGGTCGCTGACAAAATAGCCGATGGTTCCTCGGATAAACGTTTCCTGTTCTGCAAACAAACGCGCAGCCTTATCTACATTATCGGACATATTCTGAGGCATTCTTGTTTGTTCACTCTCCACGATGCACCGCCGGCAGGTCGTTTTTCTCTCATTTTACGCCTTTTAAGAGAAATAATCAATCCGATCCGATGACAGAATAGCATTGTCTGTGTTTATTTCATTATCAAAGAGCCAAAAAATCCGGATTTTTCCCGATTGCATGCGAGATTCCATAGATGATGACGCCGCCAAAAACGCTAAGTTTGTTATTAATTTTAAAAAAATCGCGCAAATTTTCATACATTTGCGCGATGAAAAGCCGTTGTGTGAACCCTTACCGTTGAATCGCCAAATGGCGGTCCAGAACGACTGTTTGCCCCGGGGTCGTAGGGATTTCAGCACTTTGATCGCCGTAATGAACGATACAGGAGCCGCCCTGTCGGGAAAACAGACGCACTTCGGTCAGGCGTCCATCCTTCCACTGCATATCCACCACAAATCCCCCGCGGGCACACAGGCCCTTGACCGAACCGGCGGCCCAGGCTTTGGGCAGCGCCGGCAGCAGATGCACGTACCCGGCATGGCTTTGCAGCAGCATCTCGGCAACCGCGGCGGTTCCGCCGAAATTGCCGTCAATCTGAAACGGCGGGTGTGTATCAAACAGATTCAGCAGCGTCGAGTGAGCCAGCAGCGCGTGCAGATTGTCATGGGCCTTTTGCGCTTCGCGCAGGCGCGCCCAGATGTTGATGATCCAGGCGCGACTCCAGCCGGTATGTCCGCCGCCGTGTGCCAGACGATGATCAATGCTCTTGCGGATCGCGTCGATCAGATCGGGTGTTTGCTCAAAAGTGTATTGCCGCCCCGGATGCAGGGCATAAACGTGGGAGATATGCCGATGCCCCGGCTCGCGCTCCTCGAAGGGGCGCGACCATTCGAGCAGGCGGCCGTCGGGGGCGATTTGCGGCATGGCCAGATGGGTCCGGGCAGTCCGAATCTCAGCGACCAGGGCATCGTCAATGCCGAGAATCTCAGCGGCCTCCAGCGCATTGGTAAATACGTCCCAGACAATCTGCTGGCTCATCGCCGCGCCCATATCCAGACTGGCCGCCTGTCCATCCGGGCCGATAAAGGTATTTTCCGGCGAGTTTGACGGGCCGCCAACCAGTTTGCCGGTGCGCGGGTCCTGGACCAGATAATCAAGGAAAAACAGCGACGCCTCTTTAAGCACCGGCCAGGCGCGGTCGCGCAAAAACGCTTTATCCCGTGTAAATCGGTAACGTTCCATAAAATGCTGCGTACACCATGCCCCGCCGAATGGCCACATTCCCCATTGCGGCGACCCGATGGGCGTGGTCCAGAGCCAGGCGTCGGTAGTGTGGTGAGCGACAAAACCGCGACAGCGATAGACCTCTTGGGCGGTTTTCTGTCCCGACGGCACGAGGGCTTCGATCAAATCAAAAAACGGGTCGTGGCATTCGGACAGGTTGGTTACTTCCGCCGGCCAGTAATTCATCTGAATATTGATGTTGATGTGATAATCGGCGTTCCACGGCGCTTCGATGTGTTCATTCCACAGCCCCTGGAGATTGGCCGGCAACGTCCCCGGACGCGAGGAGCCTATCAGTAAATATCGTCCGAATTGAAAATAAAGCATCGCCAGGGCCGGATCGTGTGCGCCGCCTTTGACGGCCTCCAGCCGCTTGTCGGTCGGCAGGTGGGCCGCTTCTGAACCGCCCAAATCCAGTTCAACCCGCCGGAACAACCGTCGATGATCGTCGATATGGGCGGCCTTGGTCGCTTCGTGCGATTTGGCCATGGCTTCGAGCAGCCGTCCGCCGCATCGGGCGCGGAGGTCGTCGGTCAACGGTTCGTATGGATTGTCTTGATTGTAGTCGGTCGCCGCGGTCAGCAGCAGCCGCACCGCGTCGGCGTCGCGAATCGCCAGCGCATTGCCATCGGCTGCGCACCGTCCGCCGGACACATCGGCATACAGCGTCGCATGATAACGCACCCCCTTGTGGTTTCCATTATGAGAGGCCTGTCCGCTGATCATCAGCAGGGTATCGCCGACGGCGACGGTTTCATAATCGGCCGGTCTGTCCAGACGCACCGTCAAATTCAGCGCCGCCGGCTTGGACGCCGTCAGCGAAATCACCAGGACCTCATCCGGTGCAGAGGAAAACACCTCGCGTTTATAGGTAACGCCGTCCACTTCAAATGTTGTCGTTGCCACCGCGGTGTCCAGGTTCAGGTCTCGTTGGTAGGTGCTGATGTCGGTGTCCGGCAATTGCATTTCCAGCCGCAGGTCGCCGAGGGTCTGATGGCTGCGCGGCGAAATCCGCGGCCCTAAAAAACGACGGGCAATGAGGCGTTCGGCCTGGGCGTATTGATCTTCAAAGAACAGCTTGCGTGCCTCGGCCAGCGCCTCATAGGCTCCCTGCGGCGGCTGCGGCACAGGGGGACCGGCCCACAGCGAATCGATGTTCAATTGAATGCGCTCGTTTTGGACGCCCCCGAACACCATCGCTCCGAGCCGACCGTTGCCGACCGGCAGCGCTTCGGTCCAGCGTCGAGCCGGCTGCTGATACCACAGCGACAGAGCCTGCTGATTTTCGGCATAAGCGCCGCCTGCCCACAACACAAAACCGGCCGCTGCAATCCACAAGCGAACAGTGATCTTCCGCATACACAACCTCAACATAAAACCTCCGTAACATTTTCAACCATCGTCTTGTTCACGGCATCGTCCTGACACTCGTCGGTATTGTAATTGAACACAGGTCGTTTGGGTACAAAGTTTTCGAGTCTGTCTCTTGTTTTTGAGGCAAATACGTGTATAATAGTCGCAAACAGGTAATCCGGTTATCAACATTGCAGGGTACTCCCTCACGTTCGCAACAGCAGCGATCACGGAACCGAACAGGAGAAATCGAATGTACAATACCGTCAGCAATATTCCCAAGCCCGTCAACGAACCCGTTTTTTCCTACGCGCCGGACACGACGCCTCGCCGCTTACTGCAGGAAGCCCTCGGGCAACTGGAAGGCGAAACTCTGGATATTCCATTGATTATCGGCGGGCGGGAAATCCGCACGGGCAAGACCGGCTCCTGCATCCAGCCTCACGCCCACAGCCGCTCGCTGGGCCAATTTCATAAGGCCGGGCCAAAGGAGGTCCATCTGGCGATTGAGGCCTCGCAAAAGGCCAAAAAGGACTGGGAAAACCTCAGTTTTCCGCAACGGGCGTCGATTTTTCTCAAGGCCGCGGACCTGCTCAGCAGCACATATCGTTATTGGGTCAATGCCGCCGCGATGCTCAACCTCAGCAAGAACGTGTTTCAGGCCGAGATCGACAGCGCATGTGAACTGATTGATTTTTGGCGATTCAATGCCTGGTATATGCAGGAACTGTATAAGGATCAGCCGCTCTACTCAACCGGCGGGACGCTGAACCGTGTGGAATACCGTCCGCTGGAGGGGTTTGTGTTTGCGGTCACGCCGTTTAACTTTGTCTCCATTGGCGGCAACCTCTGCACGGCGCCGGCGATGCTTGGCAATACGGTTTTGTGGAAACCGGCTTCGACGGCGGTGTATCCGGCCTATTGGGTGATGAAAATCCTTCAGGAGGCGGGGCTGCCGGACGGGGTGATTAACTTTGTGCCCGGCGCCGGGGCGGATGTGGGCGATCCGGCGCTGGCCTCGCCGTTGTTTGCCGGGCTGCACTTTACCGGCAGTACGGAGGTCTTTCAGTCGATGTGGAAGACGATCGGCGGCCGCATCGCCGACTACAAATCCTATCCGCGGGTCGTCGGCGAAACCGGCGGTAAGGATTTTATGGTCGCGCACGCCTCGGCTGACCCGGAAGCGACCATTGCGGCGATCATTCGCGGCGCGTATGAATATCAGGGGCAGAAATGCTCGGCTCTGTCGCGGATGTACATCGCCAAAAGTTTGTGGAAAACAATCAAAGAACCGCTGATTGAGCAGATTCAATCCATCCGGATCGGTCCGCCGCAGGAGTTCGGCCATTTTATGAATGCGGTAATTGACAAAGCGTCCTTTACCAATACCCAAGGGTATATTGATCGCGCCGCAGCCAGCCCGTCGGCTCGCATTTTGGTCGGGGGCGGATGCGACGACCGAACGGGCTACTTCATCGAACCGACGCTCATCGAGACGGACGACCCGCACTATGAAACGATGGAGCAAGAGCTATTCGCGCCGGTCTTGACGGCGTATATTTATGACGACGCCGACTATGATGCGGCGCTGCGGCTGTGCGATCAGACCAGTCCCTACGGGCTGACCGGCTGCGTCTTTGCCCGCGACCGCTACGCCATCGCCCAGGCGCTTGAGGCCCTGCGTCATTCGGCGGGCAACTTTTATATCAACGACAAACCCACCGGCGCCGTCGTCGGCCAGCAGCCATTCGGGGGAGGACGGGGATCGGGCACCAACGACAAGGCCGGGTCAATGCTGAACCTGCTGCGGTGGGTCTCGGTGCGGACGATCAAAGAGACGTTCACGCCGCCGAGCGATTATCGTTATCCGTTTATGGACTGACCGCGGCTGCCATGGGATGCAGCGTTATTGGGCTTCCTGCGACAGTTTGATGCTGCGCTGACGGGCGCACTCGAATCCGGCAAACAGCACTTTGCCCAAGCCGAGTTTGTTAAAGGTTTCAATCGCCGCTTCGGTCGTGCCGCCGGGTGAGGTGACCTTGCGGCGCAGCTCGGCGGGGCTTTCGCCGCGGACGTAGGCCTGCTTGGCCAGCACGCCGGCCCCTTTGGCGGTCTGATAGACCAGTTGCTCGGCGATATCAACCGGAATGCCCATCTCAACGGCGGCCTTGACCATCTCTTCCATCAGCACAAAAAAGTAGGCCGGCCCTGAGCCGCTGATCGCGGTTACCGCATCGATGAGGTGTTCCTGGTTGACCACGACGGCGCGCCCCACCGCCGCGAACAACTGGAGGGCAAGCTCGACCGCGGCGTCGGAGCCATTGGCCGAATAGATGGCCGTGGCTCCCTCATCGACCATCGCCGGCGTGTTGGGCATCGCCCGGATAATTTGACAATTGCTCAGAGACTGCGACAGATAGTCGGTGGTAATGCCTGCGGCAATCGAAATGACAATGGAATTGTCCTGCGTTTTGCCCCGGATGCCCTGGAGCATCGCTTTGACATTTTGCGGCTTGACACAGATCATCAGCACCCTCGCATGCGCGACAAGCTCTTCATTGCGGGTGGTGGTCTTGATATGATACTCCTCGGCAATATAACGAAGCCGCTCATCGCGAACGTCCGAGGCCATAATCCGATCGGGCTTGTACAGCCCGGAGCTGATTAACCCCTTAATGATGGCTTCGGCCATATTGCCGCACCCGATAATTCCTATTTTATCCATTGAATATCCTGATTAAGAAAACACAACCTCGTCTGATGCGTCCTGCAGGCGTCCAATCCGCCTTTGATCGACTCATTGCCCTTGACGGACAACCGCCAAACGGAGGGATTGAAAGAGACCGCAAAGGCCGCTCTGAAAAGGAAAGGAACACCCCGCCGGTCAGCCGACCGGCGGATGCGGATGGGAGTCAATATCCAGACGGTTACTCGACGACAATCGCCTCAACCGGACACTCATCGGCGGCCTGCTGGACAGTTTCCTCCAGTTCTGCGGGGACTTCGTCAACAATGACCTCAGCGATGGAATCGCCCATTGCAAAGACTTCCGGGCAGGTATCCACACACAATCCACAAGCGGTGCAGCTATCTTCGATTCGTACCTTCATGCTTCCACTCCGTTTGAGGTTTGATCTTGATATTAGCCATAACACGATTCGGATGTTATTATAATCCAAAAAATCTTTGATTTGCAATGTTTTTTGTGGAAAATCGTTGTTTTCTATGTAAACTGCTATTTTTACAATCAGGATGGACGAACACGAGAGCATAAAAGATCCTCGTTAAAATTTGGCGAGAATATAATCTTTTGTCAGTTTGAACTTTTTCAGGGTCGGGTCCCATGCAAGTGCCCGGTGCGAATCTGGTCAGGCGGGGAACCGAGCAGCCATAAGCATTCGCGGTGCTGTGCGTGGCAAACCCGACCACCCTTTTGAAATTGAATAATGATTATTGAATATTGGTTATTGGTTGTGTACAATAGTTTTAATGACTCCGAATGAACTGAAAAGTCGAACAAACATATTTGCCCATCGCTGTGTTAAACTTGCACTTTCATTGCCGGATACTCCCTTATCCAGGCATATTCAAAACCAACTCATTCGTTGCTCTACTTCCGTACCGGCCAACTATCGAGCATCCTGCCTAGCCCATTCCAAAGCGGCTTTTTCGTCAAAAATCAGCATTGTCCTCGAAGAAACAGATGAAACGGCTTTCTGGATTGAATTTCTGATCGAAGAAGGTATATTACCTTTGACTCAGTGTGAAGCATTACTAAATGAAGCCAAAGAATTGACGGCTGTCTTTGTTGCTTCTCGGAAAACCGCACAAACAATAAGCAATAAACAATAAGCAATCAATATGGCATATACGGTATTAGCACGCAGGTATCGTTCGCAGACGTTTGACGACGTTCTGGGGCAGGATGTAGTGGCCCGGACGCTGCGCAACGCGATTGCCGGCGGGCGGGTGGCGCATGCGTATTTGTTCTGCGGGACGCGGGGGTGCGGCAAGACGACGATGGCTCGGATTCTGGCCAAATCGCTCAATTGCCTTGCCGCCGACGGCCCGACCGCCCAGCCGTGCCTAAAATGTGATAGTTGCGTCAACATCAACACCGGCGATGACATCGACGTCATCGAGATCGACGGGGCTTCCAACACCGGCGTCGATAACATTCGCCAGCTTCGGGAGAATGCGGCTTATCGGCCGGCCCGCGCCCGGTTCAAGATTTACATCATCGACGAAGTCCATATGCTCAGTACCGGGGCCTTCAACGCCCTGCTGAAGATTCTTGAAGAGCCGCCGGAACACGTGAAATTTATCTTCGCCACGACCGAGCCGAACAAGGTGCTGCCGACGATTCAGTCGCGGTGTCAGCGGTTTGATTTTCACAATATTCCGCCGGAGGTGATCAGTCAACAAATCAGCAAGGTTCTCGGCGATGAGGGTATGGCGTTTGAGCCGGATTTGCTGGTGCACCTGTCGCGGCTGGCCAACGGGTCGATGCGTGATGCGCTGAGTCTGCTGGATCAGCTTATCAGTGCCGGCACACCGCCGCTGGATGCCCGACAATTGATCGACCTGCTCGGTATTCCCGACCGGCAGAAACTGACGCAATTGCTGACGTCCATCGCCGAGCACAACGGCGCGGGTGTGCTGGAGCGCTTAAACGAAATGCTGTTGACCGGTCAAAGCGCCAGCCAGATTTGCGAGGCGATGATCGAGGTCATGCGCGAGGTGATGATTTTCCAGTGCGCCGGCAAAGACAGCGCCCTGCTGACGCTGACGGACGAGGAGCGTGCGGATTTGGCAAAACTGGCGGATCAATTTGATATTGCGGGACTGGTTTACGGTATCACCGCTCTTGAAAAACTGCAATGGACGCTCAAGAACAGCGAAACCAGCCGGGCGCTGCTGGAGGCGTCGCTGCTGCGACTGGCGCTGAGCGAGCATTTCATCGGCCTGGATCAATTGGCCGCGCAGATTCGCAAGACCCCCTCCGCTGCGATGGACGTAAAAAAAAAATCCCTGACCGCTTCGGCTGACCGACCGTTCAACCGCTCGACCGAGACCGTCCATAAGGCGGGCGATGGGCAGATCGTCAGCGGCTCAAGGGACGCTGAGGCGATTTGCCGGCAATGGCCGCAGACAGCCGAGCAGATCGGCCAATCCGTGGGGGGCGGGCTGGCTGCGATGCTGCCTCAGACGCAGGCGGTCGCGGTCAATGAACAAACACTGCAATTGGCGTTTCCCAACAACGGCGCCGGCGCGATGACCCGCAGCATCTGTGAGAATCGCAAGGGGGCGATTGAAAAGATACTCTCATCAATGGCCGGCCGACCGATGCGCATCGCGTTTGAGGCGTCAACTCGTCCGGCGTCAACGGAAAGCCGGCTCAGCCCGACAAGTACCGGGCTATCTGCCGGCGCTGCCACCGACACACCCGCCCCGGCCGATACCTCTGCTCGACCCGGCCGGCAGGAGCGAAACGAAGCGCTCAACGACCCGCAGGTCAAGATGGTGCTGCTGGGGCTGAACGCCCGACTGATTGATATTCAGAAAGCCGACGTGCCGGAGCCGCCGTCGGATCTGTTGCCGGCGCCTGAGGAATTGACGGAGTAGCGTATGAATCCCGCCTATACCCAAAGCCTGAATGAATTGATTGAACAGTTCGGCAAGCTGCCGGGGATCGGTCCCAAGACGGCTGAACGGCTGGCGTTTCATATCCTCAAAGCGGAACCGGATGAGGCGATGGCGCTGGCGGAGGCGATCAGCGATGTCAAAAAAAACATTCGTCAATGTCGGGTCTGCTTCAATCTGGCCGAGGCCGAGTTGTGCGGCATCTGCGCCGACAGCCGCCGCGACCACAGTGTGATTTGCGTCGTGGAACAGCCCAAGGACGTGATCAGCCTGGAAAAAACCGGCCTGTGCCAATGGGTCTATCATGTACTCAACGGGCATATCGCCCCGCTGGAAGGGATTGAGCCGGACGATCTGACGATTGACGCGCTGGTCAAACGCATCCGCGCCGGCGGCGTCGGCGAGGTCGTGATGGCCACCAACCCCAACCTCGAAGGCGACGGTACGGCACTGTATATTCACTCGCTGCTGCGCAATATGAAGGTCAAGGTGACGCGGCTGGCGCGCGGGCTGCCGGCCGGCTCGGCCATCGAGTTTGCCGCATCGTCCATCCTGCAGGACGCCATCCTGGGCCGCACGAATTTTTAGCCTTGGCGCGAAGACTTGACGACTACGGTACAGGGACTATAATTGATACTTATGATTGAACTGATAGAACAACAGCGTGATGCACTGAAGGCGTTATGTCAGCAATACGACGTTCGGCGACTTGAGCTGTTCGGCTCGGCTGTTTCGGAGCAATTTGACGAACACACCAGCGACTTTGATTTTCTGGTTGAGTTCAAGTCGCTTGAAACCGGCCATGCGGCGAACAACTATTTCGGCCTGCTGTTTGGCCTGCAATCCCTGTTCGGGCGGAATGTGGATCTGGTGATGCCCGAGGCGGTCAAAAATCCTTATTTTCTCGAATCCATTCATCAACATCGAAAATTGCTTTATGCGGCTTGAAATCCGGACATTACTGGAAGATATCCGTCAAGCGGTTGAGTTACCACGACCCCGATACCGTTGAGCTAATCGACGACTACGCCAAAATCATCGCTTTTCGCAACACCTTGATACACGGCTACAGTACGATTGATAATCGAATCGTCTGGGATATTGTTCTTACCCATCTGCCGAAACTCGATGCTGACATTCGCAAATTGCTATAGGCCGCGGTCCGGCGTAGTGTTTAGTGTCCGGCGATCAGCAGGGCCAGATACGGCACAAGGTTGAACATCAGAACGATGATTTTCATGGCGCCAATGAAGCCATAAAGGGTGGTATTGAAGGCTGCCGGCGACAGTTGGAAAAATGCGCTGTGCAGTCGGTACACCCAATCCTTGGCGAAGGAACAGACCGCCGCCGTGAAAATCAGCAGCCCTGCGTTGAGAATCGTACACCACAAAAAAAACGTTCGGATTGCGTCCATCTCCATCATTTGTGTCCTTTCTCTGTCGGGTTTATTATTTGACGCTGTGCCCACGACAGGAGGTACAGGATACATCGTCAATCGTCAATCATCCATAATCCCTGAAAATCGGGGCTGTATTTTCGGACGCAGGGGTGTTATAATGGAGGCGTTATACAAGATTAATTGCATCCTGAATGAGTGCAGGTGTTATCGATATGGCGATGAAATTATCACTGACCGGCCAGATGCGGATGGAGCAGCGGATGAAGCTGGCGCCGCGGATGATCCAGTCGATGGAAATCCTTCAGCTTCCGCTGCTTGCGCTGCAGGAACGGATCGAGGCCGAGCTGAACAGCAATCCGGTGCTGGAGACCGCCGACCAGGCCGAGGCCGGCCGCGACAACGGCGATTCGGCCGCGGCAACCGAGACCAGCACCGACGAACAGGAAATGGTGGTCGGCGAGGACAACGACCATGTTGAGGATTTCCAGCGGCTGGAAGACTTCGGCGAGGATTTTGATGACTACCTGAACAATTCCGGGCCGATCCATCCGCAGCCGACAAGCAGCGGCGACCCTGACAAAAAAATGGAAGCGTTGCTGAACACCGCCGCTCAGGGCCACTCGCTGAACGACTGGCTCAGGGAGCAATGGCGGATGGTTGACGCCGACCCGAAGGTGCAGGCCGCGGGCGAGCTGATTATCGACTATCTGGACGAAAAGGGCTACTTGTCGGTTCGGCTGGAACAACTGCACAACCCGGACAAACAGTCGTTCGGGATGGAGCATTTACAGGCTGCGCTGGAACTGGTGCAAAAGCTGGAGCCGCCCGGCATCGGGGCGCGTGACCTGCGCGAGTGTCTGCTGATTCAGATGCGGCAATCGCCGGAGGATATGTCGTTTGAGATTGAGCTGGTGAGCAAACACTGGTCGCAACTGCTGGAAAACCATCTGCCGCAGATCGCCAAGAAAATGAACTGCTCGGTGGAACGCATCAACGAGGCGATCGAACGGCTCAGCAAGCTGGATACGTCGCCGGGGCTGGTGGTTGGACGCAACGACAACTATCCGATTAACGCCGACGTGATCGTCGAGCCGGATGAGCAAGGCGGCTATGACGTCCGGCTGACCGATTCGTTTATGCCGTCGCTGCGAATCAACAGCTTTTACAAGAAAATGGCGCGCAACCGGTCGATTGACGATCAGACGCGGGATTTTCTGCTGAAAAACATCCGCTCAGCGCAATGGTTTATGGACGCCATCGAGCAGCGCAAAAACACGCTGCTGAAGGTTGCCCGGGCGATTGTGCGGCGTCAACACGACTTTTTCTCGCACGGCAAGCTGTATCTCAAACCGCTGCCGATGGCCGCGATTGCCGAAGAGGTCGGGGTACATATCGCGACCGTCTCACGGGCGGTGGCGGGCAAATACGTGCAGTGTCCGCAGGGTATTTTGCCGCTGCGCAGTTTCTTCAGCGGCGGGCTGGAAAACGAGACCGGCCGCCAGCGCAGTTACGACGCCGTCAAGGCCAAACTGGAAGAAATCGTCAACAACGAGGATAAATCCAGTCCGCTCAGCGACGATGAGATACGCAAAAAACTGGCCGAGGCCGGTATGGGCCACATCGCCCGCCGCACCGTAGCCAAATATCGCAAACTGCTGAATATTCCCACGGCCAAGTTTCGCCGGAAATACTGAACAGGTGCTGTCAAACAGGGCGGCGCATAAAACAGGCCTGCTTCATTCAGCAGGCCCGATTGTGTGTACTTAAGCTGTCACAACAATCTAACAGGGTTTGACGTCGGTCGCTTCCATTCCTTTCTTTCCCTGAGCCGCCTCATACTCCACTCTCTGGCCGTCTTTCAACGTCCGAAAGCCCTTCGCAACGATATTGGTGTGATGCACAAACAGGTCATCGCCGCCATCATCGGGAGTAATAAATCCGAACCCCTTCTTCTCGTTGAACCACTTAACTGTACCAGCACTCACGTGTCACTCCTTGGGCCGTGTTGGCCCGCTTTGCCGAAAATCCCTCAACATCATCTCAAAGATCGCTCCGAGGGACGGGAACGACCTTCCAACACACATACAAATAAATCGACCAAAAATAGGTTTGTCAACACAATTTTCAAAAAAAATCAAAAAAAGTCGTTTTGGAACTCTTTAATCCTATTCGGCGTAATAATAACGCGACATCGCAACTTATGCCGAAACCCGCATTGATGTCGCAAAACCAATCAGTCATAATCGACTGGGTCCCGCAGCCGTTTGATCGCCGAGCGGCGTTTTTTCTGTTCGAGGCGTTGACGAATCGCTTTGGCCGGGACGGTTGTTTTCCGCCGTTTGGGACGGGGTTTGAGGGCCTCGGCGATGAGGGCTTTGAATCGTTCAAGGGCGTCTTGCCGATTGGCGTGCTGGGAGCGATATCGCTGCGAGGACAGATGCAGGCGTCCGTCCCTGTCGATCCGGGAGGCGAACTTTTTACGCAGGCGCGTCCGCTGGAAATCGCTTAATGTCGGGCAATGGAGCAGATCAAAGATTAACGTCACGCGGGTGTTGAGCTTGTTGACGTTCTGGCCGCCGGGGCCGGAGCTGCGGCTGGTTTGAAAGTCAAGACAGCTTTGCGGAATGGTCAGTTTGTCATTGATTTGTACATCCGTCATTTGAACGCTCTTGCAGTGAATCGCTGCCGGCTTGCGGCCTTCGGCGATTCGGTTTCCGGCTGTTGCCTAAAGGACGGCCCGATAGCCTTTGCCGTGGACGGTCTTGAGGATATGGCGGGCCTTGCCGAGTTTTTTTCGCAGCGCGGCAACGTGCACATCCACGACGCGGACATTGCCGGCTTCGTCCGCGTTGGGGGCCATCACGCCGTGCAGCGCTTCGCGCGAGAGCACCTGGCCGCCGGCCTTGATCAGGGCCAGCAGAATATTGAATTCGGCGCCGGTCAAATCGACCGGCGATCCCTGAACAAAGGCCTGGCGACCGGCCGGAAACAACCGCACCGGCCCGGCGGAGAGAATTTCCCGCACGGCCGACGGTTCGGGATAGGCCCGACGCAGCACGGCCTCCATCCGCGCCAGGAGCACCGGCGTACTGAACGGCTTGGTGATGTAGTCATCGGCGCCGACGCTCAGGCCGACGATGATGTCGCTTTCACTGTCTTTGGCCGTCAGCAGAATAATAGGGATATGGGCGGTCTGGGCGTCATTTTTCCAACGGGTCGTCAGCTTGATGCCCGATGTGTCGCCCAGCATAATGTCGAGCAAGATCAGATCGGGTTTATCGGCGGCGACCGCCTCAATCGCTTCGGCGCCGCCGGCGGCGGTGCGTACGATGTAACCTTCCTGCGTCAGCGCCATACTGAGCAGTTCGAGCAAATCCTTCTGATCATCCACGACCAGCACTTTGGCATTCATAATCAATACAACTCCTTGTCCACAGGTCAACAGATCGGCATTACTGTCGTCTGGGTTCTGTCCCCAGTAAATGCCGGACGAAGAAATCGGCGCGACGACGGCTGGCATAACGGCCCTCGGCGGCGCCGTGTCCGGCGCCGGGCACGATAAGCATTTCAAAATCCTTATCCGCACGAATCAGGGCGTCAACCACCTGCATGGTCGAAGCGGGATCGACGTTGGTGTCCATCTCGCCGACAATCAGCAGGAGCTTGCCCTTCAGGCCGGACGCTAACGTCACGTTGGAATTGGCCTCGTAATGCGGTCCGACGGGCCAGCCCATCCACTGTTCATTCCACCAGATTTTATCCATTCGATTGTCATGACAGCCGCAGTCGGCGACAGCGACGGTGTAAAAATCGCCGTGGGTCATCACCGCCGCGGCGGCGTTCTGACCGCCGGCCGAGCCGCCGTAAATACCGACGCGCTGTGTATCCATAGAGGGGTATTTGTCGGCCGCGGCCTTGATCCACCGCACACGGTCCGGCAGGCCGGCATCGGCCAGATTTTGCCAGCAGACATCATGAAAGGCCTTGGAGCGGTTGGAAGTGCCCATGCCGTCGATCTGCACAAGAATGAAGCCCAGCTCGGCCATCTGCATCATCCGCAGATAGGGCTGAAAGCCTTTGGGGACAAACGACCCCTGCGGGCCGGCGTAAATGTGTTCAATAATCGGGTAACTGATATTGGGGTCAAAGGTGGTCGGGCGGACGATGACGCCGTAGATGTCGGTTTTGCCGTCACGGGCTTTGGCGACAAACGGTTCAGGCGTCTGCCAGCCGGCTTCGAACAGCGCGGACGCATCGGCCTGTTCGAGGACGCACAGGAGTTTGCCGTCTTCACAACGCCGCAGTTCGTGAACCGGCGGGTGATTGACCCGCGACCATTGGGCCACCGCAAACCGGCGGTCGGGCGAAAACCGTACTGAATGCGTGCCGTCGCTTTCGGTCAGCAGCGTCAGTCCCGTCCCGTCAAAGTTAACCCGTGCATAATGCACATAATAGGGATCTTGTTCGGGATAATAGCCGCTCAGTTGAAACCAAATTTGACGGTTGTCCTTGTCCACGTAGTCCACGCTGCGGACGACCCATTGGCCCTGGGTGATTTGATTTTTGACCGTGCCGGTTTGGGCGTCGTACAAGTACAAATGATTCCAGCCGTCCCGTTCGGACATCCAAATGATCTCATCGGCGTCATCGATGTACTCGCAGAAAAACTTCTGCGAATAACAGATAAAGGTTTCGCTGGTTTCATCAATGAGGGCGGCGGTTTGGCCGGTTTCGGCATCGACGGCGACTACCCGCAAGACCTGGTGGCCGCGCTGATTGTAAATAAATGTAAAGCGGCTTGAATCCGGCTGCCAGCGCAAGCCATAGACATTGTACGGATTGGCAAACAGCTCGTCGCTGACGGGGATATGCGTTTGGGTTTCCACGTCAAACAACTGCGGTTTGTCAATCGCCACCCGGTCGCCGGGCTTGAGATAATCGATGCTGTGCAGCCGCGGCTGAAGCTGATCGCGCGGGGCAGATTCAACGAAATACACCTTGCGTTCCTGAGCGGGCTGACGTCGGATCGCGGCCAGTTTGCGGGAATCGGGCGACCAATACACCCGCGGCTGATAACTGTCTTCGGCGCTGCCGTCGGTACTTAACTGGATTTCGTGCTCCTCATCCTGCCGGTCGCGCAGCCACAGGTTGTGATCCCGAATAAAGGCCTGCCATCGCTGGTCCGGTGAAGTTGACCGATCCGAACCGGCGGGCCTGGAACGCCGTGTGGGTCTGTCGGCGCCGCGGCGCCGCGTTGTGGTCTCCCGGCCAATCAATACACGAGCGGGCTGATCGACGGCCTGATAGACCGCGATGGCATTGCCGTCGGCGTCAGCCGCCAGCCAGACATGGCCGGCGTAGGTATTCTGGCGACGCTCCTGGTCGGGGCCGAGCACGCCGTAACTTTGGCGCTGACCGCCGGCGTCGAGCCAGAACAAGTGCACATCGCTGTCGGTACGATTGACGAACGTCAAAACCACCTGTCGGCCTGTTTGAAGGCTGGCCCGAGGCGCTCGGTCGGGGGGAATCGCCGGCAGGGATTCTTCTTCGGCCTGCCCGGTCATTTGCAATTCATAGGTCTGCAAATCACAGCGCCAGCGTCTGCCGTCGGCTTGAAACTGAACGGCCTGAGGCGTGCGTTGCTGAACTTCAAACTCAAGCTGTTCAATCGGCAGCGCCTCAGGGCGCACCTTCGGCACGCCGGCTTCCGTCAGGGCCGCGGCCAGACGCTCGGCATCAAAGGCCGCTTTCCGAAGGCCGTTTTCCGCGTCCACCAGGATAAATTCATGTGAATCGGGGCCGGCGGCGAGGCGATACCAGAACATCGTCCCATCGGCAAACCATTGCGGGTCAACATTATCCCTAAATACCTTGCCGCTGAATCGCGCCCGCAGGGCCTGAGCGCGTTGGTAATCAGCCGACGTTCCGCCTGCCTCGATAAGACCCAAAAAGAACAGAACAACAAGAAGTGCTGTGGTTGATGCGGCGTTTGTCCAATCGGTGGCCTTCATAAAGATGTCCCCGAAAAAGGGTTGAAAACTACAATACTGTACCATTTGAGGCATTATCATAACGTGAAGGTTGATGATTGTATAGGTTTTTTGGGGATAATTTTACATTTTCTTAACCGTTCACGGGTATTTTGGGGGGATTGAGCAACGCACTCAATGCCAAAATGCCCATTTACAACGGATTTTCCGAGAGTGGTTTTACACTAACTTGATGCCACCGTCAAAAGTACGTCATTGGTGAAATTTTTCATAACTAATTGAAAAATAATGAGTTTATGTGAT
>OMKS01000277.1_pt1 | contig 48422 bp, 47 predicted proteins | sample 1674721 | NCBI WGS metagenome assembly OMKS01 (sample SAMN06264996, study PRJEB25208) | sediment metagenome | isolation source: hot spring sediment | place: USA: California | collected 2014-09-02 | reverse complement strand
GTATATACACATCAGTGATGTTATTGAGATTATTTAAGTTTATTTAACCTCAATTGACCTTATTTGAGATTGATGTCTGCTGATTTTTGAGCTCATTAACATGTTTTGAGCTCAAAATCAATTTTAGGCTGACATCATTTGCCATCAAAACATCTCAAAACCCATCAAATACATCAAAATGAAACTTTCTCAAAATAACAAAAACTTGTTTGCAGTTTATCCCTTCCCCCAACCCCCACGATCCGAACTTCGTCCAACTTAGCCCCGGCCGGATTCGAACCAGCGTCCCAGGATTCAAAGTCCTGTATGCTTGACCGGACTACACCACGGGGCTATTTCCGGGCCTTTTTCCTATGCTCATTGTCGCTCTGAAGTTTTAAATTTTCTCCAATCCGCCTCTTCTCATTACCCCACTTCACCGCAATATTGCACTAAAAAGCAACAAAAACTTACTGCTTTTGACAAACTCTTTTTGTCTAAAACCACATGTTTTTGCAACTTTTTGGGCCATTTAACCAACAACATCCGCGCTCCCCTGACTCTACCGGTCAGTCCCCTTTGTCCTCCCCTGCCGGGCCTGCACATCATCCAGCTCCTTCCCAACCTCTACAACCCCTGCGAAAACCCGTTCTATGTCCTTCCTGACCCGAAAATCCAGGGTTTCCGCCAGGGTGCGCTCCCTGAGCTTGTAGAAGGCGCCCCGGGCCTTGTATATCAGGCCCGCCTCCACGAATTTCCGGATGCGGGCGTAAGTGGCGGTCTGCCCCAGGCCCGCCTCCTGCTGTATTTCATCCACTTTAAGGCCTTCTTTGTGGTTCATCAGGGCCAGCAACAGCCGGACGTCCCCGGTGTCCTTGAGGCTGGTCAGACCCAGCGACTTCAGTACGAAGGCCGCCAGCTGGTCGGGACTCCGGATGCCCTCCAGGGGCACCTCTTTTATTCTTATGTCAAACACCTGCCCACCTCCTGCCTCACGAAACGGGGTTTTTAGGCCGTCTAGGTAGGGTTTTTCGGCACACCATCCGGCCCGGTTTTTCAGGCGTCGCTTCCATCCGCTCCAGCGGACTCCGGCGAAATTTTTCGGCTTTTAACCGAAATTTCACCCCCCTGTGGGGAAACCCCGTTTTTTAGGCAATAAGCGTAAAATTTCGCAGTATATAACCATTTTTCGCATCATGCCGATGATACCGCTCCCAGGTCCTCTCCATTAGACCCCCTTTAGACACCAAAAAAGGCAAAGTTTAAGTGTTTCGCGGATTGGCGGAATTATGCGGGAAAAACCCATCAGTGAGGTGACCCTCCGCAAGTATGAGCCCCCCGCGGAGACCCTGGACATCAATATACGGCGGTTTCTGCTGGCGTTGGGCTTGGTGCGTCCCGGGGACCGTAAAAGCCCCCTGGAAGCCATTTTTATGGCACTTCTAACGGCATCCGGCCCCGTCACCATCCCCGACATGGCCCGCCTGACGGAAATCAGTGAATCCGGGGTCCGTTACCACCTTTTACGCCTGAAAAATTTGCGCCTGGTTGCCCCCGCCTCCCGCGGAGCCTACAGTATTGCCGAAGGGGGCGACCTGGTGATGGCTTTTAAGATGTTCCGTAAATATGCGTTAGAGGATATTCTGGACCGCATTTCTGAATATGCCGTCCGCCTAGACGAGCAGAAATAGGTTGGTCATAGCCCAACACTCCGTTTTCAGCTTCTGTTAAAAACCCTGACCAGGTTCTCCAGAGCCACCGCCACGTCCTGACCGTATTTGGTCAGTTTGACCACTTTTATGCGGCCCTCTTTCCTGAATTCTATGAGTTTCATCAACTGCATTTCCTGTATAATCCTGACGCAGTGGGAGTAGGTACAATCCACCTCCTTAGCCAGCACCGATGCGTATTTCTTACCATCCCCTTCCTTTACGCGTATCAGGAGCTCGGCGGGCTTGCTGTGGAGGAACAAATGGTATAACGCTTCGTCAGTCTTCATCAGCAAGCCTTCCCGGGTATGTTTTAATAGATTATGCTTTTTTGAAAGCATGCTTTTAATAACAACCGTGCTTTGTCATTTGTGAATGTATTTGCCTGCTAATTTCGCAACAATAACAACAAGTGAACCCAATATAGTGGTGGTAATAACATATGACAACGGATAAGTTGTATCAACCAACCACATCCCGAAGTGCCGGAACACCAGGGCGACCACTCCGATACTCACTCCCATAGTAACGTAGTGGTACGCTTTTCTCTTGTCAGGCATGGCATCTACCGCCAACCCCAACAGGATAAACAAGGCACTGTAAAAGCAGGGTTGGGTGGTCACCATAATAGTATTGGCTATTCTGAGCACCAGGGTTTCCCCCGTCACGCCAATAGCCTGAATGACGGCGATAACCAGTAACAGGACCGAAAGCAGGTATAACAGAAATGAACTGCTCATACTCACGAAAGACTGCCTGATGAACTTGAATAATCTTGCCAACAGCCGGTCTATCTTAAGGGCCTTGGCCGCCAGTACAAGCCCCACCACCCCGAAAAACCACCGCCATCCCTCCAGACCAAAAAAGGCGAAGATGATGGCCATTATGGCAGGCACTCCGAAGACATACATACCCAGCCCCCTGTCCTCCGAGGCCCTGCCAAAGAAATTTCTCAGAGTGTAATACGCACCCTTCAGCTCCTCCCCGGAATGAACCACCAGCCGGTGCATACTCAGAATGGGCACCTTGCTCTCCACCACAGGCACCAGTAGTTCATCCTCCTTGCCGTCACTCACCAGAATGACCCCGTCCGCAGGGAATTTCTTCAACACCATATCCAGCTGTTTGCCTACTATCCTGTCGCTGTGATAACCCACTCTGACCGACCCTGTCAGCACCGCGACCTCTTTCTCCTTTTCCTTGATTTCATCAAACAGCTTCAGGGCCGCAAACATGGCGTTGGCATCTGTCTCCGAAGGGTCCTTCCTGACCAGCTCGGCAGCCGCCCGGGAAACTGATTTTTCCCCAAGGACGGGCCCTTTGATGGAGGCCTTCCTTCCCAAATCATCATCCCGGTCCACACACAGAATCAGGACTTTCATTCAGACGCCGCTATCTCAATGTCCGCCCTTTGCAGGGTGTTCCTCTTGGCGTACTTCATGTACCTGACTGAACGGCGGGCGATATCTTCTGCAATCTCAGAGAGCAGATGTTCCAGGGCCAGAATCGCATCAGGGCTTACCCTGTCAGCCCCGGCCTTCTTGACCAGCCTTTCAACGGCGGCCATTGGAAGGGCTCTTTTTTTGGCCATATACCCCTCAGCCGGGACGCTATATATAACTTACTTCAGACTGAGCATGCCCACACTCTTCTTAAACATCTCCAATCCCAACAGCGTCAATTCATAGGCATACGCCGCCGCCCTCATTTCGTAAGTCCAGGGCATGTTTTCCTTCGACACGGATATGCCAAAAATCTTCAAAGTATTCACGAGATTATTCGCTATTTTAGAGAGGGTCATCTTCCTTTTTTCTTCACCACTTAACTCAACGTCCAACTTGGTTTCACCTTTCAATACCTTGAGCTCTTCTGTAGTGAACATTTTCTGGATTTCCTCTTTGGTCATAGCCCCCGACCTCAGCATAATACCCACCAGGTCCTTGCTTCCCCCCTCCAGATGTTTAGTCAAAGCATTCATGTCCATCTTATGCATATAGCCGTTGATGTGGGTAAAAGCTACCTGGGAAAACTTCTTCTGTAATTCCACCGTGGTTCCTACATCAATCTTGGTCAGGATGACGGGCAACCAGGGCTTGCATCTTTCCGAGATTTCCGGCCTCTGGTCGTAGGTCCCGGCACAAATATATTCCATTCTGCTGAACTCCCGGGGGGTGTATCTAAACGCAAAATCCACCATCTCCTTTTCGTAATCAACATGGTTCATGTCCATCCTTTCCCCCTGATAGATGGCATCCGCCGCCCACTTCATGTACATCTTCATATTGGTCTTCTGATGCACCAGGTTGGTCCGCACCTTGTCACGGGACTTCTTCAGCCAGGAGGCGTAGTGGCCCACCCAGTTCCAGAACTCTTGCACCTTGCTCTTCAGGTGGTTGGCGATGGCAGGGTTTATCTGTTCGTCCTTGACCAGCGTATCAATCTGTTTCATGTAGTCCTGCTTGTTGGTTTCCGACACCTTGCCAATCTGTTTCTCCAATTCTTCCAGCTTTCTCTGATCCTCCGGCGTGGCGGGCATTATGCCGATATAAGTTTCAAGCGGAGCCTTCTCCAGAGTCTTTAACCTCAGGAACCAGGTCATGGACATGCGGACCAGAGGCACCTGCCGGGCCACTGCGGTCCAGCTCCGGTCCGGCCCCCCATAGTTGTCTATGAACAACCACTTGACCTTCTCCCAGTCCCCACTCTTGAAAGCAGTGAGCTGTTCATCAAGCTTCTCTATATCGCTTTCTATGTTCAAAATTGCGGTCTTGATACCCTGAATGGTATTGAGCAACTCCTTGGCCTGGTTCCGCTGGTGACTCTGTTTCTGAAGCATGTTGCCGTGTAGCTGGGAGGATTCAGAGTATGAAAAAGTTTCATACAACTTAATAGCCTTCAGGTTGAGCCCTCCAGCTCCCGGGAAAGTATACATCCATTCCTTGATGACATTTTCAATAACTATGTTGTCCCCTTCATAGGCCAGGATGAAGGGCTGGTGGGGCGGGTTGAGCCCTACCCCTCTTGAATCCAAATCCTTCCAGGTTTTTTGGATATGCCCTCTGCCACACTTAACCACTGGATTTTTTTGGGTGGGGGCCCCCGGCACCAGACCTGCCAGGTATTCAATGGTTAACGGAAACTTGCCATCCTTTATAGGGTTCAGCCACTTTTCCGGGTTGGGGTCTCTGGCCACACCAGATAAACCCGCCCCAAGCATTTAAAGCTTCCCCGCCAAACCCCCTCATGACTGCCCGCAGGGGCCTCTTTACGCTTGAAGCCGTCTGGGTGCTTTTCCTCCTGCCCATGTTGTTTTTCTTAACCTCCCCCGAACCAGCCCCTATCATTCCCCAGGAAACGGTAGAGATAACCCACGACCTGGCCCAGCTTTACCTTTATGGCCATCCCCCTTCCTCCCTTCCTGATCTGAAAGGTCACTTCACCGTCTGGATAAATGCCGATCAGTTTTTCCCATGTCCTTACACTTTCCGGTATTGCACCTCACGCTTTATCCCCCTTTCCTCCAACCCCCACCAACTCCAGGAGGCCCGCATATGTGCCGCGGCGTGTTCAACCTGATGCTTTTCCTGATGATGGCTTCCACCTTGGTCAGTTTGTACGCCATCCACCATACCATGCTATCCCGCGAGCTTGAAAATCAGGCCCGGCTGGCCGATGCTCTTGAAGTGTTCTACCTGGCCCGCAACGCCGAGCTGGACCTGGCCCGTTCGGCCACCTCACTATCTGCCATACTCCTCTGGTATGACAGGTGGGCTCATCTTTCTACTCCGGCCTTCGGTTACCTGTCGCTGACTGGTGACGCCTGCCTGCAAACCGACTTGTCATTCCCTGACTTTATAGCCCAGGTCTTCCGGGTTGAGAATGAAACCGGCACTCTGAAAATCCACATGGAGGCATACGAAAACCGCCCCAGTTGCATTTTCCTGCCCTTCTCAAAAGGAGGTTTTAAAACATCCGCGGTCTTGGTATCACCGGCATGCATAGAACCTTCCTCCTGGCCGCCCTTCTGCTGACTCCTGTTTTATGCCTCTGTATGTCCCCGGAGGCCTCCAGATTTTTTGAAGCCTACCCCCCCGCTCCACAACCCATGGACCCCACTCTGGCCGCCATGACCCGGGCCGACCCGACCGACCGCATGGAGTATGCAACTGTCCGGGCCCTCTGTCCCGACCGCATCAAGACTGAGTTGAAGGATACTCTCAAACTGGCCGTTCTCCAGAAACTTTCAGGAGTGGTTCTGAAAAACAATCTTCTGTTGTTCGTGGCGACATCCATCCCGGAGTTTCTCAAGGATGCTCTTTCACCCCGGATTATGGGCTATACTTCTATTCGGGGGGCAATGGCCGCCGCCCTGGCAACCGCCCCGACCAACAACCTTGACTGTGACAAGGTGGAGGCCGCCGCCAGCCTCTACAACCACTACACCTATGACATGTATGTGGCAGATATATGTTCGGGCACTAACACCCTGAAGGACATATTATCCCTGCTCAAACCGGTCTCCAAACAGGGTGGCACTTTGGCCGTGAGTGAATTCCAAAATCTCCGCGAAAAAGAGACCCGCCTCAAACTCCAGCTCAAGGAAACCCCCCTCCCCGTCTGCTATCCCTGCCTGGCCGAGTGGTTCAACCAGAGTCTTTCTGAAGATGTCTGGCTGGCCCTGGCAATTTCTGAAGTGATGACTTCCTGTCCCGTTACCTATCAGACCGGCAACCTTTCCGCCACTCTCACCCGGTTTGAAGGGGGCGTGGCCTATCTGGACATTTCCGGTAAAGAGGTGCCCGCCTTTCTGGTGACTGACTGGAGCATCCAAAATCTGCTTGATGTGCCTGTTTCCGGCCCCTTTCCGGTGGGGGACGCCGAAACCATTCTGAACCTCAAACCCCACGAAATCAGTTACTCTTCCGCCACAACGCCCCGCTGGAATTTTCCCGTAGTTTTGGGAATATCTTTCTTAACATCCGCCATTGCTGTGGGCGCCGTAGGTTTTATGTTCTGGAGGAAAAGGAATGACTCGACCTGACCTGCCCCGCCTTTCACTTTGTCTGGCCCTGATGGTCCTCCCCGTTCTGGCCACCGACCTGCCGGGGCTTGCCGACCAGATTTCCCGGGACAGTCAGCTGGCTGTAAAATTCGGGCAGACCCTTTCAGGCTGGCCGTTCCCCTCCAACCTACCTTCTCCGCAGGCATCGGGATTTTCCGGGCAGACCCTGGAAACCTATTCACAAATTTTTGGAATTTTTTCGGAAATGGTTCAGACCAAAGGGGCCATGGAAACATCTGCCAAAAAAGTTCTGGAATGGGGGCAGGTACTCGAAAGTAGCTGGCTGAAACGGGTACTCTTTTTTGCCACTGAGGCCGTTCACAACCCACATTCAAAACCTGTAATTGATGCAGTGAATTCACGTCAGGACCTCGCCGAAAGTTACAATAAAATAACCCAGTTCAACGCGGCGTCTTTCTTTGAGAAATTGTCAATCCAGGAGGAACTGAATTACTTTTCTGGGAGGGTGACTGTGAATGGGAAAACTTATTCCCTGCTCAGTTCAGATGCTCTCCGGCTCATCCCTCCACCATCCCCACCACCCTTTTCAGTCCTCCTGTTCAATGTGAAAATGACCGAGCCGGTGTGCTTTTTCAGCCTGCTTCACGGAGTCACCCGGTACGACTTCCGGGCTCCCTCATATTTTCAGGTCTTTTACAACTTCGGAACCCCGGTTTCGTGCATTGACAATCTGGCAGCCCCGCAACGGGAGATTGAGACTTTCATTAATGGGCTAGCTCTTTCCGCGGATTATCCCGTTCGTCTTGGGACTTTTCTTTCTGACGTTTCCGCATTTGTGTCAGGTTGCAACAACTATCTCGCCAATCGGAGGGTTCTGTTGTTTGAAAAATCTGAAGAGGTTTTCCGAAAACTGGTGGATTTTGAAAACGCGGAACTCTACATCTTCAACTCAACCGTGGTCCGTGAAGCCCTCGGGCTTGTCCAGTTTTCAACTGGAGCAACCGCGACATACATAATTGAAAGTCCCGGGGTGACCTTCCTCAATACATCAGACAAAGTCTATGAAATTCACAAACTTTTAACCGTGTGCCGGACCATGGGTGAATGTCTCCGGAACCAGGACAAGGCCGAAGTGGAACTCAGCCTGATTGAACGTGACCTTGGATATGCTGACCAGACCCTGACCGAACTGAAAAAAATATTTGAAGACAAATGCAGTTTCTACGTAACCCAGTCCGCTTCAAATGTCACCTGCGTTTATGGAGGGGCGCGTGGAGATGCCCTGCTCAAAACCGCAGAAAGTCTGTTGAAGGCGTACTCAGACTACCTGCAGGCGACTTCCCAGAAAACCCGGGCATCCGCCGCCCTCCAGAGCCTGTTTTCCAGCAAGTTTCAGCATGCGACCGGACTACTTGACAGTATACAGCCTTTTCTGGGCCGAGACACCGCCTTCAAATTTTACCTTTCACTTTCCAACCTGAAGGATAAGGCGTCCTCAGAGAGCGAACCCGAAAAACTTCAAAAGTCCATTAGTGAATTAGAAGACCTGATGAACGAAATGAAGAAAAAGTTTTTTTCAGCTAACGCCGACAAAGCTGAACAAATACGCCAAAAACTACTCTGGCACCACTCCCTCTCAAACTTTACAGGCTTCACGTTTGAACTTCCCTCTTACGTATTCACCCCGGTCTCTGCGACCTCCGACTTCGTGCCACAAATGATTTCCATCCTCCGGCTTGAATCCCACCTCGCCGAACTGGAAACCCTCCTACAGCAACAAATCCTCGCGTATGCCTCAGACCTACCCCATCAAATCTCCTGCTCTCCTGCCGAACCTCTCCTCAACTATGGGTTCACCGTTTCCTGCAGGATAATGGTTAGTAGCACCTACCCGGGCCGTCTGGCGGAGGCATTCACTTTTATCAGCCTGCCCTTCCCCACCACCAAACAGCTGGATGCCCGTGCGGTGACGGGTGGCGACATCTCCCGCCTGTCTTCCCTGGTTGGGGAGGACTCCCGTCTGAAAATCAGTCTGAAACTGGTCCAAGACCCAATTTTAATTGAGGTGACTTATCCCTCCCTGATTGAAACCCCCGTCCCAGCCATACTAAACCAGAGTTTTGAGGGAGACACCTACCATGCCTATTACACCACTTCCCCCGTTTGCCCAACCCACACAGCCGTCATGGTCATGGCCTCCCCCCTACCGGGCCTTGCCATGAATTCCTCACACACCTATTACCAGCTTGACAACCAGCTTGCTGTGAGAGTTACCTGCAACCGGACCAGCCTCATTCACTTTTACGGTAGGGCCATCTCCCTGAAAACATCCGGCGACAATCTCATAATTGAAAACCATGCCCCCGTCCCCGCAGAGACCACTTTATTTCTTCCATATACCCCCGGTCTTGTTCTCTCCACTCCTTACAATGTTTCCGGAGACATGATAACTTTTGATGTGAATGTCACCACCACTCAGACTCTGAAAGTTTCCAAAAAAGTGAATGCCTCTCCAGTTGAAGCCAACACCGCCCCTGAGCTACCATCCTCCGGCAACCCAGATTCCAATTTCAGCGACACCCTCAGAGAGGCTGCGCGTGAGGCCCTGAATCAACTGGAGCCGGTGACTCTCGGCTGTCTTGACGCCGACATCATCAAGGAAGTCCAACGCCGTTATGGCACAAACGTGCCCCCGCTGTCCTGTCTGAAAACAGACTCCTCCGTCTATGAGTCCGCCCTGGTCAGTTTCCAGCAGGAGGCATACTGGCAGGTGCTGGAATTATACCGCAACCAGACCTATCCTCGCGATGTGGAGGTCTATCTGGCTCAGGCCACGGCTTACAAGCCCGCTGCAGACGAAGCTCTCCAGCAGGCAGTCCAGTCCTCTTCCGGCACTCTGGCCAGCCAGCGGGTTTCCCCCTATCTCACCGCAGCATCTGAGGCATATGCCCGGGGGGACTACCCTGCCGTCATATATTATGCCCGGTACGCCCTCATAAAAGCTCCTTTGGGCATGTCCATTAACTGGAGGGTCATCCTGGCCCTGGTGGTGCTGGTCGCCGGCCTGTTTTTCCAATTCAGACGGAAGCCCCGTGAAGAACCTTTACTTTGAGTCCCGTTCCACTTGTCCAGCCGGGGTTTGCCGGCTGACCAACAGCCAGCAGATCGCCCCCAGCATAAAGCCGAACCAGAAAGTGGTGAGCCGGACAGTGAGCGTAGCCAGCGAAGCTGAAGACTTGTCCATGCCATACCCAATCAGCAAACCCACCATACCCGCCTCTGCCGCGCCCACACCCCCGGGAGTCATTAACAGATTTCCCAAAATTAAAGCCGCAGTGAATATGAACATGGTCTGAAATACTCCAAGTGGAAAACCCATCAGATGTGAAACAATCAGCAATTCACAAACCTCAAATCCCCAGGCGAACACTGACAAAACCAATCCCACCACTATCAGCTTCACGTCCCCAATTTTTTCCAATTCACTTTCAAACCATTTTATTTTCCGTCTGAATAAATACGCTACAATCCCAACGCCTGCCAATCCCGCTACAACCAGAAACATGTGCTTGAGATAACCTGTGGCAACCCCCGCCGCCCCCACCAGACCTATCAAACCCAGTCCCAGCACATCCATAATTCTTTCAATCACCACCAGAAAGGCTACCCCCTTTCTCCTAAATCCGAACTTGTCCTTCATTAACTCCGCCTTCACCACCTCACCCATTTTGCCGGGGGTTACTATGAAGGCCAGCCCGGCCACATAAGTTTTCACCGCCTGCCACATTCCGATTTTCATACCCTGACTGTTCAGTAGTATTTTCCACCTCAAACCCCTGAAAAAATAACCTCCCAGAGTCAATAGCGACAGCCCCGCCACCCACCCCAGAGGCGGTAACTGTTTGACATCCCCCACCAGCATCAGGGCCCCATAAACCACTATCACCAACAGAATGGCCAGTAGCTTCCCCATTTTACGCATACAGGCTCACCAGCACTACAACTGTGAATAGCAGAAAGACCACCGCCATTTCCGGCTTCCGCAAAGTTTCATGAACCTCATTTCCATTCACAGATTCACGCAAGTGAAGTAGCAGGCCCAGCATAGCCGGTGGGAAACTCCACACTATCATTCCCCCTCGGTTGGCGGTGTAGATGGCATATAACGCCAGACTCACGCTCCCACTCAACCCTATGGCCATCTCAATCATTTTTTCATATTGTGCCAGAGTTGCCTTGTGCTTCACTCCGGAGGTTTTGATTTCGGCCAGCCTCTTACAAAAGGCCAGATAAACCGCAAGTGAAAATATGGACAGATAAAACCACGAAGTTATCTGAATGCCGGTCGCATAACATCCCGCGAAAGCTCTTAACGGGTAACCCAGAGCAATAACAAATGCATCCACCACGGCCAGCTGTTTCAGGTAGGTGGTATATGCCAGATTAAGCAACAGATAAGCGCCCACAATCAGAAACACCTTTGGACTGGCCATCCATGCCAAACCGAAACCAGCCACCAGCAGAACCCCCCATAACATCTTTGCTTCTTTCATATTCATTCTCCCGCTGGCGATAGGTCTCCTTTTTTTCTTGGGATGATACCTGTCCTTCTCCCGGTCTTTCAGGTCGTTCATAACATAACCCCCGCTTGCAACCAGGGAGAACGCCACAAAGGTCAGCAACAGACTGACCAGGTCCAGCTCCAGTATCCTGCCTGAAAAGAAAGGCCCCGCCAGCACGATGAGAGACTTGTACCAGTTGGTGACCCGCATGGCTTTGACGTAGTCCAACAGCTTGGCCATGCCACTCAAGCACAGTGATGATTTAAAAAAAGGATAGTGGGCGCACCTGAAGGTGGTTCCATGACGTGTTACGTTTGCAGACGGTTATCCTTTAACAATTCTCTTAAATCTTATTTTAGGGTTGGATTCGCTTCTTTAGGATCAAGAGAGAAATTGCCGTCTTCCCTGTTGGGTAAAAGTGGGATGGGAAGCCATTCTATACGGTTTGGGCCTTGTGCTACGAGAAGAGTTGGGACGAAATCCGCAACATTTTTTATTTCGGGATCTATTAAAACTAAGAATTCAAACATGCCGATATCCGAATTGGGTGGGATCGTCAATTCGTGCAATAATTTTCCACCCTCCAACCATCCGATTTTGTTTTTCCAGCTGGCTGGCACAAGCCATTTGTATGTTACTGGTTCAGATGTATAATTGGCTAAGCTTACATACTTGATTTCCCCAGTACCCCGAAAGCTTAAAGAGCGCATTTTGTAAGTTGAATAAAAAATACCTCTTGGCATAAAATAATCTTCATCTCCCGCAAATTTTTCATACAACGGATACGGAGACAGAAAATCTTTGAGATTCTGAGTATATACAAACTCAAATAGTGTGGTTATTTGTTCAAAAAAATAAGGATGTTGGTGATCCCACATTGGCTTGTTCCAGTTACCTCCTTTGTATTTACCCATAACAAATTCGCAGTCGTAAGGGTAGAAGTCCACGGTGAAATTAAGATCATCATTTGAGAGAGTAACAAAGAGAAGTGGGATCACCCCACTTTCTCCGCCCTTATGGTTAATTAGGACCGTGTCTTCTTTTTCTTCAATATTTAGTTGTTCTTTAGCGTTGGTAGGTGAAAAGCACAAAGCGATTCCCGATTTAAACGTAATCTTCCCACTGGGACCCCGTTTGACGAAACTTCCCCATTCAAAGTCATTTGGAAATTCACTAGGTTTTGTAACTCTACTGAGAACTGCACCCTCAATCTCACTCTTGAGTGATCCCCCCCAAGTTGCGACTTTTTTTGAAAGACTCATTAACTCACCTACCGAACATTAGTGCCAACCAAATGGAAAACTCAATGTTGCACTATCTTCTCTACTCTGCAATCATTACATCTCAGGCATACCGCCCATGCCCCCGTCAGAACCCCTGCGGGGTTCCGACACCTCCCGCCTTAGAGACTCACATCTCAGGCATACCGCCCATGCCTCCCATTCCAGGAGGCATACCGCCCGGCCCACCAGGCCCACCGCTCAGCTTACTGGCTGCAATCACATCATCTATCTTCAGAATCATGATGGCTGCCTCGCTGGCACTCTTGATGGCCTGCCTCTTGATTTGAGTGGGTTCAATCACACCATGGCTAAACATGTTCTTGATTCTGCCGTCAATGACATCCAGCCCCATCTTGGAGTGACCCTTCTCATGGTCGGCCTTGAGCTGGACCAGCAGGTCAATAGCGTTCAGACCGGCATTTTCGGCCAGACTCCTTGGAATGATTTCCATGGCCTTGGCAAAAGCCTCAATGGCCAGCTGTTCCCTGCCACCAATCTTGGTGGCATACTTGGACAGGCTGATGCCGATTTCAATCTCGGCTGCACCGCCACCGGCCACCAGACTGCCGTCGTTGATGGCCACTGAAAGCACCTTCAGGGCGTCCTTCAGAGCCCTCTCAGCCTCGTCGGTGACGTGCTCGGTGCCACCCCTGATGAGCAGGGTGACTGCCTTGGGGTCCTTGCACTCCTCCACAAAAATCATGGACTCGCCCGCAGTGGATTTCTCTTCAACCTTTCCGGCGTGACCGAGGTCGCTCTCCCTAAGGTCCCGGATGTCGGTGACCACTTTTCCGCCGGTGGCCTTGGCCAGCACGCCCATGTCACTCTTCTTGACACGGCGGGTGGCCAGGATACCCTCACGGGACAGCATGTGCTGGGCCAGGTCATCAATGCCCTTCTGGCAGAAGACCACGGTGGCTCCGCTGTTCTTAATGGCATCCACCATTTTCTTTATCATGTTCTCCTCGTTCTTGAGGAAGGCCTCCAACTGGGAGGGGTCGGTTATCTGAATCTGGGTGTCGGTTTCCGGTCCCTTGATTTCCAGAGCCACATCCAGTAAAGCAATCTTGGCATTCTCCACGACCTTGGGCATGCCTTCGTGCACCCTTTCCTTGTCAAGGACGATGCCGTCAATCAGGATGGATTCCTCCAGACTGCCACCGGCCTTCTTCTCCAGTTTGATGTCTTCAACATTAATTTTGGACTTGCCACCGGTCTTACTTTTGACCTTGAGCACGGCGTCCACACCCAGCTTGGCCAGGTGACTGATTCCGCTTTCGGTGCCCCTGCCGTTCATGCTGGTGCTGGCAATCTTCTCCAGAATGTCGTTGTCCTCATCCGTGACCTTGGTGGAAATACCCTCGGCAATTCTGGTGGCCTGTTCGGCAGCCAGTTTGTAGCCGTGGGCGATAACAGCGGAGTGGATGCCCTGGTCCAGCAAATCCTCGGCTCTCTTCAGTAGCTCTCCCGCCAGAACTGTGGCGGTGGTGGTGCCGTCGCCGACCTCGTCCTCCTGGGCCTTGGCGACCTCCACAATCATCTTGGCTGCGGGGTGCTCAATTTCCATGGTCTCCAGAATGGTCACCCCGTCGTTGGTGATGACCACGTCGCCCATGTTGTCCACGAGCATCTTGTCCATGCCGCGCGGACCAAGGGTGGTCCTGACGACTTCGGAAACGGCCTTGGCGGCCATAATGTTTATCCTCTGGGCATTCCTGCCCATCATGCGGGAGGCGCCCTCCGGCAATATAAAAATCGGTTGTTTGTCTGACATTTGCTCCACCTTTTTGGCATTTTGAGCGGCGGCCCCAATCCCTCGGATCAGGCTTCCAACCGCTTGTCCATGCGAAAAGTATGGATGAGCTGTTCTTTAAAGCTTTTACGCCTCGGGTTCCTGTGGAACAAACTTTTCAGAAAAGTTTGATCAAAACTTAAAACCCCATATCTTCAAGCTTCTTGGACTTGGACACCACCGCCTCCGCCTCCAGCACCTCTGCCACCTGCTTTAGGTTCCTCACCCTCTGCGGGTGGTCCTTGAAGCTGACCAGAAAAGTCTCTCCCTCCTTCCTGAAAGCCAGCTCAAACGGGGCCCTCCCGATGAAGGCCTTCTCACTCCCCTCCACCTTGAAGCTGACTTTCCTGACTATACTCCCCCCCAGGATGCCCCTCATCTTCTCCGCCATCTCCCGGCCGGGCTCGGCCTGGCCCTCCTCATACCTGCGGACCATTTCGGGCGTGACCTCCAGCCTTTCAGCCAGCAAATTCCGGCTCATGTTCAAAGCCTCGCGGGCCTCCTTCACGTGCTCCATGGGCACCTTGACCCCTCCCCTGTCGGCCAAAGCCACCTCGTGATTATCAAGATATTTCAGAAAAGTCTCTCCTGACATAACGGGCACCCCATACCTCTGGTAAACCACCCCCTCCGTCAGGCCCCCGTGTGACTTGCACTTTTTGCTGACCACCAGCGGGTCGGCTCCGACCACGGAGGCACACTTCCTGAAGCTCTCCAGACTGTCCTGACTCAGACTATCCGCATTTCCAACCAGTTTAATCAGATAAGCCCTGTCCTCCACAAAAGCCAGGTCAAAACTCCGCGACTTCTCCTCACGGACCTCGGCGACCGTCCCTTTTCTCCTGAGCTTTTCAACAACCTTCCTTAACTCCACAAAACCCTATGCACAGGCTTTTTATAGGCCTATACTTCACCCATGTGTGCATCCGGATGAGGCCCGCCTACTAACTGCCCTTCAACAGACCAAAGCAACGCCCATTAAAACCAGTCAGATAGCCACCGACCCGAAACTGGGCATGAACCCTGACAAGGTCTCCCGCACGGCCTACAGTCTCAGCCAGAAGGGCCTGCTTACTCTCAACAAACTTACTGATACTCAGGTTTCTCTCACCCCCGAAGGCCGGGAGGTGCTCTCCAAAGGCCTGCCCGAGAAACTTTTTCTGAAAATTCTCCCCGTTTCCGTTTCAGAGGTCCCTCCTGAGCTCCAGCGTGGCATGGGATGGGCCCTCAAGCGCGGATGGGCCGAGAAGAAAGGGGACTTGCTGGTGGCCACAGTCAAAACCACCCCTACCACCCCTGAGGAGCGGGCCCTCAAAAACCCCTCCAAAGCCACTCCCGCCGAACTGGACCTGCTCAAGAAACGTAAGTGGGTGTCCATCTCAACCACCACTGACTACGAAATAACTCTCACCCCTGAGGGAAAAAGTGAAAAACCTGAAGCCCACGTGAACCAACTCACCCCCCAAATGTTACTTGATGGTTCATGGAAAAAGCAATCATTCACTACTTTCTCCCCCTTAACTCCCGTTCCAAAACAATGGCCGGGTCGTTTCCACCCAATGACGGATTTAGTGAATAGGGTCCGCCAGGCATTTCTGTCCATGGGTTTCACAGAACGCAGGGAACCTTTTATTGAATCAACATTCTGGGATTTTGATGCGCTCTTTGTTCCACAGGACCATCCGGCCCGCGAGATGCAGGACACCTTTTACATAGAAGGTGATGCCCCCCTGCCAAAAGACAAGGCTCTGGTGGGACGAGTGGCGGACATTCACAAAACATGTTGGGGTACCTGGGAAAAGTCAGAGGCGGAAAAATTTCTCCTCCGAACCCACACCACCTGCGTTTCCGCTCGCACTCTGGCCGAGTTAAAACCGCCGGTGAAAATGTTCTCAGTGGACAAGGTGTTTCGCAACGAGACCCTGGATTACAAACACCTGGCCGAGTTCTATCAGGTGGAGGGCATCGTCTATGACCCCGACGTCAATTTCAAGCACCTTTTGGGCTATCTGAAGCACTTTTACACCCTTATGGGTTTTGACAAAATAAGGGTCCGGCCGGCATATTTTCCATACACCGAGTTTTCAACTGAAGTGGATGTGTGGCTCCAAGACAGAAGCAAGTGGATTGAATTGGGAGGGGCAGGTATATTCAGACCGGAAGTGGTGGCTCCCCTGACTGACACCACAACGGAAGAAGCATGTCCCGTGCTGGCGTGGGGTCTGGGTCTTGAGCGTCTGGCCATGCTATACTATGGTCTTGAAGACATCCGCCAGCTCTACCGTAGTGACATCACATGGTTAAGACAAAGGAGGGAGTTCACATGATTGTTGAAGTTGAATATGCCGACCTGATTTCACTTCTCGGTAAATCAGTTCCTCTTCAGGATATTGTGAATGCTCTTGATATGTTTGGGACCCCCGTTGATGAGTACGATGAAACCACTCTTCGGGTTGAAGTTTTTCCAAACCGCCCAGACATGCTCGGACCTGAAGGCATATCCCGTTCACTTAAAGGGGTGCTCGGTATTGAAACGGGACTTCCCCAGTGGAAGATGAGTTCCAGCGAACTTGAAATTGATGTTACTTCAACCACCATCCGGCCCCATCTCAGTTTTGCTACGGTGACAGGAGTCAAGCTCACTGAGAGTGCAGTGAAAAGTCTCATGCAGATGCAGGAGAAACTTCACATTGGCATGGGTCGCAACCGGGCCAAGTTCAGTATCGGTATATACGACATGGACCGCATCAGGTTTCCTGTTAAATATACGGAGATGCCTCTGAAAGACATCAGCTTTATGCCTCTGGATGCTCCAACAGGAGAAGAGCTGACGGGTCAGGAGGTCCTGACGCAAACCGAAAAGGGCAGGGATTTTGCTCATTTACTCCCAAAAAACCCTCGCAAGGCTCCCGTCATGGTTGATGCAATGGACCGGGTGATCAGCATGCCCCCCATTCTCAACGCGGACTTTTGTAAAGTGACTTCATCAACCACCAACCTCCTGATTGATTCAACCGGCACCGCCCCCGGCACCGACCGGATGGTGGCCCTGATAGCCACCGCTCTGGCTGAACGGGGTGGTACCATCAATGTGGTCATGCCCGGGCCCCTGTTTCTGCCGGGTCGCATGAAACTTGATATGAAATATATTCACAAACTAACCGGCCTTGAACTTAATAGGTCTGAGGTCGCTGAACTTTTGAAACGCATGAGGTTCGGTTTTCTTGATGAGGTTTTGATTCCGCCTTACAGGACGGATATCATGAACCAGATTGACCTGGCCGAGGACTTGGCTATTGCCTACGGTTACCAAAACTTCACTCATGAATTACCCCGGATGGGATTGGTGGGAAAACCTCTCAAAGTAAGTGAATTTGAAAACACTCTCAGATGTCTCATGGTGGGTAATGGATTTCTTGAAGTGAAACTTTTTAACCTAATTTCAAAAGTTGATGCGCTTTTGGCGGGAGGCGCAAAAGTTGAAACTGCAAATCCCAAAAGTCTGGAGTGTTCCGTGCTCCGTCCATCCCTTTTACCGGGGTTGTTTGGTCTGCTTCGGTCAAACAAGAGTGCAGACTATCCGCAACGGATTTTTGAAATAGGAGAAATTTTCGCCCCCGGCCAGGGCCGGTGTCTGGCAGGGTTCATTACCCATGCAAAGGCCGGCTTCACTGAAGTCAAAGGCGTAGTGGACGCCATTCAGGACCTGACCGGTAAGACCGCCGAACAACCCACCTGGAAAGCAGGGGAACACCCCATGTTTATGCCCGGTCGCACCGCGATTTCAGAGTGGGGGGTTTATGGCGAGCTTTTACCCGTTTTATCACAGAAAATAGGCATGCCCGTGGCAGGTTTTGAGCTCCGACTGGAAACGGATTTATAGCCCCGCATTTGGTTTGGGTTTTGTGGGAGGCGGGGTCGCGGACGCTTTTGGCCGACTGGAAACGGATTTATAGCCCCGCATTTGGTTTGGGTATGACTTATCAGGAAGGCTTTGCGACTCTACTGGCCGCCATCATAGGGGCGGGAGTGTTCGCTTTGCCGGGTTTCGCCAGACAGCTGGGCTGGTATTCCATAATCTTCATTTTTTTGGCCCTCATGTTTTCGCTCGGGTTGGGTTATCTCATACTTGCCTTTACACCCGGAAGTGTTGAAGATGAAGTTGAGCGGGTGTGGGGTAAAAAGGTCGCATACTTCTTCAAGCTGATTAACATTTCCATCACTTTACTTGCATTAGTTGCCTATGTGACGGGAGCCCAGGCCCACTTAGATACCAATATCATCGTCCTTCTATTCTTCATGTTCATTCCTCTGTTTCTGAATTTGAACTTTCCCCAGACTTTTTCTTTTGTTCTGGCGTTATTCACTATGTTCTTCCTGATGCTGATTTCAGCTTCCAATCTCAATCACATAACCAGCTTTCCCGTAGCCAGCATGAACTGGGGTTATGCGGGCCTGCTCATGGGTGCAGCGTATTTTGCGTTCTTTGGCCACACCCTGATACCGAGGGTTAGGGTAATGGTCAAAAAGGTGAATAAGGTGTGGGAACTCCTACTTATTACACTGTCAATTGCCTTCGTCCTTTATCTGGTATTTACATTAACCACCCTGCCTCTGGGTGTGTCCGACCTTGCAACCACCATGCTGGAAACTTTTCACTCAGGTAATCTATCCACCTTTGTTTCGCTTTCGGCAATCCTGATTTTTTACACTTCCTTTATTCTTTATGGCCTGCATCTCCAGGACCTGACTGGCAGGAGTCCTCTGACCTCAGGTCTAATGGTGATTTCCGTTGTGATAATTTATCTGCTGACTCAGTGGATGGGCATGCCCTTCAGAGTGATTATCGCGGCAGCAGGCTTTTGTATTTCGGCATATGCCTTTGTGGTAGCCCTGACGGCATTGAGAGTTATGAGGCCAAAGAAAACTGCCAAAAAAGCCCTTTCCTGGACACTTATGGTCTTCGCCCTGCTTCCCTGGCTATTTTTCTTGATAGGGTGAGCCTAAATGTCGGCAATTGACGTGTAGACCTTTAATAATTGTAGAACCTCCTACCCTCTGTGCAAATCAGCGTCCTGATACCCGTCTACAAGGACCTGCAGAGGACTGCAACCATCATCAAAAAGCTCAACGGGGAGGAGTTTAAAGGGGAGTTTGAAATAGTGGTGGCTGCGGACTGCATCCCTGAAACCCAGGTGACTTTTCTGGAGACCCTTGGGGCAAAAGTTGATTTTTCAACAAACCGCCGCGGAAAAGTGAATGCCCTCAACCACGCTTTCGACATGGTTCGGGGAGAATTGATTATTTTTTTGGATTCTGACAGCGAACCTGTAAGTGAAGGTTTTCTTTCGAAAATATGGGAGTCTTACCAAAACCATAAATTTGATGTTGCTACTGGGAAACTACGGGTTGATTGCAGGAAGAAAATTCATAAAGTTATGGACATCGATTACATGTTTGTGAATGCCGCTTTTTCACTCGCTGAATTTTTCAACGAAGTTTCTTCTTTTTGCGGGGCTTTTTTCATAATAAGGAGAATCGCTTTTGAAAAGCTCGGAAGATTTTCAAGGGTTCTTGCCGAAGACTTTGAGTTAAGCGTGAAAGCCAATAGGTATAACATGAAATATAAATTCATACCAGACGTTGAAGTCATAACTTCAGCACCCAACAATTTCCGCGAATGGATAAAACAACGCAAGAGGTGGTTGCTGGGTGGCTTCAAATCCATGGATGCTGAAAACACTAAGCATGCCCTGAAAAAATTCCCTTTTTCATTTACCTCCTTTGTGACCGCATACCCGTTCCCCATAACCTCGGTGATTTGGACGTTTTTGGTGTTTTTTGGTGCCCCTCACATCAGTATTTTCAGTATTCTGGCCCTATCTGCCCTGACCACTTCCGGAGCCATCTTTTTATTCAACCGATGGCTTGACTGGGGTGTAAGCGCCACGTCAACCCTCAATTACCTGACTTGGTATGGTCCGGTATGGTCTCTGATGATGATTTCAATTTTTTTCACATCCTTTTTCATAAAGGAAGAAGCAGAAGACTGGGTTTATTGAGGTTTCTCAATCGTTTTTATCCCAGATAAACCCTGCAAGGGTTTAGGTATGTGAATAATTTCTTTTTCAGCATCATAGTTATTCACCATTATAGCCAGAAGAGTTCTTTGTATGGCGGCGCCGGTCGCGTAAAGATTGGCAACATATGCCTTTTCACTCCCTTGCCTCACTTTTATGTTGAGTTTTTCAGAAATCCACGTTCCAACAGTTGCAATCGAATGTAATTCACGGAAATTATTCTGAGCGGGGAACCAGGCTTCCAGGTCGTACTGTAAAAGTGCCCGGTTATCCATATCCCCTGCACAATTTTTCACAATCTGGTAAGGAAATCCCAAAGGTGCCATGACTTTTTCAACAGTTTCCCTAAGAAACTCTAACTCATTCATTTGATCTTCAACGGGCACCATGCTGTGAAGCTCAACCTTGTGGAACTGATGAGTCCTGAAAATTCCCTTAGTGTCCTTGCCATGAGCTCCCGCCTCTCTGCGGAAAGCCGGCGAGAACGCCACCAGCCTGAGGGGAAGCTCCTCCTTCTCAAAAATGTGGTTTTCGTAAAGGGCTGCCAGAGGATGTTCGGAAGTGGTTATCATTACCAGCCCGTCTTCTACCAAATTGTAGATTGATTCTTCAAATGAAGTGAAATATGTGATTTTTTCCTCAACCTCCTTTTTCATCATATATGGTGGAACTAATGGTACAAAACCCCTTTTTGAAAACTCCTTCATAGTGAACAGACTCAAAGCCATATCTAGCATAACCAATTCATTTTGTTCAACATAAAACCTTGAACCAGAAATCTTTGCCGCATTCTCCGTTTCAACCATTTTGAATTTTTCAACCAAATCGGCGTGGTGAATTTTCCTGCCCGTCCGAGTGTATGGTCGTTTGCCAAAATTATTTTCAAATTCCCCTTCTTTTCCCCTAACAACTTCAGGAACACCCACATATTTTATTGGAACATTTTCCAATTTACTTTTACCAACAGGAACTTTTGAATCAATCCAGTTTGGAAGCATTAACTCAATTTTTCTGATTTCACTTTCAACCTTGCTGAGCTTTTCCTCTTTGATTGCCAGATTTTTTTTGATTTTCTTAACGTCATCAACAATACTTTTATCTTTGGTTTTTGAAAATTCAACCGTCTTTTGGTTTCTGGTGGCCCGTAAGCTCTCCGACTGCTTTTTCAATTGCTTGAACTGTTCATATAACTTCATCCCCTTAACGAAAGCTTCCGGAGGGCTACCTCTCTTTTTAAGGGCTTCCAGGTATGCTTCCCCGCATTCTGTCAGCGACCTTAACTGTGGCATAGGCTTTTTCACCCCCGGACCTTATATACCTGTCGGGGCATCCACAAAGAAGGTTGGCACTTTGAATTTCTGCTGTATTAAGTTGCCCAAGGCAATGACCCCGAATCTTTCCGTGTTATAGTGCCCCGCTTCAATCACATTCAGTTGTCTTTCTTTGGCGTAATGATAACCATAGTGGGCGAATTCACCAAGAATAACCGTCGCACCTTTTGGTGCCGACAAAACCATATCCGTTGCCTGACCGCTACAAACCCAGAGCTCATTCACCGTTTTGTCCCCAAACTCCAGAACTTTCACCGGTTCTCCCACCGCCTTTTTAACTCTTTCAACAATATTTTCAAGTTCTCTTTTTGGCTGGCATGTCCAGATAATTTTATTTACTTTATGTTTCGGCTTGAAACCCATGGCTTTGAGTATCTCTACATTATTGCCGACTTGTGAATGTGCATCCAGAGGAAGGTGGGCGCAATAAAGACTCAATTTGTTTTCCATCAAATACCTTACTCTATCAGAAGTTGCTCCTCTGATTAATGGGTCAACATGACTCCAATACATACCGTGATGGACCAGTATCAGGTCCGCTCCTTCATGTTTGGCTTTTCTGAAAGCCTCCATGCTGGCATCAACCGCCAAGGCTACTTTGGTGACTTCGGTTCCGGCTTCAACCTGAAGACCATTCAGACTTTTATCCTCAATAAAGTCACCCAACTTCATGTAGGAGTTAAGCCAGTTAACCATTTCCTGCAAACCGGTCATGTTTATCTCTCCTTACCCTCTTTAATTGATTATCCGAAAAGGGCCCCCACTCCGCATGCCGAGCTCTCCTCAGCCTCCGCCAGCTTCTTCAGAACCTCCGCCCCCTTCTTGAATTCCTTTAAGTCCTTGAGAACCTCTAAGGCAAACACCTCTGCGGGACCTTTAACCACTACCAACACCCCTTCCCCGAAGCCGAGCACACCTGCATCATGATAGGTGGCCTCACCCTTCCTCTTGATGTCAGGGTCATCAGTTATTTTGATAGCAGTGTTTTTGTCGGTGATAAATACCTTGGTTTCCATAATCCCTTTCCCCCGCACTTACATAAAAACCTTAACGGCTCCGGCCCACGCCAACCTGCGGACATCCGCCACCCAGCGGACAACCGCTACATTTTGGACTTAGGGGGGTGCAGACTGCCTTTCCGAAAGGCACCAGTAACCGGTTTATTTCGGCCCACAGCCTGCGAGGAGCCACTTTCATGAGCTTCATTTCGGTCTGTTCCGGGTTCCGGGTCATTACCACACCCGTCCTGTTGCTGATGCGGTGGACGTGGGTGTCAACGCAAATATGTTCCAGCCTGCCGAAAGCCGCGATGAGCACCAGGTTGGCAGTCTTCCGCCCAACACCCGGCAGACTGAGCAGACCCTCCATAGTGTCCGGCACCCGACCGCCGAAGTCATTCAGCACCCGGTCTGCAATCCCTTTGAGATAGCGGGCTTTGGTCTTGTAGAAGCCACTTTTTTTGATGATGGCCTCCAACCGCTTCAGGGGTATTTCCTTCAGCTCCCGGAAGCTCCGCACCTCCCGGAACAGAAGCTCACAAACCTCTGCGGTGGTTTCGTCCCGGGCTCGGGCACTTAGGACTGTTGAAATCAGCACTTCAAAAGGGTCTGCCAGCGTCTGGACGTAGGGTGGTTCTTTCACCACCTTCCTGACGCCCTTCAACACATCTTCAATTTTCACTTGCTCACCTACCTGAAAAACGGCTCCTTTCTCTTTATGGCCTCCCCGAATGCCTTTTCCACGCTTTCTCTGCTCATCACATCAAATTCCACATGGTTATCCTCTCTCATCAGACAAGGTTTGAACTTGCCATCTGGCGTGACCCGCATCCTGTGGCAGTTTTCACAAAACTCCCTGTTGAACATGGGTCTGACTAGATGAACTTTTACTCCCTTCACTTCAAATCTTTTCCTTCGGTTGTCTCTTAATTCACTTTTTTTCTCGGAGTTTTCATCAAGCCATTTTTCAACTTTATCCAAATTCACAAATTTTCCGCCATCCATTTCTGGTGAATGATATTCAATCAACTGCAAATCCGTCCCCATTCTTTTCGCCAGTTCCACCATGCCTTCTACTTCGTCCTCATTCAACCCTTTAAGCACCGTCATATTGAGCTTAACCGGCAGACCAGCCTTTACGGTAGCTTCTATCCCCTTCAACACTTTTCCATGCAGGTCTCTCCCAGTTATCTTCCGGTAAATATTCGGTTGCGTAGTGTGAATGCTGACATTTATCCGGCTTACTCCTTCTAAATCCCCCACCCGTTCTTCCAGCAAAACCCCGTTGGTAACTAATGAAACCTCTCCAATTCCCGCTACCGCACCCACCTCTTTGATTATCTGCCCCAAATCCTCTCTGAGCAGAGGTTCCCCGCCCGTCAGCTTGACCCTGTTTATGCCTTGGCCGGCAGCCACTTCCACAACGGTCCTGATTTCTCCCGGACTCATCTCTTTCCCAGCCCCCGCCGAGCAGATATTGGGGGTGTAGCCCTCGTGGTGACAGAAAAAGCACGCCAGATTGCACCTGCCGGTTACTGCCAGCCTCAGATTGTCAACCTCCTTGCCGAAACGGTCCTTTACCAACAGTTAAAAGTTTCAAGAGTCCTTAAAAAACTGCACAGGCCGTTAGGGGACCGTAGTGTAACTTGGCCAGCATACAAGCTTTGGGAGCTTGCAGTCGGGGTTCAAATCCCCGCGGTCCCAACGGAAACGTCCGTTGACATCGTTGGGCGTCCTTCGGACGCCCCAGTTGGTTCGTTCTCTAACGAACTTCAAATCCCCGCGGTCCCAAGCTTTTCCTCCTCGCCGTAGCTCGGAGCAAAACCTTGACCAAAAAGAGAGGTTCTGATGTTCAACTCCCCGCGGTCCCAACTGAAAATCAGTTGACACTTTGCCTGCCTTCGCTCGCGTTGCTCACTCGGCAGGCGGCGGGGGTTGGAAAGGGGCAGAGTTCGTGGCCCGGTTTGGTCCAGCTTTCCCAAAGCTGGATCCCCGCGGTCCCAACGGAAATTACGTTGCATCAAAACCGGGCACCTTTGGTGGCCCTATTTGGTTCTAAAAACCTGTTTGCGCCCCGAGGCGGGTTTGAACCACCGACCGCTCGGTTAACAGCCGAGTGCTCTACCTGCTGAGCTATCGGGGCAGCTGCACAGTTTATAGGCGATTTTTGGTTTATTAAAGCTTTGTAAGTAAGTTTTATATTGAAAGCCAACCACCCTCATGGATGAACTCGTCTCCTGAAGTTATCAAGAAAGTTAAGGCTATGGAGGCCCGCATGCACAGTTTGGAGCAGAAACTGGAACTGCTTATGAGCATGCTGGCCCAGGACTTCGGTGACGACTTTGATGAATTTGAAGACCCCGCCATCCCCCTTGAAGGTATGCTCCGCGAGCACGCAAACTTTGAGACACGCCAGAATTCAGAATTCAACTGAATTTTTCAGACAGCCTTTTCAGCTTTTCACGGTCCCTTTCCAATAGAGCATCAGCCCCATCGGCGTTCTGGGGCAAGGCCTGGGGCCAGTCAATCATCCAGGGCATTCCTTTCCAAACCACTACATTGTATTCACTCATGTCGCCATGAACTACTCCCATCTTCACAGCCTTTTCGTATTCCTTCACTATTTCATCAACCAGCTTCCGGCCTTCCACCTGATCCTTTCCTTTTTTGAATTTTGACATTAATGGGGCTGTCAGGTCGTCTCCCAGGAATTCCATGGCAACCACGTGCCTGTTGATTCCCAACGGCCGGGGGACTTTCACTTTTCCTTCCAGCTTTCCGAGGGCCCAGTACTCAATCTGGGCTTTGGCTCTTTCAATCACTATGGGCCGGTTGTCCTTGGACACTCTCCCGAAGGTTCTTTTCCGCCATGCCTCTATAGCAGCATATGCCAGGGAGTCTTTGATGCGTGTGAATTCCCCGGAGTAATACCTGTGAAACTTGAGAGCCACCTTCCGGTCATCCTTGAAAGCCAGCACAACCACAGACTCCTTACCCTCACCGACAACATGGCCGAGATCATCAATAACCCCTTGTTTAATGAGGTCCCAGACTGCAAGAGCGTCCTTACCGGTTTCCTTGAGTTTGATGGAAGGTTCCCCCATTTTACCCGAGGAAACCCATTCCACCCACCCCCTGTTTTCGAGACCCCTTACCATCGCCCTCACCCTACGGGGATTGATGTGCACCTTCTCCTCCAACAGGTTGGCAGGCACCCACTCATGGCTCTCCCATAAACCATCCAAAACCCGCAGAATAGTAGCCTCCTTTTGGTCCACCTGAAGCCTATAAGACATAAATAATAAGCCTTGTTAGTCTTCTGTGCTTCTGGACGACCTGGAACTGGCCGAGAAACTTGAGAAAAAGAGAGTAAAGCCCGCTCCCGGTCCGGAGGGTTCCTCCCGGGAGAACCTGACCACTTTTGATCCTGAAGAACTTATCAGAAGCGTCAAGATGGTGGAGCAATTATATCGGGAGGAAGAGGAGTGATGCCAGGCCGATGAGTAGCAAGCCCATCCACTTGGTGCCGTTTTCCTTCTTGCCCCGCCAAATCATCAGGCATCCTTTAGTGAGCGTGTTCGCAAATCCCGCCAGGCAGACCATTATGGCGGCGGTTTCCAGCCGGACAGTTCCACCCGCCAACAGATTAACCGCCGACAGGGCCACTGCATCTATGTCCGTGAAACCCCCCAGAAAGGCGGCAGTGTATGCCCCCAAAACCCCCAGATAAACCCTGGCCAGATAAACTCCCACAGTCACGGCCATGAAAAATCCCACGAATTTGAGGGCGAATTTAAAGTCCATGGGGTTGGAAATTGTCACCTGATCCGCCTGCCCCGTTTTTTTGCCCCGGAACAGCCACAGAGCAACCACCAGCCCCAGGAAAAACACCATCAGGAACCGTGGGGCAACTCTGGCCGTCAGCAGGGGGTTGAACAGCATCAGGAGAGCCAGGGCTTTGATGAACATGGTGGTGCTACCCAGAAAGGCGGCTGCTCCGGCCAGGCCCCCTTTGGTTTTCCAGTCAACCTCCATCATCTGGAAAGTCAGGGCGGTGGAGCTGGCGAACCCTCCCAGCACAGCGGTCAGGATTATACCTGCCCGGCCCCCCAAGAATTTTACCAGCATATATGCCATGAAAGACAAGCCCAGTATGGCCACCAGCATAAGCCACATATTGAAGGGATTGAACAGACCCCACGGGTCAATAGCGTGTTTTGGCAAGAGGGGCATAATAACCAGCACCAGAGCCCCCATTTTTACAATATCCCGAATTTCTTTTTCTGTGAAACTGTAAGCGAAATGATGCAGGGTGTCTTTCATAGCCAGCAGAGCCATAATTATCAGTGCGATGGATGCGGCATAGGCAGCGTTGTTCATCGCCACCATCCCCCCTAACAGGAAGACCACTAATGACGCTACGAAAGTGGAACCTTCCAGATAATCTTTTTGCTTAACAGACAACAGCACCACTGATAGCAAAGCCAACGGAACAATGAAAGGTGAAACGGTTATTGCGTTGAACGACAAATAGCCTAAAAGGCTGATTATCATAAAAGTCCCGATACCCACTAATTTTCTTCTCCATTCACGTTCAAGTCCCACCAAACCTCCAATACCTATGGATATCAACACTTCAATCAGGATATTCATTCACTCCCCCCTAATGGAGCAACAGCATTCACAATTTCAACAATTTCCCCCTCAGATATGGCACACCCTTTGAATTTGAGGGCAAACAAAGCGTTCCTCAACAACTCCCTTTTTGGATACTGCCATCTGAAGATATCCCGTTTTACGGCAGCGGCCACCAATTCACTGCTTCTGACAACTTTAATGTCACCAACCAACTTGACAAACTCGGCCTCCGCTTCGGAATTGATTTGTATTTTGTGTCCCATACGCCTTTCCATTATTTTTCTCAACAGCGGGCGGTCCTCCAGCAACAGACGGGTGTTTTTTTCATCAACCATTACAGTGTTTATGCCGTGTTTTTTTGCAACCGTGAGCGCATCAATCTCCCCATAATGAATGATGCTGAAATTATGTTTGCCGGATACGAAAATGGAATTCGCCAGTTTAAGCAGATTATCTCTCATTCCCTGGTCGGTTTCCAATACCTTCATACATTTGGTCATGAAGTTACCATTTCTCATGGCGTCCAATCCATGACGCCGGCTTTTGATGGGGACCTCAACTGCTTCCTTTTTAACGTAAGGCGGGATGCAGAATTCAATTTCAAATTTTTCAATTAACCAAAGCAGACAGTTTGAACTCAAAGTTATGATGCTTGATGCATCGCAGACAATCCGGTTCATAATAATTCCTCCAGATTTTTCAATCTTTTTTCAGCACTGACGGACGTTCCTTCCTCATCTACCATTTTGGTTTGCCCTGATTGTGAAAGTATTTCATTTTCCTCAACATCAACCAGATTGGAGGCCAAGGTTGGAGTTAAACCCCATGCATACAGATTACTCCCCCGCCTTATTTTTGAACGGTGAAGCACATTGTCTGAATATCTGCCGAAGTTCTCGTCTAATTCAATGAGTGCGTTCTCAAGGGTTTCAATAAGGGGCTCTCCCCTGGCGACACCCTGCAAACCCTCCCGGATTTTTCTGGAAAATCTCTCCCAGACGGATTTTCTGGTTCTATAATACGCCTTTTCCAGCACATTTGAAAGGGCGTGGGCGATTATGGCCAGTCTTATGGCGGACTTGTCATTTTTCAGGGCCCCGTCAGCCAAAATGTGGTCGCTCAACTTTCGGAGGGCCCCTTTGCCGTTCTGTTCAAAAGCATCCAATACTGATAAAGATATTTTCACCGTAAAAACACTCTTTCCAAGATTTAAACATTCTGCACAGGACAAACCTTGAGGGTGGTTTGTGTTGGAGGCAGTCCCCATGCCTTCAATAGAGTCAGAAAATCACTGAGGCTCGCCCAGTTTGAAAGCATACTTTCGTTGCCCACAAACACCACCCACCCTTCCCCGTGGGGGATGGGTCCGATTGCAACAGCACTTTGGTTTATAACACCGGTTTTGAGCACCACCCAGGGGGAAGCCTTTGTAGTGAAATATTGTGAATTCGTATTTGAAACGTCCAATCCTTCAAAATCACCAATTCCTGCCAGAGTGTGTGCACCAGTATACGAGAAAATGTCACCAACCAGGCACCCTCCTCCGGAAGAGTTACACAAACCATATGGTGAAACAAGAGTTCCGCCGGAATTTACGTAATCAACTAATTCACTCCCATAGCCTGCCGGGTAACTTCCGGAAGGAATGAACAATATTTTTGGCCCGACTGACCCCCAAAGGCTTTCAATATTTGTGAATGAAATATTCTGTGGACTTTCCGCAGATAATTTTTCGTAGAGAAGCGCCGAGTTATAACTTCCATCGTTGAGGATACCCACATCCTCCAGAATATTATAACTTTCGGAGGTCTGGTTGTATATGTATATGGTTTTGGGGTCGCTTCTGACATTATACCTGAAAGTGACGTTGGTCCCCGACCATTCACCCTTGATGAAGGTGTGACCGTCATAAACTGACCCTCTGAAGGGCGAGGTGATGCTGAGGAATTCAAGATTGCTTGAAACATTTCCACTGATGAAAACGGGCACCCTCACCACGTTTTTCCAGAAATCATACTTGGTTTGGAGAAAGTCCGAAATCTGGACCTTGCCCTGCCCTTGTGTATCAGATGATAAGGAAATATTCACTCCGCACACCCAATGCGGGAAGGTCAGGTCACATCGTTCGGTTGAATCTGCGTATGATTTACAATACAGATAAACCGCTTCAGATCGCAGGCCGAGGGAACTTTGGAAAAGACTGATTTTACTGTCAACCCCCTCCCCGCCTTCATCAATTATTGATTGAAAAACGGACTTTATGTCATCACCAATCCTGACTTTTGAAACTTCCGCATCCGTTTGAACTACTGTGAACAGCTGTATCATGAAATAAATATAAGCCATGATCATGAAACCCGCTATCACATAAAACTGACCTTTCATATGGACTTCCATGTAGTTATCACCACCTCTAATATGGTTGAGTTTGCATAATAAACTCTGCTTGACGAACAAACCTCATGTGTGGGGGGAAGCCTTGGTGAAAGAAAGTTATGGGAACCTGCAAGTGGCAAAAAGTTCTGGTTGATTTGTGTCAGACTCCCCTTTTCCGCATACATACCACCCTCCTCATAAAGCCAGGTATCCGAGGTTTTGAAGAGGTTAATCTCAACAGTTCCACTGCCTATACCCAAATCCATGTGGGTTTTACCTTCCGCGTGCTTGAATGGCAGGATGCGGTCAGTCACCGGAATGCCAGCTACACCCGCGGATGACCCATCAACGGGACCTTTGACGTTTAGTTTGTAAAGCGTCGGCTTTTCGCCAAAAAACAGGGTCGCCGTGTAGGGTCTGCTGAGTATTACCCGGACCTCGTTTACGGTTCCTGAACCACCAAGTTCCAGATAATTCACTCCCTGACTAATGTATTTAGTATTCAATAATTGCCCCTCCACGGTCAGGCCGTTGAGCTTAACATCCAGACTGTCACCAAAAACCTGAAGCCTCCCAAGTTGTTTGCGCGTGTCACTTGTGTAAAAAGGTATGCGTATGGGGTTGGCACTTGTTGATGTACAATTTTGGAAATCCAAACCACAGATCAATTCAATTTCCTGAAGGAACGGGTTGCAATTATTGTCCAGAGCCTCCCAGAACACACCCTTACCGTAACCATCAGAAATTTTAATCACCTTCTTCAAATAAAAGTTTTCATTTGACCCCCAATGAATGTTACAATATACAGCATCCGAAGTTTCAAAATGACCGGAAGAGGAGTGCATATTTGTTGAACAGACATGTGACCCACTGACATTCTCAAAACTTTCACACAAACTGTCTAATATTATACTTTCATTGTAATCCGTTTCCGCTCCGGTTGTATGAACAAAAATTACATGTTTTATTATAGGCACGTCTTTGAAAGCCTGAACCAGATGCCATACCTTTTGTCCCCCGGTAATTGTGTGGAACTGAACGGTAATCCTTTCACAGTTTTCCCGGTAACTCATCTCATCTGAGGAAATCCACCGGAAAGTCTGATTCACATAATAACCTGAGGTGTTAAAACCAAAAGTTCCCCAGGTTAAGCTGGCAACTCCCGAAGAGACCAGCTCACATTGGGCGATAGGCTCTAACTCAATTTTAACCGTGTTTTTCTCTGTTACGGGCACAAAAATAAGGGTTCTCATGTTTCCCACCTCAGAACCTTCAAAAGTGTAGGAGAGTGACGGTTTTTGGATTTCCAGTCCCGGGGTTACGGTTGGGGGTGTGGTAGCATATGCCCTCACACGCACCCAATCCACATACATCTTTTCCCCCGAACTTCCGTCGTTATAGTTATCTATTGAAATTTTATTTCCGTTCCAGTCGCCATCTTCCAAAAGGGCGGAACTAACTAAGCTGTAATTAGTCCACAAAAGTGAAGAACCAACATGAGTTTGGTTAATTGTCATTCTGTTGATGTACCATGTTTGAACTTCGGGGGAACCTCCGGTATCCGGGGGATAATCCTGACTGTCTCCCGTCCCACCATATCTTATGCAGGAGCCGGATGCATTCACAAACGCATGATATGAATATCTGTTGAAACTTGATTCCTTTTCTGGGTCGTAATAAATCAAACCCATGGTATAGCCATCCCCGGAAAAATCACCCTGAAACCATGTTTTTATTTCCGCAATAAACGGACGGCTCATCCTGAAATCTTTGGACACCAGATTGTGTGAACTTACACTATCTATGACCGCACTTGAGTTAGTGATGCTAATGTATGCATAACCTGTTGCAGTGTTCCTGAGCGTAGCTCCATCATAAACCTGCCAGGTGGTTCCAATGGTGTTTGAGTTAAAATCATCAAAAAGGGAGAATACCTGTTCCCCGGAACTGGTGCTGGTGGCCTCTGGGTTGCCGTAATAGGCGTAAATGTTGATTTTTTGGGATGCTGGGATGAAAGGCACCCGAACCCAGATAAATGTTGAAGTGGTGTTGCACCCACTTTCTATCCAATAGCCCAGCAAATCCGTTCCATCTTCATCAGCAAACCGCAAGTCTGCACAATCCGCCCTCATTTTTCCCGCGGCTATCAGGGTTTTGGTATCCAGAGTCAGATTCAGCTGAAAATTATAGAGGTCCTGGCTACCGGTGTTTGAAACTTCTATTGCTTTCCGGTAAGACCAATCCGATAGCCATCCTGTCTGACTTGCGCTGAACGCCGGCAACATTAATAAAACAAAAATTAGCATCCACTTTCTATTCATAATCATCCCCCACCAGATAATAAACATACAAACGCTTAATTTGACCTGCTTCTATCCCGCCGACATTCACTCTTAATCCAATTGTGAATTTTTCACCGTTGAATTCATAACTCAATAAACTGCTCTTGACCAAACCATTTTCAGTGAAAACCATTATTGAATCAAGGTCAACCGGTTCCGGGAATCCATCCGAATCCAAATCCGGAACGTAAAGTGAAACACTTATTTCCATGGTTGCGTTTTCCAGTTTGCTACTTCCAGAATTCTCAATAGTGAAAACAGACCTGTACCAATTGCTTTCCATCCCAGAATACGAAAGTCCTGTCTTTGCTTCAGTTGGTAGCAAGAGGTAAGTTTCATATGGAACTCGTGCGGAAGTTCCCGTTACTGCGTAAAGAGCAGTGTAGTAATTAATCTGGACTCTCATATTGTAACCGAGAGGGATTACAGACTCCAGCAATAATTTAAGTGAATACGGGTCAGAAACCGCCAGGGTTGATATTAACCCCTCGTAAGCTTCTAAAACTGAACTCAGATAGCCTTCTACGGGGTCGGCGGTATTGACGGCAGGCATATTGAAAAAAGTGCTGATTGTCCCCAGGATTATCATGCTTGCGACTATGGCTTCCGTACTTCTCAGCAAGGCATCACCCTGAAAGTTGTTTCATATATACCAAAATAAGCACCGTCATATGCCAAAGCCTTCAGATTAAACAAACCGTTTGGGAGTTGGCTGGAAAACTTTAGGAACTTTCCACTTTCAGTTTGTTCAAGTATGAGCCGGGTTGGATAATCACCCCCCAACAAAACCATACTAATGTTGGTGGCCTGTGTTGCGGTCAGTTGAAACCGAACCTGGGTGTTATTACAGTAAAAATCAGAAATGTCGGATGTCAGACCTATTGAAGGGAGAATGCGGAACTCAATTCTGAAATTTTTGTAAAGTCCCGTCCGGTTTTGTAGTGTTTGGTAAGGCATTCCCGCGAAATATAAAAGTTTTGTTGAATTCAATTCCTGACCTCCAAAAGCTATGGATGTTGAATTAAATGGATTATCCGACCAATTTCCTTCATACTTTGTCAAAAAAAGAACAAATTTTTCTGTTTCCATCATTGCTTCTGCCCTTGTCATTTCCCAGGTTCTGCTGTAATATGTTCTGGCAATCTCTGTGAACGTGAATAAAATAATAAGAGAAAAAATGAAAGCGGAGGTGACATAATCAGCAGAAGCCTGTCCCCTCACCCGACCCAAACTTCCACCTCCACCGGTATCCCGTCCAGCTTACACGCTCTTGAAACTCTGCCTGTTGAACTTGAAGGCGCGTCACCAACGGCCTGAAGCAGAGTTGGAAATGACAATATGTGAATGACCCCACTTGAATCCGAGGTATTCAGCCGTATGGACCCCAAACCTTTGAACTTACATTCTTCTATGCCCACCATTACCAGTTCTGTCCCGGAAGACAAATCCACAACCGGGTCATAAAAGTGGTTACAAGGGCCAGAAACCTGTATTTCCACAAGTCCGGACCCGGAAACGTTGAAAACCACCTGGGTGGCGCTTCCAGTGTATATTGCGGAATAAACGGGGCTGATGGTCTGGGTTCCTGAAAAGGAACAGTTGGCCTCAGGGCAGATTGTGCTGCATTCCCCGTCTATGCAAAAACCGCTGGTGCAACTTTCATCATCTGAACATGAACTGTTACAAACACCTGACACGCATTTACCCGGCCAGCAGTTTTCTCCTCTTCCCGAATCATAAACATACCACTCCGGATCTGGTCCGTAACATCCGTTGTTGCTTTCACAATCCGGGTCGTGTTCCGTCAGTGCCCCCGTGTAATTTTCACAAACCCCGTTAGAGTTTATCATTGCACAATCCCTACACGTGAAGACCTCACTTTCAAATTCACAAATTCTGTCCCCACAAACGGCGAATGCTACCACAACGGTCAGAAAAAATACAAGCCCCGCCTTCCATGCTTTCATCCAACGGTCACCTCAACAAAGGATTTACCCTTATTTCCTTCTGATGTAGCCTCAATCTCAATTTTATATCTGCCCGACGTGTTTGGAAGTAGCAATCTCTGATAGAACATGCCAACCGAGTCCGTTTTTGTTATGTAAATTGCCCGGTTTATGGTTATTCTTACATCAGCATCCGGGATTGGAACTTTTTCAGAGTTGGTGACGGTTCCCACCAGGTTCATCATGGAACCCGCCCCAAAAACTTCATATGGGTCTTCAACGTTCACGACCAGTTGCTGAGTTGGTATGAAAAACATGAAAGCCAGCGTTCCGATGGTCAGCATCACGAGTATGTGCTTGATGCCCGCAATTACTGACCCTTCTCCGACCTGCCCCGCCAACAGACCTGAAAATACCGCCTGTATGACTATCATATGGAAGAACAGGGTCCGGTAAGTGTTGGGGTCCAAATTCCCCATAGTCAGGGCAACTCCCGCAACATCTCCTCCGGATGACATTGAAAACATAGGCAAAAGTATGCGGTTAAGCGCAATTATGATAATGATGAAAATAACGTAAATTGCATACATAATGATCAGTTGCTGATTGAAACGGCTTGACCTGTCCGCCTCCAATTCCTTTATCATTCTAGAACTGTCGGCTACACTGCTCATAACCTCTGCCACATCACCACCACTCCGGTAAGCCTCCAGAATGATGGCTGCACTTCTCCGGAGGAAATCGGAGTCCTTCACTCTTTCTGAAAACATCTTAAGAACTTTGGGGAAAGGAATTCCCCAACTTATCTGAGACGACATTTTCTTTATTTCTTCAGTCAGATAACCGTAGTTGGTTTTGCTGGCGTTGACAATTGCCTGTGGAAGATTTATACCCGACTTTTGGGATTCGGAGAGCATCCTAAGAAAATCTGGAAATGCTTCCTCCATTTTTTTAACCTTTGTGAACCGAATATATTTGTAAATCAAGTATGGTGTGAATCCAAGAATAATTCCTATTGGCAGGTATGGCAAAGCGGATTCAAAATTAAATCCCGTCATAATTAATATGAGGGTTATTGATAACCCCGCAATTCCCACCGATATTTTTAACATCTTTTCCATTTCATTCACTCCGGACTCAAACCCGATATTATTATCATAAACATTATGGAAATGACCGGCACCCCCAGATATATCACTAACCTCACTAAAGTCAGGGTTTCCCCTCCGCCCATCAGCCCGAAAATAACCCCTATAATTATGAAGAAAATTGAACCCACTATAACTGCGGTGATGTAAATCTCTATCAGGATGGAAAGCTGGTCCACAAACTTGTCAAGAAATCTCCGATAATCCCCCATGGAGCTGTTGGACTTTTCAACCAGAAAGGCTCTCAAGTCACCACCGGTGGTAACTGTGCTCTTGATGCCCCACAGCAACTCCCTCAGAGAACTGCTCGGTGTTCTCTCCGCAGCCCTTTCTATAGCAGTAGCGATATCCACCCCCAAAAGATTGATGTCCCGAGTTATTCTTGAAGCCTCTTTTGAAACATGGCCGAACTCTTCAAAGTGGGAAAGTACCTCAAACATTTGCACAGGGTTCATACCTGAGTTAGCCAGGGTTGCCATGTAGATGGTGGCGAAGGGGAGGTTGTTGGTTATGTTTTTCTTTATTTCAGAAGTTTGAATGGAGGGGAAAATGTAACCCACCAAAAAAATCAATCCGCCGATTACTATGTAGCTTACAAAGAAAAGGAGAAAAGCCTGTATGGGGGAGGTCCCCAGCAAAAGCATGAAAATGGCAATCAGAAATGCCAACACTCCAGGGAACATCAGCGAAAACATGATGAGGAGGCTGGCGTATTCCTCCCCCGTGAAGGGTAGCCCTGCCTGTTTCATATCCCGGCTCATCTGTGAGCTCATGCCCGTCTTTTCGGCGGTTTTTCCGAAATATCTAAGGGCTGCCTTGGTTATCTTTCTGCTCAATTTTTCTTCTGGCATCCCTCATCACCGTTTCCATAGCCTTTTCAGGGTCTGAATAATAAAATCTCATCCACTGACTGAAGTTTTTGTAATCCATTATCTTCTTCATGGCCAGCCACTCAAGGAAAAGTGAACGCCTTTCAAGCTCCTTGAAAACTGTCTGGTAATCAATTCCCCTGAAGTCCGCAATTTTTTGCAACATGATACTCTTTCCGGTCATATTTATGACATCCTTTACTGGGTCCCATTCAAACATCTTATTAGGAATTATTTTTCTGGCTTTCACATTCACTCCCATACTTTCATTTATTTCCTTAACTCTTCTTACAAACCTACCTTTGATTTTTGTTTTTTCCAGAAAGAGGATTATGTCAAGGTTTTCCAGCAAGGCGGGACTTAGGTCTATGGGTGGCGTTGTCAGTCGGTCAATCAGACCTTGGAGGGATGATGCGTGGATGGTTGCCAGAGCAGGGTGACCCGTGGCCATACCCTGAAACATGACGCTTGCTTCGGCTCCCCTGACTTCCCCGACAATCATGTAGTCGGGTCTTTGTCTCAGCGATGCCTTCAACAGGTCAAACATCTCAACCGCACCATAGGAAGGTTCTCCGTAACCCGGACGGGCCACCTGAGGAACCCAGTTGGGATGAGGCAGGGTGAGTTCTGCAGTGTCTTCAATTGAAACCACTTTCAACTCCGGCCGGATGAACAGGCTAATGGCATTAAGGGCAGAGGTTTTGCCAGTTGCCGTTGAACCTGTGACCAGTATGCTTTTACCGTATTCTATGCACATCCACAGATAAGCCAGTAAAAGTGGGTTGGCACTCCCGAATTCAAGCAGTTTGGTGGGTGTCAGGGGTTCCCGCGTGAATTTCCTTATGGTGAAATTGCTTCCCCGTCTGGCGATGTCACTGCCCAGAGTGGCCTGCAAACGTGACCCCTCGGGCAGGGTGGCATCCAGTAGAGGCTGGGCGACACTTATGTTTTTTCCGCACTTCTGGGCCAGCTTTATCACAAAACTGTCAATCTCCTCCTTGGAAGCAAAACTTATGTTGGTTTTAAGCTGGCCGTAGGTTGGGTTCCGGTGGAAGACATAGATGGGAATATTGAACCCGTCGCAACTGATGTCTTCAATATCGGCGTCATTCATGAGAGGTTCAATCCTTTCCAAACCTACAAAATCTCTGGTGATATAATAATTCAGTTTTTCAGAAAGGTCTTTTGAAATTTTGAATCCGTAAAGGTCGATGATGTCTTGAATTTTTTTGTGAAGATATTCTGTATGTTTGTGAAGTTGGTCTGGTATAAAAACCACATCAAGTTTTTCCTCCAACTTATCTTCAATTCTTCTAAGCATATTACGTTCAGATGGAGTCAGAACCGGTTCTATGACCTCGTAATTCAACTCCTTGCGTTGCGGGTTCCAGTGAATATACGCCCAGGCATAAACCCTTTCACCCTTTTCCGGGTGTGGCGGAATCAACGGGTAGCGTGAATCGACATCCTTCCTGGCCTGGTCCCCGGAATCAAACGGAATATGGTAAAGCTCCTGAACTTTCTCAATTATTTTTTGTTCACTCATGTCCTTTAACATCGGGGCCACAAAACCGAAAGGCACCATATATCTGTTGCTGTCTGTGGTGGGTTTTATGGAGGCACCAATCCGCTGGGTTTGTGCCTCCTGGCGTTTCCGGTCCTCATCAAGACGGGATTTGAATTCCGGTGAAAATTTGTCCTCTTCAGACTGGTTACTGAGCAGTTTCTCTTTCAGCTGGCTGGAAATGGCAGGCTCTTCAACCTCAATTTTTACTGTCGGCATAGCCACACCTTCCGCCCCGTCATCACCTCCTTTCTCCTCTGCCGGTTGTAGTGTAACTTTCTGACTCAGTCTTTCCACCAGCTGTTCCATAATGGCCTTTTCAGCATCCGGACGATTGGCCATGTCCTCGGCGGCTTTGTCTATGATTGCCCGTTCTGTCCTGATTATGCCGTCTATGTGATTCTTTTCAACAGGGGTTCCCTTCTGGTTCAGCCTGGCCTCCAAATCGCGGGCAGCCTGATGGACTATATTGGCCTTTAACCTCATTAAAACTTTTTTGAGGGTGGAACCTGCAGATTTCTGTTTTTTCTGGCCAGATTTATCCCTAACAAAGCTGAAAGCCACAGTGTAACACCTCCCCGGACCATTTAAGCCTTTTCGGACCCACTCTTACATGAACATTCGGTCGGTGAGGTCGTCCTTCTGGTCCAGTTCTTTCAGGCGTTTTTCCACTTTCCTGGCATCCTTTTCCAGGTCCTGGGTATCTATTTCCAGGCCATACGCCCCTGCTATTAGTTTGATGGCCTCGGAAGCGGCCTCCGGGTCGGGCACATCAGACATGGCCCCCGGTAAAACGCAGACCACGGGCAGGCCCAACCTTTCGCTATGAATGAGGGTGCTGGCCATGGGGCCGAAAACTGTAATTTCCTTATCAAGTGGGGCCAGTTTCAGTTTCTCCATCATCTCCCGCCCGGCGGTGTTGCAGACCCCTTGAATCTCCTGTTTGTGGCGGGAAGCCAGGCCCCCCACCACCAGCACCTGTTTAACCCCCACTTTTTTGAACTCGGTCAGGGTTTCCTCCACGACCCTGTCAAGCACCTCCTTTTCAGCCATGACGCTGAGCTTCATGAAACCCAGTTTGTCTTTTCTGTAAAATTCCACCGGCATTTCCAGTTTGTCCTTGCCGGCGAATACCACTGGCGGTAGCTTTCTGTTAAAATACCTCTCAACTCTCTCCGCTTCAAGCTTCCTCACCATAAAGTCAACGGCAATAAAGCCCACGAAACCGATACCGTGAAAACCGGTTACAACCGTGCATCCCTTCAGTTTGCCCAAGTCCATCCTTTCCCCTTTTTTAGGGCTTTATAATTCTGTTCCCGACCGACTATCTCTGCCAAGGTTTAAGGTTTTCCAGAAATTCACATACGAATTGTTTTTCTTTTTCATAGTAACCCTGGTATGCTTTCTGTATCCGGCTAGTCATGAAAATTTCGGGAATTCCTATTTTATCATCAACTCCCCTCACCAGTTCGCCAAAATCCCTGAACCGAGGTTTCACAAAAACCCACTTTCTGTCTGCGACTTCAAAAGCATCCGGATGACGTTCTTCAAAACTTTTGTAGTGGTCGTATTCACTTTTTGGGGGTCCGATTTCAACATTGACCTCTTTCTTTACTTCCTCAAGTTCAAAAATAACGATCACCTGGCGCTCAACAAAAACTGCATGACGCTTCACTATGTAACCTTCACGTTTTGCTATTCTGGAAATTTTTTTGGCATACCTTTTGGACATGCCCCACACCGCATCATCAACCAGGCCCTTGGGCTTTTTGAACTGGACCAGTGTCCATCTTTTCATAAGGCCCAGCCTGTCCCGGATTTTCACTTTTTTCGGGAAGAAGAACCACTTGGTGGGGTGCTCCAGATAGTCCCTTGAAGCCTCCCGGAGTCTCAGGAAAGAGTCCAGACCCACCGAGGCCAACACATTCCTCTTGGAATCAACCGGGTCCTTTTCCCGGACAGGCCATTTTCTTGTTACCATCCCCTCCAGAAAACCCACAAAACCCCCGTATTTGGCCACTAAAACCTCAATGGCGTAGCCACTGAAACCCTCCACCTCCAGCTCAGCCCCATAAACCCCCACCCCCTTGCAGAACTGCTTGGCAATCATTATTTCATCTTTCATGGCCCGGTCAAGCTGACTCACCCACTGGACATGCCAGATGCTCCGGTCAGTCGCCGATAACACTTCCCCTTTCCGGGTTTTGTAGGCCGCCACGAATTCCAGGTCAATCCCCTTCCATTTCACTTTAACATAAGGATGCTGGGCGTAATCAACTTCAACTCTTCCGAACTTACCCGCCGCCTTCTTCAGAATCTCCAATGCCCCTTCAAGGTTGCCGTCCGGAAAGTCTTTTCTGTCAAACATGAAAAAGAAGTCAATATCCCTCAGGTCGTTCAGGTAAGTTTCTTTGGCCACACTTCCCCCACAAATAACCTCCGGATGAATTTTTTTGGTTACTTCAGTCACTTCTTTCACTATTTCCCCTACCAGCTTTTTCTTCACCTTATCCGGTCTGATTTTTTCCAAAGCCCTGAAAGCATAGTAATGTTTCAAAACATGGTTTTTGTGAATGCTACCAATCCGTATGAACCTTTCAGTGTCCGGGTTGAAAATCGTGGATACCGGCAGTCTGGGACATTTGGTCGCCCCAGTGCCTTTTACAACGGGCAGGTCAAACTGGGACTGCACCTCCTGGTGAGTATACCCATGTGGTTTGCCCGAAAGGTTGGCCGAAGTGGCAATCAGGGGCTTCCCCACAGCCCGTACCAGTTCCCTCGCCGTCCTGTCAGAACTTATGCGAAAGGAGCCGACCCAGGGATAGCGGGTGCTGACTGTTATGTTCAGGGGCCCCGGGTGCAGTTTGTCGCTCAGATAACGAATGACCTCCGGCACCTCCATTATGGTGGACAACTGTTCCAGATTTTCCACCAGTATGGGCATCTTCTTGTTATGCAGTCTTTTTTTTGTGTGGTAAACCTGCTCCACCGCGCGGGAATTGGTGGCGTCCGCTCCCAAAGCGAAGGCGGTTTCTGTGGGGAAAGCAACAACCCTTCCCAGTTTTAGAAGTCTGGTCGCCTCTCTGATGTCCACCAGCATGTCAGACCCACTCTCCAGTCTATATAAAGTTAAAACCTTCAGCTACCGCCCGACCCGACCACCCACCATCTATATCCTAACCGCAATAGGTCTTCGGCCCTCTTACAAACCCACTCTCAATTCTATAGCAGGATTTATTTGGACCCTATGATGACGGCCCAGTCCCGCGGACTGATGAAGCCTTCAATGGCGCCCCGAGTGTCGGTCACTACAATACCTGTGGGCTTCAACTGAGCCACCTTCTGCTTGACCAGTTCAATCTCCTCATGGTCGGTGACCTTGAGGATATTTTTGTCCATCACATCTTTAATTTTGGTCTTGGTAGAGTCCTTGTTACCCACCACACAATGGCGGACAATAGTGTCCAGATAAACTATGCCCGTGGGTTCACCGGCCTTGGCCACTATGGCGGCGATGATGGCGGGGAAGCCATCCAGGATTTTACTGGCGACTCTCTTAACCTTGTCAGCAGGGTCTACGACCACATACTCGTCCCTGTATTCCACATCAGCGACTTTCATATCATGAAAAGCATACACTCTTATTTAGGGCTTTCCATACCCTTCTCATGGGTGAGTTACCCCTTTCAGCAGTGGATAATCTCCGGCGCGGTGGCCGGCTGGTGGCCTCCATCCGGAGCCGTCTGGTCCCCTTGGTCAGACCCGGCCTGCCCCTTTACGGCGTGGTTGAATTCATTGAGGCCGAACTCAAACAAGCCGGGGCCTCCCCCGCCTTTCCCGTCAATGTCAGCATCAACGAGGTGGCCGCCCATTACGGTCCCGTTTCCTCCCCGGAACCTGTTTTCCATGAGGGCGACCTGGTGAAAGTGGATTTTGGAGCCCATTTTGAGGGATGGCCCGTGGATAACGCGGTCACTTTCGACCTGGGTGCCTCCCGAGGCCCTGAACTCCTTCAGGCCTCGCAGTTCGCCCTTTCAACCGCCCTGGAAATCATCAGAGCCCGCGGGCCCGAAGCCACTCTGAGTGAAATTGGCACCGCTATCCAGCAGACCATCACCCAACAAGGCTTCCACCCCATCACCAACCTAACCGGCCACAGCATGGAGCAGTGGGACCTCCACAGCGGTATCAGCATATACAACTACGACTGCAAATCCGACAAGCCCATTGGCATGGGCCTTTTCGCCGTGGAGCCTTTCGCCACAGACGGGGCGGGCCAGGTCCGGGACGGAGCCCCCTCTTCAATTTTCAAGCTCATGACTCCTAAGCCCCAGAGACTGCCTCAACTCCGCCAGCTCATGAAAGAACTTTCCGCCTTCCGCACCCTGCCCTTCTCCTCGGCCTGGGTGAGCCAGCCCCAATATCTGCCCCTGCTGGTGCGTCAGGGTGTCCTTCACAACTACCCCCAACTGGTTGAAGTCCGCGGGGGCCTGGTGAGTCAGGCTGAACACACTGTCCTCATCACCGGCGACAGGGTTGAAGTGGTGACCCTTTAATTTTTCTGGGCTTTCAGGTAAGCTTTGATTTCTTTGATGGCGGCCTTTTTCCCTTTCTTGTCGTCTCTCTGTTGATACAGATTTTCAACCAGTTTGCCGGGCACAGGGGTCACATGCGAGGAGCCCCAGAAGTGAATGACCTGGTAGGGTATGCTGTGGGTGGAAGTCCCCAGCATGCCCTTTTGCGAGTAGATTAAAGGTGCGTTGTCAAGCTGGGTTGAGACATGGGGCAGTTTTTTGTTTTTGTCTGTTTCCCAATTCACACCCCGGATAACCTTGGAGAGTTTTTTCCGGGTGTCCGAATCCTCATAAATGGCCCGGACGACATCATGTCCGTAAATCTGGACATCATTCAAATTACCTGGCGTTGCACCCATTAAATCCACTTTAGTCGGTGTAGTGTTCTTTTGCTCTTCCAAAATGCCGTGATAACCGGTTACCATACCCCTTACAAGGTCTTCTTCAAGACGCTTCATCCCCGTGTCATCCAGATCCCCCAAAACCTCAAGGATAATCTGCTTTTTCCCTTTAACCTTCTCAGGTTTGGAGAAATACAACCCGACCTTTTTTCCTTCCACCTCAACGGCGTAAGGTTCCGTCAGTCCGGTTTCCAATGCGTCCGATATTTTGCCGATAAGCTTGCCGGCACCCCAGGCTGCAATTTTCAGTACCATACTTATCTTCCACACCTGCGTTAAATATTTTTCTTCAACACCCACACGCGTCATAATCATGCTCAAATTCTCTATATCCCGTCAGCTCCAGCCCCTTCTTGCTCCACTCCAGCAACTCCCTGACAACTTTTCGGCTTTCATCCCCGCTGATACCCTGTTTGGTGTATTCATTCACTTTTCCAATCTGCGGGGCAAAACCATCCCTCCGGTTACCCAGGTGGCAGAGTAATTGCTGATACCCGTGCCTTTCCCCAAGTATCTTTTTAGATCCCTCCACAAAATCCACCAGGTTCATGTAAGTTTCTCCAAACAACCCGTTGGTTTCCGGCCAATCCCCTCTTTCCTCAAGCTGGCGACCTGCCCGTTCCGCCCACCCGCGAAACTCCAGATACATGTTTTTTGCCACGCTGAAAACAGCGTTTTCAATTTGGTCCAGATAAAGTCCGTTTTTGGTTGGTTCGTTTTTTGTTTTGGGTTCTTGCATTGAAACCCACCTTAAACACGTCACTTGAGTTTTAAAATCTTGACCCGCCTGCAGGGCCGGGAGTGAAGCTTTTAAGACCTGCTTCCCATTCTTGTATGCCGAATCTGCTTGGGTTTGCCTGTGGGCCAGACCTGACCGGATATTTTTCACTCCCTTCCATATCAGAATCCGACGCCCACATCCTAACCCGCTTCGTGGAGCTTTTCGGCAAATCCGGAGAGACCGACCTCATAGACCGCCTCCTGAAAGCCGCGGAAGCCAAACAACTGGGCCACTCCGAGACCGTCATCCGTTTCTGGGCTCCTCATCTGGTCGGGGGAAAACTCGGCCCCCTTGAACCTTTACTGGCCGACCCTTCCATTGAGGAAATCATGGTCAACGGCATTGACCAGCCCGTATTTGTCTACAGTCGCCAGCACGGTATGCTCCCCACCCCTCTTTCATTCACAGACCCGTCTTTCTTCCTTGAAATCTCCAACCGCATCCTCTCCGGTCTCGGCCGGCGGGTGGATGCCTCCCACCCCCGGGCCAATGGCATGCTGGAGTCCGGGGACCGGGTGGCTGTTATCATACCTCCCTACTCCCGCGACTATCTCATGGACATCCGGCGGTTCACTGCCGAACCTCTCACCATCCTGGACCTGGTCAGCTCGGCCATGCTTGATTCCCGGACGGCGGCATTCCTCTGGCTGGTGATGGAGGCCGGTAACCTGAATGTGGGTGTGGTGGGCAACACCGGCTCCGGCAAGACCACCCTGCTTAACACCCTCACCCGCTTCATACCCGAACACGAAAGGCTGGTGCTGGTGGAGGAGGTGCCGGAGATTGTCCCCCTTCATTCCCAAGTGGTTCATCTGGTTTCCGCCGATTCACTCGGCATAACCCTGCGCGATGCCATTATTGATTCCCTCCGCCTCCGTCCCGGCCGTGTTATTGTCGGCGAGGTCAGGTCTGACGAAGAGGTTCAGGCCCTGCGCGAGTCCTGTCTGGCCGGCCAGGCCCTTGGAACCTACTTCACTTATCACGGTCAGAGTGCAGGCCTGGCCCGTCGCCGGCTGGAGGCTCAGGGTTTCGCCCCTCATGACCTTGACGCCATAGACCTGCTGGTGGTCTGTCGCCGTCTGGAGCAGAAAGGCCGGGCCATCCGTCGGGTGGTTGAACTCAGCTATCACGGCACCTCACTTTCCGCCCCGCCCAAATCATGGCCGGAAATCCCCGAACTGACCCGGGTTTTTGGGGACTGGCAGACCCTGCTTGAACGCAGGGCCAGATTGCTGGCCTCGGGAAAACTCTCCGGAAAGGACTCCCTGATTTTCAAGGAAATCCAGAAGGCGATGGCATGATATATGGCGACCTGACCCGGCAGATGGAGAGGGCGGATTTTCAGCCCCGACACCTGAAATGGTTTTACCCCACCCTTATCCTGCCCCTTCTCATTATCCCCTTAAACCTACTGGTTGCTCTGACCTTTCTCCTGGCCCTTCTCCGCCTTCCCCACTTCGTCTTCTGGCTGATGCTGAAAACCCGCCGTCGTCAGCTTCAGGCTGACCTCCCTCTATTCCTTTACTCCTTCAGCTGGGTGGCCCCCCTTTACAGTGTGCCGGAGGCCATACGGCTGGCGGCGTATGGTTCCCTCAAACCCCTGTGCGACCGCGTCTGGTCGGAATATCAGGCCGGCCGGAGCTTTGAGGCCTCCCTGGCCGGTTTTGACCTCTCAGAGGAAATTGAGGAGGTGCGCGGGGTGCTCCTGCAGGCCTACAAGTCAGGAGTCCGGCCCCCCATTTTCCAGAAACTGGCTGACCGGCTGGCTTCCCGCAATCTCAGCGACTCCCGCTCCCGTAGCTCACGCCTTCAGCTTTTCACAACCTCCTACACCCTGGCATCAACTGTTCTGCCGGCAGTCCAGACCTCGGTGGCTCTGGCAACAGGGGGTTCCGGGCGTGCCCTTCTGACCGCCCTATTAATGTCTCTAGGATTGGTGATACTATGGAAAACAGCCGAATAATTGCCTTAACGGCATTGGTCATGGCCCTCTTGCTTCCCAAGCTCCAGCTCCCCCTGCTGGCGGCTGCCGTTCTTCTCAGTATATATCCTCTTTTTAGGGTCAACCTGCTTCACCGCAGATTTGACAGGAACGCCACCCGGGCCATGCTGGCGTTGGGTGCTCTGCCTCATCTGGATGAAGCCCTGACAGCCTCCACCCTGGCCGGATTTGAAGGCTACTCCAGCGTGGAACGACTCTTCAGAAGGACAGGAACCTTGCAACTTCCTGACTACGGCTGGCGCAGTCGCATGCTGGCCAACGCCCTGAAACTCACCCTGAAAACGGGCCAGGTCCGCATTCTCTCCCTGGCTCTGGAGCAGATGATTGCCCACGAGGCCTTTGAAAATGAAAGGCAGGGCCTGCTGGCCGGCGAAAAATATACTCTGATTGCCTCCTCGGTGGTGGCCGCCGCCGTGCTGGCCGTGGTGAACACATGGGCCCCCTCAGAGTTCATGCTACCCTACGTGCTGGCCCAGAGTCTGCTGGCCTCCCTCTGGCTTTATCTGATGTCAGGTGAATGGCTGGAGGGACTTTCCATTCTGCCTCCCACGGCCCTTTTGGTTTTTCTGGCGGTTTCACGTTTCCTATAACTTTTTAAGTTTCACAACATCTACCTCTATGCGAATGCGTGGCCTGACCACCATAGAGTGGCTGGTGATTGCCGTCATAGTTCTGGTAGCCGCTTCCCAGGTCATCCGATACTGGGACAGTATCTGGCAGCCCCTTAAAGCCAAAACATCTGAGAAAGCAGATGAGTTCGGTGATGCTATTGCAGACCTAAAAACTTTTGTCCCGGACTCATTCACTCATAGTCTTTCACTTTTACCAGGTCCCCCAGCGTCATACCGGGAAGTGAATTGGTCTTAGTTTCAGGTGAGGTTATGCTCCCGACCAGTCTTATGCTGAACGTTTTTTCAATTTTTTTTGCCAGTGACAGACTCGGCAATCTTTTTCCCGCTTCAATGTTTTCAATAACCCCTACCTTTTCATTCAGTTTTTCAGCAAATTCCTTGCGGGTCAGACCGGCCGCGTTCCGGGCATCTCGGACTTTTTGTGGGAAATCCGGTAGAATGTCCTCCTCCCTTTCATCAGGAATATGATTTCTCCTGCCGGACTTGACTTCCCTTTTTTCTATCCGGTTTCCAAACTTGCTGCAACCTTCGCAGACTTTCATCTTTACTCCATCAACGTTGGCTTCAGCCACAGCGACCTTTTCACCACAGATTTCACACATTCTCACTGAATCACCGGTTTAGCCTCTTTAGCTATCCTCTCTGAAAACATCAGCCGCGAATTTAAAAATTATAGTGCCGGGGTCCCTCCAACAGCCTTCCTGCAGGCCGGCTTTGAGGCATCCGTACGCCAAAAACTCCCCCAAATTCCACCCCTCCTCAACCGGCACCTGGGGCAATAGAAGACCGGAACGACCGCCCTTCTGCACTATTATTCCATCCCTGCCAATAACCACCTCTTTTTCAGGTTCCGCCACCCTGACAGGGGGAGTCAGCACACTGACTTCAACATCCACCTCTTTTAGTTCATCCAGTTCCAGAGGGGGAAACCTCGGGTCGTGAATTACCCCGATTGCAGCCCTCTTCAGACCTTCTTTCAGTTTTACCCCACCGACCGTTCCGATGCATCCACGAAGTTCCCCTTTTTTGTGGAGGGTGACAAAAACCCCTCCACATTTTCGGTCCAGGATTTCCGTATTATCACTAATTCCTCCCCTCTCCAAATAGCTCCGGATTATTTTTCTGGCTTCATTCACTAAAACGGAACCTTCCAGATTATCAAGCCTCCCAGAAGAAGGGTTAAGAAAGCACCAACGAGGGTAAGACCGGAGGCCTTCCCAACGAAGTCCGATTCTGCGGATTCAATTTTCAGTGAAAGCACCTTTTCATAACTTATTTGTGGATTGGTGGTGCTCACCGCCATGAGCTTCACTGTTGAACTGTCAGTCTTTCTCCCTCCATAAACCTGCAGGGTGAGTTTCTGGATACCGTTGGGTTCAAGTGAAAACTCAGGGTTTTTGTTCTCAGTGAATACGGCAAACATGGAACCTGTCCCGCTCACTGAGATAGCATACTGGTCGTTCTTAAGCTGAGGGTCAATGGCAACCACACTCACTGTCCTGACTTGGCCCACTTTCAGCTCTATGTTACTCGGAATGGCGGTCACAAAGGAATTGAGGACGCACCTGTTGTTAATGCAACTGAAGTCCCCGGAACCGCAGTCCTCTGATGATTTGCAGAAGGCCCCGATAGCCTTAGGGATGCACCTGTCATCTGTGCAAATAGACCCATCCACACAGTCTGGGGTGCTTTCGCAACAGTCAGGGTCCCCCGAAGCCGGGCCTGCGACATAACAGACCGGGCTGGGGCAGTAGTAGTCAAGACTCCTGGAACAGGGGGTACATTTGTGAGTGGTGGCTTCACAATAATGAGTTACCCCTGATAACGAATTGGCGGTTGCACAGTCACTGTCTGTGTTGCAACAGTCTGCATCCTGACCCACACAGTTACCACTGGCACAGTAGCCGTTAAAGTATGCACTGCTCTTGCTGGTGGGGCATTTGACGCACCTCTTGCTGTTGTCTGCACACCAATAACCCGAAGTACAGTCGGTGTCAGACCCGCAACACCCGCTTGAGTCGCAAAGGTTTTCATATGAAGTGCCTTCAAACTGTGAATAGCATTCACCATTCACATCATCTGCAACCTCGGTCGTGTCACAACAGAAGGAATTGCATTCACCACTTGAACACATCCTGTCCTTATTACACTCTACGCCGTTGTTCAGCAGACTGAGGCAGACGAAGGTTGCCCCGTATTCTGAATATCCGCTGGAATTACTGCACCAGCTATACTGGTCGCAATATGCATCATCTTTACAGCAGGTTCTCCCAAAATCACAACATGCCCCATTCTGGAAGTGGTCCCCGCTTTCACAACAAACTCCGAATGAACAGGTGAAAGCCTCTGCCGTACCGTTGGCCCAACAGTTATCAGCCGGTGACCCGCAACA
>OMKS01000276.1_pt1 | contig 48506 bp, 48 predicted proteins | sample 1674721 | NCBI WGS metagenome assembly OMKS01 (sample SAMN06264996, study PRJEB25208) | sediment metagenome | isolation source: hot spring sediment | place: USA: California | collected 2014-09-02 | reverse complement strand
AGTGTATTTTTAAGGCCGCTTCGGCGGCTTTATTTTTTGTATTGAATTAAGTAAAAATTTGAACAAGAATTAACTTGATGATAAGCGAAAAAGACTTTGAAGAAATAACCAAAATTCTTATAAAAACCCATAGTCCAAAAGTTTGGAGTAAGGGGCTTACGCCCTTTGAGGTTCTCGTTTCGGTTATTTTATCCCAAGCGACGGAGCGAAAGGGAAATATCCGAGCATTTAAGAATTTAAAGGATAAATTTGAACTAACCCCAGACAGCGTTGCGAAAGCTGACGTCGAAAAGCTTGCCGAATGCATTAAACCCGCCGGATTGCATAATAATAAATCGGCAAAAATTAAAGAGATGTCAAAAATTATCGTGGACGAGTACGGTGGCAATTTGAAAAACATACTTGATTTACCCGAAGAAGAGGCTAGAAAAAAATTGATGAGCTTGCCAGGTGTAGGGCAAAAGACGGCGGATGTTGTTCTCAACCTTGTCTCAAACGTCCCGGTATTTCCGATAGATACCCACATAGAGAGGATTGCCAAAAGGATTGCGCTTGTTGAGATTAAAACTGGTTACGATGGGATAAAGGCCACATTCGAAAGATTGGCTCCTCCAGAAAAGAGGCGGTCGCTCCATCTTGCTTTAATTGAACACGGTCGAGAATTTTGCAAAAAAATCAATCCAAAGTGCAGCGTATGCCCTATTTTTGATTATTGCGAGAGACGGGGGTTGAATGATGAGATAGTTGGTGTAAAATTTCTTAAATGCAGCTTTATTGATTGCCAATACTAAACGATACTATTTATATAAGGTGATTGAATTGATTAAAGATTTAATTCTAAAAAATAGAAGTTACCGCCGGTTTTATCAAGATTTTTCCCTCAAGGGAGAGATGTTAAAAGAGCTTGTTGATTTGGCAAGAAACTCGGCATCCGCGGCGAATTTGCAGCCCCTAAAATATATTCTTTCCTGCGAGGGCAAAAAGAATGCTTTAATATTTTCACATCTTGCTTGGGCCGGTTATTTTGCGGACTGGTCGGGACCATCTGAGGGAGAAAGACCTTCGGCGTATATTATTATTCTCGGCGATACAACAATAAGCAATTCTTTTGGTTGTGATCACGGGATTGCAGCTCAAAGCATTCTTTTGGGTGTTGTGGAGAAGGGGCTGGGTGGTTGCATCCTTGGTTCAATTGATAGAGAGGGACTCCGCGAATCTCTTAAGATACCAAAAAAGTATGAGATACTTCTCGTTATAGCTCTTGGAAAACCTAAAGAAAAAGTGGTTACTGAGGCAGTCGGGTCTCATAAAAAAATTAATTACTGGCGTGACGGCGAGGGTGTTCATCACGTTCCCAAGCGCTCTCTGGACGAAATTATTATTAGCTGATTTAGTTACCAGTTATTAGTTGGCAGACTGTTGAATTTTGTCATTGGGAGGATTCCGACATTACGTCGGATGACGAAGCAATCTCTGTATATCAGGAGCTTCGAGATCGCCACGCTCAGCAAAGTCTCACTCGCCGCCCGCATCGGGGCACGGCGATGACATTTTATGTATTATTCAACAATCTATAAGCTGCTTATGAGATTGCTTCTCCCGATGGACATCGGGAGAAGCAATGACGAATTAAAATGTCTTTTACTTTACCCCTTACCCTATACCCTTCTTTCATTAAAGAGTTAAAATAATCATGGAGGCAAATTAGGCAAGAGGAATAAGATTATGTCTAAAATCTATGTTGGAACGAGTGGCTTTAATTATAAACATTGGTCCGACGGAGTTTTTTATCCAAAAGGTGTTTCTCAACGTAAGTGGCTTGAATACTACGCCGAGTACTTCAACACGGTGGAGTTGAATGTATCTTTCCATCGGCTCCCCAAAGAGTCGGTCTTTGAAGGATGGTACAAAAGGACTCCGGAAAATTTCATCTTTGTTTCCAAAGGGAGCCGATTCATTACCCATGTCAAGAAACTTGCCAATTGTGACGATTCCATAGAACTCTTTTTCAACAACGCAAAAGGATTGAAAGAGAAGTTGGAAGTTGTTCTTTGGCAGTTCCCACCAAATTTTCATATTAACGTCGAGAGATTACAAAAATTTTGTGAGCTTCTTATCAAAAATGAGGTTGCGAAGAGCGCCAGACACGCTTTTGAGTTTAGGCACGAAAGCTGGTTTTGTGATGAAATTTACGAAATTTTAAAGAAGCACAATTTTTCTTTGTGCATTGCGCACTCGAAGAGGTGGTCTTTCGAGCAAATTACCACCGCAAGCTATGTTTACATGCGTTTTCATGGAGGAGAGGTCCTTTATGGCTCCGACTATTCCAACGAAGAGCTTAAAGACTGGGCAACCAGGGCAAAAAAATGGCTGAGTGAGAACAGAGACATATATGCCTATTTTAATAACGACGCCTACGGCTATGCGGTTTATAACGCCAAGAAATTTAAGGAGCTAATAAGCGCTTAACTACCCGTTCTTATCGGGTAAAAAGGAAAGAAGATTTAAATGAAGAATTGTTTATTAACAATATAGAAAACCACCTCCTCGAGAGGTGGTAATGGAAAAAAGGCTATGCCATAAAGGTTTGATATAATAAAAGGCATGGTTAAATAGAAAGGAATAACCAATAAGAAAAAATAAAGGATTTATAAATACAAAAAAAAGACACAAATACAAATACTTATCAATTTATCAATTGATGAAGGGGAGTGAATAAAAAATAAAAAGCTACCCCTGATAGCCTCTCGCCGAAGAGAATAAAAACTATTCGAAGTAGCAAGAGTATTTTAGCAAACAATTTAGTAGTAAAGAAGTGTAAAATGAGAAAAAATATTTTTATAAGTTCGATGGTTATTTTACTGATTTCGCTTTTTATGTTAACACAGGCAACTGTTTGTTTTTGTGCTGGAACTGGCGATGATCCAACTCCAACCAATGATGTGCTTACGCAAGAAGAAGCAAGATTAAAAAAGATTGAAGAAGCTAAATATCAGAAATGGTTAAAGGAAAAAAACACAAAATCAAAACACGAAAATAGCGATGATATGAAAATCAATGCGACTAGTTCAGGGTGGCTTTATGCGCCTAGCCATGCACAACAGAGAGCTTATTGGTGTGGCCCAGCAACATGTCAAATTATCGACAATTACTGGGGTTTTTACGAGATGTTACAACAAACCTATGCAAATTTTTTGGCCACAACAACAAACGGGACCGATTTTTCAAAGGTTGATGATGCTTTAAGGTATTATACACTTGGTAAAAGTTATTATTATTATGGTCCCTTAAGTTCTTCAACTGATTTTTTTTAATCGTGTTATTTATGCAATTGCTACCAAAAAATACCCAATGGCAACCGATGTAAATATTATTGGAACGACATGGAATTACTACATATATGATCATGGCGGACACATTATTCCAATTGAGGGGTTTGATTCAGCTACTAGCATTGTTAGAATAAACGATCCTTATAACGAAGCTTATTGGAGATCGGGTGGCGGTCAAACTTATGGTCATAAAGCATACCCTCGAGCCCAAGTTTGGAACGGAATATACCTACATTTTAGGAAAGCGGTAATTTATTAGCTTATAAATTAGAGGGAAGAGATTTCTCTTCCCTCTAAAAAAATTTAGCGAGGTATTAAATGGATAAAAAACAAATAAAAATTAAATTTATGTTTATTGTAGTTATCTTAATTACCATATTTGTAACTGGTTGTGGTGAAAATAAAGTAGTAGAAAAACCGTTGTCTAATTATGATTCAAGTAATTATCTAACAAGGGGAAATCTAAAAAAACGATCTGAAATTCAGGATATAGTTTATAAAGATATTTCAAAAATTAAAAAAACAGATGCTCCTAACATTCATTTTAAAGAGTTTAAATTCAAAGGTCTATTTGGTGTGTACGATTATAATGAAAATTACTGTGCTCTTATGAGAAATACCAGAGTCGAATTTCCAAACAATGAACTTTATATTTTGAATTTAAAAACTGGATTTAAAAAAAAGATTCGCAAATATCCTGTTAACAAAGCTGAAAAATGGGATATTCTTAATTTTAAACTCTCTAACGATTGGGTTGCCTGGGAAGAGGTAAGTCCGGGAGAAATTTATTGGAGACTTTATGCCGCAAAATTTAATTCTAAAAACTTAACCATTTCAAAGCCAATTTTAATTGACGAAGGTGAAACCCAAACTAAAGCAAGACCACTGCTAGATTTTTATGAAAATAAACTTGCATGGATAGTAAATTACCATCCTCCCGCAAAATTCAAAGGTATGTTAATAATGATGGATTTGGACACAAGAAAGACAACCGTAATTCACACAACAAATACCAATATAAGCAGAATTAGTTTTTCAGAAAATAATGTACTTTGGACAGAATATTATAAGAAAAATAAATGGAATGTAATGCTTTATGTTTATGACTTGAAACAAAATAAAAATATTATGGCTTATGACTTAAAAAATGAATACGACATAAGCCATTTTCCTACCCATCATAAAGATTGGCTTTCCTGGGCAGTGTTCCCTAATGATGAATCAGTAATTCCAAATCTGTATTTGAGAGATCCCTCTGGAAAATTATTTTTAGTTGGACCAGATTGCAACAATCAGTGCTTTGTGGGAAATTATATGTTTTATAGAGCTCAAAAAAATGTAGCGGAAAGAAGTAAAGATGAAATAGGAAAAGATATAAGCCAAATTTGGGGTATTAACCTTTCCACTCTTAAGAAGTTTCTCTTAATTGAATCGGATTCGGAAAAAGAAGGTGTTTGGGTAACATACTTTGGTATGGGCTATTTCGATAAAATTTTTGTACCTTATGCTAATTTAATGTTTAAAAATGAAGCGACTAAAATACGTGTATATAATTTAGATCAAATTCATTGATAAGGTAATTTTTAAGGCCATGCCCTTAATAGGAATTTTAAAAGGAAAGACGGCAATAAAATTGTTTGGAAATTATCCTAATTTAAGAGAGAAACCATATTGGGGAAATCACTTCTGGAGTAAAGGGTACTGTGTGAGCACAATAGGTATGGATGAAGAAAAGATTAGAAAATACATACAGCGTAAAGAACAGAAAGAAAAACAAGAGGAAAGCCAGCAGCAGGAATTTACCTTTTAGGTTGATTATCAAAGCCACTTCCTTTGGGGGTGGTGGTTTACTTTTTTTAAATTTGTATTAACTGCCAACGGTTAACTAATAACTGTTGATTGAAAGGGAAGAAAGTTGGCTTACTCTTTAATTTATATTACTACGTCAGATGTTAAAGAGGCGCGAAGCATTGCTCGGAGATTACTCGAGGAGCGGCTTGTCGCCTGCGCGAATATTGTTCCGGGGGTGGAGTCTCATTATTGGTGGAAGGGTGATATTTGTGAGAGCACCGAGGCATTGCTTTTTGTAAAGACAACCGATAGTAAGACAAGCGACGTTATATCCAAGGTTAAAAGCATCCACAGTTATGACGTCCCCGCTATAAGTGTGATCAAAATTAGTGATGGGAATACCGATTTTTTTGAATGGATAAAAGAGGAAACGGGGGACAAGGAATGAAGAAAAGGACCAAAATAATAATCGGAGCGGTTGTCGGCATTATCTTGCTTTTTTATTTAGGAGTGGTTGTCTTTCTTCTCGTGGGAGGAGCGGACTTTGGCCCAACCGGAGACACGGTGGCAGTAATTTCGTTGAACGGTCCAATTTCCGATAGCGGTGAGGAGAATTTACTCATGGGCGCCATGGGGATTACCCCCGATTTTGTTCGTCGCCAGCTAGATAGAGCAAGAGATGACTTTGCGGTTAAGGCAATTGTCATAAAAATAGATAGTCCTGGCGGAGCAGTGGGGGCATCTCAAGAGATAGCTGATGAGATAAGAAGAACCGAAAAACCAATCGTCATCTTCATGGGTGATATGGTTGCCTCGGGAGGTTATTATATATCGGCTCCAGCGGATAAAATTGTTGCCAAAGAGGGCACTTTAGTTGGAAGCATAGGGGTGATTTCCCAATTTATGGATTTGGGGGGTCTTTATGAAAAATTGGGCATAAAAATCGAGACGATTAAATCGGGGGAACATAAGGATATGTTCTCAAGGGAGTTGACCAAGGAGGAGCAAAAATTGTGGCAAACACTCTCAGACGAACTTTATGGTCAATTTATTAAAGAAGTGGCCGAAGGCAGAAATTTGGATGTTGAGGAAGTTAAAAAACTGGCTACGGGAGAGCTCTTTAGCGGAACACAGGCAAAGAAATTGGGATTGGTTGATGTTTTGGGAAGCTATCAGGATGCGATAGATGTGGCGGCGGAGCTTGCGGAAATTGAGGAGCCAATTGTTAAAGAATATCCTGCAAGGACATTTTTTGAGTCATTTTTTGAGCTAAGTAGCTACGTAAACAATTTAATCAAGGCGAAGTTTTTTGGCTCCGATTATGTCATCCTAGAATCTCTAAAGGATTTGCCACCAATTCCAAAGTATTAAGTTTTTGATAAGTTGCCCTTGAAATTTTTCTGATATAATGTGAACTCATTTTAAAAATTGAGCAACGAGGTCTTTGGTGGAAAAGAAAAAAGCATTAACTTCCTTTTTACTTGGTGTGGCTACGGGTTTTTTTATTTCTAAAAAAGCCAAGGCCTCAACCAAGGAATTTGCAAAACTTCACGGGCCCACAAAACCCTTAAAATTTCTTCATGGTTATTTCTATATGAGGTGGCCAAAGGCTTATGTGTTCATCCATAGAATTGGAGGAAAAATTCATGAAATAATCCTGCTAAACTCGGTAGATTTGGCAAAGAGACAACTAAAAAGCACCTATCATGGCAAGATTGTAAAATTATCAGATGCTGAATCTCTCATAAAATTGAATAAGGAAGTGTCTCTTGTCGATCTTGAACAGGTTATTCCCTACAAACATGCGCGAGATATCATAATCAAGAATCCAGATAGCATAGGGGTGGTCGATTGTCCTTGTCGTCTTTCGGTTAAAAATCCCTGTTTGCCGTCGAATGTTTGCTTAATCGTGGGTGAACCGTATGTAAGCTTTGTTTTGGAGCATAACACGAAGGGGGCACGTAGGATATCCAAAGAAGAGGCCCTTCAGATCTTGAGGGAGGAAGATGAAAGGGGTCATATCCACACCGCCTGGTTTAAGAGCGCCATGGGGGATAGATTTTACGCAATATGCAACTGTTGCAGCTGCTGTTGTGCGGGAATGAAGGCGTTTAAGGATTATGGCATTCCGATGCTTGCTTCTTCTGGCTATGTTGCAAAAATCGACGAAGAAAATTGTTTAAATTGCGGTCTTTGTTTGGCGACATGTCCTTTTGATGCCATCGAGAGAGGGAGTGGTAAACCGGCTGTAAATTATGATAAATGTATGGGATGTGGTCTATGTGTTACGAAATGTGGACCCGGAGCCATTTCGCTTTCAAGAGATTCATCTAAGGGCGAGCCTCTTTCCATATGTGAGTTGACTAAAATATAAAATTTTTATAAAAAGAACGGGTTTTTAAAAAAATATTTGGAGGAAAGCATGGAAACAATTGAAGCGATAACTACCAGGAGGAGCATAAGGCATTTTGAAAGCAAGCCGATCCCCGATGACGTTTTAAAACAAATTCTTAAGGCTGGCTGCTATGCCCCTTCTGCCCACAATAGCCAACCGTGGAAAATTGTAGTTCTTAAGGACAAAAAGAAGAATGAGCTTGCAGAGGTATTTTTAAACGTTTCAAATGAGGAGCGTTACAAAGAATATACCGGTTTTTATGTTAATAGGTTGCTTAAATATTCGGGAAAAATGATTAAAGATTCGTCCGTTGCGCTTGCCTTTTTTAACGACGGTTCTTTCTGTCAGGCCGCTAGCAAATATTTCAGACACAGCAAAAAAGAAGTTATCCACCTGATGGAGGTTCAAAGTGTTGCGGCGGCCATAGAAAATATGCTTTTAGCATGCCACGATCAAGGTTTGGGAGCCGTTTGGCTTGGGGTTCCACTTTTGATGCCACAAGAAATCATCGAGGACTTTTTTAGAACCAAGAATGAATTGATGGCCGTAATCCCTGTGGGCTATCCTTCCAAAATTCGTTCGGTAGAGAAGAAAATCGATCTCGATAAGCATGTAACTTATCTTGGATAAAGCGATATTTAAAAACGTTTCAAAGGATAGTGATTAAAATGCCTGAGTTGCCCGAAGTAGAAACCATAAGATTGCAGATGGAAGATGAGCTTAAAGAAAAGAAAATAGAGAGCATCAAGGTGCTGTCGGATAAACCCTTAAAAAATGTTACTTTGGAAGAGTTTGCAGAAAGGGTTGAAGGGGCCTCCGTAAAAGCGGTAAAAAGACGGGCAAAGATTTTAATCATTGAGTTGTCCACCGGAGACAGCTTGCTTATACATTTGAAGTTGACGGGGCGGTTATTATATCTGGCACCGTCTGAACCGATAGAGAAACATACCCATCTCATCTTTAATTTGAATGATGGAAACCAGCTAAGGTTTTGGGATTTGAGGCAGTTTGGTTACGTTAAACTGGTGTCGGGGAAACTTAGTGAAGCCCCGGAATTAAAAGGTTTAGGGCCCGAGGCCTTAGAACTGAGTCTTGGTGAATTTAGCAAGCTTATGAAAAGCAAGAGATCCGGCAAGATAAAACCCCTCCTCATGAACCAAAATTTTATTGCGGGAATAGGAAACATCTATTCCGACGAGGCGCTATTTTATGCCGCCATCCATCCCGAAAGAGATGTTTCCGCTTTAAAGGAAGAGGAAATTGCCAGATTGTATGAGGGAATAAGGAAGATAATGTTATCGGCCATCAGTTATAGGGGCTCTTCGATGGATGATTACGTCGATTTATATGGAAAACAAGGAGATTTTGTTTCCCATCATAAGGTTTATCGCAAAACGGGGCAGGTATGTGAAAAATGTGGCGGTTCAATCAAGAGAATAAAACTGGGGGGCCGAAGCGCGCATTTCTGTCCGAAGTGTCAGGTTTGAGAAGAGAAATTAACATTTGTCAGTATGTTTCTCTAATTCTTGCGACTAAATGTACCCGTTTCCCCCTCTTCTTTTTGACTATCTTTTGTTAAAGTATCGCGATAATTCTCATTGTTATTAATCACAGGTTCTGAAGGATTTTTTTCCTGATTTGTGGGTGGTAATTCTTCTCTCTTTGAACAGGGTATTTCATTTAGAGCTTGCGGTTCACAGTATTGGTTTTTTGGTGTGCACTCTTCGGGCATGTTAACCCCGACTTGTTTTTTATTTTCTGGTTTATGGCGTTGCTTATTTGCGGTCGTGTTTTCCTTTATTTTGCCTAGCTCTTCTTTTTTTTGATTCTGGTTTTTAGTTTGGCTCTTTTCTAATGAGAGTTTGCTTGACTGGGATGTCTGTTTTTTTGATGTATCTTTGGCGCGTTCCTGTACCAGTTTCGCATTCTCGCCATTCATCTTACAGATGACTTTTGTTGGCGTTTCTTTGGAAGCGTTCATCTTTGGCATATCGCTGTTTGCCAAGACTGCCGCCGTGCTAAAACTTAAAACAAGGGTAAGCCCCGTCATTGTGGCGACACTTTGTAGCGGCACGGAGCAGGGAACGGCATGTTTTAACTTTTGCAGTTTTAGTAATGGGAGCGAAAAAAGTGCATTAAGCTTACTTTTTTGTGGCCTATTTAGTATTTTTACGAATTCATCTACAATATTTGAATCAAATTGTTTGCCCCGCTCTCTTTCAAGTTCTTTAACTGCATCTTTTTTGCTCAGGGCTTTTCTGTAGGAGGTGTTTGATCGCATGGCTGCATAGCTGTCCGCCACCGCCAGTATTTTAGCTGGCAAACAAATCTCCCCATCTTTCCAACCCACCGGATATCCGCAACCATCCATTCTCTCGTGGTGTTTTCTTATGATGGGGATAAGCTTATGGGCATCGGGTAAAGATTTTATCAACATCTCGCTAAAGAAAGGATGACCTTGAATTGTCCAATACTCATTGAGTGTTAAAGGGTCTTTTTTAGTTAGAATGCCCACCGGTATTTCGGTTTTTCCTATATCAAAAAGAAGAGCTGCTGTCTCAAGAGATCGGACTTCCTTTTGAGAGCATCGTATAGATTCGGCAATTTGAGAGGAGTAATAAGTTGTGTCAATGGTGTGATTTACCAAGTAATTCTTTTCTTTTTCAGGCAAACTTGAAAATTTCGGGGCAATGGTTTCATAAAGCCCCCATAAATCTGAACGAATTGAGGAATTCTCACTTTTTAGGTTACCTCTAAGCCCAGTCATACTCGCTCCAAAAAAGAATGTATATGTAAATATTTTAACTGCTTTTGTGTATTTAATCAATTAAAATGTAAATGTCTCTGTACTGCATTGGTTTTTTATGGTGAATGGGTTTAAACGAGCATTTATGATATTTGTTTTCCGTTAAAAAGCATTCGTCTTGCTACTTTTATATTAATTCTGTAAAATTATTATGCTTAAAAGCAAAAAGTTTGGGGGTAATTTAATGGTTAAAAGGGGTACCACTAAGGTTAAAACCGGTCTTGCTGAGATGTTAAAAGGCGGCGTGATTATGGATGTTACCGATGCTGAGCAGGCCAAAATAGCCGAAGATGCGGGCGCGGTTGCCGTTATGGCCTTGGAGCGGGTTCCTGCCGACATACGTGCCGCCGGAGGCGTAGCTCGTATGGCTGATCCGGTTATCATTGAAGATATTATGGAAGTTGTTACCGTTCCCGTAATGGCCAAAGTAAGGATAGGGCATTTTGTAGAAGCTCAAATCCTTGAAGCTATTGGAGTAGATTATATCGATGAAAGCGAGGTTCTTACGCCCGCCGATGAAGCAAATCACATTAACAAATTTGATTTTACCGTCCCGTTCGTGTGTGGCGCTACTAATCTGGGTGAGGCATTGAGGCGTATAGGGGAAGGGGCGGCCATGATTAGAACCAAGGGTGAGGCCGGAACCGGCAATGTTGTTGAAGCCGTTCGTCATATGCGAACCATAATGGGAGAAATCGGTTGGCTTAAAAGTTTACGGGAAGATGAGTTGATGGCGGCCGCTAAGAAACTACAGTCTCCCTACGAACTTGTGCGCGAGGTAGCACGGACCGGAAAACTTCCCGTCGTGGATTTTTCAGCGGGGGGAATTGCCACTCCAGCCGACGCGGCTTTGATGATGCAACTGGGAGCCGATGGTGTTTTTGTGGGCTCAGGTATATTTAAATCCAAAAATCCCAAAGAGCGCGCCAAGGCGATAGTTGAAGCCACAACGCACTTCAATAATCCCGAAGTACTTGCCAAAGTTTCCAAGGGCATTGGAGAAGCGATGCCTGGTCTCGAGATAAGCGAGATAGAGAAAGATAAATTAATTCAGTTTAGGGGTTGGTAAGCGCATAATCCCCTGCCTTTCACCAATTTAAAGAACCATAGGATGGAGAATTGAATTTAAGCAAAAAGCGTATCGGCGTACTTTCACTTCAAGGCGCTGTTAGAGAACATCTGCATATATTGGAGGATTGTGGCGCCCATGCAGTTCCCATAAAGAAGCCATGCGAACTTCACAAATTAGACGCGCTTGTCATTCCTGGCGGAGAAAGTACAACCATTAGAAAGTTGATGATAAAGTACGAATTTATAGATGCCATAAAACAATTTCACAAAGAAGGAATGCCGATATATGGAACTTGCGCTGGCTTAATTCTTCTGGCAAAAAAAATTATCGGAGGAGGGGAACCTTCTCTTGACTTAATGAATATTGAGGTTAGACGGAACGCTTTCGGCAGGCAGAGGGAGAGCTTCGAGGTAGATTTAAAGATTTCCGGTATCGGCGGGAAATCGTTTGTTGGTGTGTTTATCAGGTCTCCTTGGATTGAGTCGGTTGGTGAAAGCGTTGATATTTTGTCAAAGTTTGAGGATAAAATAGTGATGGCTCGCGAAGGAGGGCTTCTTGTTACGGCATTTCATCCTGAACTAACCGGAGATAACAGAATTCACGATTATTTTATAAAGATGATTAAAAAAAGCTGAGACACATGTGTCTCAGCTTTTTTCTTAATTTTCCTCGATTTTAATTGCTTCCATTGGGCACTCTTCTTCGCAAGCGCCGCATCCCTCGCACGCGTCCTCGTTAACAACCGTTGATACATCGTCAACCAATTCGAAAACATCATTTGGACAAACATCTATACAAATTCCACATCCCGTACACTCGTCAGTATTAATAATTGGTCTAGGCATACTTAACCCTCCTCAATCGGCGTGTTTAAAAACTTTATACAAAATTGTAAATGTTTTGTAAAGAATATTTTAAGAAATGAACTTAAAATATTTGGCCCAATATCGTTCCGCCCAAAAACGATACTATCCCGACCAGCACACTTGCAGCAACATTCACAATGGCAAATATTAATTTTCCGTTTTTTATCAAAGTTGCTGTTTCGTAGCCAAAGGTTGAAAAAGTTGTATAGCTTCCCACAAATCCCACGGTGAATAGCAACTTAAGTTTCGGGTCAATGTGAGGGGTTTTGGTTGTTAACGAGAGAAATAATCCCAAAATAAAACAGCCTGAGACGTTTACAAAAAAAGTACTCAAAGGAAAAGCACTTTGGTTTGGCTTTGAAAGAAAATTACTTATGAGATACCTGGTAATTGCTCCGAAAAAGCCGCCCAATCCTACAATAAGTGTTTCCAATTTACCTCTCCAATTTGCATTGGAAAAAATTTTACAGTTTTTACTTTGAGTAATCAAGCAAGATCTTTTTTTAAGACTTGACAATAACAGACTTAGATTTTATATTGTTGTTATGTATAGGTTTCAGAATATTTTTATGAGGAGTGAATAAAATGGCAAAAGTTTTAGGCATTGACTTGGGTACAACAAACTCTTGTATGGCTGTTTTGGAGGCTGGAGAGCCTACTGTTATAGCCAACGCTGAAGGTGGTAGGGTAACCCCATCCGTCGTTGCTTTCTCCAAGGCTGGCGAAGTGCTTGTGGGAGAAGTAGCTAAAAGACAAGCGATAGTAAATCCCGATCACACGATCAGTTCCATCAAAAGAAAGATGGGGACAAAAGAAAAGATTAAGATCGAGAGCAAAGAGTATACGCCCGAACAAATTTCGGCGTTTATTCTTCAAAAATTAAAAAGGGATGCTGAAGCTTATCTCGGTGAGAAAATAACACAGGCAGTTATCACCGTTCCCGCTTATTTTGATGATGCGCAGAGAACGGCAACAAAAGACGCTGGGGTTATTGCGGGGCTTGAGGTGTTGAGAATTATCAATGAGCCTACGGCTGCTTCTCTTGCCTATGGTTTGGGGAAAGGGAAAGAGGAGACCATACTCGTTTTTGATTTAGGGGGCGGAACTTTCGATGTCTCAATACTTGAACTAGGAGACGGTGTTTTTGAAGTCAAGTCGACAAGTGGAGATACACATCTTGGTGGGGATGATTGGGATCAACGGATAATGAATTGGATGGCCGAGGATTTTAAAGCCAAACATGATGTCGATTTAATGAAGGACAAGATGGCTTTGCAGCGTTTAAAGGAAGCTGCCGAGAAAGCCAAGTGCGAATTATCCACTGCGCAGACCACAAATATTAATCTGCCATTTATTACAGCCACCGAGCAAGGTCCATTGCATCTCGATATAACCTTAACGAGATCTGAATTTCAAAAAATGACCTCGGACCTTCTTGATAGATGCGAAAAAGCATTCAATCAGGCCGTAAAGGATGCGGGGCTTAACGTCAAGAATCTCGATGATGTGATTCTTGTGGGTGGCTCTACCCGTATGCCGGCCGTACAAGAATTGGTTAAGAAGATGATGGGCAAAGAACCACATAAAGGGGTTAACCCTGACGAGGTAGTTTCCGTTGGCGCTGCTGTACAGGCAGGTGTATTGAAAGGTGAAGTAAAAGATGTTCTACTTCTCGATGTTACCCCTCTTTCGCTTGGTATAGAAACTAAGGGTGGAATATTTACGAAGTTGATTGAACGCAACACCACGATTCCTACCAAAAAAAGTGAGACATTTACAACCGCCGAAGATGGACAGAATAGTGTAGAAATACATGTTCTTCAAGGAGAACGCCCGATGGCTATGGATAACAAGGCCTTGGGTAAATTTCATTTAGTTGGTATTCCTCCCGCGCCAAGGGGTATTCCTCAAATTGAGGTTGCCTTCGATATCGATGCAAACGGTATCGTGCATGTATCAGCAAAAGATCTTGGCACAGGCAAGGAGCAGACAATGACCGTAACCGGTACTTCCACGCTTTCGAGCGAAGATATTGAAAATATGGTTAGGGAAGCGGAATCTCATGCAGAAGATGATGCGAGAAGAAAAGAAGAGGCTGAGGTCAGAAACAATGCTGATAATATGGTATACACGACGGAAAAGAGTTTAAAGGAAGCTGGTGACAAACTGGGCGCGGAAGATAAGAAAGACATAGAGGATGTTCTCGCTGTTACAAAGGAATCTCTTAAAGGGTCCGATATTCAAAAGATTAAAGAGGATACAGAAAAGCTGCAACAGGCCTCATACAAATTGGCTGAGGTGCTTTATGCTCAAGCTCAACAACAGCAAGCTGGCACGCAGTCTGGTGGAGGAGAGAGTGGCGCTGCAGAAGAAGAGGGCGAAGTGGTGGATGCCGATTATGAAGTAATGGACGAAGATAAAAAAGAGGAAAACAAATAAGAAGTGGCAATCGATAAAAAATAAAGGGGAGCTTAATAAGCTCCCCTTTAAAAGCCCGGAGGTAGGCAGATGAGCGAAAAAAAAGATGAAAGTATGGAGAAAGGAAAACCAAAAGAAACTTGTAAGTCCAAAAAATTGGAGCAAAAAGACGAAAAAGGGATCCTTAAGAAAGAATGCGCCTCTTTAAAAGAGCGGTTGAAGGAAAAGGAGAAAGAGGCCGCAGACTATCTTAACATGCTTAAGAGACTTCAAGCGGAGTTTGAAAATTATAAAAAGAGAATTATTCGTGATCAAGCTATTTTTTTGGAGCGGGCCAGCGAAGATATTATAGCAAAAATTTTGCCTGTTTTGGATAACCTGGAAAGGGCGTTGAACTCCACCGAAGAAAACACCGATTTTGAATCCTTCAAGAAGGGTGTTGAGATGGTTCATAGCCAATTGGTAGATGTTTTGAAAAAAGCAGGATCAAATATTTTAAATCCAATTGGAGAGGGTTTTAACCCCCATGAACATGAGGCATTTATGCAGGTTGAAAGCGATGAACATGAAGAGGGAAAAATAGTAGAGGTTTTGCAAAAAGGCTATCTTTTTAAAGGCAAGATTTTAAGACCGGCTATTGTCAAAATAGCCAAGGGTTGTGAATCAAAAGATAAGGATACTGAATAAAACAACAGAAAGAATTGCCCAAAAAGAGAGAAATAATAAGTTGGAAAATGAGGCATCATGACAAGTCGAAGGCGTAAAGATTATTATGAAATATTGGGAATAGATAAAAATGCGAAACAAGAAGATATTAAAAAAGCGTACAGGAAACTTGCTCGCAAATATCATCCTGATGGAGTCCCCGAGGGTGAAAAAAAGCAGGCCGAAGAGAAATTTAAGGAGATATCCGAAGCCTATGAGGTTTTAGGCGATCTTAAAAAAAGACAGGAATATGACCAAGGCGTAAAGTTCTTTGAGTCAGGTTTTCGTCCCGGGGCAGACTCTGGACCCGGTTTTTCATTTGATTTTTCATTTGAAGATGTTGGGCAATTTTCCGATGTGTTTGACCTTTTTGGGTTTGGAAAAAAGGGACACGGATATGAGTCGCCCGAGAGAGGCCGGGATATTCAATACAACATCCAGCTCTCGTTTGAACAGGCTTTAAAGGGCGCATCAGTAAAAATCAATGTTGTGCGAGAGGATGTGTGTTTCAAATGCGGCGGAACCGGAGCCAAGGCGGGCACGTTTCCAAAAAAGTGTCTTGCCTGCGGGGGAAGAGGGCAGGTTGCTCAAAACCAGGGTTTTTTCAGTATCACTAGGCCGTGTCCGCAGTGTTTAGGCAAAGGAGTTGTGATTGATGTTCCCTGCCCGTCTTGTCGGGGAACGGGGCGAGCCAAAAAGACCGAATCCGTTACCATAAAGGTTCCGGCAGGTGTTACAGATGGCTCAAAAATCAGGTTTCCGGGCAAAGGAGAGGCAGGATATAAAGGTGGACCTGCTGGGGATCTATACATAATCACCAAAGTAAAGCCGCATCCTTTCTTTAAACGTGATGGGAGCAACATCTTGTTGGTTTTGCCGATAACCTTTACTGAAGCCTCTTTAGGAACGAAGATTAAGGTTCCCACGACCAACGGGGCGGTTTCTTTGAAGATTCCCGCGGGGACGCAGGAGGAGCAAATTTTTAGGTTGAAAGGCAAAGGGGCTCCACGTCTTAAGGGGTTGGGCAAAGGGGATATGCTGATAAAAATCAAGATTATTATCCCCAAAAATTTAAGCGTTGATGAGAAGGAAATTTTGAAAAAATTTGCTGAAAAAAATAAAGATAATCCAAGAAAACATTTGGAAAACTTGATGTAGAAGTAGTATTTTTGAAGAAGAAGGAATGAAAAGTGGCCGAAAGAGAAGGTCTTTACATGATAAGCGTTGCCGCTAAACTTGCGGGCATGCATCCACAAACGCTTAGGTTGTACGAACAAAAAAAACTAATTTGTCCTGATAGAAGCACCGGTAGCACAAGGCTCTATTCGGATGAGGATATTGAAAGACTAAAGTATATTCAAGAGTTAACTCGGGATCTTGGAATTAATCTTGCTGGTGTAAGGATGATTTTAGATCTTGATCTTAGCATGAATGAATTGCGGGAAAAGATTGGTGAGATGGAAAAGGATTTTAAAGAGACACAAAAGGAAATGGAAGAGGAAATTGAAAGGGTGCGCAAAAGTTTTAAAAAAGAAATAGTCCTCATGCCAAAAGGAAAACTCATGGAGATAAAGAGCAGGTGGAGTTGATAATAGATGTTCGAGCAATTTACGGAAAAAGCTCGTGAAGCAGTTGCGGTAGCGCAAGATGCTTTGCGGAGAACAAATCAAAATCAAATGGGCACCGAGCATTTGTTGCTTGGTTTTCTTGCTCAAACAGAGGGAACCATACCTCAAATCTTTTCACTTCTTGGAATCGATATAGGGGAAGCGAGAATAAGGATAAATGATGTTGTCGAGTTAAGTCGCAAAGAAAAACCCCTGGGTTTTGTGGAACAAATTTTTCTTACACCACGACTTAAAAGGGCAGTTGACATAGCTACCGAGGAAGCCAAGAAACTTGGAGATAGTTTTGTTGGCTCAGAGCATTTGTTCCTCGGAATCTTAAAAGAGGGTGAAGGCGCTGGCGCGATAGTTCTTAAAGAGCTTGGTTTTACGGATAATAAAATTTATGGCGCTTTGCGACAGATAAGACAGGGCGGAATGAATGATGAGGTGCTTGGCGCCTCGGAGGGGATGCTAAAAAAATTTAGTCGGGATCTTACTGAACTTGCGAAAGAGGGCAAGCTGGATCCCGTAATAGGAAGAGATGAAGAGATCAAGAGGGTCATTCAGATTCTTTCCCGAAGAACTAAGAATAATCCCGTTTTAATTGGTGAACCCGGTGTTGGCAAGACCGCGATAATTGAGGGATTAGCTCAAAAAATTGTCGATAATGAGGTGCCTGAAATTTTAAAGGAAAAAAGAGTTGTCTCTCTTGACCTTGGGAGCTTGGTTGCTGGCGCAAAATATAGAGGCGAATTTGAAGAGCGTCTTAAAGGTGTGGTGGATGAGATAAAGAAGGCATCGGGAGAGATAATCTTATTTATCGACGAGCTTCATAATGTTATTGGGGCCGGAGCCGCTGAAGGCGCTTTGGATGCCTCCAGCTTGCTAAAACCAGCGCTGGCACGCGGCGAACTTCAGTGTGTCGGTGCGACAACCTTGGACGAGTTTAGGAAATACATTGAGAAAGATGCCGCGTTAGAGCGAAGGTTTCAACCAATAATGGTAAATCAGCCCACCGTTGAGCAGACAATAGAGATACTTAAGGGCTTGCGGGACAGATACGAGGCGCATCACAGAATAAAAATAAGTAATGAAGCTCTTGAGGCCGCCGCCAAACTTTCTCACCGGTATGTTTCAGATAGGTTTTTGCCTGACAAAGCTATCGATCTCATAGATGAAGCCGCATCTAAACTTCGGCTTGAATCAATCATGCTGCCTCCTGAATTGCGAGAGATTGAAAACAGGCTGATTAAACTCACCAAAGAAGGCGAGGCAGCTGTTCAGTCGAGAGAATATGAAAAAGCGGCCCAAATAAGGGATGAGACGGATAAGATTCAAAATGAATTAAACGAGAAGAAAGAGACTTGGCTAACCGAGAAAGGGCTTAAGAGCGCAACGGTAACCGAGGAGCATATCGCTCAAATTGTTTCGAGCTGGACCGGCATTCCCGTAACGCGCATGATGGAGGAAGAGACGGAAAAGCTCGTTAGGATGGAAGATGAACTTCATAAGAGGGTCATTGGCCAATATGAAGCTGTAAGGCAAGTATCTGAGGCCATAAAGAGGACAAGGGCGGGGCTTAAGAATCCAAAACGTCCAATTGGCTCGTTTATTTTTTTGGGACCGACCGGTGTTGGAAAGACCGAACTCAGTAAGGCTTTGGCGGAATTTTTGTTCGATGACGAAGATGCCCTTATAAGGGTTGATATGTCTGAATACCAGGAGAGACACACCGTATCACGGCTTGTTGGCGCCCCGCCTGGATATGTTGGGTACGAGGAGGGCGGTCAGTTAACAGAGGTTGTGAGACGAAGGCCTTATTCGGTAATTTTGCTTGATGAGATTGAGAAGGCGCATCCCGATGTGTTCAATATGCTCCTCCAGATATTGGATGACGGGCGTCTAACAGATGCTCAGGGTCGAACCGTCGATTTTAAAAATACCGTTGTGATAATGACTTCGAATCTCGGAGCTCATCTTATTCAGAGGGGACGCGGTTTGGGTTTTACCAAAGCGGGTGATGAAGAGCAGTCTTACGAAGAGATGAAAAAGGGCATAATGGCCGAGCTTAAAAAAAGCTTCAGACCTGAATTTTTAAACCGCATAGATGAGATAATAGTGTTTCATCAGCTCACTCAAGAGGAGATATTGGCCATCGTTGATTTGATGCTCGAAGAATTAGGCAAGCGGCTTAAAGAACAAGAGATGGAGATAGAGGTTACAAAAGATGCGAAGAAGTTTTTGGCTGAGGATGGCTATGACTCGCTTTATGGAGCGCGTCCGCTAAGTAGAGCGATTCAGCGTCTCATCGAGAATCCGCTTTCCTCAGAGATCATCCATGGAAAGTTTGGTGAAGGTGATGTTGTTAAAGTTGCCTTAAAGGATGACGCGCTTACTTTCTCTAAAAAGAGAAAGTAAGATTAAGTTCTGTTTGCCTACCGGCAAACAGAACTTACAAGCTAAACTACATCCTTCTCTTTGGGATTTTAGCTAAAGTTTCCAGTCACATTGTAAAATAGATATAAACGGGGTCAAACTGAGGAGCATTTTGTAGTGAACTTAAATTAAAATACTGATTTTGTCCGAGCAAACCGTTTTTCCTGTCCCCGAAGCTCGACACTGGTATGTATCAGATATCTGGCGGGCGGCGGCTAAAAATAACCCTTCATTTCCTAGGGTTTCAATGACCCGCTCGTTTTTATTTTTTGATAAATTATTCTCATTGAAGGAACTTTGCTTAAGATTGGCGAAAAGTAATATAAGTTACTTAAATAAGGAGGTGAAAAAGATGGAACAAGGACCTGTTACTCCTCAACAAACTTCGAGCACTGGTATGGATCCAAAGGTAGCGGCTTTGCTTTCTTATGTCTTGGGCTGGGTTACTGGGCTCATATTTTATCTTATTGAAAAGGAAGACAAGTATGTGCGGTTTCACGCCATGCAGTCCATACTTCTTAGCGTAGCGATGATTGTGCTTATGACTGCATTGAATATTGTCCTCGCAATGCTTACTACCATCGTTGATATCTTCGGACTATTATTTGTGTTTGTCAGCCCTTTGCTCGGGCTTGCTTTCTTTGTTCTCTGGATTATGCTTATGGTTAAAGCTTATCAAGGCGAGAAATGGAAGTTACCCATTATTGGAGATATGGCCGAGAGGTACGCTTAAGATTTAAAAAAGGAGAGGGATAAAATCCCTCTCCTTTTTTAAGCTGGTGGTCTATGGTTATGAGTAGAGAATTTATTAGCTGGATTATTGTTTTCTTTATTTGCCATCAGCTGGTTTGCAGCTAATTGTAAAATGCAAATTGTAAATATTAAATTGCAAAATGGTTTTCTTTTTTGATTTCAAAACTTTAAAATTTCTAATCTTCAATTCTTCTTTCTCCTCTACCCACTCCCCACCAAGAGACTAGCTACACTTCAATCCGTGCTTTTAAATCCTCAACCTTATCTTTTAATCCCGGAGAAACGTGGACCGCTCCGTCGGAAGTTACAATGATTCCCTCGATGCCGTTGTTTTGTTTTATGAAGTCCATCCCCCTTGGATATCCCATTACAAAGATTGCCGTCGATAATATATCCGCTTCCGTTGCTCCCATATCGGTGATTATTGTAACGCTTATACATCCTTGCGCGGGCATCCCCGTTTTTGGGTCTAGAATGTGGTGGTAACGTACCTTATCTTTTATAAAATATTGTTGATAATCCCCAGATGTGCTTATGCTTTTATCCGTTGTTGAAATTATTCCCATTGTGTTCTCTCCGCTCTTGTGGGAGCGGGGATATTGAATTCCAATTTTCCAGGTGTCCGCTTTCGGTTTATGGCCGAAAACTCTAGTGGTGCTTCCCGTGGTGATAAGGGCGCCGGTTATACCCCCCCTTTTTAAGATTTCCATCGCCTTATCTATGGCGTATCCTTTAGCCACGCCGCCAAAATCTATCTTCATACCATCCTTTAGAAAAGCAATTGTGTTTGCCTTTTTATCCAACTTAATTAAGTGATAGCCTACCAAGGGTAGATTTTTTTTCATCTTGGGTGTGGTGGGCATCTTTTCTTTTCCAAAATCCCAGAGAGGAATTATTGCGCCAATCGTTGGGTCGAAAGCGCCATCCGTTTTTTTCGCATAGGCCACGGAAAGAGAAATTGTCTTCATCGTATCGTTGGTGATTTTTACCGGTTTTTCTCCCGCTCCCCTGTTTATTTTCGAAATCTCGCTGTTCTCACTGTAAAAATTCATCAAACCGTCTATGCGTTCAATCTCTGCCATCGCTTTATTGACCGCTCTTTCCACATCGTTTTTACTCTCTCCATAAGCCTTGATGGTTACATATGTGTCCAGCAACGCGTCCTCTTTTACGTAAGGATCATTTATGTATGCTATCTCTTTTGCTATCCAAACCCAGCTTACGAGGATTACAATTGCAATCAATGCGATTATCTCGAAAACTCTTCTCGGTTTCATCTTCTCTCCCATTGCCTTTTTGTGTAATGATAACAAATTTGATTTGTAGATGCGATTCTATGTGTTCATTTAGGTAAATTGGGGTTATAATTTACAGTGTTTCCAACGGATTGAGGGGGCCAATCATGAAAGTTGGAGTGCCTCGAGCATTGCTATATTACAAATATTTTCCTCTCTGGGAGACATTCTTCTCCGAGCTTGGGGCGGAAGTAGTTTTGTCTTCCCCCACAAATAAGAGAATCTTAAATCTCGGCACGGAAGCGGCGGAAAATGAGGTTTGCCTGCCGGTAAAAATTTTTTACGGCCACGTTATTTCTCTTAAGGATAAAGTGGATGCGCTTTTTATTCCCAGAATAGTAAGCGTTGAAGGTGGCGCCTATACATGCCCCAAGTTTTTGGGTTTGCCCGATATGATTCGAGCCCTTGATGTCGATTTGCCGCAGATTATCTCTCCCACCTTTAATCTCAAGCTCGGTTTGCGGGAATTCTACCGTTCGGTCTATGAATTAGGCGGTTTCTTTACGAAAAACCTCTTTAAAATAGTTATGGCTTTCCAAAAAGGTCTCAACAAGCTCGATTCTTTCGAAAATCTTTTGCACGATGGTCATTTGCTTAACGAGGCGCTGGCGGGTAGATTTTTCCCCGCTCCCAAAGGCCGACTTCGTATCGGTGTAGTGGGCCATCCGTATAATATTTTTGACCAATATATAAGTATGAATCTCATAGAGCGCCTGCAAAAAAAAGGAATCAAAGTTTTAACCGCGGAAATGGTGGAAGAAGAAGTAGTTGATAAGATTGTAACGGGCTTGCAGAAGAAGCTTTTTTGGACTTACGAAAAAGATGTTGTTGGGGCAGTTTTTCATTGGTTGGACGCGAAATCAGTCGATGGGATAATTTATGTTCTTTCTTTTGCCTGTGGCCCCGATTCGCTTATTCAAATCTTAATTGAGCACGAGGCCAAACAGCAGGGTTTTTCCGTTCCGATTATGCCGATTGTAATCGATGAACATAGCGGTGAAGCAGGGCTTGTTACCCGCTTGGAAGCTTTTGTTGATATGATGTCGCGCAAAGTGGGAAGTGAGAAATCATGAAATTAACTTTTCCACACATGGGAACCTTAGACATGGTTCTTTCAGACCTCTTTTCCAGGCTGGAGACCGATTTTATAATTCCACCGAAAACGAGCGTCAAAACGGTCAATTTGGGCACCAAACACGCTCCGGAGTTTGCATGTTTTCCGTTGAAGGTTACGATAGGAAATCTTATTGAGGGGCTTGAGGCGGGAGCTGATGCTGTTGTTATGGTTGGGGGAATCGGTCCTTGTCGTTTTGGTTTTTATGCCGAGGTTCAGAACAAGATATTGCGTGATGCAGGGTATGATTTTGAGATGATTGTTCTTGAACCACCGACGACCGATATAAAAGACTTTATGAAAAAGTGCAAGAAGATTGCACCAAAAAAAACGCTTTGGCAGATTTTTCAGGCGGTACGGGTGGGATGGAAAAAAGCTGTTGCAATCGATGAAGTTGAAAAAAAGGTTTTAAAAACGAGATGTTTTGAGAAGAATTTTGGAGACACTACGGCAATGCATAAGAAAGCCCTTGCGGTTCTTGGCAAAGCAATAACTCCTCGCGAGATACAAATGGCAAGAGATAAAGCTCTTTCCGTAATAGATGGAGCAAAGAAGGATTTTGAAAATAATCCGCTTAAAATAGGTATAGTGGGAGAGTTTTATGTCCTTCTTGAGCCCTGTATAAACTTTGATATCGAGAGATACCTGGGACAGAAGGGGATTTATCTAGAACGCTCCGTTTATTTAACCGATTGGATAAGTTTTTCGAAGAAGAATCCTGTGATGGGATTGAGTAACGATGAAGTGGCAAAAGCTGCAAAACCCTACCTCTCGCATTTTGTTGGCGGGGAAGGCCAGGCGACGGTGGGGCATGTCGTAAAATTTGCGGAGGAAGGTTTTGACGGTGTCATACAGCTTCTTCCTTTCACATGTATGCCTGAAATAATTGCAAAAAGCGTGTTGCCCAAGATACATAGGGAACTGGATATACCTGTTTTGACTCTGGTGATTGATGAACAGACCGGGCGAGCTGGCATAATCACGCGACTTGAAGCTTTTATAGACTTACTTTGGAGCAAAAGAAAGAAAAAACTATCGATTGTTGGCTGATAGCAAAATAAGGGGGAAGGGTAAGGTCAAAAACAGACCAACCAGCAAACTAGAGACCCCCCACTCCCAACTAAGAGGTGATTGACGATGATTGGATATCTTGGGGTAGATGTCGGTTCGGTTAGCACAAATTTAGTTGTTATTGACGAAAAAACAAATGTAGTTGCCTATATTTATCGAAGAACCATGGGAGAACCCATTCGAGCGGTTCAAGAGGGACTTCGTGAATTGAAGGAACTTTTGCCTTTGGGAATCGAGATAGGTGGAGCTGGCACCACGGGGAGCGCTAGATATTTAAGTGGAGTTATAGTTGGTGCCGATGTTGTTAAAAACGAGATAACGGCTCATGCGGTTGCTGCAAGCCATATTGTGCCTGATGTTAGAACCGTGCTTGAAATAGGCGGGCAGGACTCAAAAATTATAATTCTTCGCGAAGGAGTGGCCGTCGATTTTGCAATGAATACGGTTTGTGCCGCGGGCACGGGCTCTTTTCTTGATCATCAAGCTGAAAGAATCGGAATTCCCATAGAGGAATTCGGTGCCTACGCTCTTAAATCTCAGGCCCCCGCGCAAATTGCGGGGCGGTGCACGGTCTTTGCCGAATCGGATATGATCCACAAACAACAGATGGGCTATCATGCGGAGGACATTATTTACGGGCTTTGCCAGTCCCTTGTTCGAAATTATTTAAACAACATAGCTAAAGGCAAAGAATTATTGTCTCCGATCGTTTTTCAGGGGGGAGTTGCCGCAAATCTTGGGATCAAAAAAGCCTTTGAAGAAGCCTTGGAGACTAGGGTAATAATTCCAAAGTATTTTAACGTCATGGGCGCAATAGGTGCGGCTCTCTTAGCCAAAGAGCGAGTTGAAAACAAGCCAGAAACATCCTTTAAAGGATTTTCTACTTCGGACATAGATTTTAAGACGAGCAGCTTTTACTGTAAGGGATGTTCGAACAACTGTGAGATATTGAAGATAGAAGTCGGCAAGGAAGTTCTTGCCCGTTGGGGCGGCAGATGTGGAAAGTGGGAGATTGAATAACAAAACCGCCCCAGCTCCTATTTCATAAGCAAGAAAACTAAAATGTTACTCGCCGTAAACACCGATCGAGATGGTAGTTTCCTCATCCGATGTTCCAAATGTGACATTGCCGTTGCGGGCTCCCTTTGTGATAGTAAAACCTCCAAAAGAATCTTCCTTATCGGAAAAAGATACTGAATCTTGAACGGTCCAGCCATTTGCGGGCAACTCCTTCTTATAATATGCCTTGATCTCATCAATGGAATCGGGGGTTGTCAAAATTACGGTCAAACTTTCCTGACCTGTTTCTCCTGAAATATCCGCAACCCCTTGAATCTCTGCGTTGGAATAAATGGGCATATCGTTTGGCCAGTTATCGGGAATTTTAGTTCCCGTTCCAATCTCTACCTTTCCACCGTCCTCGCCTTCTATTGTGACCTTTCCCTCATCTTTATCTGTTTCTACTTTGACATCTCCCTCTTCTGTCTTTATGGTCGTGGTCTTTTTCCCACAGCCAGCTACCAAACATAAGGAAATAGCTAAGGTAAAAGTCAAGAGTAACAATAAAACCTTTTTCATTTGTTTGTCTCCTTTCAAAGATTTAATGGGTTATCTATATAAATTTCTACAAATCGGGGAACTTCCCTTCATTTGAGAAAAGCATCTAAAATTTTTTGGTATTTTAACCCTCCGGTCATTGCGAGCATCCCACTCCAGTCTACCGTGCCTATCGGCAGGCAGGACTGGAGTGATTTAAGAAAGAAACCAAGTTTTGGTATGGAGAGTGGTGAGCTTGTTTCTTAGGAGCCCGCCAGAGGTGGACAAAGCAATCTAGAGACTGCCACGCCCTTCGGGCTCAAGCACAGCTCCTGTACTAGGCAGTGACGTTGTTAGACTGCTTCACTTCGTTCGCAGAGATGACAAAATGGAGTCATTGCGAATCCCGATATTTCATCGGAGTGAAGCAATCTCGTGTTGACTTTTTTAGCCATATCGTAAATATTTGGAGTTAACTTTTTAATTTAGGAGTCGATGAATGTTTAAAATTTTAAAAAAAGAGAAACTCGCCCCTTTAGTTTTCGGTTTTGAGATTGAGGCTCCAGAAATAGCAAGAAAGGCAAAACCCGGGCAATTTGTGGTTTTGAGAATAGACGAATTAGGTGAACGCATCCCCTTAACCATTTACGATTTCAATGAAAAGAATTCCAGCATCTCTCTCATCTTTCAGGAGGTTGGAAAAACCACCCGACAGCTTGCTTCACTTTCTCGTGGAGATTTTATAGGGGATGTTGTTGGCCCTCTGGGTAAACCCTCTGAAATTAAAAATTTTGGTACAGTTGTGTGCGTGGCAGGCGGTGTTGGGGCCGCGGTCATTTTCCCCATAGCTCGTGCGCTTAAAAAAGCTGGGAATAGGGTAATCACCATCCTGGGGGCCAGAAACAAAGAATTGCTGATTTTGGAGAAGGAACTTTCTTCGATAAGCGATGACTTTTTTATCACGACTGATGATGGAAGCAAGGGGAAATGTGGAGTATGTACGGATATTCTCGAAGGACTCATTGAGGGCGGCCAAGAAATAAATCGGGTTATCGCAGTGGGTCCCGCGATAATGATGAAATTTGTTTGCGAAACAACCAGGCCCCACGGGATAAAGATGATTGTCAGCTTAAATTCAATAATGGTTGACGGGACGGGTATGTGCGGTTCTTGCAGGGTTACCGTTGGCGGGGAAACGAAATTTTGCTGTGTGGATGGTCCTGAATTTGACGGTCACCTGGTAGATTTCGATGAGCTCATGAACAGACAAAAAATGTATTTGGAAGAGGAAAACACATCCCTTAAAGAGCACGAGGCGAAGGAATTAAAAAAAGGTAAGTGCGGGTGCAAAAGAGATAAGTAAAGCGATGGGTAGATGAAAAAAAATAATCAAAGGTCAATTCCAAAGCGTGTGCCGATGAGGGAGCAATCCGCAAAAGAGCGAGCCTTAAATTTTAATGAGGTTGCTTTGGGTTACGGACCGGAGGAGGCAGTTGCGGAAGCAAGCCGGTGTTTGCAATGCAAATCGGCTCCTTGTATGAGAGGTTGTCCGGTGGAAGTGGATATCCCTTCATTTGTGAGCTTAATCGCAGAAGGAGATTTTGACGCCGCCATCAAAAAAATCAAAGAGAAAAATTGCCTTCCCGCCATCTGCGGGCGCGTTTGTCCTCAAGAAAATCAATGTGAGAAATTTTGTACCCTTAGCAAGAAAGGAGAACCGCTTGCAATCGGCCGTCTTGAGAAGTTTGTCGCCGATCATGAGAGAGAATCCGGGAAAATATCTTTACCAAAAAAGAAGGGGCCGACAAATAAAAAAGTTGCTGTGATAGGGTCGGGCCCGGCCGGTTTAGCTTGCGCGGGAGATTTGGCAAAGCTCGGTCATTCGGTCACTATTTTTGAAGCACTTCATAAATCCGGAGGTGTTCTTGCTTACGGGATTCCAGAATTTAGATTACCAAAAACGGTAGTAGAAAAGGAGATAGATTTTATTAAGAAATTGGGGGCTGAGATTAAGACAAATATAGTAATCGGAAAGACAAAAATGATAGACGAGCTTTTTTCCGAAGGTTACGACGCTGTTTTTCTGGGAACTGGTGCGGGATTGCCTCGTTTTTTGAGAGTTCCAGGGGAGAATTTAAACGGCGTTTATTCCGCCAATGAGTTTTTGACGCGAGCTAATTTGATGAAAGCCTATCTCTTCCCTAAATACGATACTCCGATAAAAAGGGGTGAGAATGTGGTGGTTGTGGGGGGGGGAAATGTTGCAATGGATTCCGCTCGAACGGCATTGCGTCTTGGGGCAAAGAATGTTTATCTGCTTTATCGTCGCACTGAAGAGGAGATGCCCGCTCGTAGAGAAGAAGTTCAGCATGCTAAAGAAGAGGGGATAAAGTTTAGGATTTTGGCAACACCTAAAAGATTTATTGGGGTTGATGGATGGATAACGGCGGTTGAGTGCATTAAAACAAGACTGGGTGAGCCCGATGAGTCGGGCAGAAGAAAACCAGTTATTAAAGAGGGTTCCGATTTTCTCTTGCCCGCGGACGTTGTCATCATCGCGATTGGGACGATGGCAAACCCTGTTCTGCTTGAGGCGACCCCAGATATTGAGCTTAACGGAAAGGGATATATTGCCGTGAAGAAAAATTTTAGAACCAGCAAAGAAGGTGTCTTTGCTGGTGGAGATATTACAACAGGTTCTGCAACGGTAATTTTAGCCATAGGAACAGGCAAAACTGCTGCTTTAGAAATTAACAACTATCTTTTAACTTAAAATCAATAAAGCCGGGTTAAGATTTTTTAGTGTACAACATAATAGCTATTGCCAAGAGTAACAGAGTGCTTGATAATTCAAGAAATCCGCCGGCAGATGTGTTTACTATAACTATGTTTGCTAGTTTTACGTAGCAAGCAACAATCATGCTTAAGATGGCAGCAATTAAAGCTATGGATGAAAGACTCTTCATAATTTAACCTCCTTTTCAATAAGATGATTATTCTCATATTCGATGTTTTTTGGTTTTTTCCTTGTAAAATTTTTATTTTTTTATGATTTTTAGGGGATTTTCTCTTACTAGAGCACGAGCTCTATCTCCGCCTACATATTTTGCGGCTACTTTTACCGTTTTGGATAAGTTGAGAACTTCTTTATTTGGACGATGGACGTCGGAAGCAATGAAATCTACAATCCCCCTTTTTAATAAACTATGGCTTAAACTCTCAATTTCTTTCCCCAAAAGCCCTAGGATACTTGCCGCATTGACCTGTAAAAGGCAACCCTTTTGCGCAAGATTGTAGATAATTTGGGGATTTTCGATTATGGGATAAATCCTTTCAGGATGGGCTATTATTGGTTTAATGTTTTTCAATTGGAGTTTAAACAATATCTCTTCGAAAAAAGGGGATATTTCGTCTAGCATGAATTCAACCAGCATATAATGGCCTTGATTGAGCGTGAGGGGTTGTTTGTTGTTTGGTCGGATCATTTCCGGAGAAATTATTGCTTCAGAACCGGGCAAGATCTCAAGAGGAATGTCTGCTGCTTTTAAAGCCGCTCGAAGTTTTTTAAGAGATGAGAGTATCTTTTCTTTTGATGGTGTATAAAAACCGTGCTTGAAATGAGGGGTTGCCACCATAACTTCTATATTGTTTTTTACCGCGAGTCGCGCAATCTCTAAGCTTTCTTCCATGCTCTGCGATCCGTCATCGATGTGGGGTAGAATATGTGAATGAATATCGACAAATCCTTTATTAGTAAGCATTCGGGTCCCTGAAAACGCGAAATATGGTAAGGAATAAAATCTTTAAATCCATGCCAAATGACCAGTTTTCTATGTAAAAATTATCATATTTTATTCTCTCATCAAGAGGCGTGTCGCCTCTCAAATTGTTTACCTGGGCCCAGCCGGTAATTCCCGATTTAACGCGAAGGCGTTTCATATATCTTGGGATAGTTTGTTGAAACTCCTCGATAAAACAAGGTCTCTCCGGTCGGGGGCCAACCAAACTCATGTTTCCTTTTAAAATGTTAAATAATTGTGGAAACTCATCTAAGCTGTGCCTTCTTAAGAAAGCTCCCAGTTTGGTGCGGCGGGGGTCGTCCTTTTTGGCCCACACGGGACCTTCTTCATCCTCTGCCCCAACTTTCATCGTTCTAAATTTGTACATTTTAAAAGGTCTCCCGTTATAACTGGCTCTTTCTTGGGCAAACATTACAGGACCGGGTGAAGTAAGTTTTATCAACAGCGCTATAAGAGCAAGCAAAGGCGATGTGATGATAAGGATTAAAGATGCAACGATATAATCAAAAATTGATTTGATAAGATAGTTGAGCCCCGCAAGCTTAATGTTTCTTAAGTGTAAAAGCGGTATGCCCCCTATGCCCTGAACATCGACCCTGCTGGTATGTATCTCAAAAATTCCCGGGGAAAGCTGTATATCTATTTTAAGCTCATCTATATCATCTAACAGGTCCATGATTTCGTTGTGGGAAGGAAAGGCGGACGAAACGATGATCAAGGTATCAATCCCGCGTTCTTTTATGAGGTTTGGTATGTCTTTTATTTTTCCTAAAACGGGGGGCTTTAAGACATCCTCCTCTTTTTTTTCATCTTCCCCTGCAAGACCGACGACTATTGCGCCGGCGTAAAATGATTTGGAGAGCTGTTCCGCGATGTAGTGAGCTTCTTTGTCTGCGCCAGCGATTAAAATTCTTTTAAAGTCGCCTCTTTTTTTGCACCGATTGGCGATAATTTGCTGGCTGGAAATTCTGGCGGTTATAATTGCCCCGATGCTTAAAATCCATAAAGTAAGCACCCATCCTCTGGCGGGTATCAAGAATTTGACCATATAACTTACAATCATTACGAACATGGTTCCTAGGGTGGCGGCATTTATAACCTTAGTGTATTCACTAAACCCCCACGCTATGGTTCTTGTATTGTAAAGACCATATAGCGCGAACATAACTATCCATAAAGGAATAATCCAAAGCAAGAGCAGAAGATGCGAAGTTAACGTAGGAATGTGCTGACCCTCCAAGGGGATCCAGCCACTGTGGAAGCGGGCATAGAAAGCAATTAGGCCGCTTAAAAACATCATCACTGCGTCCAGTAAAATTAAAACTAAAGCCTTGCAAGCCAATTTTTTTGTTTTGTTATCCATAGTCCCACTGCCTAAATTCAAAAATTACTTGAGACTAATTTTACATAAAAAAAGAAACTACTACAAAAATATAATCTATCCAGAGTGGAAACCCAAAACTGTATGGGGCGCATTCCGCTCTCTAGATTGCTTCGCCGTGCCTGTCAGTAGACAGGGCACGCAGGTCGCTATCCTTCCTCGCCCGCCTGCCGTCAGGCACGGCAATGACCCACTTTTCCCTCGTCATCACGAGGGCTTTAGCCCGTGGTGATCTCGAGAGATTGCTTCGGTCGCTACACTCTCTCGCAATGACTCCATTTTGTCGCTGCGAACGAAGTGAAGCAGTCTCGAGATTGCTTCATCCTTCTCTGGCGGGCTTGAAATGACACACTTGTTCGAGTTATTTTAAAAATAGGGAACCAGCCCCATAATTATTAAATATTATAAAGTTTTAGATAGCTTTTTAGGTTATTGCAATGTTTCCTTGTAAACTTTTTCTAATTTCTTGGTTTCCTTCTCCCAACTATGATGCTCATCTATATATTCTCGACCTGATTTACCAATTTTATTAGCGAAGTCCTTGTTTTTAAAAAAAGTCAGCACGTTTTCAGCGAATTTGTTGGGGGTATCGGCAATTAACAAATCATTGCCGGAAATAGCGTCTAAATTACCGTGGGCAAGAGGTGTAGCCACAACGGGAGTTTCCATGGCCATAGCTTCCAGTATCTTGTTTTGCACACCCACCCCGATTCTTAAGGGAACAACAGCAACGGTTACTTTTGCCAAATATGGCCTTATATCCTCAACATAATCCGTGACGGTTATGGAAGGGTCGGCGTTTAGCGCCCTCACTTTTTTTGGCGGATTTTTGCCAACTATTACGAACTTGCATCTAGGTCTTTTTTTTCGGATAAGGGGTAGTATCTCCTTGTAAAAATAAAGAACAGCTTCAGCGTTGGGATAGTAACTCATCTTGCCGGAGAATACGATGGTTTCCGGTTCCCGCTCTATTTCAAGAGGTTTAAAGTATTCTGTATCGATGCCATTTGAGATCACTTCCACCTTTAAATTCGGATTAAGTTTCTCGGTTGCCGCTCGGTCTTTCTCGGAAATCATTATCACTTTGTCATATTTTGAGTAAATCTTCGGCTCGTATCGCTTCATCTTATAAAGCTCTTCAAAGGATAAGATTTTTGACCACGGGTTGGGATTAATCTTTATAATCTGTTTTAGATAACCGACTCTGCTATCGACGCCGTCAATTATCCTCGGGATGTTGACGGGAAGGTGGTCGGCAACATACGCGGCTCTTATAAATTCAACGTGAATTACATCCGGTTTCAACCGTTTGCACATCTCTCGTGACTTCATTATGAGGCGGGGCGAATGACAGTAGGCGACGCTAAGAGGTGTTGAGGTTGGGAGCGCTTTTATGCAGTTTAAGTAAGAGCGTATTCTGTCTTGAGGTATCAATTCTATCTCTGAGCATAAATTTCTTAGATTTTGAGCGTCTTTAAGTTCCTCTTCACCTGTTACAAGAGACAAGACCGCAACCTCGTTCCTTTTAGAAAGAGATTTAATAAAGTTATATGGTCGCACTCTTATGGGAGAGGGAACGTAGGGCAAAATATATAATATTTTCATCTCTTTTGCTCCCCAATGGAGCAGGCAAAATACCAACCTGAAGCCAGAAGATGGGGTAAAAAATCGGCAACTTTGCAGTCCAGCTCGTCAAGAAAATTGAATGTAGCAGAACCTCTCCCAAAAGGGAAATAAAGAGGAGGTACGCCAAACAAGAAATTAGAGTTTACGGCTCTATTTATTTTAAAATTGCTCTCGTCCAATAGTTTCCGCATCCGGCCCATGGTGAAATTTTGTGTGTGATAAGTAGCTGAATCTGAAGACTGGATGTGTTCATAAGTTTCATGGACGGAACCCCTTAAAAAATCGATGGCTTTGGCAAAGCCGACTTTGCGCAAAACCCGGACGAGTAAGTCAACTAACCCAAAAGGACCGTAGCCGTTGGGAACGGTTACGAGCAGCAGCCCAGCGGGATTGAGTTTGCTTTTTAAATATTTAAGCATTTCAGACGGGCTATTTAAGTGTTCCAATATTTCCGAGCAAATTATTATGTCAAAATTATTTTCGGGCACATCTTTTTCCACGTCACCGACGATAAATTGCGCGTTTTTAAAAGGATTATTTTGTTTCGCGTGCTCGACCGATTTTAGGTCTATATCTATCCCTGTTATCTCATAACCCAAACTTGCAAGAGGTATGGAGATATTGCCGTTTCCGCATCCAACATCCAGAATTTTAAGACTCTTTAACTCCGATTTTTCAGCGAATTTTTTAACTTCTCTGGCTATGAAGTTAAGTCGCTTAAGCCCCGAGGGTTCCTTATCGTATTGCGTATAGGCATGATAGTTTTTTGTCTTTTTCATTGCCTCGATTTCCTAGCACAAACTGTCATCAAATCACCAAAGTTTATCGGTATGGGCAAACCGTTTAGATTTAATGTATTTCCGATGGAGTGCATGGCTGCGGTAAGGTGTTTATTATAATGTTCCAGCCGGCTTATAAGATATTTGAACCGCACTATCCTGGTGTGACTGCTGATTCTGACCAGCTCAAAACCGGCTTTCCTTAACATCTTCTCGATTGTTGTGGGGCTAAAATAATACAGGTGCATCTCCATAAGCCACCACCACCTTTTTCCCATAAGTTTTGCAAATGGGCTATCCATATTCATGGTTGTTAGAAACAGGAGGCCGTCATCTTTTAAAAGACTGTTTGCTTTTTCGAGTTCTTGCAGGGGATTTGAAAAGTGTTCAAGGACATCCCACATGGTTATGACATCGAAGGAATTTTTCGGGAAATCAGTCTCTTCGAGCGTCCCCGCAATTACATTCAAACCGAGTTTTTCCTTGGCGTAATTGGCTGCCCACTTAGAGGGTTCGATGCCGTAAGTTTCCCAACCATGCTTGTTAGCTACTTCTAGAAAGATACCCGTTGCGCAGCCAACATCTAAAAGCTTGCCATCTGTTTTATATTTTTCCACCTCTTTTAGACTTTTTTGGAAAGTGAGTAAACGGCCATCTTTTTCTTCTAAATATTTATTGTCAATCACTTTTGAATATACTTCGGCTATGTCGGTTTCCTTGCTTCTTGGGTTTGTGTACACGAGACTACATTCAAGACATTTTACAATTTGTCCATGCTGTCCAAAATTTGAGTTTGTACAGAAAAACGCATCCACTTTTCCAAGTTCCTCGGACTTGATATTGTTTAGATACAGGGTTTTTGTTTTGTTTGCGCCGCACAAATTGCAGTTCACTCTCTCAGTTTTGCTCACAATTTATCCTTTCAAATAAGTAAATTTCCACAGGATTATTGCTCGGAAATGATATTCTTCGGCTCAAATTGAATCCTTTATTAAAGAAGAATTTTTCTTGCTCCTTGTTTAATTTGTTTTCTTCGACTTGATCTTCCACGAAACTTTTTCGTTTTGAAGTAAGTTGATAGGTGAAAAGCCAAGCTTCCTTCGTTGTATTTTCGGCCAGCTTATTGTCGATCTCTATGTTGTTGGTATCAAACAGATACTGATTTTGCGCCGAATTTAAATAGTAAACAATCGGAAGCATAGAGCATCCATTTGTATGCAATACAAAATCATTTTTTTGAGGTCTATCTTTTATTAACTGGGCGCCTTCTCTTAAACCATAATTATCGTCAATTTTGTACCAATTTATTAGAGAGAGAATGGAAATTGTTATAAATACTACGAGCAGGACAGCAAATATTTTTGAGCTTTTTATCTCGATTTTTGTCAGTCCATACGCAACCAAGATATAAAAGGGTGGTGTGAATTGAATGAGTTGTCTCGCTCCTCCAAAAGAGAGAGATTTAAATCCAAGGGGCATGATTAGAGCTATCGGGATGAAGAGCCAAAAGTACAGGAAAAGTGGTTCGGTTTTTTCTTTGTAAAAGAATGCTGTTCCGAGGGTGAAGCATGCACCATAAGCAACTATCGTGAATATAATAATAATCAAACTTTCCCCAGAAGGAGACAAGTTCCCAAGAGCGAGATTATAAAAAAAGGCAGCTAAAGAAATAAACGGTAGCTTAAAACTGGGTGTCTCAAGATAGAGTCCGCCTGAATGTATTATCATTTGCCGTAGCCACAAAATGAGATAAGGCACGATGAATATTCCCACAAATCCCTGGCTTATTAGCCATTTTTTTGTTGACTTAGTTATTTTTCTTCTTTGAATGAGGATGTAAAGGTTTTGGATAAGTAACATAATCACTCCAAAGGGGTGTAGATAAATATTCAAGGTTGTTGTGAAGATGTATCCGGGCCAATTCCAATTAAATTTTCCAGAACCTTTTAGAATCTTTAGAAAGAAAAAAATGGACGCTGTGCCAAAGAAAAGCGTTAGCGTGTACATTCTAGCTGTTTGAGAAAACTGAATATAAAATGGGGATATTGTTACAAGCAAGGCACTGATGAGCGAGGTTTTTTTGTCTGCTAGTAAGCGGGCAACTTGATAAATCATAAAGATTGATAATGCTCCAAAAACCGCTGACAACAAGCGCGCGGCAAAGATATCACTTCCAAAAATTGACCACAGTTTGAGAAGAAGCGCGTGTGTTGTATCATGACAATATACCGGCGTTCCAAAGAATTTTTGGTTTGAGGAGTGGAATAAATAATTAAATATTTTCGAAATTGGATTTCTGGCTAAAAGAATGGAGAATGCCTCGTCACACCAGATGCTTTTGGTAGATAATTGATACGCACGAAGAATTGCTCCGAGAATAAAGAAGCTTGCAACAAGCCATATCGTCTTAAAACTTTTTTTCAACGCGGTTTCTTCCAAATTTTATCGCCTACCCGAACATGAAAATATTTTTATTTTATTTACTTTCATAATTCTAATTGTAGGATATGCTATATTTAGGGAATCTATTAGATGCCAGTCTCCTTTAAATTCTTTGGCTGAGGTTGTGTTGCTAAAGATCTTCTCGTAAGAAGATATTTGTTCTTTGTATTTAATTGGGTCGGTATAAAATCTTCCGTACATTGAACTGCTTGCTATCAAATAGTCGAAGCCATTTACCAAGTACCAATCTAAATCGTGGATAATTAATGTCTCGATGGAGTAGGTTTCGAAAAGTTCATCGGATACGGGTGGGGAATAACCTTCGAAGGCTATTTTGGAACCCCTTGGCAAATTGGTATTTATCCATTCCATGCTCTCAACGCGGGTTCCTTTTTGCGCGATTCTTTGATCCAATAACACAACTTTTTTTAAGGGAATAATTAATATCGCTAGTGATAATAAGATTAGCAAAATATTTGAACTCGATTGTCCAAAAGCGAGCTTTTTAGATATTATTTCTACGCTCTTAACCACAAAACCTGCACCAAGTAGGGCAATAAAAGGTAGTATTGGGATGAGGCTTCTTGTGAAGCAGCATTTAAAAAAACATAAAAAAACTAGATAGGAAAATGGAAAAGAAAGAATAATTATGTCGCGTTTTTTATGTCTAAAAATGGCGGATAATGTTCCCAATAAACCGACGATGGCCAGCAGCTTGCTGCTCAACCCCACACTATAAAGATAACTAAAATAAAATCTCAAGTTTTCCAAAAAAGTTCCACCATGACCTGTTGTTCCCCCCGCCGCATAGTAAGATGCTGCGTATAGAGTTGAATTCATAAGATTTCTGGGGTGTGCCAAGGCATACGGAGAGGTAAGAATGAAACCCCCAATAATAAAAAACAATGTGGATATGATTTTTTTGTCAAAGACTCGCTCTTTTTTGTCTGAAAACAAGTGAGCCAAAATTATGGGAATTATTATAAGTCCGCCAGTGTATTTGGTAGATATTGTAAAACCAGCAAATAAGCCCGCAAGGATATAGCATCGTTTTTCAGAAGTTTCAAATATTTTCCAAGCAAAATAAAATGCGGTGAGCAGGAAAAATCCCATCGGGACATCGACCTTGATGTGGTGCGAACAATCGACATGCAATAAATAAACTGAAAGCATTGATGCGGCCAGAAGGCCCGTTTTTTTGTTGAATGTTTCTTTGCCGACTAAATAAGCTATATATACCGTTAAAGTACCAAACAATGCGGTTGTAACTCGTCCCCAAATATAAAAAGCAGCTTCGCTGATATCTTTTATGTGTACAAAAGTTCCTCTAAAAATTCCCAAAATGAAATTGACGACGTATACTAAGCCATAAACGAAAGATTGGATATGGATATAAAGTGAGGGATAAATAAACCAATCCGGATTTAAGCTATAAGTTTGTAGAGGGAGTGTAAAAGCTCTATAAAAAATGGTTGGCTCGTCGGGGTGGGTGATATACGGGAGGCCAAAACCAACGCCATATAATCTAATGAAAATAGCAAGCCCGATTATTAAAACCAAACAGAGATTCGACAGGATAAAAATTTCTTTAACTTTCCTAATGGCTTATCGCCCCCTTGCTTTATTTGTCAGAGATTAAAGATTCTATGGTATTATCGGCTTTTTGATAAATTTTCTCCCAGGAATATTTTGCTTCTGCAAGTTTATGGGCGGCTATGGCCAATTTATTCCTCTTCTCCTTGCTTTTCATTAGCCCCGCCACCTTTTTAGCAAATTCATTGGGCTTGTCTGCTATTAAGATACTTTCATCATTGATTACCTCTATACCTTCGCATCCTATTGAAGTTGACACAACGGGAAGCCCCACTGAAAACGCCTCCAATATTTTTACTCGCATTCCACTACCGGATTTTAGAGGCACAACCATAAGGGAGCTTTCTCGCATCAGTGGCTTAATATCATCAACATATCCGGTAAGGATTAAATTTTTATCTTTTTCGGCCAATTCTTTTAACTTTTTCGATGGTCTTTTACCTGCTACAAGGAAAGTTATGTCTGAAACCTCATTTTTTATAAATGGAATTATCTCATTATAGAAATATAAAACTGCCTCTTCATTGGGCGGCCAATTAAGGGCTCCGATAAATAAAATCTGGTTGTTTTTTTTCTGAAAGTTATGGTTGATTTCTTCCAGCGCAACCCCAATCGGAAGAACGCTTATTTTTTCTGTAGGTACATTGAGATTACGGATTTTTTCTTTATCTTCATCGGTTAAAGCAATGATATGGCTAATTTTTTTACATATTTTCTTTTCGTGCCTATAAAGTTTTTCGTGTTCGAGCCCGGTGAGCCACTTAACTAGCCCAAAAGGCAAAGAAATATAGCGTTGTTTTACCAACTCCGATTCAACATTATGCTCATCCAAAATTTTTGGAACGGGTTTGTTTTCGACATATTGAGCCATGTGTAAGTGATCTATAAGTATTAAGTCGATATCTTTCTCCCTGACAATTTTATCTATTAGAGATTGCATCTTTTTAGATTTCACTCGCTCCATCAAGTAAGGTTTGTTTGCGATTAAACTCCAAATAAATTTGCCTATCTCCCACGGCTTGGAGCGGGGGAGCAGTATGGGGTGGATCTCTTTACAGATTTTTTGCATTTCGGGCAGGTATTTGAGCTCTTCCTTCGAACGGATTAAGCAAGCTAATACGATGTCATATTTCTCAGCCATACTTTTCATTAAGTAATGGCTTCGTATTTTGCCACCTTCATCAAGTGGATAGGGGAGATAAAAAGAAACCCACAGTATTTTTGGTTGCATATAATTTCACCTATACGGTATTAATATTTTTTAAGATTGCTTTAAATGCTTTCATCAGCTCGTCTGCGTTTCGTTTTTTATTTTTTATGAATCTATAGTTAATAGTTCTTACCAAAAGGCCTGTAAGTAAAATAAACTTCAAAGCAAACAGGTTAATTTTTGAATCGTTGTGTTTTTTAAAAAATCTACAGTAACTTAAAAAGTATTTAACTTCGGAAGATTTTCTGTCTTGGTTTACGCTCTTCTGGCCACAATGAACAACCTCCGCATCTGGGAAGTAATAAATTTTCTGGCCAAATTTTTTAATTCTGAGGCAAAGGTCTGTTTCCTCTAAAAAAAGGTCGAATCTTTTTTCATCGAGAAATCCTACTTTTTGTAATGTCTCGTGTCTTATCAACAAACACGCGCCTAAAAGGTGTGCCACTTGTTGGGGAGATTTATGTTCTTTTAAAGTTACCTCAAAGTTTTTTACCAGTTTGCTTTTAGGTAAAAGTTTATAAAGATAAAATCTTTCTATAAAGGCGGCAAGAGGAGAGGGAAAATAATTCCAAGCTGAGCGCTGCAAACTCCCATCCGGGTTCAATATTTTAGGCCCCAATGCCCCCGCTTCTGGATGGTCGTCCATAAACTTTACCATTTTGTTCAAGGCGTCATCCAAAACTACCGTGTCGCTGTTTAAGAGCAGAACATACCCTCCGCTCGCGACTTTTATTGCTTGGTTGTTTGCTTTCGCAAAACCTAAGTTTTCCTCATTTTCAATCAAGTTTACGTCGGGGAATTTCTCTTTTACCATCTGTTGGCTTCCGTCAGTTGAAGCGTTGTCTATCACAAATATTTCGAAGTTTAAACCATCTGAATTCTCATAGACGGAACGGAGGCACTTTTCAAGAAAATATTTTGTATTCCAGTTAACTATTATTATTGAGAGGTCAGTCATCTTTATCTCCCGAATTAATTCGGTGGAATTATTTCCATTTAAATGTATCCCTAAATAGTTTTTTAGATGCTTCGGTTCTTTCTTTATTTTTTATTTCTGTGGGGGGCGCTATCCTGCTTTTGCAAATTTTTAAAACACATTTTAACCTCATCAAAAATTTAAATATAAATGATGAAATCCAAGAGTGGTGTTTTTTATAGAAGCGGTATTGGCTTTTCCAAAGTTGAATTTCTGAATATAGCATAAATTTGGAGCTTGCACCGAGATGATGAGTAACTTGGGCATCGGGGAGATAAGCTATTTTCCAACCATTTTTTTTAATTCGGTAACACCAGTCGGTATCTTCGCTGTAGAAATAAAATCTTTCATCGAGCATCCCTACTTGTTCTATAACTTTTGCCCGAACCATGAGGCAAGCTCCTCCCAACCAGTCTGTTTCTAATATGCTCAACTTATCTTTTAATTTCCCCACCCTGCCAAATCCAAAAAAGGCGGAAGTTAGGTTGGGGAATTTAGCGTATGATGGTTGCAAACTCCCATCCGGGTTCAATATTTTAGGCCCCAATGCCCCCGCTTCTGGATGGTCGTCCATAAACTTTACCATTTTGTTCAAGGCGTCATCCAAAACTACCGTGTCGCTGTTTAAGAGCAGAACATACCCTCCGCTCGCGACTTTTATTGCTTGGTTGTTTGCTTTCGCAAAACCTAAGTTTTCCTCATTTTCAATCAAGTTTACGTCGGGGAATTTCTCTTTTACCATCTGTTGGCTTCCGTCAGTTGAAGCGTTGTCTATCACAAATATTTCGAAGTTTAAACCATCTGAATTCTCATAGACGGAACGGAGGCACTTTTCAAGAAAATATTTTGTATTCCAGTTAACTATTATTATTGAGAGGTCAGGTGTTTTCATTCTTGTTTTCGGTTTCCTCCTGTTCTTTGTTTATAAATTTGGGCAAGGATAGCGCAATTCCTACAAGAATCCACATATATGCAGCCCGATTAAAATATAAAAATTCTCCGCTATGGATACCGGGGAGCAAGAAGGAACCCGAAATTGACATAATTAAAAAACCAATAAAATTTCCAAGAGCAGCTGCAACAAAAGCTTTTTGTAAGGGATTTTTAACTGAAGCAAAGGATTTAGAAAGTCCTTTAAGAGCAGCAATTATTAACCACACAAGAGCAATAAACCCAAATAGCCCAATTTCAGTTAAAATTTCCAGATAATTGTTATGTATGTTTGCCATAGGAGCCCCCCAGAGCTCCCAACCAACGTTGCGGGTGATGGCGTAAGAATAGTAATTGGCGGGGCCTACGCCGAACAAGGGATGTTTTTTAAATACCTCAAATGCGGCTTTGGCCATTGGAATTCGTGCAAAACTCCCTTCGCCTTCAGCTGATTTGTACAAGTTTGTCCAAAAAATGGGATTAAAAAAAGAGAAAATGATTATAATCACGAGCAAAACTACAAATAGTTTTTTGGAACGCATAAAACTGATTGTGAGCGCCGAGACCAATAGGCAGGCAAGCGTGGCAAGGTGGGTGACTTTGGTGATTGCGAATAAAAGTCCCAATGAGAGAATCAGCAAAACATCTCGTTTTATGAGACTTAAATTTTGTTTATGGAACAAAAAACTGGCAAAAACCAAAGAAAATATTGAAACTGCCTGCAGACCGTCGAACGAGAAAGCTCTTGTGCTAAGCGGGAAAAAAGCCGCTAAGATGTGTAGAAAACTAAACCCGAGAAAAATTTTATAGAATCTTTTAATGTTTTCTGTATTATCTGAAATTAGATACGTCAAAAAGATTAAACCCAGGGGAAGCACTTTTAACGCTATGTCTGCCAACTGGATAAATAATGAACGGTGTGTAATGGTTACCGATACATCCCAAAAAATGTAACTTATTGAAGCTGAGATTATCCCGATTATTGCTAGTGTGATAAAAGGGCCAATCAGTGGAACGTCTTTTGGCGACAGGGTTTTATCGGCGAGCAATTTAAATATCCATATCACTATAAGTATCCCCATCAAAAGTTCTAAGGCGTAAATTTCGCCGTATTTTATATTGGCAAGTGAAACGAGCATGGGCGGCGCGAATGCCAAAGCGTAGAGTGTAAAATCGCTTAATTTTGCTAAGGCCATCATAATAAAAATCAAACCTACGAGCCCCATTATTATGAGATTTGGTTTTTGAAACAGCTGAAAACCCAGGGCGATTTCTATAAAAACTAGTATTGGAATAATTATCAGCGGTAGAAGAACGCCATTTCTTTTAACTTTTGCATCCCCATAATTTCTGAGCATGTTTTCTCCATGGTTCTAATCGAGATATTTTGTTTCAATGTCAATTGTAAAAACTTTTCTATAACACTCTCCGAAATTTAAGTATTTTCGAAAGGGCACCGCAAATATGAAAAAGTTGGTTAAAGCTCTCACCATTGGAATTTTGGATATAAAAAGTCGCATATATGTATATCTTACACGTAAGTTTAAAATTGGATAGCAAGATATTTTTAACTTTTTTTCATGCAGATTAGCGGCATTATTGAAACAATTTATCATCTCCTCAAGTGAAGGCAAGCCGTTTTTCACGTGGTCATCGAGAAAAACATAGGACTCCCCATGTATTTTTTCGTATAATTTGTGGAGTTTTTTATCTTGGCTTTCGGCTTTTCTCCCAATTGGCACAACCACTATAATCTTTTTCTTTGCAACTCGCAGCATCTCGGAAATTGATTTTTCTCTTTCTTTTGCGGACACGTGCTCGAGCATATCTACCGATATGACGTAGTCGAACTCTCCATCTTCAAAAGGTAGATTCACATCTTTTATCACCACGGGCTTTATTAGAGGCGACTTCACACTCGAAAAATGGGTGTCCACTCCTGTTATCGGCAGCGGGTAATAAGGGGTGATGCCGAGATCACCCGAGCCGACATCCAATATCTTCGGCGGTTGGGGGTTATTGTCTTTTTTAATTATTCCAACCACGGGCAGATAGCGTGTGGAAATGTCCAGGGAATACTTTTGACAGAAATTTTGATAACTTTTTCTTAAGTGTTTTATAAAAGTTATACTTTTTTGAAGTGGCAATTTTAACTCCATTAACATGTTGCTTTAGATTGATTGTCGCTATCTTGGTTTGCGTAAAGCTCCCAAAGTTTTGCGTAGACCAAGAACCAGTATATTCCCATTAGCGAGCTCAATAAGAGTCCTTGTATGCCGTCTTTGTAACCCAGATGCTTGAAATAGCATTTAAAGAATACATATGGGGGTTGAAGAATTAAGTTGCGTAATTTATATGGTTTTTTTGCTTCCTTTAATTTCTGTGCCTCAAGGTTCGTGTAAGAATTTAATTTTGAAACAAAGTCGCATATTCTTGTATCAATGTTGTGAACCAAAAAACCAGTTAACTGACCGACCTTTCCATCAACCTCAACTTTTTCGTGGACGATGCCCGCCCACTTCCCCCGGCCCCGCATAAAAAAGCGAAGCTGTTTGTCGTTATTCCATCCGCTATATTTTATCCATTTGTTGAAAAGGATGTTTTTTCTTGGAATAAAATAGCCGGTAAATTCATGATTGTTTGAGGTAATGATATTAGTAATTTCTTCCTTCAGTTCAGGAGTCACCCTTTCATCCGCGTCAACAAATAAAATCCAATCTCCTGTGGCTTTTGTTATCCCAAAGTTTCTTTGTGCTGAAAAGTTGTCAAATTTTCGGGCATAAACTTTATCGGTGTAGTTTTTGCAAATCTCTAAAGTGTTATCTGTGCTTAAGGAATCGATGATAATTATTTCGTTTGCCCATTTTAATGTGTCTAAGCAACCCGAGATATCCTCGGCTTCGTTATAAGTTAAGATTAAAGCGGAAAGATGAGCCAAAATACCCTTCCTTTTCAAGGAATTTTAAAAAATGATAACATACAAAACTGGTCAAAGGTAGTTTGCTAAGGTTTTTATGGATTTGAAACCTAAACACGCCGATAATAATTCATAGCAAGCTGATGGACAAAGCGTTTGGGAGGGGAAAAGGTTGAATCTTAATAAAATAATTTCTGAACTTAAAAGAATAACATTTGTTGTTCCCAGACTTCCCGTCCGCGCTCAGATTGAAGTGACCAACCGGTGCAACCTCTCTTGCAAAATGTGCCTGAAGCTCGAAGAAGGCACTTATAAAGATATAGCTTTTGAAAATTTTGAATCAATTATGGAGCAACTCTCCGGCATTCAAATTCTTGACCTAACAAGCTGGGGAGAGCCGCTTTTACACCCAAATTTTGTTGAGATGGTTGCTTACACCTCCAGAAAGGGCATTGAGCCGCATTTTGCAACTAATGGGACCTTGCTCGATGCTAAAATGCAGAAAGAGCTCATCGACGCAGGGATTAAAGGGATTATTTTTTCAATCGATGTTGTCGGCCGTAAATCGGGAGAATTTTTTGGGCATCCTCCTTCTAAAAAGGTTTTGGACAATTTAGAAAGTCTTTTGAAGTTCAGGGAAGGGAAAACGCCTCGCGTAAGTATCAGTACTTGCCTTTATGAAGGATTTGCGGACGATCTTTTTGGGGTAGTTGAGTATGCGGGAATGCATGGGGTAGATGGCGTCAATATTTTGCGTGTTGATATTGGCTCTAGTGGTGAGATTAAAAGATATTCTTGGGAAGAGGAGCAGGAAATATTGAAAGAAGCGGGGGAAATTGGCAAAAAAGCAGGCATCAAAGTTTGGAGCATGTTTGAAGCTTATAGGGGTTACCGGAAATGGGTTTACAGAGATAGATATTTGTGTCCGCAGACCTACGATTCAATTTATATAACCCACGAAGGGGATGTTGTCCCCTGTTGCAAGTTGTCCAAATTAAAAATGGGCAACTTGTTTGAAAATAATTTATCCGAAATTTGGCTCGGAGATAAGTTTTGCAGTTTCAGGAAAAATCAGCTTGATTATTGTGGGAAATGTGACATTTTTAAGTATAGGTATAAAGAATGGAGCGAGCTAGAGAGGAATATTCTATGTTAATTTTCTTTAAATAGCCCTCTAAAATACTCAAAAGAAGTTTTATCAAAAATTAGAATATATCCAGAATAAAATAAGATGCCGATGCCGATATCTGCAAACAACCGAAAAAGCGAAGAAATATTAAAGCTTTGGAGGGTCAGATTTAATGCAAACACACAAATTGCCATTAATAAAGTTCCTAAAATTGAATGTCGCAAAGTGTTTAGCATTGTGGAAAAGTTTTTTCCAATAATCTTGCAAGTAATAGATAAACCGTATATTGTTCCGATTGAGTAAGATATTACAACAGCTAAACCTACTCCGATTAATTTCAATCTGATTATCAGGGGATAAACAAGGGTAGCAAAGATTATAAAGTTTATTAAGCTTGTTTTCTTACTGTATTCAGGTTTCCCGACTCCTCCAAAAATGCTTCCCGTTGTTGAGTTTATCGATTTTAAAATACCCAGGAAGCATAAAATCTGCAGAATCGGAATGGATGATCCCCATTTGGCGCCAAAAATTGTAGGAACGAAATTTGGGGCGATAAGGAAAATTCCTATAGCTACTGGCATTGATAGTGTTCCCACAAGTTTTAAAACTTTCAGGTAAGCTTCGCCTAATCTCTCTTTGTCATCTTGAATTTTTGAGTAGGCAGGGAAGGTAACCCTATGAATTAAGCAACTTATGCTAGTCGCGGGCATTATTGAGATGGTATAGGCCAGTGAATAATAACCAAGAGTAACGACCCCAAGCAATTTGCCAACGAGCGCGTCGTCTAAGTTGGAATGTAAAAAAATTATAAATGAAGCAGCGATTATCTCTTTGCCATAAGAGAGCATTTCTTTTGTGGCAGATTTGTCAAAGCATAATTTAGGGCGCCAATCTACGAAGAACCAGATTAAGATGGCACCGATTAGAGCGGAAACAACCTGGCCCCACACTAAACTCCAAACGCCATATCCTAAAATTGCGAGCGTGATTGCAACAATTGCATATCCTAACTGGGGGAGCGCTTCTGGAACAATCTTTTTTTTAAATTCCAGTTCTTTTTCAAGTAGATTTGAAGGAACGGTTGCAAAAGATGATATGACCAGAGTGAACGCCAGCACTCTTATTATTGCTGTGGCTTGTGAATTTTCGAAAAAGGTCGCGACAAATGGCGCTGAAAAGAAAGCAAGCCCAAAAAGGGTAATCGCAAAGATTGGAATGATTAAAAAAGCAGTATCGGCTGCCTCTTTAATATTTTCTTTTCTATGTATGAGCGCGGCTCCAAGACCGAGGTCTTTGAATATCCCAACGGTGTTAATCGTAAGCAAACCGATTGCGAGCAGGCCAAAATCCTCTGGGGCCAAGAGGCGAGCGAGGATAATTTTTGCGATGAAACCCACAGCTCTCACAAAAATTGTTGATAGTGCAACCCAGAATAGCCCTTTTGCTGCTCTTTTGGCTAAACCCATTATTTTTGCTCCTTAGTTGAGAAAACTTCTGAAGATTTTATCGTATTTCGTAGCCACTTCATTCCACTCAAACTTTTTTGCTCTCTGTCTCGGTTGAAAACCGTTACTATTTTGCAGAATTTTGCTTATGGTTTCTGCATATTCTACACTATTTTCACAATCACACGTTAAGCCCGCCTCTTCGATTAGCCATTCTTGTGTTGGTTTTTTTCTAGCTACAACGGGTTTGTCGCACGCCATTGCTTCTAAAAAAGCGATTCCAAAGGGTTCATCGGAGGGCAAAGTAAATACATCACAGGCATTATAATACTTCGGCAAATCTTTGTGGGGTACGCTCGGCATAAGTTTAAATCTCTTTGGGCCAAGATTTTTTAAGCCGGCTTTTTCTATTTCTTCTTTTAAGATTCCGTCTCCTATCATAAGCAAACTTGCGTTTTTTATGTTTTCCATCGCTTCCAGCAAAAGTTCTGGCCGTTTCATATGGACTATTGCTCCAACAAATAAAATAATCGGGGGTTTCAAGTCTATTTTTGCTTTCCCAGTTTCCGGTGCAAACAATTCAGTATCCACACCGTTTGGGATAACAACGCTGTTTAAGTTGGGCACCTTTTCCTTTATCCACTGTTCTCCAACGGGCGAAGTTGCTATGAAAACATCTGGATACTGATGAGCCATTATCTCCTCAAGGCGGCCGTATCCCGCCGCCGCTTTATGGATAAAGGGGGTACCATAAATTCTTCTTAGAGACCGGCAGACCTTGCCAGCGAAAGGGCCTGCTTGGTTGAAGATTACATCGTATTTATTAAAGATGATTTTAGGCAAGAGAGACGCGGAAAAGGTTAAACACTCGGCGTCAATCGGCGTTCGCAAGTAAAATCGGAGTCGATGACCAAAAGAAGCGTAAGCTCTCGCGTAGATTGAATCTCGGGAAACCGCCGCAACGTGAATAATTTTCGCGTTTTTTGAAATTTGCTCTGATTTTGCCCGTGAGTATATATCGAAAGAGTATTCTTTTCCTAAACGGTTTATCAGCTCGGTAATCGTTCGTTCCACACCTCTTGAAACGACATTATATCCGGGGCAGAGGATTGCTATTTTCACGATTTATTATCCTTTATTATTTCCAATAATGATTGATTAAGCTTATAGCCCAGCGTATTCCAATTATATTTCTCTCCAACAAGGTTCCGCGCGTTTTTTGATATTTTACTTCTTAATTCGTAATTGTTGAGCAAATCGACGGTCTTTTGGGCAAATTCTTTGCGGTCATCGGCAATTAAAATGTTTTCTCCGTCGGTTACAGCTATGCCTTCCGCTCCTATGGTTGTTGAAACTACGGGTGTTCCCAAAGCCATCGATTCAAGTATTTTGAAACGGCTGCCGCCGCCGATTCTTATTGGAGCGATGGATATGGCACTTTCAGCTATGAGGGAATAGATGTCCTTGACATGCCCCGTCAAGATTACGTTGGGGTCGGAAGAAAGATGCTCCACGTTTACTTTCGAGTGGTCTCCGGTAATGATTAATTTCACGTCTGGTTTTTGTTCTTTTACTAAGGGGAAGATTGAATCGTAAAACCAGTTTATGGCATCCAAATTTGCCTCATAGGTTAGAGTTCCGGTGAATATAATTGTGTTTGGTTCCTCCTTCTTTTCTACGTTATAGAGTTTTAAGTCTATGGCGTTTGGCAAAACCATAGTTTTTGCTTTCGGAACATTTTTTAAAAGATGTTCCTTTTCCTTATCTGAAACAACGATGCACAAATCGAATTGCTCGCAAACTTTTCTTTCATAGCCCAGAAATTTTAACCAGAAGAGATAGGCCCGAATTTTTTTAAGGATGGTTGGCCGGTTTTGAGCGATTGTTTTATAGAGCGCCGAGTCCACATTGTGCAAGTCAAGCGCTTTGGGTATGTCTTTTATGTCAAGTACATACTCCGCCACTCCTGTTCCACCTGCTAAGATAATGTTAATGTCTTCATTCACTATGACCTCATCGACGACTTTTTTTGCTTCAGGGGTGAAGCTTGTTGAGAAATATCGAGGGTCTTTTTTAAAAAATCCAAGAAAAACATGACTCATTTTTCGGTTATAGTGAGTGGGTTCGAAGCAAAAAATCGAGGTGCAGTAATTTTTGAGCTCAGAAATGTTATTCTTTTCAAAATTAGAGAAGCAAATCAAGTGAACTTCGTTATCTTTTGAAAGTTCTTTTATTTGATTAAACACTCTTATCTTGTAGCCAAAATTTGGGGGGTATGGGAACCAGAAGGAGAGAAATAATATTTTCAACGCGAATCACCCTGGCTTACTTTTTTTGCCACAATTATAAATTGGAGAGCAAGCATAGTCTTCCAGAGCTTGCTTATTTGATACAAAAGTCTATTCAAGAATTTAAATCGCCAGAAGATTCGCCCGAAGGATTTTTGGAGCACGCTGAATGCCAGAACGCCCGGTGTTACATCAATTCTATCGATTGTGAAACCCGCCTCATTCACAAAAATTTTTAAGCTTTTTAAAGTGAAAAATCTCAAATGGTTTGTGTCTAGGATTCCGCCTTCATCTTGATAGTCGAACCTTCCCAGCAACAGCTTTAAACGGACTGACCAGTTGGCGATATTTGGGACTGAGATAATTAAAGTGCCTGTCTTCGTAAGGTATTTTGATAGGTTTTTAACTGTTTGCAGAGGTTGTTTTAGATGTTCCAGGACATCTGCAAACAGAATCACGTCGAAGTATGCTGGTGGATAGGGCAGAGAGGGTAGGGTTTCAATATCGGCATAAATCACGTTGTTGCAAAACTTTTTTGCTTCTTCGGCTGTCGATGCATCAATCTCGATCCCCACAACCTCGCATCCTTGTCTTGCAAGTTGCTCAGATAGATAGCCGGAGGCACAACCAATCTCCAAAACCTTCTTTTTGCTACCCACCAGGGATAGCAGTTTATCATGGGTGTAGTATTTACGTAGGTCAAGTCGATATTTGATTGATTTTGCCTTCAAATCTTTGCCTCCTTATTTTAGGTAATTTTACTAGATTGCGACCTTGGTGCATAGGGGTTGAC